>JAABUO010005958.1_pt1 | contig 14097 bp, 18 predicted proteins | sample 5559291 | NCBI WGS metagenome assembly JAABUO01 (sample SAMN10711878, study PRJNA513372) | rock metagenome | isolation source: Antarctica rocks | place: Antarctica: Victoria Land, Finger Mt sud | reverse complement strand
TTGGCGCTAGACAAACCGCTGGGCTGTCCGCAAGGTACATATAAGGGTATGTCCCCCCACTTGGGCTGACAAAAGGCTTGATGTCTACGGCAAATACGGTATTTGCCGAAGAGTCAAGATCGTTGTCGGCTACGGGAAGACCAAACATTGAGTAGGGTGCCTTAAAGCCATTCCCATTATTCTGATCATCACGAACAGGATTTAGGTAGTTTGTGTTCATGCCGTAGCTGCCGCCCCATTCCCACCAGCCAGCTCCGTTGATGTTATTGTCGTCTGAGGAAGCAGAGGACAGATTTGCGGAAGACCACATATTGAACGGGTCGGTAGATTCATCCGGGCAACGGAAAACCCGCCAGTTTTTCATGTAAGGCTGGAGTTCATTGGGCCAGGTCACCAGGGGATGTCCACCGGCGACAGTGGCAGTAGGATAAGCATATTGGGCAATGGGGTAACGACTGTCATTGTCGTTCATGTACTGCTGAAGGCCAAGACCAATCTGCTTTTCATCGCTTAAACAGGCAGTGCGGCGGGCGTTCTCACGAACACTCTGGAACACGGGAAACAGGATGGCGGCGAGAATCGCTATGATGGCGATGACGACGAGCAGCTCAATCAGGGTAAAGCCGCGTGAGGGCGGCGGGAAGCCGGGCCTTCTCTTCAAATTCTTCTTCATCAAAATCTCCTTTTATACCGAATATGATGCGAACGTCGAAAGGGACGGTGTCGGGTAATCAAAGCGGCGGTGCTAGGAAGTGCTGAAAGCAAACAAGAAGTAAGAGGCGACAATGGCTCGTTACCGGGTCTCAAAAACAGCGTGAGCAGGGGAAACGAAAAATCCTACGGTGACTTTTCGAGCATTAATTTTCGAGGCTTCGGCAGGTGGAACGCTCCACCAGCAAGGTCGGCAGCAGGATATGCTGGAATGTCTGCGGCGGTGCAGCATGTGCGAGGCGGCGCAAAAGAAGCTCGGCGGCACGCTGGCCGATGCGCTCGAAGGGCTGACGCATCGTGGTCAGCAGGGCGGGACGCGCCGAGTACATATCGTCGTCGTCAAAGCCCAGCACGCTCAGGTCGTCCGGGACACGCTTGCCACGCACTTCCAGGCGGGCAATCAGCGTGTGCGCGGTCGGGTCATTGACGGCGAACACGGCGGTCGGCGGCGACGGTGTTTCCAGCAGCCAAGTGACGAAATTGTCCATGCACTGCGGGTATGTCTCCGCCGGCAGCGCCCAGACCATTTCTGCGGAGGCGGGCAGCCCCGCCCGCTGCAAAGCCGTTCGGTAGCCCGCCGCGCGGTCCCGGAGGGTTGATGTTTTTTCATCCCCGGTCAGATGCGCGATCCGCGTATGGCCCAGTCGCAGCAAATACTCCGTGGCGTCTTTCGCGGCGGCGTAATTGTCGATGCCGGCAAAATCACAAGGCAGGGCATCGTCATAACGATCCACGAACACGACCGGATGCCCCTGCTGCTGGGCCGAGCGCCAGCCGTCCAGCGCGGCCTCTTCCAGAGTTGACCAGACGATTGCCCCGGCAAGACCCTCCTCCGCGACGGCGGCGCAGGCTTCCTGCTCCAAAGCGAGGCACGACGCGGAGCGCAGATAGGTGTCAAAGATGAGCGGCCGGTAAGGCGCTTCCTGCGAGCGCAGCACATGGCTGATGCCGCGAATAATCTCGCGCGAACCGTGATCCGCTTCATGCTGGGGCAAAATCACGGCAATCGCTTTTAATGTTCCCGTCTTGCGAGGACGCGGCGCAGGCCCGGCGAGTTGGGACCCCTGCCCGGCGCTGAGACGCGAGAGGCTGACACGAGGCCGGCACCCCGGCTCCCGCACAATCAGTCCGGTCCGAGTCAGCTCCGAGAGCGCGAGGCGGACGACCGAGCGATCCAAAGAAAACTCGTTCGCCAGATCGCGCTCCGCCGGCAGCCGCGAACCGGGCGCATAAACCCCCTGCCGGATCCGTCCCGCCAGCGTTTCGACGACGCGCCGGGATGTCAGTGTCTTTCCCTGGGTCATAAACTGTCGTAAAAGCCGGCATCCGTGTTCAGCAACCAAATTACCAAACTGAAGCGAGTATAACACCAAACCGTCTGCCTGTCAAGAGTAAAACGCAGACTTTTCAAAAATCATGCGTTGTTTTCACCAGATTTGCTGTTTAGAACGGTTTTTGGTCGGAAAAGTTTTGGTGTTTTGGTTGTTTTTTTGTATGATATGGTTTTGGCGGACGGGCCACAGCCGCTAAAGCGAAACCCCTAAAGCAGCGTTCCCTGCCCTATCGCCGAAGGCGGGGGCGTCAGGCCCAGATGCTCCCAGGCGCGGCGGGTGGCGACGCGCCCGCGCGGAGTGCGCTGCAAAAAGCCCATCTGCATCAGGTACGGCTCGTAAACATCTTCCAGCGTGTCCCGCTCCTCGGACATCGCCGCCGCCATTGTCTCGACCCCGACCGGGCCGCCGCCGAACTTTTCAATGAGTATTCGCAGCAAGCGCCGGTCGAATTCATCGAGGCCCAGCGAGTCCACTTCCAGCATTGCGAGAGCCGCCGCCGCCACTTCCCGGCTGATATGGCCGTCAGCCTTGACCTGCGCGAAGTCCCGTACCCGCTTCAGCAGGCGGTTTGCAATGCGCGGCGTCCCGCGAGACCGCCGGGCCAGCTCCCCTGCCCCGTCTAAATCGATGTCTACGTTAAGAATGGCCGCCGAGCGCGTGATAATCTCAACCAAATCTTCCGGCGTGTAGAACTCAAACGTGTGCTGAATGCCGAACCTGTCCCGGAGCGGCGACGACAGCAGGCCCGCCCGCGTCGTCGCCCCGACCAGCGTAAACGGGCTGACCTCAAGCTTCACCGTCCGCGCCGACGGCCCCTGCCCGATGACAATATCTACTTGGTAGTCTTCCATCGCCGAGTAGAGTATTTCTTCAACAGGCCGCGAGAGTCTATGAATTTCGTCCAAAAACAGCACACTGCCCGCTTCCAGATTGGTCAAGATCGCGACTAAATCCCCAGGCCGCTCAATCGCCGGTCCCGACGTTGCCCGGAGCGCCGCGCCCATTTCATTGGCGATAATCAGCGACAGGCTCGTCTTGCCCAGCCCCGGCGGCCCATGCAATAAGACATGGTCCAGCGCCTCGCCGCGCCGCTGCGCCGCCGTCATAAAAATGCTTAAGTTCTCCTTGATTTTCGGCTGCCCGATAAACTCCCGCAGCCGCTTCGGCCGCAGCGAGTATTCATCGCGGTCATCCTCGCCAATCTGCGGAGAGATCATCCGTTCGGTCATAGTGTCAGTATACCAGTTCGTTTTGACAAATTGGCTTGACGCTCGGCTCTTCGCGCTTCCCGCCCTGCCCATGCCTCTTCAAAGGAAACCGTGCGCCCCGCATCTATGTCCGCGAAACCTTCGGCGATGGCCTGGCAAGTTTCTTCGTAGTCCTGCCGCGCGGCTTCAAGCGCATCCAGCAGCAGAGCGTCGGCGAGTTCTTCGGCTTCCTGCCCCAGAAGTCCAGCGTGTTCCTGGAGAAGCGTTTCCGTTTGCGGGCTAAGAGTGAGTGTCATTTCGCATATCCTCTCGCGTTATTGTACCACAGCCGCATTCATCATCGCCTACCTCCAAACAGATCATCCGTTCGTTCATAGTCTCAGTATACCAGTTCGTTTTGGCAAATTTCGCTCGTCATGCGCCCGCTTCCATCTCCCGCGCCTCAGCCCGCGTAATCGGCTTCGCCGCGCCGTGACGCAATGCCAGAATGGTCACAACCGGGCCGTCGAGACCGTCTTCCAGAACCCAAAACAGCACACGATAAGCCACACGGCTGCCGGGTCTTCGGTGAATAATCTGCCGCACGGGCCTCTTAAACCGAGCCGCTTCAGGAACAGCCTGCCGGTGCGGCATGAACGCCAGTCTGGCAATGGCGTCCAGCAAAGACTCTTTCCAGTCGTCGGCGATTTCCAGACTTGCAGTGCCGACAAAGTGCGCGTAGGCCGCATCCATATCAGAGACAGCACGCGGAGTCATGCGAAGGGCGTAAGAAGGCGGCTCCTCGCTCCCATTTCCGCCTGAACTTGTCGGGATCATACGGTAACGCTCGCTTTTGGGCGACGTGCGGCTTTTTCCGCTTCCCACCGTGCCCGCACTTCCTCAAAAGGAATTGTGCGGCCCGCGTCTACATCGGCGAACCCCTCGGCAATCGCCTGGCAAGTTTCTTCGTAGTCCTGCCGTGCGGCTTCCAGGGCATCCAGCAGCAAAGCGTCGGCGAGTTCCGTGGCTTCCTGTCCCAAAAGTCCGGCCTGTTGCTGAAGCAGGGTTTCAGTTTGCGGGCTAAGAGTGAGTGTCATTATCAAAGTTCCTTCCGCTTGAATTATACCGCAAGCGAGCATCCATCGCAGTTATCACCGCCCGTCTCCGAAGAGAGCATCCGTTCAGGGGTACATCCACTGAAATTCCTGATCCAGCAACGGGAAAGCCAAGTCACGCTGCACGGTTGCTTGTTGCTGCTCGTAGGTCAGCAGTCCAACCCCAGCGGGTCTGCCGTTGTAAACCCGCTGCACCGGCGAAGCCGTCGTCAGAGATTCTAAGGTTTTCTGCCAGGCGTTCGGCAGGTAGTCGGACAGCCGCGCAACCGATGTTTTGAGTATGTCTCGGTTTTCCTCGGCTTCTTCCGCCCCGTTTTCCATATCAAATCCCGTGCCGCAGAAATCCAGGAGGCGGCGATAAAGAAAGCCCTCGAATGAAGGTGCATAAAACTCACCATCATAGCAGTCTCGCGGACACAAAACGACCGATTCGGGGTATGCCGAAGGCCACCAGCACCAATGGGAACCATCCGCTTCAGAGGCGAACGGTACAAAGCCAGGTTTCTGATATTCTTCCGGCTCATAGCTCTGCATTTCCGTCAGCGGCATCCATTCCGCTTCGAGAAGCCAAAAATAGTCGTCGCTCTTGACATCAAACCAGCCTCTTGCCTGCATGGAGGAATAAGCTTCCGGCAGCAGGAAGTCGTATTTTTGTTCTATCTGCTCCAACTCATTCATGGATTCTTCGTTCCCCTAACAACCAAGAGCGCGTGGGATTAAAATCCTACGCTATGGGGCGAAGCGCCTAGCGTCCACCTTCGTGGACGAAGACTAGGATAATGCCGCAGTCTTATTCTGTGTCCGCGAAGGCGGACAATAGGCGTCTGCACCCCACAGCGTAGGAATTCATTCCCACGCCAGTTACATTGTAAGCAGCGCTTCTTCGACAGCTTGCGGCAGTTCAATCGGTGCAAACCAATCTTGCGGGTAAAGATAGTTTTCGCCCGACTCGTCAACAATACGCAGGTAGCCATGCGTGGCGGCTTTGTCATCCGGCAGAATTTGGTAAAGTTTGTGGAGTATCAGCGAGGCGGCGTAATCTGTGTTCTGAACGCAAACGATGAACTTGGTCATTTGATATTACCCCTTGCTAAAGAATGTTAGCCAAGCAACGCTACGCTTTGAGCAGAGATTGCTTCAAGGTCTCCGGCAGCTCGACGAGCATGAACCAATCTCTCGGAAACAGATAATCTTCGCCGGATTCATCTATGACCCGCAGCTCATGGTCTTCCAGCGCTTCGGCATCGGGAAGCACTTGGTAAATCTTGTGCCGCTCCAAAGAAGCTGTATTTCCCTCGTTGTTGATACAGACGGCGAAGATAGGCTCGGCAAAATTGTTAGCCTGAAAGATTGCTGTTCCCGCCGAGATTACGCTTGATTTTGAAGTCTCTTTTTCCAATGCTTTGCTCCTCGTACCAGTGCAGTTCGACAACTTTGACAGAACCGCTGTCACGGCGAACGGTGGCTATTCCCTTCATTTTGCGCCGGCGGCCAGGACCATAGTCGCGTTTTACCCGTTCAAGCTCCCGAATGTTTTTATTGACCGCAATGATTTCTACGTTGGTGATGCCGCTGATAATCTCAAACACGATTACCCCTTGCCGCCGGAGCCGGTCAATATGTTCAGAGCGGCGCGGAGGGCGGCTCCCATGCTGGTCTTGTCGTCAATCTCTTTCAAGGCTTTGTCGGCGGCGGCGCGGGCGGCGCTGCGGTTGTAGCCGAGGTTAATCAGGCCGTCTACCACGTCGTCGTAAATGTCGTCGGCGGCGGGTTTCTTGGCTTTGGCCTGGATGGCGTCTACTTTGCGCTCAAAGGCGAGGTTGGCGAGCTTGTCGCGCAGTTCCAGCACGAGGCGCTGGGCGGTTTTCAGGCCGAGGCCGGGAATGCGGACCAAAGAGCGCGTGTCTTCGGCGGCGACGGTGCGGGCCAGGGCTTCGGCTTCCATCGCGGACAGGATGGACAGGGCGACTTTGGGGCCGATGCCGGTGACTGAGAGAAGCAGCTCGAAGACTTTCTGGTCGTCGGGGGTCAGAAAGCCAAATAAACTGATTTCTTCGGCCCGCATGTGGAAGTGGATGTGCAGAAAGACGCTCTCGCCGACGCCCGGCAGGAAGCCGTGAACGCTCGCCGGAACATTGACTTTGTAGCCGACGCCGCCAACGTCTAAGATGACCGCCGTGGCCTCGGTATGGGCAAGCAGCCCGCGCAGGGACGCAATCATTGGACGCTCCCGTTTGGTGGATTGGTCGGCTGGGTCAGCGCACGGCGCAGGGCCGCGATCAGTTCCGCTTCGGCGGCCTCGTCTAAAGCGCGGCTTTCGTCGGGATCGTAATGGTCGCCGTAGCGGCTGTCGGGGAATGTCTGGCCTGCGAACTGGGCCGGCTGGGCATAGCGCGGGAAGATGTGGAAATGGACATGGGGCGTCAGGTTCATCAGGAACATGTAATTGAAGTGGTCGGGCGCAAAGAGGGCCGAGAGCGCGGCTTTTGTTTCCCGCACAAACGCCCAGAGCGAGAGGACTTCGGCGTCGGTCAAACGCGCAATGTCGGTTTCGTGGCGGTTCAAGGCGAAGAAGACGCGGCCTAATGTGGCCTGGTTCTCATTCAAAACCAATGTCCAGTGGCCGTTTTGGAGGACAACGCCGCGCGTCGGCGGGCAAAGTGAACAGTCAGTCAAAGTAGGCATCAAATTAGGCATAAAGAGAGTATACCTGACAGGCAACTAGTGAATGCCTCGCGCGGCCCTGAACGCGCCTTCCATCCAAGTGGCCGTGGCATTCCTGAACAGAGCGCTCACAAACTACATCAGCGGCTACCGCTGCGATGACATCGCCCTGCTTCTGCTGCACCACACGGGGGGCCACCAACCAGCAATACTACTTACGTCTCAACCTCGAATAGAGCAGGATGATCTTCCTCCTCGGCAGCAGCCGCTCGTTTAAGCACCTCGACGCTCATAGGAACATCTAGACGTTTGTGTTCTTCCACCATTTCGGAAATTGTCACAATGTGAATACGCGGGTAGCTTTTTTGCATTAGGGTGTAGTCATAGAACCCAGCCGCTTTCGACTCAGTGTCCATGCCCTTTGTCTTTGGTTCCAGCGTCAGGAAAATTCCGATCTCCGCTTTCTCCCTCTGGCGGTCATTGTTAAACTTTGAGATGTCGCCGCGACCGACGTTGCCAGACTTGACTTGAAACACGATTTTTTCGTTTTTTGTTCTCCCAGTCATAAAGAAAGCAATGCCATCAATGCCTTTGTCTCCACCTCTTTTTTCGTTAATCCGCGCCCGGTTTTTCGAGTAGGTCAGAACAGCCCACTTCTCGAATTCCTTCCGCACACGGTCATCCTTTTTGAGTGCTAAGGCCCGTGCCGATTTCATGTCACGAGGAATGCCGTTCTGCACAATATTGTCCAGCGCTTCCTTACCAAACTTGTCTTCGATGCGGCGTAAAATCAACGAAATACTTTGATAGGTAATGTCTATCCCAATCCATTTGCGTTTGAGGGTTTCGGCAGCGATCACTGTAGTTCCGCAACCGCAGTAAGCATCCAACACCACGTCACCCTCATTAGAAGACGCTTTGATAATCCGTTCCATCAAAGATTCAGGCTTTTGGGTGGGATAGCCCAGCCTTTCTCTGTCCTGTGTCGATAACCAGCGCACATCCTCGTCTATGCCGAGCTTAGTGTTGAAAACTGTGCCGGAAGTGTAAGGCTGAAAAGCCCAAATATCGGGCAGAGGCTGACCATCATTGGGCTTGATGTACCTCTGATAAAGTGGCCATGTATCGCCTTCTGTGAGAGTAATATGGCCAAGGTCATACAGTAGATCCAGCTTTTGGTGCTGCGACAGGGCGAGAAATGCCTCTTCCTCAACATCTCCCACTCCCAACAAGTCCTCTACCAGTGCGCCAGGAATAGCCCAATGCCGCCCCTTAGCGGTCGGGTCAATCCCTTTCCACGAAAGCCCCGATTCACCATTGCGTGTGCCGGAGCCGGTCAGGACATTACCATAATAGTTGGTCCGATAGCCCTGCTCATCCTTGACAAAATTCTCGTCAACATGCCCTTTCATGTAGGTGCGCTTTGGCCGGTTCCATGTGTACTGACTGCTTTTGGTGTAGAAGAAGATTACGTCATGCACCGGACCATACCGTGTCAGCTTGTTGTGTGACCCGGTACGCCGCCAGACTATTTCATTCTGGTACTCGCCGCCCTGTGAGACAAAAATTGCGTCCACAACTAGTTTAAGGTAGTGGCTCGCAGTTGGATCGCAGTGTAAGTAAAAGCTGCCAGTTGGCTTTAAGACACGGTGAATTTCAGTAATCCGTAGGGCCATGCTTACCAAGTATGCCATCAGACTGCCGCGTTTTAGCACAACCTCAAGCCCCGTTATGAGATCGACGATGTTCTCGGCGAAGCGCCCTTCATCATTGGCGATAATTTCAGTGAAGCCTTCATCGGCTTGTTGATCCCAAACCCAGGTGTCGATAAATGCCTGCGCCTGCGCCCGATCCTCGCCGCCAATATTGTTATAGATTTGGTTGTAGTTCCGCTTGGAGTTGAAAGGGGGATCAATGTAGCAGAGGTCTACCGTTTCCGGCTTAATTGACGCTCGTAAGTTTTCAAGATTGTCTCCATAGAATAGCTGATTCATGATCTATTTGTTAGACAACCAGCATGTAATTTCCTGCCTATCAGAGTTAAGATCAGCCAATAATCAGCTCATGTTGCCTCTTTACAGAGAAGCCAGTTTTCGGTATCTACATGACGAAACGCCTGCATGGTCTCGTGCAGATCAGCCACAAATCCAGGGTCGGCCATCGCTTCTGCGGCGAGAACCCGCATCCGCGCATGGCGAACTTCACGCATTCGCAGCCGAATGGCGTCCTCAATGAAGGAAGAGTGAGAAGGAGCCAAGCCAAGCTCAACCGCTTCTTCGGCGGTCGCATAAACGTCATCAGGAAGTTCCAGCGTGATTGCAGTTGCCATGAGACTCCTCTTTGTCGGCGGCGCTAAACCCAGTAGGCCGTCACGGACAGGATGCCTTCGGAGTGAAGGCACTGGCGCAGGGTCGGCTCGTCGGGATTGGACAAAAAGACGCTGCCCTGGTCGTCGCCGCGCTGGACTTCGACAATCGGCAAGGCAAGCCCTTCGCCGCCAAGCTCGGCGTGCAGGCGGGACGCGGCGCGGGCGTCTTTGCGCGGGTCGGCGAGGCCGTATTCGACCGTCAGGACGTTCATTTCGCGGCGCAAACGGCGGACATCGGGCTGGACGGGATTGCCGTAGATCGTGATGCGGCTTGCCATAAGTTATTCTCCTTCGCGGGCAATATAGGAATCAAGGCACGGCGAAAGCGGGGCGTTGCTGGACGACAGCGCGGCGGCTTCGACGGCTTCCGGCAGGGTCGGGTAGGCGTGCATGGTCAGCGCGATCTCGGAAATCGGCAGCTTGGCCCGCATGGCAAGGCACATCTCGTTGATGAGCCCGCCCGCCGATGCTCCGGCGATCTGTGCGCCCAAGATCGTGCCGCCCTCGCGCAGCGAGACAATTTGGACAAAGCCCTGTGTTTCGCCGTGAATGATGGACTTGTCCAAATGCGCGAACGGGAAGCGGGCGATGTCCAAAGCCTCTTCGTGATGGCTTAACCGGGCCAATGCCGGGGAGAGGCCGACGCTCGCCACTTCCGGGTCGGTATAGGTGACGCGCGGAATGACCCGGTAGTCGGCAGGGCAGCAGGGGGCGTCGCCGTGCAGGACGGAGATCGCATTGGACGCCGCTACCGCGCCTTCATACGAGGCCACATGGGTAAACTTGTACTCAGAAGTCACATCGCCCGCCGCCCAAATATGCGGGATGTTGGTTTGCAAATGGGCGTTTGTCTTCAGCCGCCCGTCTTTTTCGCAGATCACGCCTGCCGCCTCCAAGCTCAATGTGCGAACATTGCTTTTGCGCCCGGCGGCGACCAAGATGGCATCGCAGACCACTTTCTCGCCGCCCGTGAGGTGAAACGTCTTCTCGCCGCCGCTTGTCGTGATCTGGTCGGCGTGGGCGTTCGTGATAATGCGAACGCCTTCCGAGATAAGCTGCTCCTGCAAGACCATTGCGGCGTCGGCGTCGTCGCGGGCGAGTACCCGTGCGCCGTTGTGCAGGATCGTCACCTCTGCGCCGAAGCGCCGGAAGACCTGTCCTAATTCGCAGCCAATCGCGCCGCCGCCGATGACGGCAATGCGTTTCGGCAGCGTCGTCCAGTCAAACACATCGCGGTTGGTGACATAACCGGCTTCTTCCAGCCCCGGAATCGGCGGAATGCTCGGCAGCGACCCCGTGCAGAGAATAAACTGTTTGGCTCGGTACCGCGTGCGTGTTTTGCGGCTTTCAAGCGTATGCGCGTCCACAAACTGCACCCGCTCGCAGATTGTCGTGATGCCCTGCCGGGCAAAGCTGTCTATCGCGCTCCCGCCGCCGACTTCTTCAATCGTTCGATGGACATGGCGCATGACCGCCCCAAAGTCCGGCGATGCTCCCGTATAATTCGGCAGCCCGAACTCCGACGCCTTCTGCATTTTGGACCACAGCGTCGCCGAATGGATCAGCGCCTTCGACGGCACGCAGCCCGTGTATAAACACTCCCCCCCAATCAGCGCCTCCTCAAAGAGGACGACTTTCGCGCCCATCTTCGCCGCCGTCCGCGCCGCCTTCGGCCCCGCCGACCCCGCGCCGATCACGGCCACGTCAAATTCCATCGTTTCTTCCATAAGCAAGAGTATACCCCGGCGGCAGTTATTGAGGCTTCGGCACGCGGAAAAACCAGCAGATAAAAGCGTACAGCAGGTTTAGGCCAAGCGCCACCCAAAAGATTGGGTTCCACGGGCGGCGACAGATTGCACAAGTGATTTGCTTCTGCCCTTCTACAAACTGCCAATCCTGCGTGAGTGTCAACCCCAAAAAGATGCGGTAACCGGCCTCTTTTGGCTTCAAGCGCACCGCTTCCCGCAGTTCAGCAATAGCCTCCGGCAGTTCATCCATCATGCTCAAATCGGTTCCGAGATTGCTATGCGCTTTTGCGCTTTCCGGCTTTAGAGCGACAGCGCGGCGGGCATAAATCGCCGCCCATGCCCAGGCTTTGCGGCGTTCATAGGTGACGCCGAGGTTCAGGCAAGCGCCAAAATGGTCTGGCTTGCTGTCCAAAACAGCCCGGTACTCGTCAATCGCCTCCTCATAGCGACTGCTCTTACGCAGGAGATTGCCGAGATTGAAATGCGCCCGAACGTCTTTTGGATTGAGTGCAAGCACTTCCCGGCATTCTTTCTCGGCTTCTTTGACCTTTCCAGATTCTTCCAGACGCACGGCTACGTTGCCGCGAGCGGTGCTGTCTGCCGGATCAAGCCGCACGGCCTCACGGTAGGCGGCGAGGCTGGCTTTCCTGCGGCCCTGACGACTCAAAGCCATACCAAGATTGCAGTAGGCATCGGCATAATCGGGCCTGAGACGAATGGCTTCCCGGTAACAGTGTTCGGCTTCAGTCCATGCCTTCTTTTTCAGCAGGCAACCCCCCAAGTGAAAATGTGCTTCGGCGAATTCGGGATTGAGAGCCAGGCAGTGCCGGTACTCTGTAATGGCTTCGTCCCATAAGTTCTGCTTACGATAGGTGGTCCCTAGATTGTAATAGGGCTTGAAGTAGTCGGGCTTCAGCCGTGCACATTCTCGATACTCGGCAATGGCAGCCTCATAGTCTTTAAGGCGGGCCAGCACAATCCCAAGATTAAGATGCGCGTCTTCGTTGTTTGGCCTTTGCTTGATGGCAATTCGGTAACGGGCAGCGGCATCAGCGAGATTGCCCTGCTTCCATAAAATGCCCGCGTAGTTGTAGTTGGCAGTAAACAAGAATGGCGAGATTTCCAGCGCGTCCAGGTACTTCTCAGCCGCCTGCTCCGTCTGCCCCTGATCGGCAAACGCTTGACCGAGGCTGTTATGTATCTCCGAATCATAGGGGTTAATTCGCAGCGCTTCCCGATACTCAGCGGCAGCTTCTTCGTAGCGCTTGAGTTTTGAGTACGCTACGCCCAAGTTTTTGTGTGCCTCCAAAAAATTGCCGTTGAGGCGCAGCGCGGCCTGATATTCAGGAATGCAGGCTTCCAAGTCACCAGCACGGTACAGGGCAAGGCCAGATTTGAAGTGTTCCAAGCTTGTCATCTTACTGTGTCAGACACAAAAAGGGACGAAAAGTTGCAGGTTGGCTTGACTGCTGAACACGGTATACTTGGGGCATGAAGATTTATACCAAGACCGGCGACGGCGGCGAGACGAGCCTCTACGGCGGGCAGCGGGTCTCCAAAGATGTTGTTCGCGTGGAGACCTACGGCACAGTAGACGAGTGCAACGCGGTTTTGGGGCTTGCCATCGGGTTCACCGACGATGCCGAAGCGAAAGAAATCTTGACGCGCATTCAAGGCGAGCTGTTTGAAGTAGGCGCGGATTTGGCGACGCCGATGGAGCGGGGCGAGACAGTCCCGCGTGTCCGGCTTGAAGAAACGGCCCAATTGGAATCGGAGATTGACCGCTTTGAGGAAGAGCTGGAACCGCTGCGTCACTTTATCCTGCCGGGCGGATCGGCGGGCGGGGCGTTTCTGCACCAGGCCCGCGCCGTCTGCCGCCGAGCGGAGCGGCTTTTAGTGACGCTGGAAGGCGTTGAAACAATTAACCCAGAAATTGGGCGTTACTTGAACCGTCTCAGTGACCACTTGTTCGTGCTGGCGCGTCTGGTCAACCACCGGGCGGGCGCTCCTGAAACAAAATGGGAGCGCCCGGAATGACCTACCTCCTTGCTTCATGCAAGAGACCTACCGCACCGCTTCGCTGTGGTCCTCCCTAAAGGGAAGATTAAGAGCAAAGAACAAGCCCTTCATTTATCGTCCTAATCTTCCCTTTAGGGAGGACCCTGCGAAGTAACTTGTTACGAAGCAAGGAGGTAGGTCTTACTGCGCGGTCACAGTCAGCGGGCCGACGGCGGCAGGGGCCGTGACATCATCGCCAAACGTCGCAGTCGCGGTATAAACGCTGGCGGCGGTGAAGCCGTTGGCCGTCACTGTGCTTGTCAGCGACTGACCAGGGGCAAGCGAACCAATCGAGAGTGCGGGGAAACCAGGGAGTGGCTGAAAGGTGATATTGTTAGCCGAGTTCCTCACGGTCAGCCCGGCAGCCGGTGCTGTCGGTGGTATGGTGGTCGCACGGATTGGAATAGCGGCGGCGGTACTGTTGGTGAGAGTCTCCGTGTAGGTCAGCGTGCCGTTGACGCCCACGGTGCTGCTGGCTTCCGAGAGCGTTGCGGTCAAGCCCGTGGCGGTAATTACACTCACAGACAAAGCTGTCGTCGGAGGCGGGGTGGGAGTCGGCGTTGGGGTTGGGTTCAGCGTCGGAACCGGTATCGGGGTGGGACTGCTGCCGCCGCCGCCGCCTCCCCCGCCGCACCCGGCGAGAAGCGGCAGGACCAGCAGGCACGCGCCGAAGCGTATCTCTCTTAAACGAGGGTCGTGCATAAAACGCATTTGGGGTATCCTTTCAGAACTATCCCATTCTATCACACCGGCTGCCTGAGCGTCAAGCCGGCGGTGTGTACTTTCCAGCCTCGGAATTTATAGAATCTTGGGCGCGGGGAAACCCCGGCCTTTAGGCCGGAGAGGAAGCGCCTTCTTCGGAACGAGCGCTTTTCTGCCGAGGCTGGAAATGCACACCGTTTCGGAACGAGC
>JAABUO010005956.1_pt1 | contig 14097 bp, 9 predicted proteins | sample 5559291 | NCBI WGS metagenome assembly JAABUO01 (sample SAMN10711878, study PRJNA513372) | rock metagenome | isolation source: Antarctica rocks | place: Antarctica: Victoria Land, Finger Mt sud | reverse complement strand
CTTTGTTTTCCGCATAAGTTGCTCGAATGTGTGCTTATTGTCAGGTAAGATGCCTGAGGAAGCCAAGGAGGTCCAGATGAGTGGACAGCAACAAGGACCACAGGCAAGGTCCAAGCAAGGTGCAGAGGCAAAGGATGGGAACAAGTCTACACACAAAGTGTCTGAGAAGTTGTAGAGATGGTAGTAGAGGGTGTTGTAGTTGGTGCTGTTCAGTAGTCAGGCGACAAATGCAATGCAGAATACCAAGTAGGTGCTGCATATTCAACATGTGGCAAGCTACAGTCAGAGCTGCCTGTGTAGTAGCAGCAAGCAGCCAAAGTATGTGCCGGGAAGACACAGGTCTGCAAAATTCTTGCTTGAGCTTGTCTGGTAACTTTGCAGTGTGTGGCATGTATTTTCACAAGTCTTTCAGTAATCACTGAATGGCATGGACTGTGCGGCTGTAACAGTGTGTGACTCATGTTGGCTGCTGCCATGATACTCAACAATCTTCTTCTCAAAAGCCTTAGGTCTTCCTGTTAACCCAGTGTTACAGATGTCAACCTGTGTATTTGCAGCTCGCAAGTCATGTTTCTGGGACCTGCCAATCTTTCAGTCCATCTGCTGTAGTGATCAGCAATTCACATGCTTGTCACTGCAACGCAATATTCATGTACAACAATCAGCTGATGCAACAGACGTAGTGGTTCACCACTAAAAGAGCATCCTACATAGGCCTGCCAGAGTGATGCCAGTGCTCCTCAAACATGCACCTCTAAGGGAGCATCAGGCTGTGTGTCAAGACTGTCATACAGGGAAGCAGCTGCCTTATGTCGTTGATACTACTTGCAGCTTGCAGAAGAGCTTGTTCTGATGACACTCAAGCATTTCATACACATCATAGGCTGTGTGATGTGTTGCAAATCGTTTGTCAAAGGAAATATCTGTGGAATGTTGGTGATGGGGAGATCAAGCATAATTGTCACTTTCTTATTCATGCTGTAGGTGCACAGCGCCATGGCGCACCCACTGCTCTTGCATACATGCAGCCCGCATTTATGCATGCAGCATATTTGCAATCATTCATCATCATCTTCAGACCCTTCTGGCACCATCTCTAGGGAAGATTGAGGCTTGGCTGCCGCGCCACTCTCCATGCCACTGCCCAGCGTCTGAGCAACGATTTTTGCCAATGGCTTTGGTATGCTACCTACTCCCCCTGCATTTTGGTCTGACTTATTATGTGATGTTGCCAGAAAGTACTGCAAAGACAACATACAAGGACTTGAGCTGCACAGTCGTGGCTCAAGCACTCCAGATTGACGAGAAGTTGCGGCCTGCTCTGTCAAGCAAAGTTGGGATGCTACGGATGTTAAGCTGAGGCTGACTCAGGGACCTCTGATAGTCTGCATGCTCACACTTCAAAAAGCATCCATGATGATGCTGCATGCAACGATGCATCTCCAAGACAGGTCACGGCAGTGACATGAACTGAGTTGCAAAGGACGTGTAAGAGCAAAGGCAGGATGCCTGTGCATTGCAGTGTGTGGTGTGAAAGCCTACCAGGCTGTGGGCTTGCCAGCCCTGCAAAGACTGCCACCAGCCCCACATCCTCTAATACACAGCTGTCCTTGACAGGATACCCTCTGCTGTCCACAGCTGGCATAAAGTGCAGCTTGCTAGAGCTGCAACCACGCATGCATCAGCTGCTGTCTCTTTGCAACTTGAGGCAATTCATGCAAATGTGTACTCTGGCACCCACAGAGCACAGCATGGCATAGCATGGCACAGCGTAGCACCACATAGCATGGCTGAGCTTGTGGCTGTCACAACACATTGTAACACTCTTCTGAGCCGTGACTTTGAGAACTGAGCTTGATAAAGCCAATTTGACTGGAACAACAACACAAACGCCCGCTAGGTCAGACCTGCATTGTGTGAAGTAGTGCAGCTTGCAGGAGGTTCCAGAGACTTGCACAAGGCGGCCCAGCCACAGGGGGACTTGTCTGACTGTGAAGGTCCAGGCGGAGTCAGCATCCTGCGCCAGCAGGATGACAAAGGCACCAGGGACAGCCCCAGATGTGTCTGGCCTGCAGGTCAGAGTCAGACCTTGCTGGTGGGGCGCCAGATTGCTTGTGGTAGTCCTTGTCTGAAGCCATTGCGGCTTTCCTGGCCATGACACAGCGTATAACAAACAGATGGGTGAAGACTGCCGCCACCAATGAGTGTGTGGGGCACCAGGTGACGCTGTCCCAGCTGCTGAGGCACACTAGCAAATGAGGCGGCAGATTATCACTAGAAAGTAGGGTCCAGCGACAAGAAGGCATCAATGTTGGGAGGCAGGCTCAGCGCTTGAAGGGCACAGGGGGCAACTGAAAGGCAGGTTGTGATAGGTGCAAGGCTCTCATTGAGGCCTGGCAGGGCAGATTCTCAAAACTACAGCAAGCCAGGGACAAGGGACAAGGTGTTGACAGCCTGTCACCTGTGCAGTGCCTCTGCTGAGATGCTTCTGGAGACGACTGAGCCTGAATCCCCACTCGTGGACGCTTCCGCATGTGATGCTGGCTCCGCTGTGCCCTGCAACAGAAAGCATCAGCCATCAGCAGCCAAGCTAGAGCAACGGCAAGCACAGCGTGCTGCCGGACAAACAGTGTCGCTCCACCTGACATGCAGACAACTTGTAAGTATGCAAACGCTCGTATTGTCACAGCAGCCAGAAAAGGGGAGCTTTGTTTTGCGCTGCTCGTGAAACAGAGCTGTCAATTGTGCAGTCAGGTCCAAAAGGGTACAGCTGCCACCTGCCAGACATCTCTGCAAGTATTGTGTTAATGCCCCTCTTAGGACTAATGGCCAGGTGGCGTCAAGGGAGAGAACCAGTATTGGCATACATCTTCTGCATAGCATGCAATCCAAAGAACAAGCAGAGCAAAGAACAACAGCAGTGGTGTCTATGCTAGCACCACCTCTTGGTCATTGTGCAGCTTCTTGATCAGCTGCTTGGCCTGCTGCAGCTCCAGCCGCAGCTTCTGGGCTTGCCGCTTGTCGTGCCGCCCAGATTGATTCAGTTTAGTCATCTCCCCCCTCACCTACAGCCATTCACATGCACGCTGCCTGAGTGCGGGATATTGCACAGAACAGAATGGCGAGACACTGCTGACAAAAGGCAGTAAAATTGCTTCATTGATTTCATGCTTGAGCAGAGATGGGAGCAGGTGTGAAAAGATTTGACCCAATGGTATCCACTGCAGTTGTACACACATGCACAGATGCCAGGCTGACACATGGCATGACACTGTACAGTTACCAAGCAGAGGATTGAGGCAGGTACGACATAATGCACAATGCAATGAACATGCTGTGCAAGCGCCCTTCCCTGATGCTGCTGCTTTCTGCCCAATCTATTCAGCAGTACCATGGGCAGAGGCAGCAAACTGAACAGATGGCATCAATGGTGGTTAGTTTGCACAGGCTACCTACATGCAAAGGAGCTTGATGCATGATGCTGTACCTGATCCAGGTCTTGTTTGCTTTGCTTCAGGGCGGCATCAGCCCTGCTTTGAGCTTGCTGCAGACGCTTGCTATCTGTGTCTGCACGCTGCAGCACCTGAGATACCTGCTCTTCAGCCATCTGCAGCTGCTTCTGGATGCCTGCAGCGTCAGGGCAGCAAACTATGTCTGACATCCCCACAACTACGGAACAGCAAACCGTCACTTATAACTGCAACTCGAACTGTACATGCGCAGTGCTGCAACATTAACGACGTTGTAAAATTCCCTTCTCACAGACAGACATCTACCTGTGTAAGCCTGCACTGCCTCAAACTTGGCTGCTTTGGCAGCCAGCAATTCGTTCTGCACAGCCTCCAGGTCCTTCTTAGCAGTACCCAATGCAGATCTCATGTCAGCAGCTTCAGTCTGAGCTTCTGACAGCTGCCTTAAGGTAGCTATGGCCTGCTGCTCAGCTTCTGCCATAGCTGCTTGTGCCTCTGCACCCTGAAGCTGACTCGATTGCGACTCAGCTAACTCTGCCTCAAGAGCCCCAAGCTGTTGCTGTGTCTGTCCAAGAGCAGTGTGAGACTGCATGGCTTCAGCCAGCTCAGCTTGAGTGGCTTGCAGCTGCTGTTGGAGCTCAGCGTGAGCAGCTTGTTTGGCTTGTAGCTGCTGATCAGCTTCTACTTGGCCAGTCTGACTGACTTGCAGCTGCTGCTGAAGTGCATCATGCAGGCTCTGCAGCTGTGCAGTCTCAGACCGGCTTGCCTCTAGCTGTTGGTGCACATCATCATGATTGGCTTGGCTTGTCTGCAGTTGTTGCTGAAGCTCAGCATGAGCACTCTGTAGGCTTGTGAGCTCTGAGTCATGAGTAGCAAGGCTGTCCTGGGTGGCAGTCTGGCTGGCTTTGAACTCACGCATGGCTGAATGAGCAGCCTGTAGACTTTCAGCATGCTGTGCAGTCTCAGCTTTGGCAGTTTGAAGCTGTTGTGCATACTGCATTGCTTCCTGCTGGACTGCTTCCAGCTGCTGAGCATGTTGGGCTGCCTTTGCATTTGCAGACTGAAGCTGCTGCTCCATCTCCTCCTTGACAGCTTGAAGCTGCTGTGCATGCTGTGCTGCTTGCTCTTGACCTGTCTGGACCTCCTGTGCTGCCTCATCCTTGATGCTTTGAAGCTGCTGGGCATGCTGTGCTGCCTTTTGCTGAGCTGACTCAAGCTGCTGTGCATGCTGCGCTGCTTCATCCTTGGCGGTTTGAATCTGCTTTGCTGCCTCATCCTTCACAGTCTGCAGCTGCTCAGCGTGCTGTGCTACTGCTGTTTGCGCTGCTTGAAGCTGCTGTGCATGCTGTGCTGCTTCAGTTCTGGCAGCTTGAAGCTCTTCAGCTTGCTTTGCTGAATCCGCTTTGCTAGCCCCAGCCTGCTGCGCATGCTTTGCTGCTCCTTGCTGTGCAGACTGCACTGCTTCTGTCAGCTGTGCAACTTCTTTCTTGGCGGTCTCCAGCTGCTTTGCATGCTGTGCCAGCTCAGCTCTGGCGGTTTGCAGATGCTCTACTTGCTGAGCTCTATCATCAGTGACAACTATCAGCTGTTCAGTTTGCTGCGCTAGCTCATTCTTAGCAGCTTGAAGCTGCTGTGCAAGATCATCATGGGCAGTCTGCAGCTGCTCAGCACGCTGGGCATGCTGTGCTTCCTGTCCAATTGCACCCTGCAGCTGCTGCGCATGCTTGGCCAGCTCAACATGAGTGGCTGTCAGCTCTGCTTGCAGCTTTGCCAGCTGCTGTCTATCAGCTTCGGATGCCAGACTAGCCTTGGTCAAGGCAGCCTTTGCCAGATTCAGCTCACCTGCTGATGCAGCCTCGGGTTGCGTATGCTGTTGCTGAGCCGCCTGGTTTGCTGCGTCGAGGCTTGCAGTGAGCTGCTGACTGCGGTTCTGGTCAGTCTTGGATTCAGTTTCAAGCTGCTTGATCTGTTCAGACAGGGACTGCAGCTGCTTGGCTGTGTTGCTCCTCTCGCAGAGGATTGTCTGTCGGCTGTTGGCCAGTTCTGTTTGCAGTTGAGTCACAAGCTGCTTGCCTGCTTCTGACTGTTGGTTGAGCTTGTCGTGGTCATGCTGCAAGCTATTCAGCTGAGAGTCAGACTGGCTGTGAGCAGACTCTGACGCTGCTACAGCCTGCTGGACTTGGAGATCCTTGACCTGTTTCTGGTAAGCCTCAGCTTGATTGTTCAGCACAACAAGCTGGTTTTCCAGGTCTGTAATCTTGGGTTGAGCTTGTGCCTTCGCCCGTTGGAGAACCTTGAGCTCCTTGGTCAGGGCTGTCTGGATCTTCTTGCCTGTAGAAAGATCGGCTTGCAGAGATTTGATCTGATTTGCTGCTGCTTCAGCTCCCTCTTGACCTATGCTTCTTTGCTCTGAAAGGGCTTCTTCCAGCTTGGCAATCTGAGCTTTGAGATCAGTAACAGAGCCAGGTGAGGAAGCCGTGTCTTTTTTTGGGGGCTGTGCAGCATCTGTCTGTTGTGACCGAGAGCTGCTGTCACCCGCAGGAGGGTGGCTGGAAGGAGAAGCAGGAATGGTGTCCCTGCTAGTGCCTTCTGGTGAAGTAGCTGGTGAGCAGATGGTTACCTTCGCAGCTTTTTTCGCGTTTTTTGAGGCCGGTGGAGTGGCAGGCTTCCATCTGCCAAACACAAATCCGGCTCCCGAGTCTGCAAGCAGTGACCTGCTCGCTCAAGTTTGCTGCATATCAGAAGGACCTGCACGAGGAGTATAAGGCGAACCTGTGCTCTCTGACGGTGAGGATCCAAAGCCAAAGGATGTTAACGAAAAGTTGAATATGCTGTCGTTGTCTTGAGACATCGCTGCAAACTGGGTTGATCGCCCTGATCTGCTATCAGCAAGCTTGCGGCATAAGACACAGAGCAGGACAGATTGCAAATACTGGGCACATCTCTACAAGTTTAGCATGAAGCTGAAATAGCCATGGGGCCGTCTGTCGCCCCGGCAGGTCAAATTGGTTGACCACAAAGGCAAAGCAATGGCATTATTAGTCATCATGCGCTACCGACGCTACTTGCTGCTGTCGCTTGAGTGCTATTTCGTGTAAGCCCTTCACCGGATATCGAGCATGCTCTATGGTTGTGGGTTGACGGGATGTCGATGAACGTGTGTCGTTCTGTTATAGATGCACTGTCTGAGCCAAGCGACGCGAATTAGCATGTCAAACACAAACGACTCCAGGCAGCGGAGTCAGGTCACAGCAGCAGGTTCTCCACCAAAAGACATCAAGACCGCTTTTAGAGAAGCTAGAAGTGCAAGTACAGGACGTGTCCGCAGCCCGGAGAGGAGACCACTGCAGCGGACGCTGTCCAAGAATTTGCAACAACAGGGCAGCAAGACAAGTATCGCTCCAGGGCAGGTAAATTTTGATGTCCCGTACCATACTGGAGAACGATCTTCTTATACAAGGCCTTCGGCGCCGGCCCACTGTGCTGCTTCGGCAACTTGATCAGTCAGCTGACCACGTTTGCTGCTTTGCATAGCCAGCTCCAGGCCCTCGTGGTAGAGACAAATTCGTGCCCCTCCCTGTCGACGTTGAAGATGTCCCACAAGCAGAGCGCCCAGCGCCCTCACTTGATTCTGCTCAAGAGGTACAGCCTTTGTTACCATCTGCTGACCACAACTAGCTTCAGGAAGGGCTGCCAATACATGTTTCAGCTGAACAGCTTTTCCCTCACATTGACATCCTTGCAGGATGCCCAACCTGAAGTTGGACCTGGCACTCGTGGGCGTATCACCGTCTACTGCGTATCAGATAGCTTAGACAGAGAGACGCTGGACAGACGGCTACAGCAGCGGGGTCCTCAGTTCCTGCTGCACAGCTACCCAGATGCATTGTATGGCAAATACAGTGAGCTGGAACATGGCATAGTCGGAGATGTGCTGTACTTTGACTATGGCGTTGTGGTCTTCTGGGGTCTAAGCAAGAAGCAGGAGCAAGATGTACTCAAGAACCTTGTGGCGCCTTGTCAAGAGGCCCCTCTACCAGCAGCCATGGCTGCAAGGGATGAGTTTCAGTACAACTATGCAGCCAACGAGAAGGCTCATATACAAAACGACACTGTCACCATTGACTACAGGCTCAGTCGCAATCATATGATCAAGATTGCCATCTCTCATGCGCTGGCGCAATCTACCAAGCTGGTGCATTTTGAGGCGAGGGTGTTGGACATCATTTCCAATACAAAGAACCTCCCAGAGCATCTGGCAAACACAGGCGAGATATTGTTGAGCAAGAAACAGATAGCTCAGCTCATTGGTACTGTCTTCATAGAGAAAAGCAGAGTCAATTTGCTCTCAACTGTCCTTGATACACCAGAGTTCTTCTGGGATGCACCTGACAGCATGCAAACTCTGTACGAGCGGGTGTGTGAGTACATGGAGCTGGAAGAGAGGGTTAGAGTCCTGAACAACAGATATCAAGTGCTGACAGAGATGCTGGACGTGTTGAGGGATCACCAAAACAACTCCCACTCAGCAGCTTTAGAATGGATTGTCATCTGGCTGATCGTGGTATGTCTATTTGTTGGCTTGTTTGAGTGCACTGCTTTGGTTGGGTGGCACAAATGACGCATGCACAGGCAGCCTGTTCTGTGATGGTCAACGCATTTCTGATTTCTGGTTTCTCTGCATTTCATAGTTTGTTGTCGTGTATCAATACTATAGACATAGCATATTGGCAGCTTGAGAAGACCAACAATTACCCCTGCTGTGCACAGACCCTTCTTACAGCCCTACATATTGCATTGTGATATAAAACGTATAACGACTGAATTGGAAAATGAATAGGCTCGCGATTGTCTTTTGCTGTAAGCAAAGATGCTAAAGCCGTGTACAGTGGCAGATGCAGAGTTTGCAGGCCACTGCACAGCGTGCCACGCTTCATAAGGTCTCAAAATGTTTGAGTATACAGAAGTTTTCTTTCCATTGATCCGCTAAAAGGTGCAATCCTAGGCTCAGTATACAATGGTGCAGCTATATTTACTGCACTAGTGTTGAATCGATTCTACTGCAGTTTGTCTGTTGACCACCACGTATGAGTTGTCATCACAACCTGTACGGTGACTGCAGCCTAAATATAGAGACAGGCAATGCAGGCAAATTAAGATGAGGTCCGGTCCAATTCAACATTTATCTTTGTCCAACCCAACTTGACATTCATCTGATACTGTACAATCAATCAATCAATCAATCAAAGATTTTACAGTCGTTGGGTTCAGCTAGCCCATTTGACTAAAATTGCAATCTTTCATCAGAGGTCTACAATACGGATGTTACAGGCCATCATGTTGCTGATCAGCAACATGCTGTTCATCTTCTTCAGACAGCTTGCATGTAATGCTCTGCTCTTCACAGCCCTTACAATCGCAGGCGCAAATGTTCAAGCCTTGTATAGGGATTACGCACAGGATGGCGCCACCTCCGCAACCAAGCGCAAAACAACACGGCTACGTGCCACTGCGAGCGGCATCGCCCCCACGAGACGGTAGCACTAGTAGAGAGTACCCTCTCAATCGCAGGGTCAGTCCTGGCGTAGAGCACCGACGACCAGCACCAAGGATCAATCCGAAAGGTGTAGGCAAAACTCCGATAGCGCCTGGACAGGTTTGTTTCATTGCAGCTTGGTCCCAGTGACTGCTCGCTATGCTGCATGCAACGTTGTTGCTCATTCGCTCGTCGTAGATCACCACAGGCTTGTTTTGTTTTTGTAGCCAGCAGCGGGGCCCAGAGTCAAGGACAAATTTGTCTCCTTGCCAGATGAGCTGGATGCAGCTGCAGCCCAGATGGCCAGGCAGCATACGCTTGACCTTCCTTCAACAGTCTTTGAGGTATGGGACGTCAGAAGCATGTATGCAAGCTCTGAGTGATCATCCCTTCGTAAATGATTACTTTATGCTACTTGACCTGCTCCAGCTTTCACAAGGTCTGTCCTGAGTATCACAAGCCTTGCAATTTGCAGGACATACACTCAGACCAGCCTGTGGACCCTGGCACTCGGGGCCGCATCACTGTCTATTGCATTGCTGAAAGCCTGGACAGGAAGATGCTGGACAAGAAGCTAAAAGAGCGAGGCCCACGCTTCCTGCTACATAGCTATGCTGAAGTGTTGTATGGGCAATATGGCAGCCTTGGAGAGGAGTCAGTTGGCGATGTATTCTACTTTGACTACGGCTGTGTGGCGTTTTGGGGCTTGACAGAGAAACAGGAGAGAGATATTTTGGACAACATTGTCAGACCCTGTGAGGAAAACTCACTGCCACCTGTGGAGGTAGAGATTGACCAATTTCAGTTTCACTACATGGCCAACGAGAAGCCTCACATACAGAACGATACTATCACAATCAATCACCGTCTCAGCAATGATCACAGGATCAAACTGTCAATCTCCCATGCACTGGCACAGTCAACCAAGCTGTGCATTTTTGAAGAGCGGGTATTGGCAATTGTCAACAACACCAGAGATCTGCCAGAGACGCTAGCTGAGACTGGTAAAATCAACCTACCTAGAAAGGCGATAGCTCAGCTGATAGGCAAAGTGTTCCTACAGAAGAGTGCAGTCAATCTTCTGTCAACTGTGCTTGACACACCTGAGTTCTTCTGGAGTGCGCCTGATAGCCTTCAAGCGCTGTACAAGAAGGTCAACGAGTACATGGAGCTGGATGATAGAGTGGTGGTGTTGAATAACAGGTTTCAGGTGTTGACAGAGATGCTAGACATGCTGCGAGATCACCAAAATAATTCACACACAGCACGCCTTGAATGGATAGTCATATGGCTCATTGTCATAGAGGTCGTGGTAGGTTTGTTTGAGTGTGCTAGCATACTGGGATGGGTTGGCGAATAGGCATGTGTGTCCTGTCTCCTATGCTCTGGCCTTGACCACATTGGTCCAGCTTGAGCCTAAGCTGTGTATATCATCTGTATACTTGCAGGTTGTTTGTGTTGCTTTGCCTTCAGCTGACTCTTGAGCCCTTTGGCAGACCTTCAGTCGCATACAAATGAATCCTGATTTGCTGACCTGAATCTTAAATTGTCTTGACTTCCGTCAATCATACTGCTTCTGATCTCACATAGCAATGCATCTTGAACTTCTTGCTTGTTGTAGTTTCATGCTCAGCTACGTGCAGCCTGTAGAATCACAGCTGACATCAAATCTGATGTTGCATTGCAAATCGTACGTCCTAACAGACTAACGTTCTGAACTTCCAGGCTCGCATATGTAAGCATGTCACTTGCAGTACTGACAGCCTTGAGCGCCGCTATCTACCGCCTGTTCAGTGTTGTACACGTGTCGGGTGGAACCATCAACAAATCCGGAAACGGGTCTGTGGCACCATTGTGCACTTTGTGGGTTAAGCAAAATGAGGTACGCTATTAGAACGGATGTGCAAAGGGGATTGCTCAACAAATGCTTCTTGTGCAACAACAGGTCCATGCGTGTTTGCATTGGCATGTCATGTCGAGATTCATACAGCCTGTAGCATGCAAGCTGCAGCTAGGCATCCATGTGACACATGGCAAAAGAATTGACATTAACACAGTGCAGCATGAACATCATTGCAGTGCCTCTCAACAAGCAATTTAGTTAAGCTTTCATTGTCCCATACATGTACAAGACAATGCGGGTGAAGTCTGGCTGCTGACCTACACAACTACGGCAACAGACGCCCAAGCTGCAGATCTACGTTAGTTACAAATCTCTAAATCACAGTGCAACGGTGTAATCCTAGGAACATTGGGGCCCAAAACACCTAACATGAAAGCATTACAATATTGCTGACCTATATGTCCGCATTGGGGACTGGTTACCGAAAACCCATGGGATTGAGTCACTCCAAAACTCTGCTTACTTTTTTGAGTTCCAACCAAAGAACTTGGCAAACGCGCTGCCGACGGAGGACTTCTCTTCTGGCTGCTGCTGCTGCTGCTGCTGTGCCTGCTGGGACCCTCCCTGGCGCTGCTGTCGCTGCATGATGGGGTTGGCATATGACTGCACTCCGGGCTCTGCAGATCTGCCACTGGGCGGTCTCCCATGAGAGCCATTTCTTGACTGTGATGATCTGCTGCCAGACAGCTGGTGCCTTGCTTGACCAGCACTGCGTTGACCTTGCTGTTGCTGTTGCTGCTGTTGGCCCTGCTGCCTGGACTGCTGCTCGCGAGCTGCTCTGCGCTGCTCTTCCTCTTGCAGCTGGAGCGCCAATGCAAAGTCGGCGTCCACAGCACCTGCGCGGCATGACCAGCAGATCAATCCTGAAGGCCATCCTGCTGGCATTTGTTAACGCTTTCTTCTGGCTGTGCTTTCAAGGACATGCCAGGCCGATTAATTGAACTTCACGGCCGAAATGCGGATTTTCATACAAGATTTTGGATCAAGGCTTTCTCCCTCTCTCTGCTGCGACCATGCGGCAAAATGCTGATGCTACCATGCAGAGTGAGGTATCCAGACTGGCTGCATGTTGCAAAGCGACTCTAGGTACGGCATTTGCGCGTCTCCACTGACAGTTCAGTCCCGTTCCTTCCTTGTCCAGGGATGATGACCACTTGCAACCCTAGCAGAGGCCAAGTCTGGCAAGAGCTGTTGAAAGCTGTGATGAGTCATGCAAGAGTCAAAGCCAGTAAGGGACAAATGTGGGGCATGACATGATGGCACATGAAGCAAACTGTCGCATGACTAAACAAACGAACAAACCAATCACCGAACGAACGATTGAACGAATGAATGTACGAATGAAGGAACAAATGATCGTACGAACGATGTATGAGTGAATGAATACATGAATGAAGGAATGAATGCATGAGTGCATGATTGAATCAATAGACGATCAAACAAACAACTGAGCAAACGGGTGAATGTGTACCATCAGTAGCCTGAGACTTGTTGGGGCCAACTCCAGCAAGGGCAGCCTGAACCAGGTCAGCTGCATCAGAGACCTGCTCTGCCAGGCTGTTGCTGCCATAAGGGGTGAAGTCTGCCTTCAGGAACTGGGTGTTGCCCATCAAGTCATCCAGCTTCTCCCACACAACATTCTGCAAACATAGTGACCCTGGGAAAATTGATTCCACTTCTGGCAGGACAGTTCTTTCACCCACACGCTGCGTGATGGGGCCAAGCACATACTGCGTGATGGGGCCAAGCACATGCTGCAAGATGGGGCCAAGCACACGCTCAGTCCCATAATATAGATTCTGCACACAGCTGCACAGCCTGCATGCAAGCAGCAATGGTCGGTGTCAACACCAAAACATGACATGAGCCATCTTGAGATGTAGTTGCTGGCAGGCTTCCTTGCATTGAGGTTGCAGGTTTCTTTGCATTGAGGTTGCTGACTGTCAAGCTTTGAAGCTGACCTTCTCGAACTCATAGCCTTGGTCAGTGACCAGGATGTGGACCACACCCTTGTGCAGAAAGATGGTGTTGAAGTGGTTGTTCCTGAAGAAGACTGCCAGCTCATTGGGCCGCAAGCCCTCTCTCAGTGATGCCAGGCCGTGATATGTCAGCTGACTGGAGCTGTTATCCAGGAAGTCCTGCACAACACAATACCACTGGAGCCAAACCAGCCATTTCACCCAATCAGGGCTCATTGCAGTTGAATTAAGGCCAGTGAAGGACATCTCATGGGCTCATGCTATTCATGACATACGCAGTGATCAAAAGCTGACAGTCAAAACATCGATAAGGTAGACAAGTCCTGCCAACAGCAAGGGCATCCAGTGGCATACTGCTTTGTCTACTTGGTTTACAGCCCAAGGTTTGAGACTAGGACAGACTGCAATGCTCACCTGGATAAGATGTGCCTGAGCTGCAGCTTTGGAGCGCTCCTCCTGCTCAGAGGTGGTCCTCGAACTTGGCCCTAGAAACACACGTCCACAGTCATTCACAATGAAGATCGACCAATACTTCATGAGGGAGTCAGAGACGTAAATGGTACCACAGACATCATTTGTGAAGCCCACTGTCATGATCAGTGCTCAGAGTGCTGTCTGACGTGGCGCAGGTGAGGAGTCTCTGTCAGGTGTAATGTTGTGTTGCACAGAGCTTGCACAGACACAAACTGAGCAGCAGCAGACTCTGGCGCCATCATGCTACGCCTAACCTCTGCACAATTCTACCAGCTGCTATGTGTTTCATAACACATGCATGCGTCTCCATTGTTTGATGCTAAAAGAAAGCAAGAATTTCTTTCTTTCTATTTGAACCGAAATACTGGAGATGCACGCATGTATCATGAGGCACATAGCAGCCGCTAGTATGACATAGAAATCACATCTGCTGTAATTGTGAACACATCTCATTGTGCATTGTGCACTCACAGCATACCTGCACATACGCACTCATCAAGAGAGACCTTCATGGTCCTATCCTTACCAGCTGCCTCAGCCTCAGTCCCTGAGGGAGTCTGGACAAGCGGCCGCTGCTGCTGTTGTTCATCAACAGCAATGGACGAGCAGGTCTGAGCTGTAGCATTGGGGGGAAGCAGGTTGAGCTGATGCTCCTGAAGCACATCACAATGGGCAGCGCTTGGCTCAGCATTTGCAGCACTGCTGCCTTGAGGCTGCTGGGCTTCTGTAGTGCCT
>JAABUO010005954.1_pt1 | contig 14099 bp, 14 predicted proteins | sample 5559291 | NCBI WGS metagenome assembly JAABUO01 (sample SAMN10711878, study PRJNA513372) | rock metagenome | isolation source: Antarctica rocks | place: Antarctica: Victoria Land, Finger Mt sud | reverse complement strand
CATCATGGCTCCCCCACTCCACTATCCTACCCTCAACCAACACCCCAATACTATCAGCCTTCCTAGCAGAAGCCAGACGATGCGCGATTGTAATCGTAGTGCGGTTCCGGCTCGCTTGCTTCAACGCTCGTAAGACTACTGCTTCAGAAGTTGGATCCAGGGCTGACGTCGCCTCATATAGAATCAGCAACGCCGGGTCACGAATGAGAGCGCGGGCGATGGCGAGGCGCTGGCGTTGGCCGCCGGACATGTAGCTTGTGTCTGTGCCGCCTCCGCCGCAGGGGGTATCGAAACCTTGGGGGAGGGATTGGACGACGTCGAGGATGTTGGCTTCGCGGCAGACTGCTTCGAGGGTGGCGTCGTTGGGGACATTAGGTGATTTCGAGTCTAAGGGAGTGGGGATTCCAAGAAGTAAGTTCTCTTTGATCGATCCGGAGAAGAATTTCGGGTCTTGGGATACCAGGCCGATGCTGTTGCGGTATTGCCGTACATTGAGGAATTTGATGTCGAAGCCATTTAGAAGGATTCTGCCTTGGGTGCGTCTGCAGACTTGCTCGAGCAGGGAGACGATTGTGCTTTTGCCGGGGCCGGAGGGACCCACAAGCGCGATATGTTTACCTTCAGGGACTTCGAGATTGAAATTTGAAAGGATGGGAAGTCCTGGTCGAGAAGGATAAGAGAAGCTGACATTTTTGAACGTGATAGATCCTCCCTCGACGCTTTTGCCTCCATACTCCGAGTCTGAGTCGATGAGAAGGGGCCCACGGCGATAAAGCTTCATTACGTTTTGAGCTGATAGAAGACCATTGTTTAGGGCTGGGGATCGGCTGAATGATTCTCCTGTGTCCTGAGCTCCAAAGACGATGGCGATAAAGCAGACGAAGAAAGCGTATAGATCAGCGCGGTGCTCGCTGATTAGCTTCGCGCCATACCAGATGATGAAAGCGTTGGCAAAATAAGTCAGTGCTTGAGAAACGGCAAAGAGGCTTGCCTCTTCGTGAACAGATTTCGACGCCATAGATTTCGCCTCTTCCAGGATGCTGGAGTATTTCGCAAGCACCGGCTCTTCTTGGACCAAAGCCGCGACTGTCTGAATAGAGGATATCATTTCCAAGGCATATGTATTGGACCGGATGTGATGTGTCTCGAGCTTCCGTTGAAACGCATCTAGGAGGGCGAAACGCAGGTAGCCCGAAAGTAGCAGTAATGGTATCACTGAAACTGAAGCCAATGCTAATCTCCAGTTCAATAAGAAGGAGACAATGGCACCAAGCAGCTAGTTCGTGAGTGTTGAAAGAAAAATTCCCAGGGTGAGTGCATGCACGCCAGCCATATTGACACATTCATTTGATAACGAAGAGATTAATGACCCTGGGGTATTTTTCTCCTTGTCAAATTAGTCAACGCCTTGTCGGAGTATGTTCCGGAATGTCAACGAGCGAACCCTAGCGGTCATGCGCTCACATGAGAGGCCTAAACAGAAAGTTGCCAGCAAGTGCAAGATGAGCAAAGTCCCGCCGATAGCAATGAAAATTGCTGAGTAATAGTCGCAGTTATAACGGAAATCAGGGCTTTTCATCGCTGTAGCATGGTAACCCGTGGTCGACTCCGTTAAGTTTCTCGTCTAGCGCCTGTGTGATTCGGTGGTCGTCTCCATGTTCCCCCACCAGTGAAGTGTAAATACCGCCTTGGCTCAGCAGTCGATTATGCGAACCCTGTTCAGAAACGACTCCTTTTTCCAGGACTACTATCTTATCGGCGGATTTGATCGTACTCAACCGATGCGTAATGACAATCGTAGTTCTTCCCCGAGCAGCTTTATACAATGCATCCAGTACAAGGGACTCGGTCTGTGAGTCCAATGCCGCTGTGACTTCATCGAAGATCATGATCTTTGCTTTACTGAGAACAGCACGAGCAATGACTATTCGCTATTTTTGGCCGCCACTAAGTAGTGTACCTCGCTCTCCGACCCTTGTATTGAGACCACGTGGAAGAGTAGAAATCCAGTCGGTCAGGTTCGCAACTCTACATGCACCCGAAACCAATTCCTCGATTTCTGCATCGGTTGTGCAGTGCGGACAGTATTTTCGGAGACCGAGCTTGATATTTTCTAATATTGAACCAGAAAATAATCTGGGTTCTTATGATACCAGAGCAATCTGTGACCGAAGAGAATGAATGTCCATGTTTCTAGTGTCTTGTCCGTCAATTTTGATATGACCAGCTGAAACGTCGTAAAAGCGTTCAAGTAAACCGATGATCGTGGACTTGCCTGATCCAGAACTGCCAATGATACCGGTCAATTTTCCCGCTGGGAGGGAGAGGGTAAAGTTATTCAGGACCCTAAGGTTTGGTCGGGAGGGATATGAGAAATGGACTTCTTCAAAGTCGATACTGCCATGTGGAGGTACAAATTTCCGGCTTGATAGACAGGACGATAGATTCAGGGCACACGATCGATAGTTTCAAAGATCCTCCTCCCAGCCTCAAGTGCCTTTGTAAATACTTGCAGATTAGAAGCCACCTGGCCCAATGAGAAAGCGGCAATGATGATAACGAAAAGCACATTTACAACTGTCCCAGTATCGAGCTGCTGTGTTCCGAGGAGCCTCGATCCCTCCCAGAAAGCGAGAGCATAGCCCAAGTACAGTATGCAGCTTATAGAGCCCATCATCAGACCCTGCCATAGATATTTCTGGCTGCCGGACTTTGCACAAAGCCAAAGTTTTGACGTGTAAAGTGAGCAAAGTCGATCCTCCACCCCGAGACCTTGCACAATGCGCGAGGATGAAGTAATCTCCCGGGCAACGTCATTTGCACTGGACAATGCGTCGGAAGCATAGCGAGAATGTTTGGCCATTCCACTTCCCACCAGACCAGTTGAGGCAAACATGAATGGCAGCATGGTTGACATTATAGCAGCAAGTTTCGGGCTGCGCATAAATGCGACTATCATAGCCGCTACGAACGTAGTCGCAGACGTTATCGCCAGGCCAAGCTTCTCCGAAAGCCCGTCTTGAACCAAGTCGACATGAAAAGCTAGACCATCAATGAACGTACTGACTCCTGTTTGATCAATGTATGCTATGTCTTGACGCAGGATTGCCCCTAGATATTTCTCCCGAATACGATTCGCAAGCTTGTGGCCGGTGCTGACAAAACAGTAAGTGGACACGTACGTCGCAAAGGCTACTGCGATGGCGATGACCACAAGGTAGAGAGCGCGAAGATTAATCGAATGCTGAGTCTGAGCGATGGAGCCTCCTTGTGCTATATCAATGAATAAGTTCGTCATAGAGCCAAGGACAACAGTCATTAGTGGCTGCGACAATGACTTAGTTACTTATGTAGATTGAAATTATGGGCCTTACCAATGCGGTCCCAGCTATCATACAAAAGATGACTCCAAATATGTGCAGAACTCTATCATGAGGCAAAGCGTAACGTGCAAGCCCAATGAAGGATACGGGTCGATAGTCAATAGTCCCATGGTCTGATGGTATCGATATAGTAGAGGCAGAGGATACATCTGAAAGTTCGACGTCTTTGATCTCATGGCGCCGAGGCTGCCAGAAAGGTATTTTAAACCGAGTCATATCCTTTTCTCGTCCCTCTTCAAGTTATGAACCGTTCATAATGTGATTAATTTTGCTTCGGGCTGCAACTCTTCTCATGTTCAAGTTTTCCACATAGCTTCCAGAGCTGTTCCGGGTGGACCATCAGCAGAGATGCAATCTTTCCTAGACAGACTCCACAAGGTAAGATGATCAGATGAATAGAGGAGACAGAATGACGCTAGGCGAAAGTCAGAGTGAAGAAAAGAAAGATCAGAGGCAACCCTGCAACAAACAGCGTTGCAGCATAGAGAAGAGATTGTAGGGTCCATCGAGAGAACTCAACAGCACGTGTCTCGGAAGTCTTCTCGCCCACCGGGACGGTGTGTCCAAGAGAATTACGGAATCTCTAAACACATTGGCATGAGTGCCGCCTCCGTAATTGCTGCAGGGCAATGGTGAATCCGTCTATTTCAACATTGTGGGATACGTAGTATAGGTACGTACGATACGGTCGTAGGAAGCAGATAGGTCCACGTAGATAGTCGTCATTCTTAGGCATCTAGATCCGAAGTATCTTCTTGGGGCAGGCATCCCCCACAGATCCCGCGTGGGCGTAACAGAAATCTCCGTTGTGTCAGCCCTTCAGCCACGATAAACCAATATACAATGGTACGCTGAAATAGCTAAGACCATCGTCAAATTAGCGAGTCAAGCATCAATTGGTTGTTTGGTCGAAACGACAGCTGACTAAGGGCTCAAACACGGGATGATGCTGCGTATGTATGTGCCGTTATCCCCACCCACATATCAATGTGATCCAAAGAAGTTATCAGATCTTCAGCCTCCTAGCAAAAATAACTTACTTGATGCAGGCATCGTCCCCGTGTCTCATACTCGTATACACCAAGGTCTTTTCGTCAAATATACCTAGCAATAGAATTTATCTACATTACGTTGTCTTATACTCGTATTGGCACACGATCATTTGCCTGCAGAGAAAACAACAAGGGGCCGATACATTTCCTACTACACCGGACCACCTAGTGAAGGAACTACATGTACGGTAGCAAAAGGAGCGTGGAAACATCTCAGCACCACTGATATTTCACCGCTATGATAAGAAGATAGCTAGGTTTATTCGACAATCGTGGGAAGATAAGGAGGAAGCAGCAGAAATGGCGGTTTTCTAAGTACTATGTCTTAGCATTCGAAGGCAGGCGAGAACGTCCAGACAATGCAACACTGGCTAGTTCAGTCTCGTGAAGGCTGTGAAGCGGCACGAAAAAGGTGAAGACTCTTGCCATCGGAGTGTGACACCGCTCTAGTAGCATAAGCCCTTGCCAGTACGGTTTCGGGAGATCAACTAGACATCACAAACCACGTGTACTGCACATTCTGTCCTTGAGTCCAATCAGCCTTCTGTCGAGTAGCGGGTTTTTTTTGCCAAATTCAGCTTTGTTCCATTGATGTCTTATCTACGCCGTTGCAACTCCAGCCTCTGCTCTCATCGAGGAACAATCTAGATGACTCCACATGGATGGGGCGAATGCGGCAAGCCTGTAATCTGTGACGAAAATCAGCATGCTGCTAAAACAAGACAATTTTGGCATTAGCCCTTATCTCAGCTTCAATTCCCGTAAGAGGTGTGGAGTATAAGACTAACGGTCTGTCGGCCTTGATATCGAGTTCCTTCAGACACAGAGCTGCTCCATGTCATTCTTTATTCCTGTATCTAAGCACTTGTAGGCTCTTATTATTCAAAAGACCAAATCATGGCACAAACGGAACTTAAGAGCTGGCCTCATCCCCAATCCATGAATGCTCTTAGCAAGCAGAAGATCAGTGCGGAGGAACAGATGCTGCAAGACCTGCGGCGCCTGAACTCGCATACACCTCCGAATGATGTGGTAGGAACCCACACCCCTTTGCAAAGCCAATAGCTGGCTTTATAGACCGATAATTGCTTTTTTACTTACTGCGGATGTTCCTTTCGTTCCCAAGAATATTCTAGCTAGAGGCGAGACTTAGCTTCATTGCTGACACAACCGTACATCTAGGCTTTCTGGGGCGAAACGGCGGCCGAATTCGATGGAGTTTTACCCAACTATCCAGTCCCTTCTCTGGACGCCATTATCAGTGAGGTTATAAGAGTGTCCGACATCCAAGATGAACATACATCAAAGCGATTGGCAGATTATTTTTCTGCGACACGGCCATCACTCGCACAGTCCTTCGGAAGATTTACCAGAAGTTTGAGCTCAGAGTCCATAAGCGCAAATTGGGCCACAGTCCGTTTCAAGTCCTTCCTCCTGTCACTCCCGGGACCGCTATCAGAGTCAAACTTGTCTTGCACCCTTCCATCTCCTTTTACGAACCAGAGCGCCGCAGCTGCCGCGCTGCTGAGAGGTCTTGCCGAAGTATACACCGACCCAGCGATATTCCAAACCGTAGGAGCAAACAAAGACGGGAAACTATTCGAAGTCAAACAGCTCATCGAGATGCTGGCTACCACTCATATTGCTCATTTTGGACTGGATGAGATCAAGACGTTTCCCACTTCTCGTCATGTGATCGCTTGGTCCAAAGGTGTGGCTTTCAAGATTGACATTATTGATGCGCAGAGATGTCCCATCGTGGCTTCGGCCATCCTCAATCAAGTACAACAAATTATCAACGACACGGCTTCGAAAGATCTTAGCGAAAGCAGCATTGCATCACTATCCACTTCCTGCAACAGAGATCAATGAGCAAAGGCCAGATCTGAACTAGCAGTCTCTGGTTCCTTCCTAGAGGATTTGGAGTCATCCATCACTTCGATTGCTCTTGAAGCCAGTGAACAATCCGATACTTCTGAGATCTTAAGGCTGGCCAAAAGTGACACAGGTAATGTCTATTCAGACAAGACCTGCGGCTTCTCGGTGTACAAAAACGGCGCTTTAGCTGGCCGTGTCGATCATGCTGTTGCGGATGGAGGGGTCGTAGCACGATTCATGAGTTTCTTGATTGACGCCTACAAGAGGGTACCAACTCGCTTGGAAGTGTCAGATTTGCTCTCATCTCTCCCTGTCGTTCCCATGCAGCTACCCAGTCATCTTTTGCCACTGCCATCCCAGAGATCCGCCCCGCAACAATCATTCATCAAAGCTCAGAAATATTCGACATTCAGCATTCCGGAGACGTTCTAGAACTTCTTAAAAACTCGAAGTTTAACAACATCACACTCCAGCTCGCTTTCCAAGCTGCAATATCCTCTCTTCCCAGCGATTCACCACTTCTTCTTGTGGAGCCATCAGCTGTTCGTACATTTGCTAACGGCCGTTGTGATCCGAATTAGGTCTTGACAAAAGAGTCCGTTACACTGTGTGCGGGATTGAAACAGCGGAAGCCTATGGATGAACTGTTACCACTTCTGATGGCTAGCGTACACCAGTACAAAAAGCAGCTTGGGGAGACCAAGAATGGTGCTGGCATTGGACCTGGGATTGCACTTCTCCGCGAATGTGTAGCTCAATTGGCCGAGTCTGAAGACAAACAAGTGATCACGAAAGCCCTTCTGGAGTTTCGAAAACCCGCTGCGTATTTCACGGGAGAACCGTTAGTCCCCTTAGGTCTCACCGCCCAATCTGCAGTCTTCGCACCGGATCAGGCTGCGATGACACATATGGGCCGCCCAGAGAAAATATCGATATGCCTGACAGGCTCAGGTCGATTTACGACGCTGCTTCAGCCATTGCGCGCAGCCTTTGAGAGGTCTCTTCAGCTAATTGGCGGCATGACTGCTACGCTAGCTACCATTGAATCTATGTATGTAGAAAAGGCATTGCCTACTCTTATCTCATATGCGAACCATAAGAACCAAGTTACCGACAAGGGTGCCGTTGTCATTCATGCAGGTGCTGGCGAGTCCCTGGGATACTCCCAACAGGAACGGACCTTGGTCAAATTCATTTTATCGGTGGTCGTCTTGATGCACAGCAAGCTCTGAAAGCTGGTTCTAGTGCTATTAATGTCGCTCAAAATTGCGTTGTTGCGCTTGAGAATTGTGTATTCTTCAACGCCGGCAAAGGAGCCGTGTTCAACGCAATGGCGGAGCATGAGTTGAAGGCTGTCATGGCTGATGGAAAGACTGGCTGATCTGGTGCAGTTGCCGACACGAAGCATGTCCGAAATCCAATCTTAGCAGCCCGAAAGGTGCTTGAGTCTTCTGGTCACGCTTTCATTGCTGGAACAGCTGCAGATGAATTTGCCGCCGCTCACGGTATCCAAACTGTTTCCAATGAGTACTTCTCTTCCTACGCTCGTTGCGCACAGTTTGAGGCCGTTTCTAGTGGAAATCCTGGCCTGAAGAAGCACCCTCAAACAGTCGGAGCTGTTGTTCTTGACGCTGGGAATAATCTTCTTGTAGCGTCTTCGACTGGAGGCGTCGTCAATAAAGCTGCCGGAAGAATTGGAGACACTGCAATCCCAGGTTCTGGTGTCTTCGCGGATCGTCAGATTGCTGTGACTTGCTCAGGCGAAGGTGATGCATTTTTGCAGAAGAGCGTTGCAAGCCAAGTCGCTGGCATGGCTACCTATGGCTCAGTGCCTGCTTCGAAAGCAGCTCGTGTCATCCTGGAGGATCTTCGAAAGCAATTCGAGGCGAGCGGTGGAATTATCTCTCTTGATGTCAAGGGCAGCGTTGATATTGAATCTACCTCTAAGTCATTCTTTGTAGCAGCGGCGCCAAAGAATCAGCCAGCGTGGTCTTAAGTCCTTCCTTCGTCTGAAGACCGTGATGCCTCAGGGGTACGGGCTTCCTCGGAGAAGCAACACAACGATTTCATCTTTTATGACGACCAAAACATCGCAGCTCAGTTGTGTGAGAAGCCTCTGACCCCTGGTGAGGCGCTTATGCAACTGAAACGAGAACAAATCGTTCGAAGCTCAACCACCCTCGATGAGAAGCTTACCTTCGTAAGTACATTGCGTTCTATCCGACACGCTTCTAGTGTTATAAAGAAGGGACTTGGCCCCAACCGTGTCGCTCTTGTCTTCGACGAAAGTATTAGACTCACTCCCCTGCACGGAATTAGCGAAGACTGGGCTGCTGTTATACACGCTGAAGAGGAGTTTCATGGTCATTACCCTGGCTACATCAGCTCCAAAAACGGTCCGAAGCAGTCAAATGAGGATTTAGATCGCATACGTCAACGAACCGCCGAGGTTGAGAAGCCTGCTATGGACACGACGTTTTTCGGACCTGGAGATGACAGCAATCTTTTTGCAAAGATTTTCAAGGGCGACACAGAGCAATGGCGAGTATGGGAAAGCCCGTCACACGTGGCATTTCTTACCCCATGGGGCAACACGCCAGGGTACACGGTGTTAGTACCGCGTGCCCATCTTTCGAGTGACATTTTCGAACTGTCGGACACGGATTTTCATGATCTTTCTGAAGCGATCTTTGATTGTTCGGCAAGCCTCAAGCAAGCGCTAGATGTTGACAGGGTCGCTGTGATCTTCGAGGGGATGGAAATCGACAATGCACACGCTAAGTTGATACCTATTCCACGACAGCGAGTACAGAGAGGTCCTCAAACCGAGGAATACTCAGAGAGCTATCGCGGCTTCGTATCATCCAAGGAATGCTCAACAACTGCCAAGGTATGTAGCTCTAGTTTTCCATTAGTAAAATTTCAATCAAGTAATCCGGAGAAACAGAGCTCGACTCTTCGAGAGGTGCTGGCTCAAATAAAGGAGAGAACAAGAAGTTTCAAGGCAGTTGTGCCACATCAATCTTGGAAGGAGCCCTCGACACATTTCACAGAGGCCCTCAAATCTTCGTGGTACAGGGATTTGTTCCATATTGTGGACGGATTTTTCCATGGGACTGTCAAATACTTCAACCAAGAACTAGATTACAGCTATGCTTTGACGCCTGTTACCACAGACTGTATCTCATCTCCTATGGGACTGGGATCTGACTCGCTTCCTGTCAGCGTAGACCTCTTCAACGCGTCAACTTATCTCGCGGACTCCATGCAATTTACTTTGGAGTATCTCCTGCGGTTCAACGATCACGCTGCAGGCATGTACTACATTGCTCCCTCTTTCCGTGGGGAAGACCCCGACCCAACCCATCTGAACCAGTTCTTCCACGCCGAATGCGAGCTCCGAGGAGATATGGGAGATGCCATGAAAGTTGCTGAAGGCTACATCTACAGCGTCACCAAGACCCTGTATGAGCAGCATGGAGACGTGATTAGGGAAATGGCAGGCACCATGGATCACATTCAAAAATTACTAAACAACTTCGACGCACAAATAGGGTTCCCACGTGTTACTAACGACGCAGCCGTTGAGATGGTTCCATCTCGGGCCTGTTGGGAATATGTTGACGAGAAAGACTTCAAGCTAGGCAGAAAGCTGACTCGTGCTGGGGAGAGGTTCCTCATCGAAAAATACGGCGGCTTCGTTTGGCTTACAGAAATGGACCATCTCTCAGTGCCATTCTATCAAGCCTACGCCGAAGAACACGGCAAAGAGAAAGCCAAGGCTGCAGATCTCCTTTTTGGCTTAGGAGAGACATTGGGCCTTGGTGAACGGCACGCAACGGTGCAAGAAGCTGCTGCTGCGCTGGACCATCATGAAATTCCTCATGATTCCTACCAATGGTACTTGGACATCCGGAAAGTCCAGCCGGTCAAGACTAGTGGGTGGGGATTGGGAAGTGAGCGATATCTGTGCTGGTTGTTACAGCATGATGATGTGCGGGATGTGCAGTTATTGCCGAGATTGAAGGGTGCGAAGTTCCTTCCATGAAATGGGTTTGAGGGAATAAAGGCGAAGGAATATGGCACATGCTGGATCATGTAAATAGGATAGATATAACTTCGGTGTACTACCTTATGTATAAAAAGATGACCAACCTTGAAGACTTGGGAACCACTCCCCGTACACCCCGTCTCCCTGCCCTTCCCCCCAATAATTAGACGACGGGGAAGATGGAGAACATTGAAATTAGACAGTATCTCAACTAGACCTCACGTAAATACTCAGAGCAGTTAACTGAGCTAGAGTTACAATGTTTTACCACGGCGGTGACTACATATCGAACGCTGCAAAGAGGGATGCATTCGTTCGCATGACGGGGGGCTTTTTTTGAGGACAACGTGCACCTCTTCTCTTCATTAATGGCCGTCTCTCTATTTCTTTCTCTTCTTTAAAGACAGAGATAGCAATCTAGAAGACGCTGTGGGAATTTCTAAGTATTGATGTCAGGGGGGTGTACGGGGAGTGGTTCCCTAGAATTTATTGATGCATCAAGCATTGGTCCCATTTTAGACGACAGTCACATGACTCATCGCCTTTCTCGGTGCGGCACGGGAGAGGCCGCGACGAATTTTGGCTCGACCAATAAAAATCTGTCTATTTCACTCTCTCTTATCTGGTGGTAAAAATTCATGTGGCCAGAGCAAATCGAGATCAATCGGACCTGGGCCTACCCTAAGTCTCTTTATCGTTCTCTTATATAACCGCTCTCTTCAGGTCCAGCCAGCCGGTAGCAGCATGGCATTCCGAGCCTCGAAGCCTCAGATTTCGCAATTGAGATCAGGCAGATAGCACACGGAATGGGCGGCGAGCCACGCTACTAAGATATGGCAAATGGAAACACCGATCCAAGAATTAATACAGTGGAGGAATCGAAACCCAATGGGATACCAAAGACGAACGGCTCCGGCCCTCAAAATGGGTCTGCAACAAGTGGGCACAAAAGGAGCCTATCAGGGAGCATACTATCGAAGCTGTCATTCCTAACTCCAAGCCTAGATCACGAAGATGTCAACGTATCACCATCAAAGACAACCCTCGAGGACAAGCCCCCCGGCAGCCCGCGATCACCCGGAGGGGCAATGGCGTCAGTCGTCCAGCAGAAGAAGACCCGTAAACGCAAGGGCTCGCTGCGGAAGACAGCTCTTCTGGGTACGAAGTTGTTGCTTGAAGAGAAAGATCGCCGTGCCTTAAACGTAGAACGAATTAGGACACCGCAGTCGGGAGAAGTGAATGGAATGAGTATTGAAGAGCCTCCAAGTCCTTCTTCACCAGAATCACCAGAAGACATGCCCACACCGCGCAACACACATTTCCCGAGATTCGAGGCAAAATCTATCTCTACAGGTTATACTACCGCATCCACTAATTCAGCGCGAGATATAACTCTCCCGTTTGGTGGCTTGTTACGCGCCCCCACATTTGGCGACTCGTCCACAACCGACGAAGACGACCCGATGACCTTCCCAACCCCAGCAAACTCGTCCACCATCGCGAACTCTCTGAAAAAGACTCCTATACCTGCTATAGACAGCTACTTTCCGCCCCCAGGCTCATCCCTCCGCCACCGTTCTCGACCTGCAAAATCCCCTTTGGCCGCGCTCCCAACGGAACCTCTCTCAACACCAGAAGAATGGGATTACAGTGAAACAGAATGGTGGGGCTGGGTGATGCTAACGGTCACTTGGATTGTATTTGTGGTTGGCATGGGCAGCTGCTTTGAGGTTTGGAGCTGGGCGTGGGATGTAGGAGAGACACCATATGCGCCGCCGGAGTTAGAGGATGACCCAACCCTGCCAATTGTGGGATATTATCCTGCATTAATTATACTGACTGGTGTGATGGCATGGGTATGGGTAGTTGTGGCATGGGTGGGGATGAAGTATTTCAAGCATGCCAAAATCAGTGGAGAGGAAGGATAATGGAAATGGAAAAGACTTTTGGAAAGCCATAATTAAAGGGATGGTGATCTCTATGAAGCGTATATCCCTGGGAGGATGAGCTGGGCAAATATCGCAATGGGCAAGTAATTCAGCACCGGCTTACATCAAGGAATGCTCAATCACACCATATTATCCCCAGCCCTCAGCCCTGAACACCAACCTCTGCCATGCTCTTCTGAACAGCGTTGAGCCGCTCCTTGAGCTTTTCTTGTTCAATAGAAGAAGCCGTTGTCTCTTCTGGCGTCAGAGCTTGCGCCACTCCCGGCGCGTTGCTCACCAATCCTTTCGAGACAGCAAATCCACTCGACCGGTTGTAAGATGGGCTTTGGTTATAGTACTGATCAATGATGGGATGAATCATAACAGTTTGCTTATGGATCGTGAGGGTTGAGTTGGTGGGAACGGTGACCCAGTTATCTGTAAAGTCGTGGTTAACCTTCAAGATGGAAAGCATAGCAGGGGATGATATGGGAGTATACCTCTCTCGAAAGTCAACGGTTCACTGGCCACAAGTACAATATCGGCACCCTTATCCCTCCTCTCCATCTTATAGTTCCCCTTCACCCCTTCCTGCCTCCAGCTTGTCCCAGAGGAAAAGTACAGACTGGCCGCCTCGTCCGTGGCACTACTCACGTACCGTGTACACACGACACTGTGTCCGTCTGTCACCGCAAAATTCAGCAGACTTCGCGTATCCAGCTGCTCCCTTTCTCGATACTCTTGAGGTATCTCGGCAATCATCTGATTGATCCTCTTGACCGTCTTCAGAATCGCCTTCCTAAGCGCCACATGCCCGAATCCGTCCTTTTGCCCAACCTCATCATCCGGATCATCTCCGTTCTTTCGCATGCTATCCAGAAACAGCGCGAACGCCCACTCGCTGTCGGTACTCCCTTGCACGCCATTAAACCACTCCGGCTCGACCGAGAGTGCGAGTGCGCGCTTGACGTACTTCCATCCTCCGACATTGCCGTTGTGCATCCACATCAAGGCGCCATGACGGAAGGGATGGCAGTTGCTGTCGGAGAGTGAACCCTCGGTTGTAGCACGGACGTGGGCAAAAATAAGAGAGGACGTGGTCTTGCTCGCGATACGTTCGAGATTAATGCAATTCCAGGCCGGGATGGTGGAGGTGAAGATGCAAGGTTCTGGGCCTAAAGCTGGAGGCGTGTAGTAGCCGATACCGAAGCCATCACCGTTATGGGGGCGGCGGGTATCCTGAGCCGGAAAGAGAGGTTAGCTAGCGCGATTGAGCGAAAATGAAAGGAAGGAGCCTTACCAGTCGCAAACGGGAATCGTAGGATTGGGTGAGGATGGAGTGCTGGGGTTCGAGGATGAGCTTGGAGAGCAGAATCTCGTCCTTGCCTTTGTAGACCTGTTGAGCATTAGGGTCCCCCACAGTCTTCTTAGATAACTAGGTGCCGCCTCACCAGGAATCTGCACATGATCCTATTCAATGTATAACTTTCTACGCTACTAAGAGAACCAGCTATTATAGAGTAGACGGCAACGGCTCAAGAAACTCTTGGGAATTCTAACTCTTCAAACGGTTTCCTTGGAAGCTTTAATCACAAACGCTTGAGCAAACTCGAAAAAATATATAAGATCACAAAGGCCTTCTTGACTTCTCCAAAGAGACCCCTAGAAACTTAACAGCGAGGATTCATTTGCTCTGGGCAAGCTGGCATGTAATAACACCTCACGACGCTTCAGACGCACGTAGCAAACAATTTTTCTTCCCGGATCAGATGATCATCTGCATCTATTGTTTTGTTCGAAGAAGCTT
>JAABUO010005952.1_pt1 | contig 14104 bp, 5 predicted proteins | sample 5559291 | NCBI WGS metagenome assembly JAABUO01 (sample SAMN10711878, study PRJNA513372) | rock metagenome | isolation source: Antarctica rocks | place: Antarctica: Victoria Land, Finger Mt sud | reverse complement strand
GTGCGAATGATATTAAACAAGTATTACAAAGTTTATTACTGCTCGAGCGAAGTAAATCATTATAAACGCTTTCGTAATTAAAAGCGATACGATGATTAAAATAAATTAATATATAATTTATTTTCGATCTGCATCAGTTCATTGCTTAATCGTATTATATTTAAAAAATCTCTTCATGTCTTTAAATGACGAAATGACGCGAAATCTTTAATTCAGCTGAGCTGTTTTTAATGCATCGTTTAAAGCTAATTTAATTTAATTTCTTTTTTAACTTGTATAAACGCTTTTATTAATAATTTAATTAAGTCATAACATTAAATACGAGACGATTTTCTTAAATAATTAATGTAGTACGTTTATTATCATTATCTCGTGAATATTAATAAATATATGTAATCATGTAAAGTTTTTTACTGAATTTATTTAAGCAGAATCATTCTCGATCAAGCTATTCTTTCTTTATTATTTTTATTAATTTCTAGTAAACGTATGCGTTTAAATTAATTATGTCTTGTTTAAATTTTCGCGTTCATAAGATGACATTTAATAAATAAAATAATGTTAATTCATCTTAACGTTTATAATTAATACTTGTTTCTCGTAATTCATTATAAACTCGATGATTATTAAATAACATTATCTTATTTTATTATTTGCGTAAAGAACAGAAATGTTGTTCCTGATCGTAGCTTTAACGACTGTTTCGTGTAAGATAATATATTAATGTATAATAATACGTATTTAACGTACGCTTAAATATGATTAATAACGTTATATGTTAAATCTTTAACTTAATATCGTCGCCGTTATTATTAATTATGAGAAGAAATCTTTAAAGAATTAGTCTCGATCGTTTTTAAGCATGTCTTATACGTCGACTTAAATTTTCTATCGTTAAATATATAAATCATGTAAATAAATCGCTTTAATACTTAATTAAGATTATTTTATTAATGAAAATTAATAATGATATTATAATAGCATTATTAAAAAGCTTTTTTTACGTCTCTCATTATTAATTAGTAATATGCATCTCGTCGTAAACTTAATAATTATTAACATTATAATGTTAAACTAATACGTAAATTAACTCGTCTTAAAATGATAAATGACTTAATAAGAATTAAAGTGTCTCGATAATATCGCGATATAACATATAATGCTGCTTTTCTTAAACTTCTTCGTAACTGAATTTAATTATGAACGTTTAAAAATGTTATTCGTTATTTTTAACATTATACGAAATTTAATATGAAAGTGTTTATTACTCGTTCGCGTCGTGAAAGTTAACATGTTAATGTAAAACTTGCAAGCGCGAATTTTAAAAAAATCGTTAAACATTATTTTTAATAATCTTCGTTTAATGAAGTTAATAAACGAACGTTTAATCTGCTTCGTACTGAAATGAATAATATTAATTATTATTTATGTTTTTAATCATTTAAGAATTCGAGCTTAACGACTTTAATACTTTCTTTAACACGTTAATTATTATCTTAACATTACGATTAATTATCTTAACGAAGATTTTAACTCGAAGCGTTAACGATGTAAAGAAAAGTTCAGTTTAAAGTTATATCGTCTCGATTCTTAACGATATACGCTTTACATTTTAATTTATATTAGCGCTATTTATCTTAGTGTTTATATGCTTCTTTACGAAATTATTTATTAACATGCATTTTAAATTCTCGTCTTTAATATTCGTTTAAACGCTTTTATTATGAAAATTATTCGAGTTTAAACTTCATTCTGCAGTCTCGTAATCGCGTTAAATGAGCTGCATTAAATCGCATAACGACGATTTTAATAATGATAATAACTTTTATTAAAAAATCTTTCGCGATTAATTATGTAAGCGTATATAATAATGATAAAGATGACGTTTAAGCTCGCTAATATTATTTATCTTTGTTTTACACGAAGAATAAACGCGAAGTATTATTTATAAATCTTCGATTAATGTTATTACATAACTTATACAAAAAAATAACGAATTATTAAAGTTTCTTACGCTTAATTATTTATTTATGCATAAAATGTTAATAACGAGATGAATTAAATAATATTAATCGCAATGTTAATGAATCATTAAAAGTTATTAACTTTAATTTCGACTCGATAAATATGTAAATTATATAAATTATATTTAGCTAAATCGTAAATGAAATAAAAATAATTACTCGAATAATTATTATCGTCATTCTTATAAATTAATTATTATCGCTCAGAATACGATCATTTAAATCTTTTATGAAATAAAAGTAACGATTGCTAAAGTGTTATATATCTTAAGTTAAAGTAATTTTCAGAGTTTATAAACTTCATCTTATCGTCGTCATTTATTTCGCTTTTATCGTAACTTAATGAGTAACTCGAAAGATATATGATTATGCATTTATCTTTTTCATCTTTCTTTTAAACTTTCTGATATTATATTTATTACGCTTAAGCTTATCGTCGCTTCTTCTAAGCTTATTATAAGTGCGAAGCTGCTTAAATTTTATATTTATCGTTATTTAATATTTAATGAAGACTAAGAAAGTTTAAGTATTAAAGACTAAAGACTTAAACTTAAACGAAGAGATTAATTAATCGTTAAACGTAAAGATAAGTTCATAAATTAAATAAGCGACAGTAACGAGCGAAGATGATTATTAACGATAAGAATATACTAAAGATGATGTAATTTTATTTCGAAGAATTTCTCGTTTAATGATTCTTCGTGTAACGTTAACTACTTGTTTAAACAATAATAAAAAATTTAATACATTTAACGACACGTTTTAATTAAACTCGTTTATTATTATTATTATTAATTAAATCATAAGTTTAATTATAATACGCATATTAATAAATCATATGTTACTGTAAACGTTAACGTTAATGAAAGCGTACTTAATAATATCGCATTATAAATAATGCTCGGGATGAACTAACTGCTTAACGAAGACTTTAATTTTATAAATAAATCTTAATTCTTTAAGAACGAATGAAGCCGTTTAATGACTAAATTAAATGAAGAGTTATTATAATTAATTTCTTCGTCATCTTTCGCGATTACTGTTACTTAATATCGTATCGTCTTCGATTTTATCGTTTCATAAAGATAATTTATATCTCGACGATAATAAATGCGATTAAAATTTTTATATTACTCGTAATAACATCGTTAACGAGCAAGAAGATTAAATATATATGACTCGTCTCTTTACAATTACTTTTTACGTTTATTCTTTAAACGCTTCGCACGAATAATATCGCTAATTTAAATGAAAGTAATTAATTAATTAATATATAAAAGAAGTAATTTAAAATAATGATTAAGATTTCATTTCTTAATACTCGTATCTTTCTGTCTTTTCTTAATACTTTAAGCTTAAAAGAAATATCATTATTCGTAATATAATCGTTAAGATCTTTACGAGTTTATAAACTGATCAGTTTAATGACAAAATCTCTCTTATCATTATTTTATAAATGAAACAGTATATTCTTTAAATTTCTTTAGTTATTACGTTTCTTTAACGTTTTTAATATTTCGATTATTTAATCGAAGTAACGAATAATAATTTAAATACAAAGCGAAAAATGCGTGTAATTTCAGTTAATACATTAGTCGAAGATTAAACGAGATTAATGATTACGTTAAAGCTCGAAATTAAACTCGCTCGCATAATTAAATACTTTTGTATCTGAGTCGTATAAAATCTTTTTATTATTAAATACGATTATTTAATTCATAACGTAAAACAGATTATATACATTTAAATCATCGTTCTGAAAGTTTACAGACTTTTTAATTACGTTCTCGTTTTTCTCTTCTTTATATATTCTAGAATTAATTTTATTCTTTTAATTATTATCGTTAATACTTAAAATGATTTCGAATTAATGCTGTATATCACGTTTAATTCGTGAGTTTAAATCAGTAAATAAAACAATATCTTTAAGAAAATACTTAATGTTTTTTAAATTAAACTTTTTGTTTCATGACTTTATTTTATTTATTTATTTTAAAACATTTAATATTCTCTTTACGACTGCTTTTTCGACAGATTTAAAAGATGAATGAAGTTTAAAAATAGTATCTCTTTTTTTCTTAACATGTTAAGTAATAAGAGTTTATTTAACATTAATCGTAATGTTTCGCATGCGTTTAATTAACATTATCTTTATAATAATGTTACTCGATGTTTAATAAGTTATAAGTAACGTAAAATACGATTAAGAAGAAAATTAAATTATGTAATACGTTTAAAAAATTAAAGTATATAAGATTTAATGAACTTAAATGACGATTTTTTAAATTTACTTTAATTTAAAAATGTCGTTCTTTAACGTTTTAACTCGAATAAAATTTCTTAACTTTCTTTATTATTGAATTAACAACGATATTACATTTCAGTAACTTTATAATGATCGTCATCTCGTCTTTTAATTATGTAAATTATAATTCGCATCGTTAAACGCTTAAATGTAACTTTATAACAAGATGTTAAAGTCGTGCTATTCATGAAGACTTCGAATAAAAAGTTTATCTTCGTAATTATATTCGAAAAGCGATTAATAATAATGTAAAAGTTATGTAATTATTAAATAAATAAATGTAACACGTTTTAATTAAATTACATGACTGATTTACTTATTAATAATAAATGAATCGTCGTAATTCGCGACGTTTTTATAAAAACGCTTACTATTACATTCTTACGAGTCGTAATAATGAGAATAATAAACAGATTCGTTTAAAAGCATTATAACTTGTAATGCGATATTAATTTAATTAACAGACGTTATAATGCTAAGAAACGATTAGTTATGCTTTTTAAATAAAGAAAATCTCGATTTAATATAAATAAATAATTATTTTAACAGATTCTGATTAAATTACGAAGATACATATCGTATTTTCATTATGAATTAAGTTATTAAAAATATCTTTATTAATAATTATCGTTCTGTTTAACTACATCGTTTATTATAAATGTATGAATATATAAGACTTAACGATAAAGACGTGAAAGATTGCTATTAACGACGTATGTTAATTAATAATCTCTTTTCTTTTAATGAATTATTATTTTCATGACGAAAAGATTACGACTTTTCATATTTAATATCGCTCTGTTATTAAAAAATACTTTATTAACTCGAGAACGACGTTTTTTAATCTTAATAATTATTATTATATCTTTTATTAAGATAAGAAACGATTTAAGTTTACGTAATACGAGTATATTTAATCGAAACAGATCGATTTAAATTAAATGTTATAAAGAATTTTACATTATTAATAAATACTCGAATTAATAAAGAAAGTAATGTTAAATATTTTTTACTAAAAATTCTCGTGAATATAGCGAGCAAGCTCGCTATTAACGATGTTAATAATGCAGTTTAATTAACATTCGTCTTTTTCGTCTTAAAGAACGTTTTTAATATAATTACGAATATTAATAAACGATCATCGCGAGAAGACTTAACGTGAAGAATATGTAAATAATTAAAGATGTGACTGAAATGTTTACGATGCACTTTATTTATTCATGCTTAAAGCGAAACATGATAAGCGATAAAGATGTAAATAATATTTATTATATCATTTCTTCTAAATCGTTAACTTAAATATAATAAAGAATATAAGATAAATAAGCGTAATTTACTAAAAGATAAATAACAGCTTTGTTATATTATGATTAAATAATTCATTAACGAAATCTTGCTTACTTTATTTAAGTATGTGCTTTTTTTTAAAACTTAACTTTAAAGACATTATAATGATTAATCGCTCACATAAATTCTTATCTTTTAATCGTTTTAATTAAAATCATTCTTATTTTTCATTATAATTAAATAATAATCTTAATTCGAGCTGCGATCATTAAGATTAATCGTTTAATTTAAACTCATATTAGTTTAAAATTTAATATTTTACAATCTCATCTCATTTTATCATCGTACATTTTATAATCTTATTATATTTTATTACTTCTTTACATTTAATAGCTTAACGTTATTTTACGTCGTTATTTTATATCTTTTAATAAACATTTTATTACGATGCTTAAAGAGAAGTTTAAAGCGACAACGACAGAGAAAGATGCAGCGATAAACGTTATGTATTACACATCTCGAGCGATAAAGCTTAAGAATAATAATTTCATTAATTTTATTTTAAACGATGAGAAAAAAACGCAGAAAATAAGCATAATTAAGTATCATAGCATTAAGCCTGTTATCTTTTAAGTTAAGATTATTTTTAACATTTAATAAATTATTAAATCAGTAATTAATTCGTTTAATGCTTTAAATGATGATCTTTACGTTACTTACAAGATTATAACTAAGATTTTAATAAATTAAGCATTCAGCATTCGCTTTAACATTAAATTACATCGAGTTTTATCATCGTTATTTAAAAATTATTTTTTAATTCATAACATTTTACATAATTAAATCTTTCGTTTACATTTAAATTCTAACATTCGCGACTTTCTTGTTATGAATTATTTAATTATGTTTTAATCGCACATTTCATATTTTAAAAACATGTATTTTACATATAATATCGCGAATGTAAAGATTAACGATTTACGTTAAGTAAAATAAATGATTCTTCTTAAATTTACATTTAAATCGATCTCAGCTTATATTCAGTTAATTTTACTTAAGAATCGTTAAGATTCATTAATTCTTCAGAGTATAAAGAACACATTTAAAAATATTTTCGATTTGTTAAAAGATTATATAATTAAGCTAAATATCTTTATCTTAACGATTAAATAAGATACATTTATAAATTAATATCGAAAGTTTAATAACAGCATTAATATAAAGCGAGTCTTTTTAGCATTTAACATGTAATTCAGTCTGTTTAAAATTAATAAGCATATCATTTAAGTAAAATAAGTAACTTTAAAGAATGATTATTTAATTATTTATTTATCGTATTAACGCACTTATTACGATAATAAGATATATTAACTTATTAAAGATTTCTTTAAATTATAATTAATGAAAACATAATAAGCACTTGTTACGAAGGCTTAAACATTATCTTGCGAGTTACGTGCATTCATTATATTCGCGAAAATAAACAAGAAATATGTTAATTTCATACTGCGTCTTCTTAATCGCTTTAATTATTAGTTTAATTCAAAGAATCGCTTTAAAGTAAAGTTTAATAATAATAAATGAACTGCTATTATTCTTATTAAAACGTTTCTTTTCTTTAACACGACGAATGTAAGCGTAATTCTTTATCGCTTTTTTATTAAAATAAATTAAAGCTTAATTAAGTTATAATTAACGTTTAATCTTCGCGAGCGTAATTAATAAAATAATGATAAGAATGTACTTCAGTATTATCTTTTTAACAACATTAACAATTTAGCGAAGGGCTTAAGTAGCTTGTAAGCTAGTAAACAAAGTCACTTAACGTATAATGCGCTACGGGCGCAGTAGCTAGCTACTAAAAGAAACATCTGCTACAAGCTAGCTGCTAGCTGAATTAGTAACGTAAATTAACTACAAGCTAACTGCAAGCTAATTTAGCAACGTAAATTAGCTACAAGCTAACTACAAGCTAATTTAGTAATATATAACTGTCTTATATTTTCATAACACGCTAACAAGCTCAGTAAACCACGTCGCATTAGCTTCTTATTAAGCTTTATAACACGCTTCATATTAAGCTACATACGCGTTTTAAACTCATTTACATACACGTTTTAAACTCATTTACATATTCATTTACACGCGTTAAAGTCAGCTTTTACTAATAACATACATACTGCAGAATTAAATTCTATTAAATTATTTATTAAACTACTTATTAAATCATTTTCTTAATTATTTATTAAATCATTTTACAAATTATTTTACAAATCATCTTTTAAATCATTTACATACACGTTTTAAATCATTTATTAAACTATTTCATAAAACATTTATTAAATTATTTCACAAATTATTTTTTAAATCATTTATTAAACTATCTTACAAATTATCTTTTAAATTATCTTTTAAATCATTTACATACACGTTTTAAAACATTTATTAAACTATCTCATAAAACATTTATTAAACTATTTCATAAAACATTTATTAAACTATTTTACAAATTATCTTTTAAATTACTTATTAAATTATCTTATAAAACATTTGTTAAATCATCTCATAAATTACTTATTAAATCATCTCATAAAACATTTATTAAATCATTTTACAAATTATTTTTTAAATCATTTACTAAACTATCTTATAAAACATTTATTAAATCATTTTATAAAACATTTATTAAATCATCTTTTAAACCATCTTTTAAATCATTTACACGCGTTAAAGCTAGCTTGTATTAATAACTTACACGCGTTAAAGCTCAGCTTGTACTAACATCGTACACGCGTTAAAGCCAGCTTTTACTAATAACATACGTACTGCAGAATCAGATTTTATTAACTCATCTTTTAAATCATTTATTAAACCATTTATTAAATCATCTTCTTAACTATTTTACAAATTATCTTGTAAATTATTTACTAAATTATTTTACAAATTATTTTACAAATTACCTTTTAAACTATCTCTTAAATCATCTTTTAAACCATTTACATACACGTTTTAAAATCATTTACATACACGTTTTAAAACTATTTACATACACGTTTTAAACTCATTTATATACTTACTTACCTACACGTTTTAAACCCATCTACATACTCATCTATCTACACGCTTTAAACTCACTTACATATTTACCTACCTACACGTTTTAAACTCACTCACATATTCATTTACCTACACGTTTTAAACTCATTTACATACTCATTTACACGCGTTAAAGTCGGCTTCTACTAACAACACACGTACTGCAGAATTAGGTCGCTAACAAGCTCAGTAAATCACGTCGCATTAGCTTCTAAACATTTTAATTTTACAAGATTAAGAATTAAGGAATTAAATCATATATATAGCCGACTCTGTTCTTCTAAATACTTGTCTTTCTTAGCATTTATATACTAGTTAAATGACATTCATATGACTCGCTTTATGCTGATTTCTAACATTAAATCGTGCGCAAAATACATATTATTAAGATTGTGATACGAATTGCGCATATATTTCGAGCGTATAATGCTATTTAAGCAAAAGGTGCTATTTAAGCAAAAGGTGCTATTTGAGCAAAAGGTGTTATTTAAGTAAATGACCGTCATCAACAGCTAAAAGCGCTTGTAGCTAGCTATTAGCCGTTAATGAGTGGCTACAAGCTAGCTTGCAAGCTAGAAGCTCGGCTAAACAGATAATTTTAGCTTATGCTAGCTTAATGAGCTTGTAGCTGATTTTAGCTAAGTTCGCACTTTTATTAATGAAATTAATCATGATTTTAATTCGTTTAATCATATTTAATAAGCTTAATAAAATTAAATTAGTGATAATTAGAATTCTTAATTTTACTCATATTAACGAGAAAAAATATGAACATAACGATCGCTTTCGTAATATTATACTAAGTTAAAATCTTCGTATTAAATTTACATTAGTTCTCTTTAAAGACTTAAATCTTTTAATTATTCTTGTCGAGTAAAATATTAAGCTAAATAAGTCTCAGATGTTAATCATGTAATATTTTCAGAAACTTTAAAACGATTTTAATCTTATTAAGAGATTCTTTAAGATAGAAAAAACAATAATGAATATCGTTATTACAATGCTACTTTTAAAGTTAAGTAAGAAAATTAAAGTTTTAAGCTCGTTTAATAACATAATTAATACATTCGTTCTTAAACTAAACGAATAGCTTCAGCGATTAAAAAATAAAGACATTAATTTAACGAATAAGAAAATCGTTCGTTTTTACTCGCAGTTCATTAAACGTTAAATAATTACTTAAGATAATCGCGTGTCTCATTCAGTAAACGACGATTTCGCTTAATAACGATGAAACGTTTTTTATTAATTATTAAATGTTTTTTACGATTAGTTAACATATCTGATTATTAATTAAAGTAAGAAGACTTTATATAACATTAAAGATCGTGAATATAAATTACATCATGTTAATCTTAACACTCTGTTTTTAAACGTTACGAATTTAAGCGATCGTTTTGTAAATGAAACGTAATTACAGAGTTAATAAAATGAATAAAATAATTAAAATGATAAGCAGCACGAGATATAAAATTCTCTAGTTATATAAATTAATAATAAAGAAGTTAACGAGATTCACGAAAATTTTAAAAGCAATAAGAGTTTAATAAATATAAATTACGACGATTTTAATCGTTATGTTACACGTTAATCTTCGAAGCGAGATCACGAATTTAAACGTTATTTGCTTTAAAGAATTATTAATGTTAAGTTAAATAAAAGAAATAATGAAATCGAGCGCGACGCTATTATTAAGATTTTTTACTCGTACTTTTAACGAATTAAGATAAAGAAAACTCTTAATAAAAAAGATTAAGAATTCTTTTAACGCATCGAGATTAAGCTAAGTGTAAATATTCTTAAGCATGACGTAAGCGCTGTTATTTACATATTAATTAACTTTAATATTATTATACTAAAAAAATTTAAAGAAAATTATATTATCGTTTAAGAAGTCGCGAGAATTAAAAACGCAGAGATTTTTATTATTATAACTTATAGTAACGATTTAATGCATTTTGTTTAATAATAATGAATAACTTTAATTAATGAAAGAAAACATTAAGAATAATTACTTCGCGCATTACATAAACAAAAGCTTATTTAAACGACTAATTACGCTCGAATATTCTTATATTCTTTTCATTAAACAGTATCGCGTAATTTTTATTATAAATGATATCATATTCATTATTTAATATAAAGATTAAATGCGTTTCTTAATTAATTTCTTACTTTAACTTAACATGATTATCGTAATCATTATATTAAGCTTTTACGAAATAAAACGATCATTAATATTTCTTAACGTTAATGAGATCGATATAAGAATTAATGCGTCTCAGTTTAAGTAAAATAAGATTAAAATCATTATAATAATCGCGTTAATTAAGATTTTTACTGAAATTAAAATATCTGTTAAGAATATTATCATTCTTACGAGATATATTGCACAAGTTTAATTATTAAAGAGAAACTTAATCTTAAACTCGAAAGTTCGAGATGTTAAAGCGTATATAATTAATTCTTTTTAAGACGAAAAAGCTTTTATCGTTATTTTATGTATGATAAAAATTAAAAAACTTAACTTCATGTTTATTCTTAATCGTTTTCTGATTATTAGTAATCGTGCTCGCGACTCGTTTATTATATTATGTAACTTTAATGAACTTTAATATAATTATACTCGCAATTTATATATAATACGACATGTTTAAAATCTGTTCTCGATTAAAAAAGTTTATAAAGAATATTTCAGTTAATAAGAATTCATTAATTTTATAAAAACAAAGCGTTAATTTCGAAAGTAAGAATCCTTATAATTTACGATTAAAGCTTATGTAATAAATTTTAAAGAAGAGCAAGAACATTACGAGAATACGAGCGAAGTTTAAGTAATAATCTTCGCAGAAGAGTAAGAACATTATTTAAACTTAAGCGAAGTTTAAATAATAACTTTTACAGAAAAATAAGAGCATTATTAAGACTTAAGCGAAGTTTAAGTAATAATTTTCGCAGAAAAATAAGAACATTATTAAAACTTAAGCGAAGTTTAAGTAATAACTTTCGCAGAAGAGTAAGAGCATTATTAAAACTCGAGCGAAATTTAAGTAATAATTTTCACAGAAAAGTAAAAGCATCATTTAAACTCGAGCGAAGTTTAAGTAATAATCTTCGTAAAAAAGTAAAAGCATTATTCGAATTCGAGCGAAGATTAAGTAATAAAATTCTTCGTTTAATAAACACGTTTTATAAAAAGCGACATTCTTTTTAAAGTTTAAATTATTTATTTATTATTAATTCATGTCTGTTAAATAAATTAAGATATTAATTATTATATAATATACATTAAAATAATAACATAATAACTTATAAATATAATACACTTTAATTAATAATAAACTAGCTTAATCTTTAAGCTATTAAGCGCATCATGTAAGCGTAAATCTTTAACGTAAATTAAAATAAATTTTTTATATATTAACTTTTATAATATTACATTCGTTACATGTAATATAACTTAATCTTTCATTCGTTTACTTATCATATTTAATGTGTGTCTTTTAATTTGTTTTCATATTTACATAAGATTATAATTTAGCATCGTATATTTCTTATAACGAGCATCGTTATTAAGATTAAGATATGTTTATTAAACTTAATTTAATTAATTAAATGTGCATATTTAATATTAGTTAAGTACGCGCATAATTTATTACGTTAACTTATCTCACATAATTAAATAATAATATTAATATTTCTTATACATCTTATTATTATTTATCTTATTAAACTGATTTCATTAACTTATTATAATAATTAACTTACGTTTTAAAAAGAATATCATTATTAAATATTAAAATTTTTAACTTAACGAGTATTCGATTTTCAGAAACATGATAGAAATTAAACGAATCTTAAACATTAATACGAATTAGCGAAAGAATTTAAAAAAACAAGCTAAGTAATGAATTAAAAAGTACGCGTTTATACTTAAGCATAATAGATTTAACAAAAAGATAACTATCGTTAACGAGTAATTAACATCATTTCTGTATTAAATTAACTCGCTTATATTTAATAACTTTAAAACAAAACATATTATTAATAATTTAATTATTATAATTTAACGAATGCTTTTTAATAAAAGACGCTTTAAACTGAGACGCGTTAAACAGATTAATACATTTTTTACTCGTACATAAACTAGTTTTACATTATCTTTAAACGATTAATTACTCATTAGTACACGCAAGATTATAAAGATTTAACGAGCATTATTTACGTTCGAGCTTTCGTAATTATAATTACAAGAAGTTATATCATTCTTTAAAATAAATAAAAACTTTAAACTTCATGCGATGATAAGTTCATTCTCGAATTTAATTACTTTAAAAGAGATCTCGAAAATGAGCTTAATTTTAATTAAAAATGTACTTAATTACGATTTACACGAAGACGAAGATTAATTTTATAATGTTTCGTTTCAGATGTGAATTTAAATTCTTAAAGAAAACATTAGCTATACTGAGATAAACATTATCATTTATCTTACAGACGACGAGTTCTTTAAAATAAATTTAAACAGAACTTTTCGAGCTGTTTTACGCGACGTCTCGAATTAATTTAATTAAGCTGCTCGCTTTAATATGACTCGCGTTACATTATATTTTAATAAATCAGAAACACATGTATGTAAATAACGAATTAATGATTAGTATAAAACTCATAAATAAGACTTTATTAATCTCAGCTTCTCGTTAAGAGCATACAAGACTCGTTAATATTAACAAAAGCGAAGAAATTATTAAAGTAAATAATTAAAGAAATGAGATTATTTAAAAGCAGTCATTAATTAATAGCACGAAAGAGAGCGATGCGAATGATACATTTATTTTAATTATAACGAAGAATAACGTTAACTTAGCTAACATTGCAACGAAATTTAATAAATTTATAAAGTGTGTATTTTTACAGCGAATTAACGATGAATGAAGATTTCACGAACGAGAATTAAGTAATTTATATGCTAAGTTAATAACAATTTAAACTTAAAGACACGAAAAAAATTAAAGCAGACGAGATAATAACTTCGATAACGAATAATATTAACACGTTAATAATTAATATTACATTAAAAGTTAATAAGTTAAAAAGATATGTATAATAATAACGTTAAACTAATAAGAATGAAGATTTTACGAACGAGACTTAAACGTTCTTAAGCTTTTCACGAAAGCGATTAAGATTTAATCATTTAAAGAAAAACGTAACAGACATTACATGAATATTCGTAACGACGAAGATTAATTTATTATTAATTAATTAAACATCGTCTTTTAATAAGTTATTAAAGTATGTGTATGAACAGCGAGCTAATGATAAATAATCTTTATAAAGTATAATAAAAGTTTTAAATCATCGCATTTAAAGCGACGAAAGTTTAACGACA
>JAABUO010005951.1_pt1 | contig 14106 bp, 17 predicted proteins | sample 5559291 | NCBI WGS metagenome assembly JAABUO01 (sample SAMN10711878, study PRJNA513372) | rock metagenome | isolation source: Antarctica rocks | place: Antarctica: Victoria Land, Finger Mt sud | reverse complement strand
GCCGCGTAACTCCGCCTCTTCCTCCGCACTCAACTCCAACGATGGCTTCGGTCGCCCAGTCAGCATGACCGAGGCTAACGTATCCTAACCCATTTTGCTAGTTATCTCTGGGACGGCACACTAGATCCAAGCGCTTCACGGTTGCTTGAATGTGTATGTGATTCCCGTCGTGAAGGTGCTCGAATTCTTCTTGAAAGTAGCTGGGGCATTGTTCAGGTAATCATCGGATGCTCCGATGTTGAAGCCCAATCCACGGTAGACGGGGAAGGTAAGGGTGGCGTTGAAGTGAGCCGAATAGGCGTTTGTATCGGTCCAGGCGGGTGAAATGGAACCGCCCTCATTGAACATGATCGCTCTTGGCAACTTGCGGGTGTACGTCTCGGCGAAGGTCGATCCGAACAGGTTCAAGCTCCGGGTGGGAGCGAACCGCTGCTTTTCGTAATGAATGTTCCCTTTGGGAGTCTGTCAGAATTTGGACATTTGAGCACGCTAAGCCACGACCGCTACTGAAACTACATGGTTTAGCAGCAAACAAATAGTTTGCGCCTGACCTGCACCCTTGCCCGCTGTAAGTTACTGATTCGATTATTAAGCACTTCCACTAACGTGCTCTATCGTCCGAATTCTCACGGGACCCCAAGTAGAGCTAAGCGTGTCTTTCGGTATTAATTCGACGAGTGGTGGATTGTGCTCTCACCAAGAAGACAGGTGGGTTGGCGAACGCTACCTGTGCGTGTGAGTTCATAGTTATAGCCCCAGCGCACCATGTCTTCCAGAATAGGCCGTAGCTGCAGTCCAATGTCAGTAAGCCGATAGCTTACGTTGGGTACTTTTGCGGGTGTTACGGTGCGAACCAGCAAGCCATCCCGTTCGAGGTGACGCAGCTCCTGGGTGAGCATTTTCTGGCTTACTGAACCGGCCGTTTCCCCTACGGCTCGCCGCAACTCGGCATGCCGCCTTTCACCCTGGAACAAGTGATGGAGTATAAAGATTTTCCACCGGCCTTCCAGCACTTTGAGGGTTCGTTCCGCGGGACAGGAAGAGAGCATGCGTCGCATAGAAGGGATCGTGTAGGAAACTAAAAGGTGCCTACTTCCAACTAGATGCAGTAATCGCTAGCTTTGATGCAGAGGGAGGCTACACCATGAACCTGAGCAAAGCAGAGCGGACGGCTGCCATCACTCGAAGTATCAGCAGCAGAAAGCGTTTGCCGTTGGCAAGTTTCGATTCTCGCAAGTACATCCAGCACAATGTCAGTATCGGCAATGGGCTTGCGCCGATCCTGGAATTTATGGACGCGCTGCCGCCCGAACGAACCCGGTCCGATGTTTTGCGCGCCTTCGAGGACGGCGAGTACAGCGTCGTTCATGCGGACTACGAACTGGGCGATTGGGGACTAATGGTCGGTTTCGAAGTACATCGCTGGGAGAGCGACCGCATCGTGGAACACTGGGACAACCTGTGCTCCACACCCGCTGAGTCCAATACTAGTGGACACACGGTAATCGACGGCGAAACAGCTTTGGCAGAGCTGGACCGTACAGAAGAAAACGGGGGCTTTGTCCAGCGGTTTGCAGCCGAGGTTCTGCTGAAAGGAAGACTTAATGACCACGCGCCCTATTTTCGCGATGGCGAGCTCACCCAGCATAGCCCGTACTATGGCGACGGGGTAGACGCATTTCGCGTGCAGCTCAACCGGTGGACAACGCAGAGCGGTCTCCGATACGAGACGGTTCACAGGATACTCGGCCAGGGCAGCTTGTTTCTCGTGATGAGTGAGGGCGTCTTCGAAGGAAAATCGACTGCTTTTTACGATCTGTACCGGCTGAGCGAGGGGTACATCGTGGAGCACCGGGAGGTTTTCGAAGCGATCGCACCCCGCGCGCAATGGAAGAACGAGAACGGAAAGTTCTGAAGGAGGCGGCTTGCCAGAGGAAGAAGAGAAGCAAACTTACAATCGGTCTGCTGGTCCTGTGCAGAAGCAAACAGTGATCGTTACCTCTGCAGCGGGGCTGACGACAGGCCTTGTTGACATCCCAGCCCGCGACCGCGCCATCCCCGGCTATTTCGCGCACCCTGCAGGACGGCCGAACTCTCCCCTGCTCCTGGTACTGAGCGAAACATTCGGCCTGCACGAGCACATTCGGGACATCGCGCGGCGTTTCGCGCATGAGGGCTTCTTCGCTGTCGCACCCGATCTCATGGTGCGTCAGGGTGATCCGAGCAGCTACTCCGATGTTTCCTCGCTCGTGCAAGAGTTGCTCCTCAAGATTCCGGACGAACAGGTGATGGCGGACCTTGACGCCACCATCCAGTGGGGACAGAAACATGGAGCCGACACAAAGCATACCGGCATCACTGGGTTCTGCTGGGGTGGTCGGTGGACATGGCTGTACGCTGCGCATCGCAGGCTGAACGCGGCTGTTGCCTGGTACGGCATTCTGGATGGGAGGCAAAGCAGCGTCTTTCACGACGTGCAGAGCCGATACCCGACCCAGCCCATTGATGCAGTCAGCCGCTTGCAGACGCCTATTTTAGGCCTATACGGCGGTAAGGATGATACGATCCCGCTTGATACGATCCAAACTATGCAGGCCGATTTGAAACAAGGGAGCGAAGCGGCTCAGCATTCAAACATTAACATCTACCCCGAGGCAGGCCATGCCTTCTTTGCGGACTATCGCGCAACATACCAGCGCGCCGCTGCGGAGGATGCGTGGCATCGCTGTCTTGAATGGCTCGAAGAACGCTCTTAAGATTTGCAAATACGATTTTTGAAGTTGTTGGCTTTACCCGCACTAAAGAGGTCGCAGGACGCATGTGAAGTTCTCGCGTCAAGTAGTCTCCTGGAGGCACGAAGACAGCGCTCTTATTGCCCGACGCGGAATCAATGGCCGCCTGAAGCGCTTTGGTGTCTTCAGTCTTTCCGTCCCCCTTCGCTCCAAGATGGCGGACGTTGATTAGGTCTTCGACAGGAGCTAATGGGTGCATCTCTTCTTGACAGCTAATTAAGAGGCTGATTATTTCTTGAGCAGGCCGAGGCATTGGAGGCTTTCTCCTTTTGCTGCGATGCAATCCTCGTTGGAACGCGGAGACCAGGACTTGAGGAAGTCGCGCCTTTGCCTTTTCATCAGGGCGCACCACTTCGTCGCCGAGGGGTCGGTGAGTTGAAGTCGAATCTCACTCTTCGAGTTTGGCGGCCAGCGGCACCCGGCTGTTACATCTCAGATTGGCGTGCCAGCTTGCGGGCGATGACGGTATCGAGTGAGAAGAGTTCGGCCCCGAAGATTAGGACCATGAGCGAAGCGAACAGGAATGTGTAAGGGTCAGCGACGTAGAACTTTGCAGGATCACTAAAGACGGACTTCAAAGCTTCGTGGTCTGCCGTCCAATACGCAACGAACATATTGATTGCAAGCACCAGCCCAGTGAAGCGCGACGCCAGTCCCAGGATGAGCAGGATCCCACCAAAGAATTCGACATTCGCGACGAAGGTCGCTGTGAAAGCCGGGTGTGGCAGATTCAAAGTTGTAAAGAATTCGGTAATCTTTGTGAGATTGTGAAGTTTGCCCCAGCCTGTCTGGGCGAACTGCCATCCCCAGTACAGTCGCACGATCAACAGAAATGACGACTGGCCCATCGACATAATCCGGCCGAAACCGGAGTAGATGTCGATGATTTTGTTTGCAGGCTTTGGCATTATCATTGGCGTTCTCCTAAAGACATAGCCCGCGACTCAATGCGGGATCGTGCAGCCACTTCAGCTCGCTCCATTCTGCGAAGGAGGCCTGGAAGAAGCCGGGCTGGTCGGCTTCGTCGATGGAGCTATCCGAAGAGAGCAAGGAGAACAAATCTGCCAAAGAACCGCCCGCCTGCAATACGAGAAGCATTTGGTATTGATCGCGTTCGAGACGCTTGTAGTACACCGTGAACTCCTGGCGGTGCACAGCAAGGAAGACGGTTTCCGGTTGGACAGAGATGGAAGGGCCATCGGGCCGAACCCGCCGTTGCGTGGTTGCGTTATTGCTGGAGGAGTCGCGGCCCTCTCCTTGCGGACGCAGTTGAATCATGAACTGGTCCGCAGGATAAGAGAGTTCGAGGAGCCGAACGTGGGGCTGCAGGCCGATGACCGTGGTTTCAGTGATGCTTCCCAGAAACTCCGGTGACAGCGGCGGATAAGAAGCGCTGTCGTATGCCTCGATGTGAGCCCATTCGAGCCGAACCACGTCGATCGCTAGTTGGCTTTGCTCGCCGGCGAGCCACGTCTCCTCTTTCAAAAACTCTGCCAGACGCGAACCAAGATCACGGAGGGTAAACGAAGACGATGGATGGGCGGCGAGGTAGGCACGCGCAACCGCATCGAACTTATCAGCTCCCAAGACAGCCTTTAGGCCCGGGAAATCCTCCTCTAAGGAATCGAAGAGCCTAAACCAATACTGCCGATTATAGATTTCCAATCTCTCGAAGGAGCTCAACGCGTCGCTAGGTTTGATGAAACCTGCCGCTTCCTGAATCATGTTGGTTCCGTCCCGCCGGCTCGTGCGCATGACATCGCCGTTCGAGAGCGGTTCCATGACCGCGCTTGCCATTCGCCTTTGCAAATCCAAAAGGGCGGTGCTCATCGCGCCACCTCTTCGATACGCGAGGCTGCGAAATCCATCTGACCTGGCAGTACAGGTGAGTCAACCGCCGACTGTTTCGTGAGAAAGAGGTTAGCTTTGAGCGCTTCGCGATGCACCTCGTCAAAAGACGGGATGTTGTCGTCCCATTCGAGCAGCGTGGCGGTTGGCCCGCAACGCTCGATCGCACGGCTGTACAGCCCCCAGACGGGCTCGATCACGGGGTGGTCGTGAGTGTCCAAGGTGTAGCGCTCGAACTTTGAGTGCCCCGCGATGTGGATCTGGGCGACCCTTTCGGCGGGAACGCTATTCACATATTCCATCGGGTCGAAGCCGTGATTTCGCGATGAAACGTAGATGTTGTTCACGTCAAGCAACACGCCGCAGTCCGCCCGTTCGACAACTTCATTCAGGAATTCCCATTCGGTCATTTCCGATACGTGAAACTCTGCGTAGCTGCTCACGTTCTCGGCCGCAACGGGAACCTCTACGAAGTCCTGGACTTGCCGTATCTTTTCTGCCGTGAGCCGAGCTGCCTCGAAGGTGTATGGCATCGGCAGAAGGTCGTGGGTGTAGCGGCCATCGACGCTTCCCCAGCAGAGATGATCTGAAAGCCAGGGTGTATTCGTCCGGCGGACGAGCTGTTTAAGTCGGCGCAGGTGCTCGCGATTCAGTGGCTCTGCGGAACCGAAGTACATAGAAACGCCATGTTGCACGACCCGGTATTGGTCGAGGATCTGGTCGAGCACCTGGAGCGCCCTTCCACCGTCAACCATGTAATTTTCAGAGATGATCTCGAACCAATCGACAACAGGTTTACGGTCGAAAATGTGCTGATAGTGCGGAACTCTCAGTCCGATACCGACACCGTAGTCGGTAAAATTGTTGAAGCGATTTGCCGGCATAAATATGGCTCGCGGGGCGCAATCTGTTCTAGCGCTGAATCGTGAAACGGTTGGAAGTAGACGTAGCGGAACGACCCGTGGGTCGTCCCGCTACACGAAGGATCGTCTGACTACATCTTGGGCATGGGCTTCGAGCCATCCGTAGCGCAGCTGCCTTTTCCCTTGCAGCTGTTCTTGCCATCGGCGCCCTGTCCCTTGCAGGCGTTCTGTCCCTTGCAGGCGTGCTTGGGCTTGGCCGTCTGCTGGAAAGCCGCCGCGCCGGCGATGCCGCTCTCGGCAGTGACGCCGGCTGCGCCGGTGGGTTGAGCGTTCAAGGTTGCCGCGGTGCCGCCGAGCATTCCGGCAACAGCAGCGGTGAGACAAAGTGACTTGATCGACTTGGTCATGGTGTTTTCTCCTGGTTTAGATTGGCTCCCGCGTAGTACCAGCCGGTCTAGCCACTGGAGGCAAGATGGAATTCAGGTCCAAAGGTTACCGGCTCCACAAAATAGATTTCGGTTGGATGTCGCCTGTAACCAGGCGTGCTGTCGCGCATCCTGTCTGCAGGACGTTACGATTGGTAAAGGAATACGCAAAAGATCGCAGGAGTGATTGGAAGCTTGAACCAAACCGCTATCTCCGAGTTGGAGTTGATTGCTCGTGTTTGCGACGGTGAAAAGGCGTGTTTTCATGGCCTGATCCGGCCTTATACCCGTCTCATGTTCGGCTACGCGGATTCGATCCTTCGGAATCCCGCTGACTCCGAGGAGGCAGTTCAAGAAGCGGCTCTCAAGGTTTTTGTCAATCTTTCAAAACTCCAGGACAGGAGTCGGTTCCGTGCTTGGCTGCTCCAGATAGTAGTGAATGAAGCAAGAATGTACCGCCGAAAACTGAGACGGTCGCTTTACGAGTCGATCGAGGAAGCCGGGGCTGATTGCGAGGCTGACTCAGTACCTCGACAGTTTGCCGATTGGCACGATTTGCCTGGCGAGGCGCTCGGGGCGGCTGAATTGAGATCTGAAGTTCTCAAGGCGATAGCGAATCTTCCAGAGATTTACCGGGAAGTGATCGTCTTGGTTGAGAACCAGCATTTGGATTACGCCACGGTTTCGATTGTTCTCGGGGTTTCGGTGGGCGTGGTGAAAACGAGGGTGCATAGAGCGCGAATGAAGCTGCAGGAGCAACTAAAGCCAGTCTTCCAGCCCAAGTTCGCGGACCGCATCCAGTTGATGAAAGGAATGAATCCATGGTTTCGTGCAAAAAACTAGCCCAAAGCCTCTCGGCCTACATGGACGGCGACCTGGACTACAAACTCTGCCAAGAGATCGAAAAGCATCTGTCGCTCTGCCGGCGCTGCTCGGTTCTACTCGACAGCGTAAGGAAGGTCGTCGTGATTTCGGGTGACGAGCGGACGTTTGAGCTTCCCCTGGGGTACGAGGAGAGGCTTCATGCCTTCCTCGACAGCCGCATGTATGCGCAAGGAGCCTCGTGAACTCAGGTGAAGAATGACGACGAAGAGCAAAGTGCGAATTCGTATCTTTCACCGTGAGACTGGCGTTCTCCTCGCCGAAGGGTTTCGGGGCTGGCAGATGACGCCGTTCGAAGGAAACTTCTACATCCAGAAGCAATGTCTCCGTGCCAAGTTCCGTGTCAACTTCATACCCGGTATCTGCCCGTACAAGGGTTTGTACTTTTGGGTGGATTTGGAACTTCCGAACCGTGGGCCGGAGAAGAGCGTTGGCTGGAAATATTGGCTGCCAAATCCGCTCCTTCCGTTCATCTGGTATCGCCTAGCGTTGCCCGGAAACGATCCAACTTTACGAATTGAAGAGTCCCAGTAGCCTTGCCTGCCAGAACTCGGACGCAATTTCTGCGATGCCGCAGTAACCTTGCTCTTCCTCGCGCATTTTGTCTCAAAGGGGGTCGACGCCATGGAACCAACCTTCACTGGCTCTCGTCGATGACGACTTCTGCTTGGTATTGTGCTGGAATCGTCACGGTGCTGCTAACCGGCGGCATAGCAAAGGTATTTGGTCACTCAATGCGGACGGAAGCCTCGAATTCGGACACGCTGACAGTATGCGGGGCGCAGATCGACGTGCAATTCCGGCCAGGACCCCTAGATGCCGACCGTCAGGAATTCATCGACTGGGTACGAGTCTCCGCCGAATCTACTGCAACATACTTCGGTAAGTTTCCTGTTCCCCACACCATCGTCCAAATTGTTCCTGATGCCAGCGAACGCGGGGTTTTGGGCGGTACGACCTGGGGGCTCTCCCTATGTACATACGCGCGTGATTCTGGGAGAGCACACCTCGGCGGAGGGCTTTCATCAATATCGGGTGATGACCCACGAGTTCGTGCATACCGCCATGCCGCAGCTCGATGACAACCACCATTGGTTAGAGGAGGGCCTTGCGACCTATGTAGAGCCGATCGCGCGAGTCCAGCACGGCGTGCTTTCCGAAGAAAGCGTTTGGGCCGATATGATCCGGGACACCCCGAAGGGGGAGCCGCTTTCCGGGGATCGAGGACTTGACCGTACGCATACCTGGGCGCGCACATACTGGGGCGGTGCCATGTTTTATCTCGTCGCCGACGTTCGCATCCGCCAGCAGACGAACAATCGCAAGGGACTGCAAGATGCTATGCAGGCGATGGTGGCGAGTGGGCAAACGGTTGTAAACGACGGAACACCCGAAGCCATTTTCGCTTTGGCTGACAAAAGCGTGGGTGTCTCTGTCCTGCTTCCTCTTTAGCGGCAAGTGAGCGAACATGCCGTACCAGAAGACCTCAATGCGCTCTGGACAGCCTTGGGCGTCCGCAGCGATGGTCGGGGTGTGGTGTACAACGATCAAGCGCCTCTGGCTTCGGTGCGGAAGGCAATCTTTCGGCCGCGTCCGGCCTGCGGGGTGTCACAATGAAGGTTCTCCAGCTACCAAGCACAAAGCTGTCTCGCAGGCTATCTTTGCAACTTCTCGTAGGTCTGCTTGCCCCATTGCTGCTCGTATTCGGCAATTGTGGGGAGGCAAACGCGCAGTCTTCGCAGCTCCAATGGCAACCGTGGTCGGATGCCGCGTTTGCGCAGGCTCGGCAGCAGCATAAGTTTGTCCTGTTGGATCTTGAAGCGGTCTGGTGCCACTGGTGTCATGTGATGGATGACGTTACCTATCGCGACCCAGTTGTCATGCGCCTGCTGCAGGCCAAGTATGTTCTTGTGAAGGTCGATCAAGATGCGCGTCCCGACATATCCAATCGGTATCAGGATTACGGATGGCCGGCGACGGTGGTATTTGCCGGCGATGGCTCCGAGATCGTCAAACGCCAGGGCTACATTCCTCCACGTCCAATGTCGTCCATGCTGCAAGCGATCATTGACGACCCTTCGCCCGGTCCGAGCGTGGAAAAAGAAATCGCACTGCATCCTGCCGCCGGAGCGACGCTGCCTTCGGCGCTACTGGGCAAGGTGCGAACGGCTTACGCAGCTCAGTACGACACACAGAGCGGAGGCTGGGCGTTTGGGCATAAGTATCTCGATGAAGATTCCGTCGAATATGCCTTGCGTTTGGCGGCTGGTGGCGATGCGTTATACGCGAGACGAGCAGCGGACACATTGCACGGCAACCGCCCTTCTCGACCCGGTGTGGGGCGGGGCATACCAATACTCTGTGGGAGGACACTGGAGCGAGCCCCACTTTGAGAAGTTGATTTCGATTCAGGCTACCTACATCCGTGAGTATTCACTGGCTTATGCCCAGACGCACAATCCAGAAGATCTTGCTGCTGCCCAGTCTGTACATCGCTACGTGCAGGACTTCCTAAGCGATCAACCCAGCGGCGTCTTCTTCGTCTCGCAAGACGCAGACCTTCACGATGGAGAGGAGAATGAAGCCTACTTTAAGCTGGACGATAAAGGGCGCCGTGCGCTAGGTTCCGCGCGTGGACAGGCATGTCTACGCCAGAGAGAACGGATGGATGATTGCCGCTTTCTGCGACTTGTGCGCCGTCAGCGGCGATGCTTCCGCGCTAACGCAGGCGCAAAAGGCAGCTCAGTCGATAGTGCTGCACCGCAGCCTTCCGGGCGATGGCTTCCGGCACGACGACGCAGACCCCGCTGGTCCGTATCTGGGCGACACACTCGCCATGGGGCAAGCGTTTCTGGAGCTTTACAACGTAACGGCAGACCGTAATTATCTGAGTGCCGCAGGCCGTGCCGCAGACTTTATCGCAGCGCACTTTGCACCCTTGGCACCCGGTGCCGGCTTCATCACGTCTTCTACTCGTACAGATACGGCCTATCCTCCGCACCCTGATCGAGACGAGAATATCGCTCTGGTTCGTTTTGCTTCAAAGCTCGCGTTTGCCGTGTCGGACAAACGGTATCGCGACCTGGCTGCGGAGGCGATGCGTTATTTGGCGACGAGCTCAATCGCCTTGCGCCCGCTGTCCGCAGGCATCTTGCTTGCGGCGGATGACGAGTCGAAGAGTCCTTTGCACATCACCATTTTGGGAGCGCCGCAAGAGGCACGCGCCGTGGCGTTGCATGTTGCGGCATTGCGAGCGCTAGCCTCCCATGAATTGATCGAATGGCGCGATCCGGCGGACCACAATCCACTGCCAACAAACGTCAGCTACCCAAACCTCAACCATCCCGCGCTCTTCCTGTGTACGGCGACTTCCTGCTCCTCTCCAACAACGGAGCCGGAGCGAGTGCCTGCCTTGGTCCGTCGTGCTCAGACCCTCAAGCAGTAAAAACACGCATCGATTCAGAGACACCGACTCTGCAGCAATTCGCGCGGGTGGTGCATCGCTATCCAACCTACGCGATCGGTTCGAAGTTTCTGGCGACTGACATGGCAATGCAACAAACCTTTGACAGCGTGAAGGCCGCATCCTCCGCGCTCTGTCTCGGATTTATCGCTGAGTATCTGTATCCTCGGAGACGACGGTTGTTGCGTGTCCCGTGGGCAGATGCCGGCAACAAAAGCCATACCGCAAAAGAGGCCATCTGCATGAAGACGACATTCGTCACGATCTGTACCGCGCTCGTCTGTCTTGCCCTGGCGATACCGATGGCCGTGCCGCAGACGACGGCACCACGCTATACCAATCATCTGATCCACGAGAAGAGCCCTTATCTTCTCCTCCATGCGCACAATCCGGTGGACTGGTATCCGTGGGGCGAAGAGGCCTTCCGCAAGGCACGTACAGAGAATAAGCCGATCTTTCTGTCTGTCGGCTATTACACCTGCCACTGGTGCCATGTGATGGAGCGCGAGTCGTACTCGAATCCCGCGATCGCAGACCTGCTGAATAAGAGCTTTGTTGCCGTAAAGGTGGATCGTGAAGAGCGGCCGGATATCGACGCCGTCTACCTGCGCTTTGTGGAGGCAACCACAGGCTCCGGTGGCTGGCCGATGAACGTCTTTCTCACGCCGGACCTCAAGCCATTTTTCGGCGGCACGTATTTCCCGCCAGTGGACCGCGGCGGCATGCCCGGACTGATGACGCTGCTTCCGCGGATCGCGGAACTTTGGAAAGACGACCGGGCAAAACTGATCCAGAGCTCAGATCAGATCACCGCAAAACTGAGCGCGTCAGGCAGCGATGCCGCCTCCTCGCTGCAACCCGTCGTCCTGGAGCAGACATTCCAGCGGATGCAGCGCAGCTTCGATCCTGAGCACGGCGGCTTTGGTAGCGCGCCCAAATTCCCAAGGCCCGTCGCTCTTGAGTTCCTGATGCGTTACGGCAACGACCAGGGCAGCCCCGAAGCGCTTGCGATGACAGGAACAACGCTGAAAGCGATGGCCGCGGGCGGCATGCATGACCAGCTCGGCGGCGGCTTTCACCGCTACTCTACCGACGCGTTATGGCGTGTGCCGCACTTTGAGAAGATGCTCTACGACCAGGCGCAGCTTGCGATGGCGTACCTGCATGCCTACCAGATCTCCGGCGATCCGGCCTTCGCCGCGACCGCGCGCGATACGCTGGACTTTGTGTTGCGCGACATGCGCAGTCCCGAGGGAGGCTTTTATTCGGCTCTCGACGCAGACAGTCCGCTGCCAGGCAACCCTGCCCAGAGTGTCGAGGGTGCCTACTACCTGTGGTCCTCCAGTGAAATAGGGAACGTGGTGCACGATGCGAGTGCGGCCAATCTGTTCGACTGGATTTACGGAGTCCAGCCAAACGGGAACATCCCCGCGCAGCAGGATGCGGCGGGGGACCTCAAAGGGCTGAACGTCCTTTATGTGGCTCATTCGGTCGACGAGGCAGCGATACACTTTCACCTTTCCGTGGATGCTGTCCGCAACTCGCTGGCTCAATCGCGCGCCGCCCTGCTCGCCGTGCGCTCCCATCGTCCTCCGCCACCGGTCGACAGCAAGATCATTACGGTGTGGAACGGCATGATGATCTCCGCGCTCGCGGTCGGCAGCCAGGTGCTGCACGAGCCGCGGTATCTTCAGGCAGCAGAGTCGGCAGCGAAGCTGGTCAGGACCAGGCTTTATAACCCGAAGACCAGTCGACTGAAGCGCCGTTATCGCGACGGGTCATCTGAGATCGTCGGCTTTCTCAGCGATTATGCGGGCATGACCGCCGGACTGCTGGACCTCTTTGAAGCCTCTGCGAACAACGACGATCTGAGCTGGGCGCTGCGGCTTCAGAAAGAACAAACGGCCCTGTTCACCGACAGGGTTTCAGGGGCGTACATCACCACGGAGACGCTGGGTGCGTCGTCGCCGGCGCAGGGCGGGCTGCTCTGGAAGGATCACGAGGCGTACGACGGAGCGGAGCCGTCCGCAAACTCCGTCGCTGCCATGAACCTTGTTCGTCTGTGGCAGATGACCGAAGAGGATCACCTGCGGCAGCGTGCGCTTTCGGTCGTGAACGCTTTCGGAGTTCAACTGAGGAGTTCTCCGGAGTCGATGCCTGCGATGATGTCGGCGTACGAAGCGCTTAGAGCCGAACGGCGGCAGGTGGCGATTGCGGGCACACCGGGGACTCCAGGCACTGAGGCGATGACGGCCGTTTTCTGGCGGGATTACCTCCCCAACGCAATCCTGATCCACGCTGTCGGTGGACTGGCTCAGCAGCAACTCAGCAGAACGCTTCCTCTGGTTGCGACGCTGCGGGCGCAGAATGGAAACGCAACTGCGTATATCTGCAAAAATTACACCTGCAACGCCCCTACAACCGACCCCGCAATCATGCAAAAACTGCTGCTAGCCCAGGAGGTCTATAGGTGAGCGGCCTCCATCCTGGTCAGCAGGATTCGTATGGATTAAGTCGTCTTCTCGTTAGCGATCCGTGCAGGACGAAGCGGCGGCGTACGAGTAATGAGATGGTCCGCCGCTTGATTCCACCTTGGTAAGAGGTGGATCGTGGTGTCAGCTTCTGACAAGGAGGATCATCGTTATGCAGATACATTCGGTTGGCATAGACCTGGGCAAGACAACGTTCCATCTCGTGGCGCTTGGCGCTGCCGGGAAGGTGCTTGTGCGGAAGAAGTTCACGCAGAAGCAGCTTCTAACGTTTACAGCGAACATGCAGACCTCACTGATTGGCTTGGAGGCGTGCTCCGGCGCCCACTTCCTCGGCCGGGCGCTGCGCAAGCAGGGGCACGATGCCCGGCTGATTCCAGCCCAGTTTGTGAAGCCCTTTGTGAAGTCGAACAAGAACGACTTCATCGACGCGGAGGCGATCGCCGAGGCCGTTGAACGCAAGAACATGCGCTTCGTCCCGATCAAGACGGATGACCAACTGGACCTGCAGGCGATCCATCGGGTCCGCGACCGGCTGATCTCGCGGCGTACGGCAGTGATCAACCAGCTAAGGGCGTTTCTACTGGAACGCGGCCTGGTGTTTGCGCAGACGCCGGCCAAGCTCAAGGCCGCCATGGCAGACATCCTGGAGAACGCCGAGGCAGACCTGACGCCGCGGATGCGCAACCTGATCGATATGCTGTGGAGTGAGTGGAAGCTTGTTGAGCAGCAGATTGAAGAGCTGAACGATGAACTGGAACGGATCTCTGCCGCGGATGCGGGCTGCACGCGCATTCGCAAGATACCGGGCATAGGCCCCGTCGTGGCCACGGCCATCGTCGCTGCCATCGGCAACGGTGCCGCGTTCCGCAAGGGACGAGAGTTCTCAGCCTGGCTGGGTATCGTGCCACGCCAGTACTCGACCGGTGGCAAGGCGAAGCTGTTTGGCATCAGTAAACGGGGCAACGCGTACCTGCGCAGGATCCTGATTCACGGCGCGCGAGCTGCGGTACTGCATATCAAGCGCGACCGAGCACCGATTGGAGCGTGGCTCGATGCACTCGACGCCAGAGCGCCCAAGAACGTCGTTGTGGTCGCCATGGCTAACAAGCTGGCCCGCATCGCCTGGGCTGTGCTCTCCAGCGGCAACGAGTACAGACCCGTCGCAACCTAACGGCGTGGAAAAGGCGCCTTCGGCTTGGAAGCGCTGCGCGCTCCCACTATTGGAATGGTCCGCCGCTTGTACCCGAAGACGGATTATCTTAGCTGGCAGGAGGTTTCACCATGGAGATTTCGACGATCGGCATTGACCTGAGCAAGACCACCTTTCACCTCATTGGCCTC
>JAABUO010005946.1_pt1 | contig 14111 bp, 13 predicted proteins | sample 5559291 | NCBI WGS metagenome assembly JAABUO01 (sample SAMN10711878, study PRJNA513372) | rock metagenome | isolation source: Antarctica rocks | place: Antarctica: Victoria Land, Finger Mt sud | reverse complement strand
GTGGGCTCCTCGTCCCCGTCGTCCGGCACCAGGTCAGGCTAGCAACGACCGTCTGCGCCACTGCTTGCTGGAGGCCCGGCACTGCGAGCAGGGTGTGCTCACCCGCCGCGGCCCCTGCCCGGGTGAGGGGGCCGCCGTGACGATCCTCGACACGCCCGACTGTGAAGGGCCTGCGAGGACCCTGGAAACCCCCCGTGAGTCTTGTTCGCCCCCGCGACGGGCCGTACCTGGGGCGGCGTTGGCGCACGCCGGCGGCGTCAACCCACGCACCCCGACTCGGGCACGAACCGGCCGGAGGTGTCCGCTCGGCTACAGCCCGTCCACGGCCTGTCCACGGCCCTGTCGGGGTTTCGCTGAACGCTCAGCGGCGTTCAGCCTCAGTACAGGTAGGCGGGGGCAGGTGCGTTACCGGCGTCGAGCCGCTGACTTCTGGCGTTGCTGCGCGTGACGTTCGAGGGTCATGAGGTGGTGCACCAGCTGGTCTAGGGTGGTGCATGCCTGCGCTGCGAGCTGCTGGGTCGTCGGGTCGTCCACGGCTTGGGCGGTGCCGCTGAGCTTGTCGGCGCGCCGGGACTGCCCCCGCGTCCGCTGTGCCGCGACGGCTCGGGGACGTCACGGCGGGTCTGTGTGGGGTTCATCGGATGGTCACCGGGTGGTCACCGGTGGAGGGAAGGCTGTGGTGGCTGCCTTCCTTCAGCGGGTGTCATCCCCTGAGGGCAGTTGTGGGTCTTCATGAAAGGCGTGAGCTACAGGATGGACAAGCACTCTCAACGACTTGTTAGCGCTGTGGCAGCGGTTGGGGTTCTCACCGTGCTCGGCGTCGGTGGGCTCGGAGCTCCCACCGCGTCCGCGGCCCCAGCGGGGGGAGGAGCAGGATCAGGGATCGTCGTGCCAGCCGGGTTCACCGTTCAGACACTCGCGGCCGGTGGTGGCACGATGGTGGGGCCGGATGACATCACCCAGTTGGGCGACAAGCTGTTCATCGGGTATCAGAACGGTGTGGGCGCCAAGGGCGAGCCGGCGCCGAGCGGGCAGACCGCGAGCACCATCGTGGAATACACCCTGCAGGGCAGCGAGCTCGCCCGCTGGAACCTGCCCGGCAAAGTCGACGGCCTGACCGCGGACCCCAGCACCCACAGGGTGTTGGCCACCGTCAACGAGGACGCGAACAGCAGCCTGTATGGCATCACCCCGGCCACAAACAACGACCGCGGCCAGGTCGTGCATTACCAGTACAGCCCGAACCCGCTACCCCACGGCGGCGGCACCGACAGCATCAGCGTCCGGAACGGGCAGGTCTACGTCGTGGGTTCCGCACCAGCGGCGAACCCCGACGGCACCACCTACAGCGGGTCGGCCCTATACAAAGTCACCCTGGACGACGGGACCACCGCCCACACCACACCAGCATTCCCCGACAACGCCACCGCCACCGACGCTGTCACCGGCAAACCAGTCACCCTGAACTTGTCCGACCCGGACTCTTCCGGGTTCGTCCCAGCCTCCTCGTCTCGCTTCGGTGGGGATCTGCTACTGGACAGCCAGGGCGACGCACAGCTGGCGTTCCTGGCTCACCCTGGCGTCGACTCCGCCGCCACCGTGCTCAACCTGAACACACAGGTCGATGACACAGCCTTCGCCACCAGCACCCACGGCACCCTCTACGTGGTCGACGGCGCCACCAACACCGTCGTCGCCGTCCGCGGCCCCTTCCAGACCGGGCAAGCGTTCACCTCAGTCCCCAAGGACTCCACCACCTTGCCGGGAACCCTCGGCCAACTGAACCTGAGCACCGGGCAGGTCACCCCCTTCGGTACCGGATTCGGCAGCCCCAAAGGCCTGCTGTTCGTGCCCGACAACCCACCCACCACTGCCCGCGCGGACCTGCAGGTACGGGTAGAAACACCGCTGTTCGCCGGTGCCGGCGCCAACGTCACCACCACGGTCACCGTCACCAACAATGGGCCGGCCACCGCCGCACCCGCTCCGACCACCCTCATCGTCCCCGCCGGCTACACCGTCACAACCAACGGTGGCGGCTCGCTGGCCACCGGCAGTGTCGGGGGCTTCAACACCTTCACCACCCCCACCCTGAAACAGGGTGAAAAAGCCACCTTCACCACCACCCTGACTGCCCCCAAAGGGTTCGCCGTCGGCCTCACCGCCGCCTACACCTTTTCCACAACCCCCGACCCCAACCTGTTCAACAACATCGGGCTCGCCCTGACCTTCTCCCGCTGACCAACACCCACCACCGTGCTGGGCAGGTACACACCCGGTGGCTGTGTCAGTCTCAGTTGACTGAATTACCAGTGACTTCCTGCACCCACCACCCGGAGTGCTCTGGAACAATTGGGGTCGTGCCAACTGGTGAGGACACCCGCCCTCGTAGGCGGGGACGAGGGCCTGGACGCGGCTGCGAACACCGAGCGAGCACGGGCTGCACCACCCTGTCGCTTACACCGAAGAGCTTGGCTCCACCCGCACCCCGCCCGGCGTCTGCCACCGCTACTGAAGTGCCGTGTCGGTCACTGAGAGTCGGCGGTGGCCACGAGGACGGCGGCGCTATCGCGGAGCTTGCTGTTAGCGTCGAAGGGAGTGATTGCAGTGGACGATTGGGCGGAGATCCGGCGGTTGCACAGGTCGGAAAAGTTGGATTGACACACTCATTGGATCAAGACAATCGCCCGTTAGCTGGGCGTTGCGCGGAATACGGTGCATGCGGCGTTGGCTTCCGACACACCGTCACGGTAGGAGCGGTCGCCGGGAGTGGGTCGGCTGCGTGCGGCTGTCGGCGGCACAGCCCGGTTACGGGTCGTCATCGTGTTGGCCTGTGTGCTCGGGTTGGACAGCGCTGATCAGGCCACCATCGGGGCGACCGCGGTCCAGCTGGAGCGGGCACTGCACATCGGCAATACCGAGGTCGGGTTGCTGGTCACCGTCTCCACCGGGATTGGGGCGCTCGCGACACTGCCGATTGGGGCGTTGACCGACCGGGTCAACCGCACCCGCCTACTCGCCGGGGCAATAGTGGTGTGGTCGGCGGCGATGCTGCTCAGCGGCGCATCGGGGTCTTTCCTGATGTTGCTGATCACCCGCCTCGCCCTCGGTGCCGTCATCGCCACCGCCTCTCCCCTCGTTGCCTCGTTGACCGGGGACCTGTTTCCTGCTGCCGAGCGCGGCCGCATCTATGGGTTCATCCTGACTGGCGAACTCATCGGCACCGGCATCGGTTTCCTCGTCTCCGGCGACATCGCCGCCATCTTTTCTTGGCGGTACGCGTTCTGGGTCCTCGCGGCGCCCGGATTCCTCCTTGCCGCCGTCATCTGGCGGCTGCCCGAACCCGCCCGCGGCGGCCAGAGCCGCCTCCAGCCCGGTGCCGAGGAAATCCTGACCGCTGAGCACCTCGAACAGGCCGCCCGCGAGGACAACAAGGAAATCACCCGCACGCAGGAGCCGAACCCGGTGCACCACGAGGTTCGGGAACAAGGCATCGTCCCCCACGAGCACCTGGTACCGTACGAGGATCCCAGTGCGCGTTCCCTGTGGTGGGCGCTGCGCTACGTCCTGTCGATCCGCACCAACGTCGTCCTCATCGTGTCCTCCTCGTTGGGCTACTTCTTCTACTCCGGGTTACAAACGTTCGCGGTGGTGTTCCTGCGGGACCGGTTCAGCATCAGCTGAATCCAGCGTCGGCACACCTCGACTGACCCTTCCCCCGGGGCGTCTGCTGGACCGTCCCACCAGGCGCCCTGCGGCGGCGTCAGGCCGTTGGCCACCCTCGGAGTGCTGCTTGCTCTCCACGAGGGGGTCGAGGTGCTGCTTGAATCGTTCTTTGCCTTCCTCGCCGGCCACCTGGTGATGCTCAGCTTCAGGCTAGTGGCCTGGCCAGACCCCCCACCGATTCCGACGCGGGCCGCGGTCGGGGTCAACAGCTTCTGCTACACCGCCGGTGAGCAGCCGCCGCGAGCTCGCCGAGTGCCCAGGGTGACTCGCTGCACGGTGTACCGCACCGTCCGAGCGAGCGAGCGAACGTGCTGCTGGCGCAGACATGACAACGACACCTCTGGTCCCCAAAGAGACCAGGAACCGCGACCACCTGCTCGTCGGGAGCGCTCACCCCTCCGGCGATGTCGACCCGCTGCGCAAGCCGCGAGCGGCGGGTGGAGCGTGCTCTAGGTGTGTGCGGTGGGGTTTGCGTAACAGCAGGAATCCGATGGCGGCGAGGAACACGAGCAGGCTGGTCCAGTCGTTGAGGCGCAGCCCGAGGAAGTGGTTGACGTGGTCCACCCGCAACGCCTCGATCCAGGCCCGTCCCACGGTGTAGGCGGCGACGTACAAAGCGAACAGCCGTCCGTTGCTCAACACGAACTGGTGCCCGGCCCACACGAGCAATACCGCCACCCCAATGTCCCACAACGACTCATACAGAAACGTTGGTTGGTACAGGGCGATGGTGGGGGAGGCGGTCGGGCGGTGTGCTGGGTCGATGCGTAACGCCCAGGGCAGGGTGCTGGGACCGCCGAACAGTTCCTGGTTGAAGTAGTTACCCCACCGCCCGATGGCTTGGGCAGCCACCAACGGTGGGGCCAGGGCGTCAGCGAAATCAGCCAGTCGGATGCCGCGGCGGCGACAACCGATCCACGCCCCCACCGCACCCAGGGCGACTGCCCCCCAGATCCCCAGGCCATCGTCCCAAATGTAGAGCGCCCGGATGGGGTGCTGACCGCGGGTGAAGTAGAACTCTGGGTCGGTGATGACGTGGTAGAGCCGACCCCCCACAATTCCGAAGGGGACCGCCCAGATCGCGATGTCCAGGACGGCATCGTCGGCTCCGCCGCGAGGCGGACCACCGCTTCTGGGTCCACCAGATGGCCACAATGATCCCGAGGATGATGCACAGCGCGTACGCCCGCACCGGGAACGGCCCCAGCTGCCACACCCCCTGACTCGGGCTCGGCAGATACGCCAGCGTCATCGCACCTCATTCCCGTTCACGGTTGAGTTGGCCGCCCCTCAGATCCCGAATGCCGGTCGCAGCGACGGTGCGGGCGCGGCGTCCCCGAGCGGTGTGCTCCCCGACAGCTCCGACAGGTAGCGACTCAGCGAGTAGTGCGTGAGTGGCGCAGCGGTGTTCACCTGCGCAATGGTGGGCGCGATCACCGTGGTCAGCACGGTGTTAGGCCCGGAGTTGTCGTCCTCGTCGAAGGTCACCACGATAGCAAGCTGCCCGGATCGGTAGTCGGGGCCGTTCATCACTACGGGCAGCCATAGGCGCAGCCAGTCATCGGCCGTGCCGAGGGCGCAGTCATGGCCGTCGTGGCACAGGTCCGGGATGAGTTCGCCCACCGTGGGCAGCATCCCTGCGTTGATGTCGCTGCGCAGCGGCCCGGCACTGGGGGAACCGGCCGGTACGTCGAAGCGCTGGCAGTTGCTGCGGGAGGGGGGTCGGAAAAGTAGGCCCACGCGTTGTGCTTGACGGCGTAGCGGCCGGAGGGATCGAGTGCGCACGGCGAGGCCATCGCGTCGGCATAGATCTTCGCCGTAGCACCGGCGGTGAGTGCGCTGTCGAACACGCTGGGACCATGAAGGTGGTGCCGTGCCGGGGCGCTGTCGTCGCTGACATCGAAGGTGGAGCCGGCGGCGATCGCCCGGTAATTCGGCAGCGAGGGATGGCTGACGGCGCGGTAGTTGCTCGTCTGGCCGTACTCACGCGATAGTGCGGCCAGGTAGGGCATGTGGTGCAGTGCCGAAGCGGCGGTGTGGTTTTCCTCGGTAACGACGAGGACCTTGGTGGGGCGTAGCCCCACGGCGACGACGGGTCGTGCCGGTAACGCCGTTACCGGCACGACGGCAGGACTTGGGGGACTACACGCCGACGCGGCTAGCACCACAACGCCCAGCACGATGGTGAGGAAAGCGCACCGATTCCTTCCCGAGCCGATCACCATCGCCTGCTGCGGCGTCGGGCACTGGTGCGGCGGCCCGCGATCGTTGCACCGATACCGCCCACGATCGCCCGGGCGAGCGGCAGGGTGGGAAAGAACGCGAGCCCGAAAAGCACGGTGGGTCCCAGTGCAGATCCGTCGATGTAGGGTCGCCGGCGATCACTGCCGGGCCACGCTTGGACGAGGTCGTAGACCGCGTTCAGCAGGGCTGCGGTGAACACACCGAGCGCTACCGCGCCGAGCCCATCACTGCGTTGCTGCGCGATCGCCAGCATCAGCAGACAACTGAGGATCGTCAGGACCAGCCGGAACCACAGTGGCGGGTCGTCCAGATACCGCGCACCGCCTGGGCGTCGGGTGCTCATCTACTCACACCCGATCCCGCGCCGCCCTCGGCGAGGGGTCCGCGGTGAGCAGCGGGCGCAGGGGACCAGTGGCGAGCTTCGCGACCAGCGGGTGTGCGTAGCGGCGAAACAGCACGGCGGTGAGCAGCCCCGCGACGACGCCGACGACCAACCCCGCCACAACGTCATGGGGATAATGGGCGCCCACGTAGACGCGCGAGAATCCCATGACCGCTGTCGCGACGAGGGCGATCAATCCGATCCGCCAACTGACCAGGAACACGGTGGCGGTCACGGCAGCGGCAACGACCGAGTGGTTACTGGGAAAGGCATAGTCGGTCACCGACGGGCACTTCTCCAAGAGGAAGGCATGCGGGTAGGCGAAACACGGTCGCTTCTCGCCCACCACCGATTTGATGATGTCGTTGATGATGTAGGCCACGATCGCCGCCACCGGGATAGCCAACACCGCGGTCATGACCGTGATGCCCTGGTGCCGTGCAGGCCACCACACGGCCAGGATGAACACCGCGAACAAGACGATGCCGAAACTGGTGTAGGCATACAACGCACCGTTGAGCCAGGAGGTGTCGCGGGCGAAGGTGGTGACATCGGTAAACCACGAGCCGTCGATACCGGATCCATCAAAGCCAAGGGTGCGGGTAGTCATTGCTCCAGCGCTCCGGTTCAGGGATGGGACGCGGCTCGGGCCGAGAGGACCCGCCCACGTTTACTACTAGGTGAATAGTAGCAACCGGTGGGAAGGTAGCCGCGGCGGGACGCGCGCCCTACCGCAGCGAAGCAGGTGCGGCGGAGGGGTGCAACGCCTGGGCGTACTCGAACTGCTGCTCGGTGTCGTGGGCCGTGACCGCGCTCGCGGTGAGCACGCCGGTGAAGATCACCACCAGGGCGACCGAGAGGACCCCGGAGCACCGCAGCCGTGGGGGGTGCAGCAAGGCCTGCACGCGCCGGGGAACGTCGCCGCCGGTCGCCGCGAGTGCCGGTGCTCTTTCTGATTTTGCGTGTTGCTGGTGGCGGGCCAGCGCGGCGTGGGCGATCGCGCGGGCGGCCACCCGCCGGTCACCGACGTGTGCGGCGGCATCCTCATCAGCCCATCGTTCCGCGGCGAGCCGGACGGCGGCCGGAAGCCGCCGCAGGAGCGGGTTGGCCGCAGCAGCGATCTCGCTGAGCTGGATCCACAGGTGGTGGTGGTGCGCGAGGTGAGCGCGCTCGTGGGCGAGGAGCACCCGCCGTTCCGGCGCGCTCAGGGCCGCCAGCATGGCTGTGGAGACCACGATGCGACCGCGGATCCCGGCCACCGCGTAGGCGTCGGGTTCGTCCTGCTCGATTACCACTGTGCGGTGATCATCGAGAGTGGGCCGGAGGCGGCGGCACAACCCGTCGGCCACCCAGAGGCGGTGACCCGCTCGCATCGCATGGGCAGCCGCCGCGAAAAGCAGGAGCCCGACCGCAACGGCGACAGGCACACCCACCGGCCACGGCAGGTACCCCACGCTGGGCAAGCCACGGCGCGACCAGTGCCCCAGTGCGGCGACCCGGTCAGCGCGGGCGAGCAGAAACATCGCCACCACGCTCAACGAGACACCGGTACCCATCGCGACCAGGACACCCCCGAGGGCAAACATCCGCACCGCGACCGAGGGGCGCATGCTGCGGCTCAGGCGCGTCACGGACGCACCCAGTCCGACCGCGACGATCAGCGGTATCAAGATGGTGAGGACCAGCATCGCTACCTCGCCGAGGTGCTCAACTGCTCAGCACCGGACAGCCCCTCCTGCGAGCCGAGCAGCTCGAGCAGAACTTGTTCATCTCCGGGGCCGAGCTCGGCCACAAACCGTGCCAACACATCCGCCCTCCGTCCCTGACTTTGCAGCAGGCGATGCATCCGCCGGGCCGTGAGCGCGGCGTCTAGCGACTGGGGGGCAGTCCTCAGGGAGTAGACAAACCCGCGGCCGACGCGGTGTCGATCAAGAGCACCCTTGGTGTGGAGGCGGCCCAGTGTGGTCATCACCGTGGTGTACGCGGTCGAGCCCCGCACGACCGCCGCCACCTGCGCCACCGTCTGGGGGGCCTGGGCGTGCGCCACCGCCGCCAGGACCTCTTGTTCCAGCGACCCCCGCGGTCGTCGTTGCATCACGGCCTCCTCGAGGCCCCAAGGCTACTATCGAAGTAGTAGTAGGGGTTGACTCGTCTCGACTAGGTTAGCGACAACCAGAGACTGCACCGCAACGTCCGGCTTGTCCGTGCCACGGACCGACACTGGAGAACGACACCCATGCAGCACTTCATCGTCAGCTTCGGCTACCTCGCGATCTTCGTGTTGATGGTGGCGGAGTCGGCCTGCATTCCCATCCCCTCCGAGGTCACCATGCTCTTCGGTGGGGCCCTGGCCAGCGGCGCCATCGCCGGGACGCACTTGAACATCATCCTCATCATTGTCGCCGGCACTGTCGGCAACGTGGTTGGTAGCTACATCGCTTGGGCGGTGGGCCGCTACGCGGGCCAAGGGGCACTGCACCGCTGGGGCCGCTACGTCTGGCTCAAGGACGAGGACATCAACCGCTCCCACCGCTGGTTCACCCGGCACGGTCCGGCGTCGGTGTTCTTCGGCCGCTTGCTGCCGGTCATCCGCACCTTCATTTCCCTGCCCGCTGGATTCGCTGCCATGCGGCCCATCAGGTTCGGGGTGTACACCCTCGCCGGCTGCCTGCCATGGACCGCGGCACTCGCCGTAATCGGCTACGCCATCGGCGGCAACTGGCAATCCGTCGCCGACGGCTTCAAAGCCCCCACATACATCATCGCCACCATCGTGGCACTGCTTGTTCTCGCCGGTATCGCCCTGTTCGTCCGACGCCGGCGTGACGCGGCCACCCCGGCGGGCGCAGCCGGGCTGGCCGACATCAACCGCGACCACTGACCGAGCAGCCCCCTTCGCACCCAAGTTCAGCGACCCCTAGCTGACGGAAGACGTGCCGGCGTTCCGTCATCATTAGGGGCGGTTACTCGTCTCGGCGACGTAGAACACCACCACCGCGGCGACCAGCGTGTCGATACGGCCTACCGTTGCCCCGATTTCCGGCGCATCAGCAATCTTCCGTATCCAGTCGACCCGCAGCCCGATGTTCGCGAGCAGGCAACTGGCGAGTAGTGCCAGGGCAACCCCGTACTGGAGTGTCCGGAACGTCGCCCCTTCGCTCTCGTCTGCCACGCGCGCAGCACCGGGGTGTGCCGTCTTTGCGTCTGATTGGTCGGCCCAGCGCTCTACCCCTGCCGGGGGCTGATCTTGTGCCGCCACCTGCGGCAGAAAGTCCGCTGGTTGTCTTTCTGGCTGATTGGCCCATTGTTCGACCTCCGCCGACGGTGGGTGATCGGAGGGCCGGCGTACTCTGCGCCACCCGAACGAGCAGTACCTCTGCTCCCGGCTGACGCCGCTGGCGGTCGCTGGGCGCTATCAGAGCCCGGGAAGCAGTGGCCTGCCGAAAGGGCGATCTTCACGTCTCCCCGATCGTCGCTCGCACCAGCTTACTGAGCGCGTTTCACCATTTGGGTGGTGGCGTGTGCGATCGGTGTGGTCGGCTTGGTTCGAGGTTTGCGGACTGGTGCGGGGCGCCGGGCGGCGTCGGAGATGCGCAGCAGGATGGCCACCAGTATGTAGTTGGCTAGTAGCGAGGATCCACCGTAGGACACGAAGGGGGTGGTGATACCGGTGAGGGGGATGAGCTTGGTGACGCCGCCGACGACGATGAACACCTGCCAGGCGATGGTGAACGCCAGACCACCCGCCAGCAGCTTGCCGAAGTTGTCGCGTACTGCGACGGCGGCACGCATACCCCTCATGACCAGGATGGCGAAGACCATGAGCAGCGCGGCGATGCCGAGGAGACCGAGCTCCTCACCGAGGGAAGCCACGATGAAGTCCGTGTTGGCGAAGGGCACCATGTCGGGCCGCCCGGCGCCCAGGCCGGTACCGCCGACGCCCCCGGTGGCCAACCCGAACAGGGACTGCGAAACCTGGTACCCGGTGGTGGTGTAGGTGGCGAAGGGGTTCGACCAGGTATCGAAGCGCACCCGCACATGGGCGAACAGGTGGTAGGCGAGATAGCCGCCGCCCACGAACAGGACGGCGCCGATGAGCAGCCAGCTCACCCGTTCGGTGGCGACATACAACATCATCAGCACCGTGCCGAAGATGAGCAGGGCGAAGCCGAGGTCCTTGTCGAACACCAGAACCCCGATGGACACCCCCCACGCAACCAGCATGGGGGCCAGGTCGCGGGCGCGGGGTAGGTCCATCCCGAGGAGGTGCTTGCCCGCCGTGTCGAACAGGTCACGCTTGGAAACGAGGAAGGACGCGAAGAAGATCAGCAGAAAAATCTTGGCGAACTCGGCGGGCTGGATGGAGAAGCCTGCCAGCAGAATCCAGTTCTTGGCACCGTTGACCTCGCTGAACCGCGCGGGCAGCACGGCAGGGGTGATCAGCAACACCAGCCCGGCGAGGCCGCAGGTGTAGCCATAGCGGGCGAGGCTGCGGTGGTCGCGGAGCAACCACAACACCCCGAGGAACAGCACGACGCCGATCGCGGTCCACACCACTTGGTGCGCGGCGTCGCCCCCGGAAATCGGCTGCCCGTTTTGGACCGCCTTGGCCGGGGCAGCGAGGTCCAGGCGGTAAATCATCACCAGTCCCAGGCCGTTGAGCAGGGCGACGCACGGCAGGATCAGCGGGTCGGCAAAGGGGGCCAACGTGCGCACCGCCAGATGGGCCACGGTGAACAACCCGAGGTAAGCCCCGCCGTAGCCGAGCAGGTCAGTGGAGAGTTGCTGTTTCTGGTTGATTTCCACCGACACCAACGCCGAGGTGGTGATCACAGCGGCGAACACGAGCAGAAGCAGTTCGGCACCCCGCCCGGTGCGCACCCCGAGCCCCGCGGCTACACCCGCGGGTGGACTCGCCGGTCCGGTGAGAGGCGTCATTCGTGCTCACCTCGCGCCGCCGTCGCCACCATCGGGGTGAGACCGGATGAGGTGCGGGAATCAGTCGAGAGGACGAAGTTGCGCATGATCGGTGCCGTCCCCTACGGGGTACAGCCGAGCGGCAAGCCGGTGCCGGGGAAACACTTCGCCGGCGGCGGCTCCCCTGCTGTCACCGTCGGAGTCGGAGTCGGTGCTCGCGGCGACGGAGTCGGTGCTCGCGAAGGTGGTTGTGCCCCGGTGGTCGGCGGGGCTTGGTCGGCGGTGCTAGTCGGTGCATGAGTCGGTGCGTAGGTCGGTGCGTAGGTGGTGATTTGTTGGGGTACCTGCGTCGTCTCCGTCGGGATCCCCCCGGAATTGCCGTTGAGGGCGGGGGCGTTCGGGAAGGTTTCGTTCGGTGTTCCTTGCAGCGCCCCGTCCATCGTGGATTTCCAGATGTCCGCGGGCATGCCGGAGCCGTAGACGATGCTGCCGCCGCTGGTTTTGATGGCCCCGCCCTGATCGGTGCCCACCCACACCGCGATCGACAGCGACGGGGTGAACCCCACCATCCAGGCGTCCCGGTTGTTGGTGGTGTCAGCCAACTGGGAGGTCCCGGTCTTGGCGGCGGAGTCGCGGCCACCGGCCAGGTTGTGGTTGCGGGAGTACCCGGCGATCGGTTCCATGGCCGCGGTGACGTTCTCGGCGACGCCAGCATCGATCGCTTGCCTACCCTGCGGGGTGCCACGGTCGAGTAACACGGTGCCGTCGGCGGTCGTGACCTTCTGCACGAAGTACGCGTCGTGCTGCATGCCATTGTCGGCGAAGGTGGCATAGGACGAGGCCATGTCGATCGGGCGGGCCGGGTACGCCCCGAGGCCGATGCCTGCGTTGGGCGGCCCGGGCGGGTTCAGCTCGGTGAGTGTTTTCTGGCCGTCGGGGAAGGCCAGCGGAATTCCCGCGGCGTGGGCGGTGTCGGCCACCAGCTGCGGGCCGACGGCCACGGTCAGCTGGTAGAACACCGTGTTCAGCGACTCCTTCAGTGCTGTGGCCAGCGAACAGCGTCCACAGGACTCACCGTCGGAGTTGGAGATCTTGGTTCCCGCGATGAGTTGGGGGGACGACCCGTTGTAGACCTTGCTCAACGGAATTCCCTGTTTCAGCGCCGCTGCCAGTTCGAACACCTTGAACGAGGATCCGGGCTGCAGGCTTGTGGATTGGGCGCAGTCGATGCCGAAGCCGCTGTCGCCGCCGTAATAGGCGCGCACCGCACCGTTGTGCGGATCTACCGACACCACCGCCGACCGCAGGTTGGGGGGCTGGCCCTGCAGTGTCTTGGCCGCCGCGTCGACCGCTACTTGTTGGGCCTTCGGGTCGATGGTGGTCGTGATCTGCAGACCCGCGGTGTTGAGCTGCTGCTCGCTGATTCCGGAGGCAGCCAGCTCGGTCCGTACCTGCCGGGCAATGAGCCCGGTCGCACCTTGCGTGCCGGTGGACACATCAGGGGCAGCGGGCGCGGCCACCCTGGGGTACACCTGTGCCGTCCGGTCGGTCGGTGAGAGCCAGTTCTGCGCAACCATCCCGTCGAGCACGTCGGTCCACCGCTGTTGCGCCGCCTGGGGGTGATCAGTGGGATCCAGGGCGCTGGGGCTGCGAATGGAGGAGGCGAGGACCGCCCCCTCGGCCACGGTGAGATCCTTGACCGGCTTGGTGAAGTAGGCCTTGGCCGCCGCGGAGATGCCATAGGCGCCGCGCCCGAAGTAGATGGTGTTGAGGTAGGCGGTGAGGATGTCGTCCTTGGACGTCTGCCGCGACAGCTTGGTGGCTATCACGAGTTCTTTGAGCTTGCGGGTGAGGGTTTGACCATTACCGACCAGGGCGTTCTTGACGTACTGCTGGGTGATGGTGGAACCCCCCTGGGTGGAACCCCCGGTCAGGTCGGTGAACGCCGCCCGTACCGTGCCGGTCACCGAGAACCCCGGGTTGGTGTAAAACGAGCGGTCCTCCGCGGAGAGCACCGCGTACCGCACATGCATTGGGATGTCGGCGATGGTGACGTCGGTGCGGTTGCCTGCGGGGGGCACGATGCGCGCGAGTTGTGTTGTGCCGTCCTGGGCGAAGATGGTGGCGACCTGATTGGTCCGCAGGTCGGAGGGTTGCGGCACTGTGATGACGACGTAGGCCACCATGAACGCGACGAGCGGGCCGATGACTCCCAGGGCGATCAGCGCATAAGCGACGCGGCGGACCCTGCGCCAGCGGGTCGACTTCCCGCGTGATGCCGCCCCGCCGGTGGGAACAACCCGATTGCGTTCGCTCACAAAAGCTCTCCAGACGATTACGTCGGTACAGCGCCCACAGCTCACTCACGAGCGGTTCTTCACCTGGTGGCCACCAAGGCGGGGTGGCGGGGCGAGGCGATAACCAACGCACCACTGGGCGGAGGGCAGTAGTTGGTGTGCCGGGACGGGGTGCTCGGTGCGTCGTTACCTCGGCGGCCACTGACTTCCGGCGAAGAAGGACTGCGATTTAGAACGACCGGCAATTGATGTGACTGGTGGTGTGGATGTTGCAGGTGTGTCGTTGCGGGTAGGGGCACGGACCCCGGCTTGATCATGGGATTGCTGAAGTCCTACTGATCACCGGGAGGGTCCGTGCCCCTGCTGCCAGCATCCCTGACCGAACCCCTGTGGGTCCAGTTCTCCACGCTGTTAAAACAGGACGATCGCCCCGAATTCGTCGCGGATCATCCGTGGGGATGTCACCGCCGCCGGATCCCGGATCGGGTGGTGTTCGACCACGTGCTCGCCGCCCTGGTCCACGGCAGCGGCTACGAGCGCATCGC
>JAABUO010005944.1_pt1 | contig 14113 bp, 22 predicted proteins | sample 5559291 | NCBI WGS metagenome assembly JAABUO01 (sample SAMN10711878, study PRJNA513372) | rock metagenome | isolation source: Antarctica rocks | place: Antarctica: Victoria Land, Finger Mt sud | reverse complement strand
CTTGCCCATGCCGGGGCGCCCGGCCACGATGCCCACGGCGTTGGGCAGGCTGGGGTCGAGCAGATCGAGCAGCACCAGCTCGTGGCCCCGCGTGGTAAAGCCCAGCGGCATCCCCGTCGCCGTGCCGGGGTTGTGCGAGACGAAGGGAAGACTATTACCGATGACGGCCGTGTGCCATCGTTTGGCGCGCCGGCGCGCCATGTTCTGCCCGAGCGGCAGCGACGCCTGCCACAAGGGCTTCTGGTAGCCCCGGCCCTTGCCGGGGTGGATGCCCAGGCGGGTGCCGATCAGCGAGAGCGCGCGGCGCGTGGCCGTGTCCAGGTCATCGACCGTGGGGGCCTGGAGGGTTAGCACCACGGTGGACAGGGCCAGGCCCTCGTCGGCGCTGTGCAGCCCTTGCGCGAGCGCGCCCGCCTCCTCCAGCGCATCTTCGTCGTCGAGCGAGGGCAGCCTGTGCTTCTCATAGGCGCGACGCACGGACGCGGCCGACGCCTTGCGCTTACGGAGGACCCGCGTGCGCTCGCGGAGGTTGTCCAGGCCGCGGAGGTGCCAGGAGAGGCGCGCCGCGCAATCAAGGGCGATCAGGTCACCCAGGTAGCCGGGGCTGGTCACGTCCTTGGCCGCGAGCAGGTAGAGTGAGCGCGTGTACGTGGTCACGCCGTCGGCGGTCGTATGCGCGATCTCGCGGCGGCGCTCCTCCCAGTGGCGCGGCATGAGCGCGGCCGCCAGGTCGCCGTCAAGGGCGTCCGGGCCACAAGCGGCGGCTAGGTCAGCGGGTTGCGCCGCACCGGGATTGATGCAGCGCCAGAGCAGGGCCAGCACGTCGGCACGGCGCAGGCGTGTGCCGGCGAGGTCCATCGCGCGGACCTGGGCCAGGGCATCGCCCACCGCCGCGTCGAGGCCATGCCGGTCCACCGCCGCGGGGCCGGTGCGGCGCAGCCCCACCTGGTCGCGGAACTCCTCCACGACGCCGGCGAGCCCGCCCTTCACGGCGAGAGCGGGGGACACGAGAATGTAGCCCGATAGAGCGGGGACGTGGGCGCGGCGCACCTCGCCGTCGAGCCACCCGAGGGTGCCGTCCGCGACCGCGCGCAGCTCCTGGTCGTCGGTCGTGATCTGCGCGCCCACGGCGGCAATCACCGCGTCGGCTTCGGTAGGGGTACTCTCGATGAGGGCTTGCATCCCCTGCGCGTGGGCCAGGCCGTGCACGAGCACGCCGAACTCGCGGCAGACCCGCGCCTGGTCATGCGGGCCGAGGCTCCACAGGTTGAGGAACGCGTCGATGCGCACGAAGGCGGCGCAGGAGCCGTCCGCGAAGAGGAGCGTGCCGTCCGGTTCGACGGTGAAGCGGCCAGGCCCGGACGGCAGGGGCAGCGGCCCGACGACACGGGCGGCGCGCGGCGGCTTAGGGGCGGCGGGGGCGTCCGACGAACGGGAGCGCCAGGCGTGGCGTGCGGCGTCGAGGCGCACGCGGGCCGTGGCGCGGCCCACGGGGTTCTCGGAACGGGATGGGTTCATGGGAGGGCTCCTTGCTGGCGCTGATGTAGCGGTGGCGGCGAAAGCTGAACAGGAGGTGCTGGCGGATGGTCGGCTCCCGGTTGGGGTCGGCCATCGAGTAGAACAGGAGCGCCAGGCCGCCGCCGGCGATGCTCGTCAGCAGGATGTGGCCGAACACGGCGAGCAGGCCGCCGTGGAGGACAAAGCCCGCGAGCCACCAGACGCCGCCGGCGGCGAGGGTGGCGCAGACGAGCGCGACCGTCTGCGCGATGGTCAGGTTGCCGGGTCCGCCGCGCCACGGCTCATTGGGCACGCGCGGGCTACGGCGGTTCGTCATCGAATTGGGGTGCATAGTGGGCGCATCTCCTCAGATAGAAAAGGCGGTGGACGCCGGCCACACCGGCCAGGCCCACCGCCATCCGCGACGCGGCGGGACGTTACGGGTGCGCCGTGGGACCGGCGCCGGGTCCGCCGGGGATCGTGACCCCGGCGTGGGCCGCGAGCGTGGCCGCGATCACCCTGATGAAGATGAGCAGCCCCATCCCGACGAGGGCGGTGCGCGTCACGTCCGCGCCGTGGCGGTAGCCGAGCACGCCGGCGAAGACACCCATGAAGACACCGACGATGCCCAGGCCAACGGCGGCCAGGACTATCTGCGTGCCGAAGCTGTTGATCAGGTCGAGTAGTGATTGCATAGTCTACGCGTCCTTTCTATCTCTCTCGCCTGCCCGCCGTCACCCCACGTCGCGCGCCCTCACTATGGCACCGTGGTAAAATGGGTATGAAGCGGGCGATTAGGCGGTCGTTCCATCTATCCCTGTTTCCACCGGGCCGGACTATTGATGGTAGTCGCGGCCCTTTGTCTATCCGCCTCCCCTCTGCTCGTGCGATACCCGTCCTCCCTTCTTACTCGCTGCGATAGGGCGTAAACCGGAACTATAGCCATCGGCTAGGCGCTTGTGTCGCGCCCGTGCGGTAGCTAGGGGTAGTATAGCAATTATCATGATAAACTAACAAAAATAAGCGGTAGCTAGGGGGTGTGTGCCAGAATGGGTGGAGAACATAAGAGCGGGGGAATACTGGTGCCACGCAAGAAGCGGGAAGACTTCACCTGGCGGTCAGTCTACTTCCCTAGCTCGTGGCTCCCCCTTATCCTTAACATTGCGCAGCACGAGGACCGCAGCCTATCAAGTATGCTCCGGCAACTCGTGCGCGATGGTCTCACACACCGCGGCGTTGATGTCCCCGAGCCACCCGCAGAGTATGACAACGTGACCCACTAATGGTAGGCGACGAATGAGCGCACGGTCTATCGCCAACAGCGCAGGCGCACGTCTGGCCCAGGTCGCGACGGCAGTCAGCCGGCGTCCGTGGGCCGTCCTCTGGATACCCCTGCCCATCGCGTGGCAGATGGCGGCGCGTCAGGCAAGCGTCAACCGCCTGGAGGAGGCCCTGACGCTGCTGCTGACGATCCCCGAGTTGATGGGGATGGCGTGCATCGGGGCGCTAACGCTGTGGCAGCTGTGGCGCTTGGTGAAGATGGCACAACGGCGGCGGGCAGGTGGCACCCCACAGCCACTGGTCTACCCCTGGTATGGGCGCATCGGGCTATGGTTTGGCGCCGGTTTTTTGCTGGCTGGGGTCCTCGTCTCATAGAGCGCCATGTACGCGCCAAGCCGCACGCAGGATTGCGCCTTCACTTCCTGAAAAGAAGATAGGGGTGCGCCGACGCATCGGCGGTGCAGCGTCAGGCCAGCGCCCCGCCCCCTGCTCTTGTACGCGCCCGCCTTCATGCGCTCGCGGACGAGGGTGCGGCATATACCGCAATGTGGCGGCTATCACGGTGACGCATACCGAAAAAGCTATGGGTCATGCGGGGGCGTGAGCGGGGATGCTACGGTTTATTTGTGCATAGTTTATTTGTGCGATGGCAACGCTCACACGCGCGTGGGGATGCTACCACTAAAGCTATCGCTATTAGCGATAGCTTTACAATGCTCACACGCGCGTGGGGATGCTACCGTGTCGCTTGGGGAAATATTTCCCCAACCGCCCCCACGCCTGCGCGCGGGGATGCGCCCCCACGCCTACGCGCGCGGGGACGCTGCCCTGCGTCTACTCCGGGCGCTCGCCGACCGCTTCAAGGGCCACGACCAACTGCGCACAGCTCCACCCCTCGGCCGCGCCGAACCGCGCCAACTCGACGGCAGCGGCCACGTCTAGCGCCCCTAAAGCCGCCTTTAGGCCATCCGCCGTGGCAACCCGCACCGGAGAGGATCCGCCACCGTTCTCGGGCGCTGCACCTCCTACCGAGCTGTAACGCTGCGTTACAACGTCGGCACGTGTGGGGCGGGGCTCAGGCTCAGGGCCTAGATCAGGCGAGGGTGTTGTCGTCACCGTAGCGGCCGCGCTGACCGTGGTTACGGGCGTCACCTCTGGCGCGTTTGTGTAACGCAGCGTTACAGGCTGCTCCGGCGTCTCATCTGACTTCGGCTGGCGTGCGGCCCGCTTCATGGCGCGGATCGCGGGCACGTCGAACACGGAGCCATCGCTGATGCGTGCTATTACCTCGTCGCGTTGCTCCGGTGGCAAGGACTTCACTTCGCTTGCCGTAGTCGCGTTCAGCCGCCCAGCGCGCACAGCGTCCGCCAGGCGCTCGTCGAAGAGCAGGTGTATCCGGCGCTGCACGTACATGTGGCTGCGCCCGATCAACTCACCAATATCACGCGTGGAGAGGTGCGGCGTCTGCGACTCCATGAGGTCGCGGAACGCGACGGCTTCCTCCATCGGGTCGAGAGCCTCACGCTGCATGTTGGCAATGAGTTGAAGCGTCCGCAGATCCTGGGCGTCGGCTTCGTCACGCACGATGACGGGTAGTCGTTCCTCGCCCGCTAACTCGGCGGCCCGCCACCGTCGCTCACCGTCGATAATCGCGTACCGCGTCAGCCGTCCATCATCCGTCACTCCATCCACGCGCACGAGCAACGCCTGCACAACGTGGTGCGCCCTGATACTGGCCGCCAACTCATCGAGGGCTTCCTGTGCGAACACGCGGCGCGGCTGTGTCGGGTCGGCAATGAGTTGCTTTCGCAGCACGTCGCGCGCCCCGGTGAGGCGCGGGTCGGCGGGGATAGCGATGGGAGCTGGGGCAGACTGCCGGCGCGCTGGGGCAATCACGGGGCCCGCGGAAAACTTTCTAGGCATGGGAGGCCCCATCCATCACACGGGCCGCAACAGCCGCGTAGGCCGCCGCCGCTGGCGAGTGCGGGTCATAGCGCACGATGGGTTCACGGGCGATGATCGACTCGCGCACGCGGGGAGAGTATGGCACGGGCGGCGTCACCAGATCCCCAAACGCGGCCGTGAGCGCCCCAAGCGCCGCGCGATCATGCAGTTCACGGGGGTGCACAGCGCAGGGCACGACCGCGGCGAGGCGCGCTCCACCCAACTCGGCCTGGCCGTCGATCAGCGCGATCGTGTCGCCCAGGGCGTCGAGGTCATGCTGCCCGGTCAACGTCGGCAGCACGGCGAGGTGCGCGGCGAGCAAGGCCGAGGAGATGGCAAAGCCTAACGCAGGCGGCGTGTCGATCACGACAACATCAAAGCCGACGAGCGGGGCCAGCAGCTTACGCAGCCGAAAGAAGCCCATGGCCGTATCCGACAAGTCTTGCGCGGCCCGCTCGATGCCGCGATCACCCGGCACGAGGAACGTGTTAGGGAAGAGCGTGTCATCAATCGGCACGATGAGTGGCGCGAGCGTGGCGTGCGCATCCAACAGCGCGGCTCCAATACCAACATCACTGCGCTCGCCCAGGAGGATGCCTGTGAGCGATGCTTGCGGGTCCATATCTAGGAGGAGAACACGCCGCTGGGACGTGGCCAAGGCACCGGCGAGGTTATACGCCGTGGTCGTCTTCCCGGCGCCGCCTTTCCTGCCGACGACGGCGATGATGAGGGGCTGCGTGGCCGTCGCCTTAGCTATGCTGCTCACCGCTCACCTTCTCCTCTGCCTGCTCCAGCGCCTCTACCGCGTGTTGCTCGACGACACGCCGCATGACCCCGAGCGACCCTCTGCCCACTGGTGTGAACCCCACGCCGACGTACCCGCGCCACTCGGCCACGTCGGGGGACTGCGCCACATACCCGGCGTACACGGGCTGCTCCTCCCCCGTCAGCGCGTAGGCCGCGTAGATGGTCGGCGCCTCTTGTCGCCACTTAAAGCTGATGTCCTTAGCCATAGACATGACCTTTGCACGCGAACGGGCGCCTATCGACCTATGGGACATCGCCCTTCTCGTCCCGCCTCGCTTCTAATGCTTCCATGACCAGGCCGCGTACAATGCGTGAAATGCTGATGTCTTTCCGCATGCCCCAATCGCGCAGCCGTCCCTTAGCGGCAATAGGAATGCGTACTTGAATCCATTCCTCATTGGCCGCGACCTCTTTGCCCGTCCGATCCTCGGCCATGCCCACACCTCCTATCACAGACTATAGCACACCCATTATCTCTTATTGACATCTTACGTAAGGTGTGAGACAATAGAAGGGTCAGGGGCGGATGGCCCCGACGAGGATAAAAAGGATCGGTGAGTGTCTTCAGCACTCACCGACCAGCAGGCACAGGAGGGACACAGTCAATGACCACCCACGCACCCAACGTCAAGTCTAGCCTGACGAGGACGGCGCCGGCCAGCACCTTTAAGCCACGCGTGCGCCGACTCGCCCCCGGCCGCTACTTGGTCGAGAGCGCCTCGCGCCCCGGCGTCGGGCATCCCGTCACGCTCGACCGCTGCAACTGCCCCGGCTTCTCGTATCGCGGGACCTGTCGCCACATCGCCCTCGTCCGGGCCATCGACCCCCGCATGCAGGCGTGGTACGCGCAGCGAGAGGGGCCTGCGACCGTTGCCGCCACGGTCGCAGGCATCGACGCCCAGCTCGCCGAGTCGGAATGGCTGCTGGAGATCGCGCGCCGGGCACTCGCGGACTGTCACCCCCAAGCCGATGAGTACGCGACCCTCTTGCGCGCGGTGGACCGCAGCGAGCGCGCCATGGCCATGCTTGACGCCGCTGCCGTGCGGGCAGCCTGATGCGCGCCCTATCACCAATAGCCACCGCTATCGCGGCCCCTCCTCGTGCACCACGACCGATGCAGGGGGAGGGCACGGCCGCCATGCTCATCGCCGACGAGCCCGCGTATCGCTACGCGGGTGCTGGCCGCTTCCTCCCGGCTAACGACGCCGCTCGGGCTGAGTGCGAGCGGTGGAACACCTGGGCCACCGTAGTCAACGCGCGCACGGCCAGGAGGCCCTCATGACGCCCACACGCCGTCGCTCGGGCCACCGGGGGCCGCGGGGAAGTTGGGCGGCAGGGGCCGTAAAGCTATCGCTATTAGCGATAGCTTTACGGGGAGGTTGGGCGGCAGGGGGCGTAAAGCTTCTGGAATTTCCAGAAGCTTTAGCAAGGACAACGGGACTGATTATCGCGTTGCTCGCCTGGAGCGCGACCGCCCCGACCTGCACGCACAGGTGATGGGGCTGGGCATCCAGGCACGCGCGGTGGAGGGGCGGGGCGGGTGAAGGCTCGACACAGGGGCGCACGGTCGCCGCCCGCCCGAGAGCGAACTACCGACAACCATCAGCAGAGCATCACAGGAGCCGGCCTCCTGGTCGGTGGCAGAGCACCACGACGAGAGGACAGAACTGCTATGAGCACGACCACCCCGCGTACGATGGAGGGCACCCCAACCGGTGCCTGCGTAGCCCCCGGCGACATCGTACCGATCAGGCTCGCCTGGGACGACGGCATAGCTGTCTTCGTGGCCTTGCAGCACGCCATTGCGACAGGGATCACGTGGGGAGCCGAGAATAAGGCCGATCAACTCGACCAACTCGCCAATTCCGCGACCGCCTTCGCCGCCGTCTGTTGGGCGATGGCTGAGAGCGAACGAGACACCGAGTTGGCCTGGGAGCAGCGCCAGGTCAGAGAGCGCCGCGCACGGCAGGAACCAACGTCACGCTAGCCAACGCCAACGGTTGACAGGACGATAGCCGACCGTTTAGCCGGCGTTAGAGCACCACGACAAGAGGAGTAGTACAACATGACCGCGACACGCACGACATCCAGTACCGACGACCTGCGCGATGGCCTGCTCGACGGGGCCCTGATGGCTATCGCGCCCGAACTTCTCACCGATATCAGAGCCTGGCAGGACGGACACCTGGCGTGGACGCCCGCCCCTGGCCCGGTCCCGCTCACCTCGCCCACCGGCACGATTGCCGCCGTTCTGGAGGGAGTGCGGGACGGTCGCCTCGTCGCCATCGACTTCGACGCGGTGGTGGGCTATGAGGACGCGCTCGCGGAGGACGCGCACCGCTCCTTCACCAGGGACGGCGACGCTCGCTTCCCGCGCATCATCACGACGTACACGCTCCTTGCCCGGTTGGCCGAGGCGATCCACTGTAGTAATCTCCTCATCAAGTCGGACGAGGCAACCCAGCGTCACGACGCGCTGGGGCGCATCCTCATGGCGCGACGTGCCAGCCACGACGCCTCGCGCTGCCTGACGCCCCGTAGTGCCCCTTAGCCCATGCGCCAGCCCCGCCAGCACAGACAGACTGCTGGCCGGGGCTGGCACCCCTTCCCTACACGTCATGCCCCGCTGTAAGAGGAGTGCCCAGCCATGAACGCAGCCACCACACCCCACACCGACCAGGACCTTCCCGCCATGCCCTCGCGCCGTGTCCACTTCCCTGACGGAGACAAACTCGACACACCAGGCGAATGGGGCTCCACCCACGTTGACTCAGACGACCTCTGGCAAGCCATCGAACTGCTGCGCGCCTACGCGGCTAAAATTGTCCCGATCAAAGACAGCCCCAAGCCCGCCGGCCCCCGATTCCGCCTCCTTGCCGCGACCCTGCGCATCACCGCGCGCCTCTCCGACGCGGCGGCGGCCAGCGTTGACCAGGTGGACGACGGGGCGCAGTGCCGCGCGCTCCTGGCAGAGATCAAGCGGGCCGAGAGGGACGCCATGAAAGACGCCGGCGTTAGCGAGGAGGATCGAGGGCAACGCCACCGGCGCGCCCGTGGCTGACGCTGAGGGTGATAGCCGGCAACGCGCCTAAACGACAGCAGACGCGTAAGCAGCAGGAGAGGGCGGGAACATTGCGTTCCCGCCCCCCCTGCCTGCTGTGTTTGGCAGCCACCGTCCACCCACATCAGATCTCCCGCTCACGCAGTGCGACGTGGCCGCTGTACGCACCATATACGGTATCATGATGCGGAAAGGCGGTGCGATGGCAACGAGAGACAAGCGGATTGCGCGCATGCGCAACAACCCGCGCAACGTGCGACCCGAGGAGTTGGACGCGGTGATGCGCGGCGCCGGGTTTGCCGCGCGCCAGAAGGGGACCAGCCACAAATACTACACGGATGGCGTCCGCGCGATCTCGGTCCCACAACACACACCGCACTTGAAGCCAGAATATGTGACACAGGCGCTAGACCTGCTCGATGAGGCGACTGAGGGGGAGGACGAATGACAACGCAGACACCCGTAGATATCGAGCGCGAGGTCGAGCGGCACATGGCGCTCCCCTACCGCATCGAGTTGGTCGAATCCGTAGACGGCGGCTACTTTGTGCGCATCCCCGAGCTACCGGGCTGCATGAGCCAGGGAGATAACGTCGAGGAGGCCATGGAGATGATCCGCGACGCACAGCGCGGGTGGTTAGAGGTCACGCTGGAAAACGGGCAGCCCATCCCGCTGCCGGTGGCTCGTGCTGGCTATAGCGGCAAGTTCACGCTGCGCGTCCCCAAGCGTGTCCACCGGGCGCTCGCTGAAGCGGCCGAGGCCGAGGGCGTCAGCGTCAACTTGTTCGCGGCGAGCGTCCTGGCCATGGCCGTGGGCGAAAAGGCAAGCGGCGGGGTTGACAGGGGAGCAGTCGTGATCGCGTCAACTGGCAACCGGGCGCGGCGTCCAATAACGGAGGATACAGTTACGGCGGTCGTGTACGAACAGGGCGTGGACGGCGAGGCCGTATACGACGAGAGGGGCGTGTCCCGCGCCCCATTGCCATAGTTTACGACGCCGCGCCCCAATCGTAGACGTTGCCAGCGTCGTCATCACCAGCGCCGGCCGCTCTCATCGGGCGCAGCTCATCGCCCGTGGCCGAATTGAGGTCGAGCACGCGCACGTCCACCGCACGCGCCCGCCCCGAGATATCGCTCTCTTCCAGGAAATCGACCTCCTGCCCAACTTTCAGAGAGAGTACGTCCAGCTATCACTCGTGCCTGGCGTCAACCGTGCGGGCGTGTCCAGCGCGTCGGTGCCCAAGAACCGCTGCGCCGTGGGCGGCGTGGTATGCCGGCGTGCGGAGGCCGATGCGCCGGCTGCATGGGCGGCCAGGGCGGTAAGCCCGTGTCTGTCTCCGGGTCCATCAGTCCCTCGCCCTCGTGCTGATGCGTCAGTGGCTCCGCCAGCGTGGGTGGTTGTGTGGCGCACGCGTGATCGTCCATGCTCCTGTGTCCCTGTGTCCCTCGTGTCGCTATTGCTTGTTCTATCGTCATTCCGCCGTGGGCGGTTAAGCTGAGGCTCCCCAGTCGTACACGTTGTCGCCCTCCCGCGTCGCCGCGTCGGTCAGGGGCCACTGGGTGAGCGCTGCCCCTTCGTTGCTCAAAGGAGCGCGCGTGAGGCGTTCGACACCAGTTGCTATCGGCCCTTTGCCGTGCGGATCGTCCTCCTGCGTATAGCGCACCGTGTCGTCTTCTCTCAGTTCCTCGTAGCGGACGCCGACCACCTGCGAGGCGTGAAAGAAGATATCCTTTTGCCTAGCCCCAGCGGTTTCGTTCGTTAGCGTGGGCCGGATGAACCCGAAGCCGCGGTCGCTGACGAGTCGCCTGATCGTCCCCTCGCTGCGCGCGGCGTCGCGCCCATGAGGCGTGATGTCGTTGGTACACATTGCCCGTCCATCCTTGCTTCTGCTATTCGTACCCGCTACCAGCCCCGGCGCGGCGGCGGTGGGGGCCCTGGACGGAAGATCGTACGCTGACCGCCTGCGACGGGAGAGCCCGGCACGCGGCCCACGTCCTGGACCGCTAGCCCGAGGCCGGTCACGAGGTCGTCGTGACTCCCGACCGCGAAGGCCCCAAATTGCTCGTTCCCGTTGTCCCTCTGCCGGATTTCATAGTCGAGCAATTCCTTCACCAGCACCGTCGCCTCGTCCATCTTCGGCAATAAGATGCGATCCGTTTGCAGTAGGACTTTTAGGCGTGAGACGAGCCACGCCTTGCCCATGATGATCTCGCGCTCGGACATGTGTTCGGTGCGGCGATCGCCGAACGTGAAGGTCACGGCCCACACCGGCACCGTGAGATGCTGCCGGATGAGCGCTGACGGGAGCATGTCTATCACTGGACGCCCAACCCCCGTACAGTCGGCATACAGGCGCCGTACCAGCGCCCCCCTCTTTATGACGCCGGCGGCGACCGTCGCCACCCGCTCGGCGACGGCCGGGTAGTCGGTCCCCAGCGGCAACCGTTCCAGGTGGTGGATATGATAAAAGGTCTCCGACCGTCCCTCACCCACGCGTGTCTCGGCCTCCGCCACGGCGATGGCGGTTGGATCGACGCGCTGCCCAATATCGACGCCGATGGTGATAGGTCCTGCCGCCCGTCGTTTCTGTTGCTGCATCGACTATAACTCCCAGATCTCAACATCTTCGCGGAACGCATTGTCTACCTCTTCACGGGTAAAGACCTGCGTCTGGGCCTCGCTGAAATGGCACATGTATTCCTGAGCAAACCACCACTCGCCCATGTTGCGTTTCTCCTCGGCCAGGAAGTCCGCCGATATGCGCGGACATAGCGGCGCCGGCACCTCGTAGCGCTCGAAGGGCTCATCTGAGCGCCACGCCTCGTAGAACCACCCCCGCGTGCCGTGCGGTGTCGAGAGCGCGATCAGACGGCCGCCGCTCACGGCCAGCATGGGCCTGACGGACATGTAGAGGCTGTCCGCGACCCACGCCGCTTCGTCGACGACCAGTAAATCGACGCCGCTGTACCCACGAATGTTTCCGTCCTTCGAACCGGGGAGGCTGACGATGCGACTGCCATTCTCCAGCGTTAGGGTGAGGGCCGTTTCGGACTCGGGTGACACCGGTCGCCCCAGGTCCTTATAGGTCGCCAGGCACTTCTTGAAGAGTTCGCCGGACTGTCTCAAGCTTGGGCTCAGGAGCAGCACGAGTGCGTCCGGCTTATAGATGGCCGTATGCACGGCCAATATACTTGTAATCGTCGATTTTCCAGACTGCCGGCTACACAAAAGGAGCACGCGCTGCGCCGACGAGCGCAACACCCGCGCTTGCCAGGAGTCGGGTGTGAGGCCAACCTGTTCGGCAACGAGTACGGGGTCGAGGGCGCGGGCGAGGTCCCCCGCAAGAGTTATCGTCCCCATCACGCGACTCCTGACGCCGGCGTATCCAGAGCGGCCAGACGCTCAACCACGGCGACGCGCGCCTCAGGGTATGGGCTTAGCGCGACCAACACCGTTGCGCGGATCGCGGCCCATTCCGGCGACACGACGACATTGACCTGGGGCCGCTCGTCGAGCTGGCCCAGCAGCTTGGCCAGGAGTTGCGTCTGCGTCGTCAACTGCTGCGCCGTCTTCAGCACGAGTTCGCGCGGGTCGGCCTGCTTACTCTCCCACCGCTCTACCATCGCGCCTGACGCCTCCAGGCGGGCCAGGAGGCGGTCGAGGGACGCCTTACGCCTGACAGGCTTTCCGTCCGCGCCCGGCTCCTCATAGGTCACGAGGATGTCACCGGCGCGCGGCCCGATGTCGTAGCGCGTCGGGTCGTCTGCGTCGCGTAGCCACCGATCGCACGCGTCGAAGAGGAGGTTGATCCGCTGGAAGCACCGCCGCAGCTCCTCCATCACATCGAGGGCGTGCGCATCCTCGGCCGCCGCGCGTTCCTGAACCGCAACGCCGACCGCAACGACATGCGAATCACGCGCCTGATCCTGCCGTTGTTTCGCTTCGGCGAGCAGCGCGGGCAGGTGATTCGCCTTGTGGCGCTGGAGCGCGGCGAACGAGATAGCGAATCGTTCCGCAACATTTCGCATCGCTTCGCCGGCGACGAGGGCGCGGTCGATGGCCGTGCGCTCGGAGTGGTCGCAGACGGTACAGGGGCGTGGCATAACTACCGCCCGGCCGGCGCGGCGCCCTCTTGGTTGAGGACCCGACGACAAATCTCTGAATAGACCTGCTCGTGCCATCGGTATTCGTTCGCCGCGGCGGCCGCGCCTTGACCACTCGCCAGCGACGACGATGCTCCCGTGGCATGTGATTGATAGCGGCCCTGGGCGTCGCGCGCCTGCCCCTCGGCCCCGAGCGCCACGGCGGGCGGGGTGCTGGCCTGTGCGGCGGATGGCCGTCCGTGCATCATCGCCAGCAAGCGCACCTGCTCCTGCTCCCGCTCCTGCTCCGTGTCCGCGAATGTCACGGCGGGCCTGGACACGGTGCGGCCGTCTTGCAGGAGGGCTGGCCCGTAGAATTTCCGTGGATCGTGTCGTGGCGTCATGACTGCGCCCTCCCCGGCTGGACGCGCTCACAAGCAGCGGCGATCAGTCGGTCAAGGCGCGCCTGGGCGTCAATTACGGCTTGCTCATTGTCCCGACAGCGGCTCTCTGCCGCGGCTACATCGTGCTCTGCCGGCGCAATCGCGGCTGCTGCTGCCTGTGCGGCGGCGGTCCAGCGTGCTTTTGTCCGTGGCTCAAGGACGCCGCCCGCTTGCTCGGCCAGCTCAGGGGCGCGATCTCGGGCGGTGATCAGCGCGTGCTTCGCGCGACTGAGTTCGCTGTACCCGGCCTCCGCGCGCGTCGTCGCCCTGGTGAGCGCGACCTGCGCGGCCTGAATCGCCATCGCCGCATCGACCTCCACGCGCACGGCCAACTCCTGTTGAGCGGCAACCATCCCGCGCCAATCGCCCCGCGTGGCGCTGGCTGCGAAGCGGGCGGTGAGCTCCTGCCTGCTGGCAGGCATTGCTAGATCCATCATCTGTGTCACCTCTTGCATTCTTTCGGCTATGGGCACGGGTCGCGTCCCATCCAATGGCGTGGTAGATGTCGCGAGCGCGCATCTGCTCCTCGACGGTGGAGACAGTGTCCGCCTTGGTCGAGCGCGTCGCAGCGCCGGCCGCCTGGCCGCGCTCCTCACCTCGGGACGCCCGCTCGACGCGGGCGATCTCAATGGCGGTCGGCGTCCCCGGCGCCATTCCAGGGACGCCACGGTTGGCCGGGTGTGTGTATGTGTACGTGACCGTATCTCCGACCGACAGCGCCGCCTCGTCCTCACCAAGCCGCGCGACATCTGCGCCGCTGAAAAAGAGGTCTTGACCCACGACCTCGGCCCCCGTCGCCGTAACCGGGCGTATCATGCCATTCCCGACGCCGCGCCTGTGGTCGCCCATCAATTTTCGAACAATACCCGTTGCCATTACCTGTCTTCCTTTTCTGCGTACTATGCGGTCAGTCAGTGCTGACCGCGCTACTATGTCGCCGTCCCTAGCCGTCGGCGCACTACCAGGGCTGATTGGATGACGGCACAAGCCCTGTGAAG
>JAABUO010005942.1_pt1 | contig 14116 bp, 21 predicted proteins | sample 5559291 | NCBI WGS metagenome assembly JAABUO01 (sample SAMN10711878, study PRJNA513372) | rock metagenome | isolation source: Antarctica rocks | place: Antarctica: Victoria Land, Finger Mt sud | reverse complement strand
GTGAGGCCAGCCAGAGCAGAAGGCTGTGTCATTCCTGACAAACATTGAAACAGCCTACCTGATATTTGCCACTTCGTTTTGTTGTACGACAGGAAAAAACAGAATGGATTGTGCCAATCTACAGCGAAGGATGTAATAATTTCTACTGACGTCAGATGAGCATACTTGCCACTGACAATGCTCCATGTTCAATGTGCAGAAGGCAGTCTGGCGCATGGACAAGCACAATTTTGGCACAATCAGCTTCAGATATCTGACAGAAATTCTGAGTAACTCCACTAGCTCCATGTGTCTCATCATGCATGCCATGGGTGATGTCATCACCTTACAGCTATGAATTATTTGACGACACTTGTACGGCAAAAGTGACACCAAACATGTCATAATGCCTGTACATGGTATATAGGAGGCCTTCTGGCGCATGGACAAGGACAAAGATGGCAACATCAATGCCCTGGAGCTACGCCAAGCCCTGCTGCAAGGGGGGGTCCCGGTCCCCCCAGAGCCCCAGTTCCAGGCCATGTTCAGCGCCACTGACATGGACAAGAGCGGCTACATTGACTATGTGGAATTTGTGGCTGTCATGCTGGAAAGCTCTTCTGTGGCACAGTGGGGCTCTGTTCTAACATTATTGATATTGTTAGTATCATGGTGGAGAGCTCGTCTGTGGCACAGTGCATCTCTGTTCTGTTGCGCATTGTTTCGGCTCTTGACAATACCTGCTCAGTCCTGTCAATATGACCGGCAACGTTGTGTTTAGTCTCAAGCATGAAGTGTCTGCATTGGCAGCAGTCATGCTGGACAACATCACATCTGTGTTGCCCTGTGAGTCTTTGGTCCCATCACAGCTTGCCCTCAGCCTCTGCTGCTTACTATTCCCGTGGTGCTGGCAGTACAGACGTGATTCACAACAAGCATCACTTGAAGCAACCATAATTGACAGTGCCATGTTGCATTATGAGTCTTTGGGCCCCCACAGCTAACCTGTGGTGATTAGTGGGCAGTAGATGCAAATTGCCTTTGGGTGATTGGTGGACTTTTGTTCATTGCCTGTGGTGGTTGGTGGACAGTAGATGTTCATTGCCTGCGCAGAACATTGTAATCAACACTAACCTTGTGATGCAAGATGTGCTTGGTGTCGAGCAAAACGGAGGTGCTTGCGATGTAGTATGACAGTGTGTATGACACCACATGCTGTGTTCATGATACACGGTCTTGTGGTAATCCCTGTAGTGACAGCAGGTATTGTGATGAAATGCTAGATAAGTGCCAGTATGTTTGCATGCTTGCCCACAGTCTTGTATGTCTGTCTCATTCCTGCTGCTGTATGATGACTTGAAGCAGAAAGGATTTGACTGAGCAGCAGCCTTGCCATGAGCAGTGCAGTGTGACAACTTACGCTGCCTTTTCAGGCGCGATGACATTCTCCAGAAAAGCTTTGCCATCTTTGATGAGGCCAAGAATGGTCTGATCTCAGAACAAGACCTGATCAATGTGACTAACCAGAAAGGGCTCCAGAGCGACACAGCTGACATTCACCGCATGATTCTAGAGCATGACAGCAATGGTGACGGCAAGATTGACTTTCAGGAGGTGAGCATCTCACGCAGGCTGAGGCGTACTGCACCTGCACTCCTGACTGTTCTACCATGTCTCTATGAGTTGCAACACTGTATCTGCTCTGCTGTGTACCAGCATTTACATGAGCGTAATGAAAAGAACATGACATATTGGTTCTCAGCCCATTGTCAATCATTATTGATTGCATACAACCCAGTGCTATTTCAGACCTGCACAGTCTTTGCACGTCAGGTATGTTTGAACACGCTGTTACTGGAAGTTGTTCCCAATGGTATGTTTCAAGTGTGGCATGTGATCATGCAGTTCAAAGCCATGATCCAAGGTGACGCGATCAGAGCAGTTCAGCACTCTGTGGACCACACTCACAGCCTGGGACTGGCCAAAAGACAAGTGCAACCTATCACAGACAAACTCCTTTGACCATCCAACACAAACCCTCAAGGGCATGGCAGCTTCCAAATGACTGCAATTTGCCTGAAGAAGCCGTATGTGCTTGTGTGTGCGTGCATGTCTGTCACTGTTCCTTATTTTCAGAATTTCAAAACACTTGTTCCTGTACTTTCGAACATTTCTGGCTTGTTGGCAGCATTATTATTAATGTATACATGTATTCGACTTGTGCACAATGGGCACTTGCCAACATGCCATTGGCTCATGCTGCATGCAATATCACGTCACCAGGCTGTATCAGGAGACGGTTGCGATGTTCCTTTGCTTTTCAAAGTGCCATATTAGCATCTGCGACACCAGCAACCTCGAAGCAGATGTGCTGAATCGTAAATGGATCTGTTGCTGAAGCAGCCCACTGCATTGCAGTTGCATCAGCATATTATTTTGCACAGGCCCTGCATGTCTATTTCAGCTGCACATGACTGTTGATGAGCACAGCTTCCCAATGCACTACAACGAGATTTATTTGGTGCATGCTTACAGCTTCTGCACCAGCTACCTTGCAACTTGCACCGCTTGCATTCGACCAAAGCTGTACACATTTGGTATGCATTGGCTGCAGCGCTGGCATTCAGCATGCCACAGCGGTGCTGCAGAAACGCTGATAGCTGGTCTCGGGTTTCAAAGAGCCTCCAGCTGCATAGGGAGCTCCTGCCATCTGCTGCAGATTCTCCGAGTACATCCGCTTGCCTGTCTGCACATCAAGACAGATGATGTCATCTCAAACAGTGCATGGTTTCAGCAAGCATGCATCACCAGAGGATCTGTTCGTGTGTGCTACATGTGTGATCGTGACCTGCTCCTCTCAACAGCGTTGTCTCATGACCGCGAGGATTGTTTAGCTATGCGCACACTCTACATGCGTGCACACAGACCTGAAGTACGTGCAGCAAGCAGAAGCTTTTGAGACAACCAGATGCAATGCTGCTTACCAGAACAGTACATGGTGCATTGCTGGCGCCTGCTGCCCCCATCAGCTCCTTCTTGATAGGAGCCCTCTGCCTATCAGTCTGCCTGTCACTGCCAGTCAGAGCGTCAGCCAGTTCCTGACTTTGAGCCTCTGCTGCTTGACAGCAAGCTGTCTCTAGTGTAGGCAATGCACCCGCCAAGTACCCCACAGTACATGGAGGTGCTCTTGACGCCGCACCTGACCACTCCAGATCCTCCCTGCATCACACAGACTTTTTGTATTACATCCCAGCAGCAGATGCTGCTCTGAGCATGGGGGTCAATCTGTTTATCGAACAGCCAAACCCCCTGCAGTACAGAACTCAAGGCATGATCATCATCAGCTCATGTCTGCAACTTAGCAAAGATCAACATTGGTGTGTGCTGTGATTGAAACAGGCCACCCTCACAAGCATGGCCTTGCAGCTACTCCTTGCTTGGTCGCAACATTGTGCTCTGTGCACCGCCCATGGAAGAACCCAGATGTGCAGCAGCAACCAGCACCGCAATGCTTTTCATGAGGATTCATGTATGACATGCATGCATGTGGCAATGCCAGCAGACCCACCTATACATGGTAGCATTGGTCAGAGGTGCACTAGGTACAAGCTCTGCCTTGGCTCTTCGATGCCTCTCAGCACGCTTTGTGGGAGCTGTGTAGTCAGCCTTGGCTGTGGTGGTGGCTGTGAAAGGCATGCTTGCCCCCAAAGGTCTTGACTTGTCAACCAAGGGAGCCTGCAAATTTGTTGTGACTGATGCATATTTATGCTGCTCCATTGTCATGACTTTATCTGAGCATGATCGCTTGCTTGAGAGCTGACAAGTGCATTTTTTAAGTCCCATAGAGCTCAGTCCAATGACTGTCTTCTAGGAAAGCATTGGTTGCCAGCTGTGTATGTCAAGGCTTGCGCAACTCGAGTGTTGCTGTAGAGACAAGACCATGGTGCATTACTTAGACTACATGGCAAAGGCAAAGTGTCTGGCACAGGCACACACCATTCTGATGGCTGCAGCTTGCTGGTGATGGGCACGAGGTGCATTGAAGCTGAAGGAGATACACAGGTCAGCAGGGGATGCCTGCACATGCGTGCTTGCTAGCCAGCAGAGATGCATAGGAAACATGTGTACCGCTGGCAGTGAGGCTGTGATTGAGCATTAAGGCTGTGCCAGCTAGCTTTCATGGTCAGTGAATGCATATCAGCTCATTGCTGTTACTTGCAAATTTGCCCCAGAGTTCACAAGGTCAGTCAATGCACATGGGCAAGCATGGTTTTGTATGTGCATGCTGCTTCTGGGGGTAGTTTAAGCATTTTCTTGCATACAGGACTTTCCAATGCACTGTGGGGCACTTCTGCTAGCCTGGGATTGCATGGTAAGCACGAAATTGCATTGAAATTGGTTACCTGGTGAGGATGGCCCCAGTCAGGGTAGTCCACACTGTTTAGGCTCTTGCCAAACCATGGATTCCCTTTTGGGTCATACTGGTTTCTAGCCACATTGACGTTGCTCTTGTTATCAAAAGCCGTTAAGGAAATTGGCTGCATCACAAGGGCAGCAATGTCATCAGCTTGAAGTAGTAGCATCAAGATGCATGATGGAGACCACCATTGGAGGTGCAGAAGTGTTGCATGCAAGCATTGGTCATACTGATGTGTACCTTCTTGATGTATGTGTTGCTGTACACAGTCTCTGCAGTGAACCTCCTCTCCGGCATCAAAGGACGCTCAGGTGCTCTGACTTTGATAGTACTGCAATGCTGAGGTGTGTAGTCGAGCTTGTTGCTCGTCAATGACCCTCCTAGCAAAGTATCATGATGAGCGGCAAAGTCGAGCAGGGTCTCGCCTGCCTGGTAGTCCTTGGTCTTGCCTGTTAGGACACTCGTATTAGGCAGTCAGATCGAAGAACGGGCCAAGCCAGACATCGAAAAGACTGCAACATTTCGAACAAAGCTAACAAGAACCACCTGCAGCGCGCAGTTTGTCCCGTCGAGCTCGCTGCCGCAGCAGCTGCTTTCTGTAATACTCTTTCTGGTATTCCGAGAGCGGGTTGCCTTCGGCCCAAGCCAGCACTTGCGCAGGCTGCAGTATAGCATCCCACTTCACAATGCGCGACGGTCTGGGTGGGTTCAAACTGAACACAGTGCCCAAGGCGCACAACGAGGCAGGAACGCACCTCTTTCGGAGTCACCTTTGATGAAGGATGCGGCATGCTTCTCTGCAGGTGAGATTTCGAGAATCGGCTTTGAAACGACGCACTAAATCATAAGCCTATACATTGCAGCAAGCTCAGTCTGCAAAAACTGCCGTGATGCGCCGAACGACACGCCTCCGGGCCAAGTTTCGAAAGCATTTTGCCCTAGCCAGCTAGCGCAAATTGCTAAATTCAAAACCCTAATCTACCAATCAACGCAGCATCGACACGCATTATACAGCGACGGCCCGGCTCGCTTGCATCGGCGACTATATTACTATTGACGTCGCAAATGCAAGCTAAAGGCCGTGTGGTGAATAAGCGGCCTTTGAGCCGGCGTTTGGTACGAACTACGGTCGCAGTGCTTGCAAGTGTGCAGGCGTTTCGACAAGTATCTCGACAATTATTTCTCTGCAGGTCTTTCTTGAACTCGAACGCGATGAAGAACACGATCTGGAGCTCCTTCTGAAAGCGTCGACAGATCCGGTATGCCATTTTTGCTAAATCTTGACTGGCGTTACGACTGTGGGTGACCTGTTACCATTTACCAGTTACCAGTCACCAGTCACCAGTTACCAGTTACCATTTATCAGTTACCAGTTACCAGTTACCAGTGACCCATGTGGCATGTAGGAGGGATTGAGCGACAGCCAGGTTCACAGCCTTCGTGACATAGTCAAGTAAATATTCATGCTATTTACCTATGAATAATATCAAGGCATTCCTTGTTGATGGTCCACAAGCCTTGAAAGTTGATGGTTTGACTTTACGTGGTCAACAGGGTTGGAGATGTAATTTTAGCCACTGGCACTTTGGAACCAGGCACCAATACGTTCAAGGTCTCCAGCCTTGACGTCATAGAAGCGTGGAAGGCAAGCCATGTCGGCATCAGCTTTGTTCCCAAGCTGCTGCCATCGCTCCATGCAGAGCTTGTTCAAACTGTACCCTCAGGTCACCAACTTCAGCCGTTGTACTGCTTTGCTGATGACTTCTCATAATAATCACCATCACAAACCACCTTAGCAGGCAGCTGAATTGCAGGCCGGTGATGCTTCATGTAAACCTGTTATTGGTTGCTTGTCAATGTTGTGGTATAACTGCAGGTCATAGCATGCCCACAGACGGAAGTGACACCAGTGTTGTGCTTGACGCAAAGCACTGCCCTCAACTGCGCCCATCTCCACAGATCCTGTGCAAATATTGGGTCAATGCTGGCAGGTGCCTGAGGGGCGATGCGTGCCATTATAGGCATGTGCAACCTGCTCAGCTTCCAGAGCTAAGAAAGGGCTGGGTTGCAGCAAGGTACATTGCTCCCTGAACAATGCACTGCATGTGCAATGTGTCATGAGCATGCTCTTGCTGCTGCAGTTCCCTTTGGTCCCATGCCTTTTGCCTTTTGCTGTGCCCAGCTCCTGCCCAAAGACGCTGTTCAGTCAGCTGCAGTACAATGCTGAATGTAATGAAAGCATGGGCGCAGCAAACTGACAACAAAACATGCCTGCGGCAGTACAGGTTTCACCTTGGTGACACAGCGCTAGATTCAGCTTCCATGCTTCTGCAGGCGGCGGCACAAGCAGGAGTTGTCAAGTGAAGCGGGTAATCCTCATGGCTTTGATGCAGCCAAGAAAGGCCAGCGGGCGAGTGTCTTCTGTGACTGGCTCATAGCCACATTTGGCAGGTGTCTTGCTCATGCTATCAGGCATTGTTTACTATCCAGCAATGCAGTGCTTCCCAAAGAGGAGTGCTAGGTCCTGCCGGCAGCCACAAGTTTGTATTGGTATGTTTGGTCGATTGCTGATAATTGCTGAGCGAATGTGTGTGCCTGCAGAGTTTGCCATTCAATGCTGATGATCAAAATGCTGTCACGGCTTTGTTGCCCATGCACACATGCCCGGATCTGATCACGCACCAATGCGCAAATGCATCTACATGATCATACACCAGCAGATCCTTGACACAGAGTTGCGTCGTCAAGGAGCACCTGTTGTATATCATTGTACAGAAATTTCGTCTAATTGTGAGCTTTCTTGTGTGTGTGAGTGAGATGCTCAGTCAGGGGACCGGGGTCTTGGATATAGCAGGCGGCAGGGGCAACGTTTCCTTTGAGCTGCAAACTGTTCGAGGCATCAGGTCAGCACCCAATTGTCTTTCACCCAGCCAGGGTCACCAAGCATGTCTACCAAGCATGTCTTGTGTGCCTATCTACTGAGCCTGTGTACACAGCATTGCCAGCAGTGTTGTTGTGTGCAGCAACTCTGGCAGGACATGCTCTATCCACACCTTTTCACAAGCCTGTGTACCCTGATGCTATCCCACACTCTTTCCATACGTGCTGTCACAGCCATGTCATCTGCTGTCAAGTAACAACACTCATCATTGCTCTTTGCCAACATCTGTATATTTTGTGCAGGTGTACTCTGATAGATCCACGGCCACAGAAGCTGTCCAAGACCCAAAGGAAGTGGTTGCAGCACTTCAACCAACACAGGTCTTGTGTTACAGCTGGGACTGAAGTCACCAGCAACACAGCAGTAGTCGACTGCAGTGATGCAGAAACCCCTGCTGCTGGCCAAGGCAATGACTTGCCAGCATCAGCTGACAGTAGCCCTGACAAGTCAGCATCCACAGCTGCCACCAACATTCAAAATGTGTCCTGTGCAGCTACCAAGCACCCTTTTGATCACACAGCTGCCCAAGAACATTTGCCAGCATCTGCATCAGCGCTGCCGCCTATTGACCAACCAGCATCAGATGACAACCTGACATCAGGAGATGCTAGAACTCATGCGACGTGTTCAGACTTGCCAGGCCAGGCATTCACAGACATACCAATGGACAGTTCCAGTCCACTGCCTGCCAGTCTTGAACCAGCGCCTGCTAATCCCCAGCCACATCCTGCCAATCTCCAACCAGCGCCCGTCAGCCCCCAGCCAGCGACTGCCAACGGTGTAATGTCATTCAGCAGACATGGACCTGCTGCTGCTGAGGTGGCAAGCCTCACACATGGGCCGCATGGTGATGAGGTGCATGCACCTACACATTGGAGTGGTGTCCAGAACAGCAGAGAGGATCTGCGAGGCAGTCTGAGTCAGCAAATACAGGTGACTGCAGGGTATCAGTCAATGCACAGTGCATCTGTTCAGACCAAAGTTACACCAATCTTGGGTTGCGCTGCAAATATATGTTCCAACTTCTGAGATGCTGTGTATTGCATAGGCTGTGCATGCCAATCTTTAAGTTTGTAAAGGAGGGTTTGGGGTCCTCTGAGCCACCTTGTGAGTGCATCAGAACCTGGGTGCAGCATGCTTCTGAGGCATATACAGAGATGTGGGTTTGCATCACTGCACCCCACTCAAGTATTCAGCTCAGGTCGTGTCAAGTACGCTGCTCGTTCAGAGGTTCTCAAGGGCTCTCAAAGGAAATAGGTTGACAGAATGAGCTGTCCTGCACATCCAGAAAAGCATCACGCAGCACTTGCTTGACTTTTGCTGCAGGCTGAGTTCAATGAAAGCTCCTGGTCAGATGGGACGCTGGTCAAACAGCTGCAGAGCTGCTCACTTGTGCTTGGGCTGCACCCGGACCAAGCAACCGATAGCATTGTGGATTTTGCTTTGCAGTTCAGTAAGCCCTTTGCAGTGGTCCCCTGCTGTGTGTTCCCAAGGTGGGTATGTGCTATGGCTTGCCAGCTTTCTCATGTCTGTGGTCCTTGACTGTCTCTTGTGCACCCTACAATCTAGCTGTGACAGTCTGGCCAGCCTGGGCCAGTGCGTCCACTGAATTATCTGATGCCCTGCATATGACCTACACGATGTCTTGGTGGCACTTCACTCAAGTCACTCCAGCTTTGTTCATGCACATATGGGCATCGTGTTCAGCAACACATGACTTTGCCATGTACTGATACATTGGTTCATGAATGTTCAGTCGTCTTTTGCTTGCAACTTCGCAGGCAGTTTCAGCATCGGCAACTGTTTGTTGGAGGTGCAGCTGTTCAGCGTGTTTTGACACATGCTGACTTGGTCGAGCACCTGCTACAGAAAAGCGCTGGATTAAAGGCATATTTGCCTTTTGAGGGCATGAATCAAGTTATCTACAGATGTAAACCCTCAACACCTTAATCCCTTACATGCATGGATGTGTGCAAAGATACATATAATTTTTCACGGTGTGTTGCACAATCAAAACGTGTGATGACACATGTGCCTCGTGAAGTTTGCTGAAATCAAATATCAACTGCGTCCTATGCTATGGGTAGGAGAGTGGGCCAACACACGATTCACAAGGTTCCTGTGCAAGCTGCATATATCAGAGCAGCTGAATCAAAACTGCTGCAGGAATGCAAGGGAGCAAGCTGCGTGTTGCAGACAAAGAACTCAAATGCACACTGTCAGGTGCAACACTCATTGCTGTGGGATGAACCTCGCTCAGTTGCGGAACATCTCACTGGGCTGCAGCAAGAGCTGACTGAATAGCATCAACAGTGGAGGCGCTCATGGATGACATTGCCATGCCAAAGGTGTTGTCGCTAGCGCTGTCAGCAGCCATGATCCACACTTCATTGTGCCTGTTGATCAGCTTCTGGGGACCATCATAAGTGGCATATACGAAAGCACCATCCTTGAAAGACTTCTTGTCTTGGGTCAGGTCCTGATGCAGTTCGGCAGCCTCCTTGAGCACACTGCCGCCAGTGCCAAAGCCACCAAACACCTAAAAAGCAGGTAGTGAGTCAACCAAGGTGTACCGAATGGGATACAGGCTTACCAACAGGATTGCAGGAAGTAGTAGTAGAAGGTGTTGCAACACATCGCCGACCAAAAAGTGTACATGCCGTGGAGATGCATGCAGGCATAGACACTCACACAAAGCGGTATAAATCCTGTCAGCCTGAGGCAGCACTAACCTTGACATACACGGTGACCCCTGGGGCATCAACAATGTTGACCTCATCATCCTTGGGAGCAGGTGCCTCGCCCTGAGTAGCATGTGAAATTCAGCATGTGTGTGCGCACATGGAATGGCACAGTTGCTCAGCAGCGCAAATTGTCACACTGTATCTGAGCACCAGGCACCATACCTGAAACTGCTGAGGGAGGTAGAAGGCAATGGTGTAGTTCTTCTCAGCTGTTTTGAAGTCATCACTGGGCTTCACAAATGTAACGACTGGAGTGGTCATGCTGATCTTTGCATTGTCAACATTGTTGCCAGAAATGTATTTGAACAATTTCTGCAAAGGCAAGTGAGTGTCAATATAGGGCCTTCACTTGCCAGGTGTACACAGCCACTCAGTGAACGCGAAGATAGCAAGGCCTACCGTGAATCCTTTGGTGACGGCTACCTCAAAGTTGGACCCCTCAATAGTGGTTCCTACAAACTTGGCTGCAGAACAAAGAAAGATTATCAGCCTGTGGCCAACCTTGCATGCAACCTGAGAGTCGCACTGTCTCATAGTAGCTCAATGTTGCACGGCAAAAATGGACGCGACGACGTAGTTAACAGCGTGACGAAGATCGCCGTTATCGTGTGCAGTGAGAAGCAACAAAAGATAAGATATTGAATGGTACAATAGGTCAGACATCTTACCGCCTTCATACTCGCGCACCTGGTACTGGCTGGTATTCTTTAGCAGCTTGAACGGGGGGCACTCAAGGCCGTGGCAGAAGTCAGGAGCGTCGCTTAAGGAAGGCAGCCCTAGATCGCTTGGGCTGATCAATCTTCCAGCTGATGCTATGGTCAAAGTGGCTAGAAAGCACAGAACAACGCTGGACATCCTCATGGTGGTAGCGGCTGTAGGTGAACAAAATGCGAACTATGGAGCGCAGTCTGCGACTTGTGTCTATGTCTGGAAGAATCTCAGAGCGTGTCACTAGCTGTGGCGCCACTCTCAGCGTTACTAATTAAAAGGAATATGCTAAATTGTCAGCCTCAAGTTCTATTTCGACCCCAGGATCGATTTGGGTCCCTGAAGCTTGAGCGTCTAAATCAGTTGAGGTTCCCAAATTGCTAGCATGATACCAACAAGAGCAAGAATCGTTGTTGAGTTGTATAGTAGCGCTTAGATTGATTCAGTCAAGTCATGCATTGTTGAGTTGTGCTGAGCACTTGGATTGATTCAGTCAAGTCATTCATGAAGTGATTAGTCATAGTTGAGTCATGTGTCTCTATTATGACTAGTTTCGTATACCAGCGTCCCGCCGTCAGCTATTCAGGCTAATGTACAGAGTCCAGCGGCCAGATAACAGAGTGATAGCAGCAACAACAGTGTGTGAAACAGTCTTGTAATGATTCTGTCCGGTTACACTAGACCGCCGTGACGTCCTTGCTTCAAGAGTCGTAGCCAGCTTTCCCCCTTATGTATATAGTGCCAGGGAAGTCTGAAGCTTCCATGGCCTTCAATGCTGAAATATATGCACAGCACTGTGAATAAAAGTCTGTGCAGCCTCTTGAGCTGACTGGACAGTCTTAATGGCACTAGTGCTTGCAAAGCCCAAGGTTGTGCTGGATGCACTGTCATCTGCTGCAACCCAGATTTCATTATGCCTGTTCCACAGCTTGGTTGGAGGATCATACAGAGCATAAGCAAATGTGCCATCTTGGAAGGAGATGTTATCCTGGATCAGATCCTGGCGCAGCGCCTGTGCCATCTTCATTGAATTGGTACCAAATCCACCAAACTCCTGTGGTGTTACAACACATGCTTAAAGTGCAATGCACAAAATTCCATGTTCCAGTCATGCAACATGGCCTGACTGCGTCATCCTAGCATGACATCATTGATGTTTCAACTTTGTCTCACATTTAGCATGAAACACTGATGGGTCCACAAGCCTGAGCAGTGTCACACTTGACTTGGTACAATGTACCTTGACATACAATCTGACTCCTGGAACATCCACAATGTTGATTGCAGCATCCTTAGGTGCCGGTGCTTCACCCTGCACACTTTGTCAACTTGGTCTGTCTGCTGCAAACCACTGAGCAGAGCAGTGGTGGGAACTGGTGCAAGGTCTATTTGCTAGTGGACATGCAACTGAAAGCGAATGCCATATCTGTCATACCTGAAATTGCTGAGGCAGGTAAAAGGCAACTGTATAGTTCTTTTCAGCAGACTTAAACCCATCACTTGATCTTTCAAAGATGATGACAGGTGAGGTCATGTCAATTTTCGCATTGTCCACATTGTTGCCAGAAATGTATCTGAATAGTCTCTGCATCCACACCACATTTCATAACACAGGACCTGACAGTTGCCCAAGCTTATAGTGCAATCAGAAACAAGCAGATGAGCAGAACTCACTGTGTAGCCTTTGGTCACCGCTGCACTTGCACCAGAGCCTTCGATGGTAGTCTCCACATATTTGGCTGCAGGGCAAACTGCACTTCAAAGGCGCTGCCCCCGTATCTGAAAAGTACTAACTGCAGACTGTATGTGTGGACAAGACCAGGCTACATGTTGCCAGAAGTTTGCATTACAGTATTGCATCAATTTCGAGTGTGATTATTGATTAGAACCCTGAAGACTGCTTCAGCGCAAGCTAACGCTATCTGGGAAAGCTTGCATTAGGTCAACCTGACCTACCATCTTCATATTGTCGGAATTGGTATCGACTGGTAGACTCGAGCACTGTAAATGGCGGGCATTCGTGCCCATGGCAGAATGGAGGTCCATCGCGTACAGTGGGCCGACCCAGCACGTTTAAGCTGATCAGTCTACAGGCTGAAGTACCCGTCAGGACAGCGGCGCAAAGGATAGCCAGCCACACTTGTGACATTGTCGTCAGTGTAATGCTCAACTAAGGCCTGCTCGCATGGAAAGCGCTGCGCCGTGCGAGACTACGTCGCTGTACCAAGGAAACGTTCCGAAAACAGGTTTGGCTACGTCTACCGAATTGCTCATTACTAACATAACAAATGTTTAGGCAAAATAGTCTTGCACATCATTTTCGAAATCCTACCGACGACGGGTGCAAGCGCAAGCCCTTTCAAGATATTGCAAATCCTGTATTTCGTGGAAGGTCTTACTGAATCGCCAACTACAGATCCAGGAATTGCTTACAATCACCAGCACTCCTTAACTTTGAAGTGCATGCCGACCGATGCCTGTATGCAAGCTGGTCTGCGCAAAGACTCGCTCCAAGCTTGATTGTTGTGGCTCGCCACTTTTGGTCCAGCAGCAAAGATGGGCTTTATTCTGTCGTTCTCATCACGGTGTCAAACCTTTCCGACAATGTCATAAGAGAAGCAACTCTGGTCGGCAGAGCCCGCAGTTGTTCTCGGTATGCCTGTTGTGGCCCCGTGACCGCTGCATGCATGCTTTGGTCTATGAAGGTGTATGCATCTGGCCAGGCTAAAGTTCGACCCTGACCGGCACGGTACTCAACATACAGGATCAGACACAGAAACGATACATCAACAGTGGCTAGATGACGCGGCTGGACATGCATGCAGGCCGTGGCAGCGCCTGTCACTGAAGTGAGCGGGACACAATCAGAAGACTCACATACATTGAAGTTGGACGAAGGGTCACAAAAGCCTCGTGTAGTCATCTTGGGGTCTGGGTGGGGAGCAGTCAGCTTTATCAGAGATCTACCCAAGAACATAGGGTAAGGCAAAGATTTCTTTAGTTGCACGGACCCCATCAGCGGTCCAATTTCCTATACTCACTGTCTTGTTATGGTACTGCAGAGACAAATATGATATTGTCCTCCTGTCTCCACGAAACTACTTTCTGTTTACTGCTTTGCTACCGCAAGTTGCAACTGGCAACCTGGAAGAGCACTCCATCATTGAGTCCATCAGGAAGATTCTGGGCAAGAAGGTACTCGAACAACGCATTCTATGCAGAGCCCTACTTTGTCTGACTTGCCAAAGCACTGAGGAAGGTGGTTCCCAATGTTTGCACTGTTTTCACATCAAAGATGTTTTGTTGAGTAGCCCTGGAATGAATTAT
>JAABUO010005941.1_pt1 | contig 14116 bp, 12 predicted proteins | sample 5559291 | NCBI WGS metagenome assembly JAABUO01 (sample SAMN10711878, study PRJNA513372) | rock metagenome | isolation source: Antarctica rocks | place: Antarctica: Victoria Land, Finger Mt sud | reverse complement strand
CTTGCTTGATACGCGCCGCATGGCCGCTGTCGAGAACTTGCATGTTATCCAACGCTTCCCCGCCGTCGTTGCTGTCCCCCATGCAGCCTGATTTTTAGGGGGTGATTACTTGAATAGCGCTCTAGGGCTTAATCTACCGTTCGTACTATAGACGTTGATCTCCTTCACTATTACATTGCATTAGAGGAGTGCCGGTTTTAACACAATGTTTTGCACTGCGAGGATCACTCGGCGTGTCGAAGGAACTAGCCCACGCCTCTCAACAGATGCGAGGATCGCTGAAGAGCATCTCATCGTCGCTTGAACCACTCTATTTGCGGGGGATGCGTGTCCCCGCCGAGGCGGACTCCCTGTTGAGAATGGCTAACCCAAGGGTCGCGAGTCGTGCGCCACGGGGAGATAATATTATACGAGGGGAAGGAATGGGAAGGGCAATATTCAGACGACATATTCTGTCCAGTCTTCTGGTTTGTACTAGTGTTCTTCTACCATTTGTTGGGTCCGTCCAGCAGGCACGGGCATCAACTATGCTGCTGGCGAGGGCGTTTCCTAACTTGCTCGGGATAGGGTAGGCTGACCTCGTGAGCGCGGTCTGGTCCCCGCGCCGAGGAGGTCAGCCCATGGTCCCAGCTCCGTGCGTGTCCACGGCCCCGGTCCCGCCCCCAGCATACCAGCGCGCCGTCGCCAAGCGTGGCCCGGCCCTGCCCATCGACGCGCTCACGCTGGTGACGCGCCTGCATCTGCTCACGCTGTGCCGCCTGGCGGTCCAGCAGGCGCACCGCCGCTGCCCCCCGCCCTTGCCCGCCGGGCCGGGGGGCGCCCCGCGCCGCTACAGCGAGGAGTCGCTGCTGCTGCTCGCGTTGCTGCGCACGCTCTGGCGCCTCTCGCCGCGCGCCATGACCGACTGGCTGCGCGCCTGGCCCGCGCTCGCGTTCGCCTGCGGCCTGCCGGCCCGCGCCGCCGGCACGCCCTGGGCGCCCTGGGCGCCCAGCCCCTCCCAACAGTGGAAGCGCGCGGCGCGGGCCGGCGCCCCGCCCGGCGAGACCCTCTTCGTGCTCACCGTCACGGAGGCGCTCCGGCGGCGCGTCATTGGGGCGCGCGATCTGATCATCGACAGCGCCCCGCTCAAGGCCTGGCGCCGCGCCGACCCCGACGCCCAACACGGCCACGCCCCCGCTCATCACCCCACCGCCTTCCTGCGCGGCTACCGCGTCCATACCCTGCTCTGCCGTGGCTCCGGCCTGCCTCTCTTCGTCCGCCGCGCCCCCGCCAACGGGCACGACGCCCCCTTCGCCCAGCCCCTGCTTGCCGCCGCCGTCACCCTCTACGCCCTCCGACCACGTGTCGTCCGCCTCGACGCCGCCTACTGGGGGCCGGCGCTCATCGCCTGGATCCATACCGTCATCGGCGCCACCGCCGTCATCCCCTTCAACCCCAAGCGCCTCAAGGATCACTCCTGCCTCCCGCCCACCTGGACCAAGGACGACCGCGGCACGCGCAGCGCCAGCGAGCGCTTCTTCGGCCGCGTCTTCCTCTTCTTTCGCCTGCAACGCCCTCACCTACACCGCTGTTATTGTCGTCGCGCTCGTCGCCCACGACGCTGGCCGCCCCGACCTCATCCGCTCTCCCGCCCGCGTCCTCGCCCACTGCTGGGAGGGTCTCCTATGAGTTAGGAAACGCCCTCGACTATAATGTATGGGGGTTCCACGCGGCAAAGAGGCCGGCGGCGGGGCTCAAGGCAAAGGGGCCAAAAATGGGACTGGTATGGGATAGGAAAGCGCTGCGTCTGCTGGCGCAACGAGGACGCGGGCAAGCCGTGTTGATCACGATCGTGGGCGGCTACGAAACGCCCTTCGACATGCTGACGGTCGAGTGGCGCCACGCGGCCGGAGCGCGACAGGACCCCGACCTCGTGTTGATCGAGGACCGGGACGGCGTGCCGATCTACGCTCATCAACGCATCGCCGCCTATGCGCGCTGGCATCCCCTGCGTGTCACAACGTGGGACCTGGCGTGGTGGCACGTTCTCGTCATCGACCAGGCCGACGAGACGTGGAAGAGGGTGACGCGCTGGGAGCGCGCCCATCCCGTGGCGCCTACCCCCCTGCCCGTACAACACGCGCTCAGTTGAGGTTAACATTCATGAAAATTCTCCCCCTGGGGCTAATGATCGCGACGTTTGTATCGAATAGAATACCAGGACGACGAGGATAAGCGAGTGGGAGAAAAGGCGTGCGGCACACAACGGAGATCGAAGAGGGACCATTGTATCGCGTCCGGTTAGGGACCGGCGCGGCGACGCGCGGCGAACGCGTCATCTGCCGCTGGCTCGGGTGGGCCGGCGCCGAGGACTCGCTCGCCCGCGTGCGCATCGTCCATAGTACGCTGTCGGGCTATCGGAGCGGTCAGATGGGCTTGATCCCGCGGGAGCGTTTGATCGCCCGGCGTGACGCGTAGCCCGACCTACCCGGGGCGCCCCGCTATCCGAACCGTCATGACATGACGCGCCCGCCGGGTCGCGTCCGGTATAGCAAACATAGCAAACGGGGTACACACGTCGGATCGGCTGATGGCGTCCCTTTCACCAGCGTCCCGACGGGTGTACCCCGTCACCCTTTCATCGTACGACACGACTGTTACCGCTGTATTACCGCTTTGTAAAAAGCTTGTAAACCGCTTCCCATGTGTACACTGACGCCAGAGGGTGTATTCCCGTTTCTCCATGGGAGGCGTCGTCGATGTGGGATAGGGTCGGTGGGACACGGGGGCGATACGGCCGCGGCGCGACGATCAAGGACGGCGACCGGAGCGTTCCGGCGACGACCGAGGGCTATGATGCGCGGCGCGCGCGACACATCCTGCTGCCGCTCCTGCTCACCCTGGCCTGCTGCATCCCGTCATCGTTGCTCCGATCGTCGACGTCCCACGCGGCGGCGCGGCCGCGCGACCCCTATACCCTGGCCGATCGCTTCCTCGCGCGCATGACGTTGCAGCAAAAGATCGGCCAGATGGTCATAGCGCCCGTAGACAGTGTCGTGGCCACGGGCCGCCTCGGCGGCGTTCTCGTCTTCGGGTCCGATATCGTCTCGCCGAGCCAGGGCCGCGCGCGCCTCGCCGCGTTAGCGCGCGCGGAAGGGGTCCCGCTGCTCGTGGCCGTGGACGAAGAGGGCGGCGCCATCAGCACCATGTCGTCCGGCGGCGTGCCGGGGGAATTGTCTCCCGCCCAGTACGGCGCGCTCGGCTCGCCCGCGCGGGTCTACCAGGACGCCTTGAAGACGGGACGCGCCCTGCGCGCGCTCGGCGTGAACATGGATCTCGCCCCCGTGCTCGACGTCCTGACGAATCCGCGCAGCCCGATCGGCAGCCGTTCCTACGGCGCGGACCCGGCGCGGGTAGCGACGCTTGGCGCCGCCGCTATCCGCGGCTACCAGGGCGCCGGCCTCGCCGCCACGGCCAAACACTTCCTGGGGTTGGGAGTGAGCGGCGCCGACGCCCACCGGGAGTTGCCGACGGACGCGCACACCCTCTCGCAACTCGAGCGCGGCGAGCTCGTCCCGATGCGCGCGGCGATCAAAGCCGGCGTCGACGCGCTCATGGTGACCCACGTGGCGATCCCGGCGATCGACGCCAGCGGGACGCCGGCATCCCTGTCGCGCCCGATCGTCACGGGGTTCATCCGGGGACGCCTCGGGTACCAGGGGCTGATCATCACCGATAGCCTGGCTATGGGCGGCCTTGGCGCGCATATCGCGAGCATTCAAGCGGCCGCGGTGCGCGCCGTCGAGGCAGGCAACGACATGGTCCTCATCGCCGCCGACGTCCCCACGATCAAGATCACGCTCACCGCGCTCGACCACGCGGCGTTCGCGGGCCAACTCCCCGTCTCCGCGATCGACGCCAGCGTGCGGCGCATCCTGATCGTCAAGGCTCGGTTGGGTCTCCTCGGGCGCTAGACACTGGGGCGCTAGACAAGAGCCCACAGATGTTTACCCTTTAGGGGCGGGAGCCCACGCGCTTTCGCTGCGAGAGGAAGCCCCTCGCTTCCCTTTAGCCCCTTGTCTCGGTCGCATTTTGGTAGACTGGTGGTGCGCGTTAGGCACACCGTCATGGTGAAACGGCTTCAGCGCATTGGTCAACGGGGTCACGCCTGTTGCCTTCTTTGTTGGGGTCACTCCCAACGGGCCAATCCAGAGCAGCGGGGACGGACGCCAACGGCGTCATACCCGAAAGTCTCTCCTCGTGGGGGGCGACTGGGCATCAGATCACCCGGCCCCGTCGCCTCGCGCGACGCTCTCTGGCCCGTCCAGAGGGGAAGCCCGAAAGCGACCGTCCTGGGCGTGAGTGAGGGCAAGCCCACCCGCTTCCAGCGGTGGGTAGGTGACCTACGTCTCGTCGTCTACCCCTTCGGTTAACGCCGAGACGCCGTCGCCTGACGCCGAGGCATCGTCGCCATGAGGGGCGAGGGGGAGGAAGACGCGGAAGTGGGAGCCTTCGCCGGGCGCGCTCGCGACGGTGACGTGTCCGCCCATAAGCTCGACGAACTCGCGGACGATGGCGAGACCGAGCCCGGCCCCGCCGCTGCTGCGTGCGCGCGACGCGTCGGCGCGGTAGAAGCGCTCGAAGATGTGCGGCAGGTGTTCGGGCGGGATACCCTCGCCCGTGTCCGCCACCGAGAGCACGACCTGCCCCTCCTCAACCGCCACCGAGAGCACGATGATGCCCCCGTCGGGTGTGTGGCGCACGGCGTTGCGCACGAGGTTCTCCAGGATCTGGCGCAGCCGATCCGGGTCGGCCAGCGCGGGCGGGCCGGGCGGAGCCTCGACGAGGAGGGCGATCATGCCTTCGCGCTGCGCCAGCGGACGCATTAGCGCCGCCACGTCGTCGACGAGGGCCGCCACATCGACGGGGACGCGGCGCATCCCGAGCTGGCCGGTCTGGACGCGCGAGAGGGCGAAGAGGTCGTCGACGAGGTGTTCCAGGCGCTCCGTCTCGCTCCGCAACGCCCGCAACGTGGTCGCGGGGACCGCGATCTCGTTCTCGTCGATCTCCTCGCGCGCGGCGAGCGCCCCCCGGCCCTCCCGCGCGCCCGCGCCGACAGTGGAGGGCCGGCGGAGGGCGAGGGTATCCAGGTGCGCGCGCACGATGGCCAGCGGTGTGCGCAGTTCGTGCGAGATGTTGGCGACGAGTTGCTGCCGCGACTGCAACGCGTCCTCGGCCTGCGTCCGCGCCTGCCGCAGCGCCCCTATCGCCGTCTCCAGGTGCGCGGCCATCCTGTTCACGTCCCCGGCCAGCCCTCCCACCTCATCCTCGCTCGTCATGGGCGCGCGCTGGCTGAGATCACCCGCCGCGATGGCCGTGGCGACACGTGAGACCGCCTCCAGGCGGCGCGTCACCCCGCGCGCCATCAGGTAGCCAAACAGGCTCGCCAGCCCGAAGATCGGCAGCAACGCCACGAGGATCAAGAACAGGATCGGGATGCTGAGCACGACGAAGACGCCGGAGAAAAAGGCCAGCGGCGGCGCGGCCAGGCGCGGGACACGCACGACGACGACGGCGACGGGCCGGCCTGCCACGACCACCGGCGCCGCCGCGAGCCTGTCCCCTGCCACGCGCACACCGCCCACGGAGAGCGCGTCGCGCTCCCCCTTGGTCAGCGGCCACAATGTCGTGGGCGCGGACACGACGGCCGTTCGGTTCGTCAGCGCGGCCCGGCGCAACGTCCGCCAGTCCGCCGGAGAGAGGGGCGGGAGCGTGGACGGCGCGCGATCGCGCGCCGCGGGCACGAGTCGCTGTCCCGATGCCACGATCGAGGGCGGTCGTCCCACCCCCTGCGCGCCCACGCGTTTGCCCGCGCTCACCAGCCGCCCATTGAGATCCATGAGCAACACATAGTTGGGCTGCCTACCCCACGTGTCGATCGCGTTGAAGAACGGGTTGGACTGCGGCTGGACGCGCCCGTTTTCGATCTCCTGCAGGATAACCGCTGCGCGCCGACGATCGAAGCCCGACCCGCCGATCGGGGTTAGGGCGTGCGCGACCGACGAGGCAAAGCCGGGGGCGTCGGGCTGCAACATCGCGAGGATCAGGCGCGTAGCCGCAAGGCTACCGGCGACACTGCCCAGCACGCTGACGATCACGAGCGGCAGCAAAACCGCCGTCAAATGCGAGGCGGTGAGTTGCCAGCGCAGCCGTCGACGGGAGCGGCGACGCAGCGCCGCCGCGACGCGGACGGCCACCCGCGCCCACAACAGGAAAAAGAGGAGCAGGACAAAGGCCTGCCCGAAACTGCCCGCGACGAGAACGGCCTGGGTACGCATGACGTGCCGCATAATCGGCCACAACAGGAGCGACTCCGCGTACGCGACGACGTCGATCAGGAACGCGTAAAGGAGCAGGCGGCCGAAGCCCCTGAACAGCCGCGACCACCACCGTTCCCCCCGCGCGCGCCGCAGCCGCCAGGCCGACCAGCAGGCCAGGACCACGAGCGCCACCACCATCGGGGTCTCCGCCTGGCTTGTATTCGGCCCCCCCGGGCTCAGCAGGAAGGCGAGGCCATAGAGCGCGACGAGGATCACGGCCCCCTCGGCAAGTGTCCTCGTCAATCCGGCACGCAGCGGGGCGGCGAGTCCACGCCACGCTGAAAACATGGGGAAACGGCGGCGCCGGCGTAGCGAACGCATCAGACCCCCCGCAGCTTGTATCCGACGCCCCACACCGTGACGATGCGTTCGCCGACGGTCCCCAGCTTTTTGCGCAGCCGCACAATGTGGGTGTCGACGGTGCGATCGAAGCCGTCGTACTCCAATCCCCAGATACGCTGGAGGAGGAACTCACGGCTGTAGGCGCGGCCGGGGTGCTCGGCCAGCAGGCGCAGCAGGTCAAACTCTTTCGGCGTCAGATCGAGCGACGTCCCGGCAACGCTGGCGGTGTGCCCGGCCACGTCGACACGCAACTCGCCCACCTCCAACGCCTCGTCCTCCACCGTCCCGGCGCCGGCCGCGGCGGCGGTTGCGTGTCCCGTCATGAGATCGACGCGGCGCAGCAGGGCGCGGGCGCGAGCCAGCAACTCGCGCATGCTGAACGGCTTCGTCAAGTAGTCGTCGGCGCCGACCTCCAGCCCCAGCACGCGGTCGATCTCCTCGGCGCGCGCGGTGAGCATGAGGATGGGGGTGATGCTGCGCGCGCGGATACGGCGGCACACCTCGAGCCCGTCGAGGCCCGGAAGCATCCAGTCGAGCACGACGAGATCGGCCGGCCGCGTCTCTAACAGCGCCAGGGCCGTCGGGCCATCCCCCGCCACGTCGACGCTATAGCCGGCGGCCACGAATTGATCGCGCACGAGCGCGGCCAACTGCTCCTCGTCCTCGACGATCAAAACGCGCGTCACGGTATTCCCTCTATCAGCGATTCGTCCACATCTTACGCTATACAGAGCATACGACGCGGACGTGCCGGAAGAATGGACGATATATGGCGCGCCGACGCCAAAAGTGTGGCGGAAGTGTGACGAACACGAGCGTCATCGCCTGACACATTTTCGCCACACTTTTGCCGCACACCTGTGACAGGTCTCTCATCCGCCCGACACATTACCGCTCTATGATCGTTAGCGTGAGGTCGAGGCGCCGGGCGCGAAGAGGCGACGGGGAGGCCTGGGACCCCGGACGTGTCACAAAGGGGACGCTGGCGGGGCCTTATCGGTAACGGCTCCGCACGCGGCCGAACCAGCGCGCGATGGCGAGCGCCGGCCTACCACGACGCGATTCGGCGCCCGACGACAACGAGCGCGGCATGCGCGGGAACTACAGACCGGTGGGTAGCGCCGCGAAGACGAGTAGAGCGAGTAGAGGAGGAGACGAAGATGGCGCGAGAACTCATCATCGAGGCCACGGGGCTGCGCAAGGTCTACACGACGGGGGCGCTGCGCGTGGAGGCGTTGCGCGGGGTCGACTTTGCCGTGGCGCGCGGCGAGATGGTCGCGATCATGGGGCCGTCCGGCTGCGGCAAGACGACAATGCTCAACTGCCTCTCCGGGCTTGACGACTTCGACGACGGCGAGCTTCGCATCGCGGGCACGCCCCTGCGCGACATGAGCGACAACCAGAAAACAACCTACCGCGCCAAGAGCATGGGCTTCGTCTTCCAGGTCTATAACCTGCTCCCGGTGCTCAGCGCCGTCGAGAACGTCGAACTCCCCCTCCTCGTCAGCGGCGTGCGCACGGGCGAAGCGCGCAAGCGCGCCCTGGAGGCGCTAGAGACGGTTGACCTGGGCCGCTGGGCGCGCCACCGCCCGGCCGAACTCTCGGGCGGCCAGCGCCAGCGCGTCACCATCGCCCGCGCCCTCGTCAACAAACCGGCCATCCTGTGGGCCGACGAGCCGACCGGCGCGCTCGACTCGGAGTCGGCGGGCGACATCATGGATCTGCTGGGCGAGCTCAACCAGGGCGGCGGGCAAACCGTCGTGCTCGTCACACACGCCCTGGAGGTCGGCGAGCGCGCCAACCGTATCGTGCGTATGCGCGACGGCCACATCGAGGACACGGGGCTGGCCGCCCGCCCGTTAGTGATGAGCGGTGAGTGGTGAGTGACGGGGCGCCGCGACGCGGTCGCCCCGCGCGTTTGTAGCCACGAGAAGCATCCCGCCGACACTATTCATACCCATCCGCCCATCACCACCCACAGGAGGCTAACGTGAACACCCTCTTCGGCATCCCTATGGACACGATCGCGCGCGCGACGCTGGCGGTGTTCCTCCTCGTCACGGCCGTGGTGGCCGTCCTGGCGTTGCGCAACCGCCTGCTGTTCAAGCTCGGGCTGCGCAACATCCCACGTCGCCGGGCGCAGACGACCCTCATCGTCGTGGGCCTGATGCTCAGCACCATCATCATCACCAGCGCTTTCAGTACCGGCGATACGATGAGTTTCAGCATCCGCAACAACGCCGTCAGTAGTTACGGCGCTATCGACGAGACGGTCGTCACCAACGCGACGGCGGGGGGCGGAAACGCCGGCGCCGTCGGGGGCGCGGGCTACTTCCCGGCGGCCACCGCCGACCGCATCCGCGCCACTCTCGCGCCCGGACACAATACGGACGGCGTGACCGGGGCCATCGTTCAGGCCGTCGCCCTGCAAGACACGACATCGCGCCAGACAAAGGCCAACGTCGAGATCCTCGGCGTCCCCGCGAGCTACCCCGCCGCGTTCGGCGCGCTAACCACCGTCGGCGGCGCGCCGGCGCCGTTGAGCCGCCTCGGCGCGGGCGACGTGTACCTCAATCAGTCGGCGCGGCAAGCCCTCAACGCGCACGTGGGGGATCACCTACAACTTTTCGCGGGGGGCGCCCGCATCCCCTTCGTCGTGCGCGACGTGACGCAAGACCAGAACCTGGCCTCCGGCGGCCTGATCTCGAACTTTGGCGCCTCTAAGCCGGCGGCGCTGCTCCCGCTCGACCGGCTGCAGGCGCTGGTCGGCCAACCGAACGCGATCAATGCCGTCTTGATCTCCAATCGTGGCGACGCCTTGAGCGGCGCCGACCTCAGCGATAAGGTAACGGCCCCGTTGCGCGCGGCCCTGGCGGACCCCGCGCAGGTGCGCGCGGCCAAAACGACGCTCGACACGTCGGGGGACGCGGCCGCGTTGCGCGCGCTGGGGGCCGATCGCACAATCGCCGTGAGCACGAAGACGAAACTACGCGACCTACAGGCGCAACTGCGCGCGCCGGGCGAGAGCGACGCGCTCAAGAGCCTGCTCGGCGATCCGGCCGTAGTCTCCGCTCTGCAGACGATCAAGGACCAGCGGATCGCGGCGCCGTTGAACAACGCCCTGGCCGGGATCAGCGACTATAGCGTCCAGACCGTCAAGCAAGACGGCATTACCTTCGCCGACCAGTTGGGGAACGCCTTCTCGACAATCTTCCTGGTGTTCGGCCTCTTCTCGATCGCGGCGGGGATCATGCTGATCTTCCTTATCTTCGTGATGCTAGCGTCCGAACGGCGCGCCGAGATGGGCATGGCGCGGGCGATCGGGACGAAGCGGCGACACTTGATCGAGCAATTCCTGTTCGAGGGCTACGCCTACGACCTTGGCGCCGCCCTCGTCGGCGTGGCGCTGGGCGTCGTCGTAGGCCTAGGCATGGTCTCGGTCATCGCCGCGCTGGTGGGCAACTTCGGGTTCGCGCTGCAGCCGCAGGTCGCGCCGCGCAGCCTCGTGGTAGCCTTCTGCATCGGCGCGCTGGTCACCTTCCTGACCGTGGCCTTCTCCTCCTGGCGCGTCAGCCGGCTCAACATCGTCGCCGCCATCCGCGATCTGCCCGAGGAACTGCACGTCGATCGCGGTATCGGCGCCGCGTTCCGGCGCCCGCTGAACGACCTCGCGGTTGCCGGGCGACGCCTGCGCGGCGGGCGCGCGCTCGGCGCGCTCGCGGCGATCGTCGCGGCCCCCTGGCACTTTCTAACCGCCTTCCGCGTCTTCATCAGCCGCGGCCCGCTGCTACTGGTGGGGGGTTATCTGCTAATGGCATGGGGGATCGGGCTCAAGCAGTTGTTCCCCTTCAACCTGGGTATCTCATTGCTGCTGATCGGCGCGGCCATGCTGGTGCGCTGGGTCCTCGGCGGCCTGCGCGTCCACGACCGCGTGCGCAACCGCGTCGGCTTCTCCCTGGCCGGTCTCTCGCTCGTCGTCTTCTGGCTGCTGCCCTTCGACACCTTCCGCGCGGACCTGCAGTGGGACATCGAGATGTTCTTCCTGGCGGGGATGATGCTCGTGCTCGGCGGTGTATGGACGATCATGTACAACAGCGACGTACTGCTCGGCGCGCTGCTGCTCCTCGTCGGCCGCGTGGGCTCGCTGGCGCCCGCGCTCAAGATGGCCGTGACCTATCCGCTGCAGAATCGCGTCCGCACCGGCCTAACGCTCTCTATGTTCAGCCTCGTCGTGTTCACGCTGATGGTCATGTCAGTCCTCACCGGCAGCTACGGCAACATCGGCCTCGACATCAACCGCGACATCGGCGGCTATCAGGTATACGGCCGCACGAGCGCGCTCAACCCGATCCACGACGTGGCGGCGGCGGTCAAGGCGGCCCCGAGCCTGCGCGGGCGCGTGGCCGCGGCGGGCGGCCTCGGCCAGATCGAGGTCGGCCTGCGCCAGCCCCATCAAAAGGATCAGACCTGGCAGCCGTACCCGCTCAACGTAGCGGACGACGCCTACCTCTCCAGCACGCGCTTCCAGTTGCACACGCGGGCCGCCGGCTACGCCTCGGACGGAGCGGTCTGGCAGGCGCTACGGGCGCATCCAGGCTACGCCGTGGTCGTCGCCAACGTCGTCAAATCAAAGAGCGGCGCCAACGGCGGCGGGTTCCAGATCCAGGGCTTCACCTACGAGGATAAGGGCTTCCGGCCGACGCGGATCGCGATGCGCGACGCGCGCACCGGCGCGGTGATCCCATTGACCGTGATCGGGGTGCTGGACCAGCGCGCCCGCTTCGCCGAAGGCATCTACACGGGACAAGCGACCCTCGCCGCCGCGCACGACGCGCCGGCCACGCCCACCGCGTTCTACTTCCGCGTGGCCCCCGGCCAGGACGTTCACCGGGCCGCGCTGGCGCTCGGCTCGGCCTTCCTGCCCAACGGACTCGACGTGACCGAGACGGCGGTTCAGTACAACCAGGACCAGGCCACCGGGGTCGGTCTCGACAACCTGCTGCTCGGCTTCATGGCCCTCGGCCTCGTCGTCGGCATCGCCGCGCTGGGCGTGGTCGCCACGCGCTCGGTGGTAGAGCGCCGCCAGCAGATCGGCATGATGCGCGCGATCGGCTTCAAGCGGCGCATGGTGCAGGCCGGCTTCCTGCTGGAGTCGAGCTTCGTCGCCGTCGTCGGCACGATCCTGGGCGTCGGGCTGGGTCTCCCGCTCGCGGCGCAACTCATCGCGCACTTTGCCAAGAGCGACCCCACGCTACACCTCGTCATCCCGTGGGGGCAGGTCGGCGGCATCATCCTGCTGACCTACATCGCCTCGCTGCTGACGACCTACCTCCCCGCATGGCAGGCCTCGCGCATCTACCCGGCGGAGGCGTTGCGCTACGAGTAATATTGACACTCCCCGCCTTAAGTAATAGAAAGCTAGCGTGGGGAGCGGGCGTGCCCGCTCCTCGCGCTGGCGTGGAAGGACGCCTATCATGATGGCGCGGGATGACGCGCAAGGAGAGGGATTAGACTATGATCGTCGTCACCACCGAGCGACTCGCGGGCTACAGGGTCGTCGAGGTCAAGGGGCAGGTCTTCGGCGTGGTCGTGCGTAGCCGCGGCCTGGGCGGGAACATCATGGCCGGACTGCGCTCGCTCGGCGGGGGCGAGATCAGGGAGTACACGCAATTGCTGGAGGAGGCGCGTCGCCACGCCACCGATCGCATGGTCGAGAACGCGACGGCGATGGGCGCCAACGCCGTCGTGATGATGCGTTTCGATTCTTCGGAGATCGGGCAGACGATGAGCGAGATCGTGGCCTACGGAACGGCCGTCGTCGTGCGGCCGGGGCAGTCGGAGGAGTAGACGACGATGCTAAGGACCCGCTCCACAATAAGTTCACCAGATTCGCTGGCCTCCTCACCGTGGATGTACCCGATGGATGTATAGGTTATTCAGGAGCGGGGCCTAAGGCGTGTCATCCTCGCCTGCGGTATGCTGAGCCTCGTCGTCGCGGCGGTCCTGTTGCTCGTCGCGCACGCGACCGTGGCCGGGCTCTACATCGGCGTCGAGGGCGGCGTGGTCCTCCTGGCGCTGCTATTCGAGCGCTGGCGATACCGGCCGCGCGTCGACGCGCGGAACGGCCGCTGGGAGACGACGGGCGAACGCTTCGTCGATCCCTCCAGCGGACGGCTCGTCGAGGTGCGCTACAACCCCGACACGGGCCAGCGCGACTACGTCGACGCGGGTCCGTAGCGGTTTCCTAATATGGCTGTTTTAAGGTATCATCTATGTGTGTACACAAGAATCACTCGTACACGCCAAGACGCCAAGACGCCGAGGAGGACCAATGGCTACCGCGGCCGAACCAACAACCACCATCACGGTCCGCGTGCCGGAGAGCTTACGCGCGCGGTTCGATGAACTCGCCAAGACCACCGGCCGCACCCGGCAGTACCTCGCCCTGGAGGGGTTACGCCGCTACATCGAGGTCGAGTCCTGGCAGGTCGCCAAAATCATGGAGGGCATCCGCGCAGCCGACGCCGGCGACTTCGCCACGGAGGAGGAAGTAGAGAGGGTCGTCAACAAATACCGCGCCCCGCAGACGGAGCGCGCGGGCTAATGCGGGTCCACTGGACCACGCCCGCCCTCGTAGCTTTGGAGGAACTGCAAGACCGGATCGCTCAAGACAGCCCCATGGCCGCGGAGCGCGTGGCGGCACGCATCACCGACGCGATCAACGACCTGGCTACCTTCCCCTTGAAGGGGCGCCCAGGCCGTGTGTCCGGCGCCTACGAGCTAGTCATCCCCCGCACGTCCTACACAGCGGTCTATCGGGTCCGCGGCGACATCGTCGAAGTCATCACCCTCATGCATCAGGCGCGGCAGTGGCCGGAGAGCTTCGACTAGTCCCATTCTGTTCTTGTGAAAATAGCCTATCGAATCCTGGCGTTGGCGGATTTTCATCGTTACACATGTCCGCATGGACATGACGCTTCCGACGAAAGAGACGCGCACCTACGGCGCGATGACGGCGGGCCTACTGGAGTTGATGGACTGGCTGGTCGACGCCGGTTGCACGCATGTGGCGATTAGATTGAGTGCCGTGCGCGAGGGAGGCGTCATGAGCGAAGGGAACATCATAGCGCGCACTCCGATACCAGGGACCGTCGCGAGCTTGACCGCCGACCTGCGCCGGCTCGGCGTGGAACCGGGCATGGCGCTGTTAGTCCATTCCTCTCTCAGCGCCCTGGGGTGGGTCTGCGGCGGCCCGGTCGCCGTTGTGCAGGCGCTCATGGACGCGCTAAGGGACGCGGAAGCAGTTACGTATCCCAGTCACCGCGGGGACAGTAGGGAATATCGACGAACCACTTGTCTAAGTCGAGCAGGCGCACGAGCCGCGCTTCCACGGTGGCCATGCCGTCCTTGGTGAG
>JAABUO010005939.1_pt1 | contig 14119 bp, 15 predicted proteins | sample 5559291 | NCBI WGS metagenome assembly JAABUO01 (sample SAMN10711878, study PRJNA513372) | rock metagenome | isolation source: Antarctica rocks | place: Antarctica: Victoria Land, Finger Mt sud | reverse complement strand
ATAAAAAGATCTGCGGGGATCAATACAAAGTCACTCAGCACAATCAGGATAGCGTCATGGCAAGCTCACAGCAATATATGAATGGCAAGCCTGCAGCAGCCACGCAAAGGTCCCACACAACATCAAACCATGTGCATTGACAAAGCCATCACAAAGAGCACTGCACAAGCAGCAAGCTTATTAACACACAACAATATTGATGGAATCAAATCTCATCACAGATTTTGAGACTGGACAGACAGTGAACTTCAGGCAGAAAGGGTCTGGTATCAATATGACTCACGTGGCAAGATCCTGGACCAGCCAGTTGTACTGGTCGCTGCCAACAGAGAAGTCAGCGTAGTTGGATAGGTGAATCATGTGAGCTGGTCCCACGTTGGCAGAGTACCACAAGGGGCTGTCTGAACCACTGGCATTGGCAACAATGTTGGTGGGGTTCCGGCTCACGTATGACTGGAACTGAGTGCCGTTGGCCAGGCCTGAAGCGTATGTGGCCAGGTACTGAGGCTCCAGCTCGTGGTTGCCATGGTTTGGCAAGAGAGGAATCCTGTGCAGCAACGGTCAAAGATGAGTGCTATAGCCAGCAACGCAGTTTTCACATGAACAGGTGCAGTGCCCATGTCATTGCAGTGACTAAGTGAACACCCTTGTGACTGTGGTAGGTCCTGTCTTTTCGGTCTGTAAGTACTTAATCTGACTGTAATGATTGTGTGAACAACCAAGATACACATGAGCTCATGTCTTTCACGCTACAGCTGGCGCTGCATACCGCAAAAGCATGCAGACGAAGTCTGTCCTGCTGCACACATGACTAAAAAATGAGTCCTGTGTGCACAGTCAGTCTGACTACACTGCAATGGCTGCAGAGTAGCTGCTGGTTGTTTTGAAACATGCATGAACCTTTTTGCCCTTCTGGATGTACCCAAGCACCTGGCAAGTAATGTCCCAGCACTGGTCACACTGAATTGCAGCAAGGCTGCGCCAAGCAGCAAAAGGTGAAGCAGGGTCATCAACTCAGGCGAAAAGCAGTTCCAGGTAGGACGGGTTTGTTGTGGCTACACAGTATGTCGCATCATACCTGGAAGCAATGGCATTTGAGTAGTACCGGAACCACATGTCCCACCAGGGTTGGTAAGTACCTTCTGGGGAGGGCACATAGCTCAAAGAGCTTCCATTGGTGGTGGTGGTTGTTCCTGCAGCCATAGATGCGACACTCAGCGCTCACTCAGCTCTTTCTCTGACTACATGTGTTCACACGCATGCAGATATGTCAAGCAGCAACCCATTCACATAATTCAGCCATAACGTAACACTCAGAAGTTGCTCTGACTACATGTGCACAGATGCATGCAGACATGCAAAGAAGCAGCCAGCGCACCCGGCTCAAGGAGGTTCTTTTACTGAGCTGGAGCCAGATATGCAGCACACTGTATTATTGCTATCAAAAGCCAAGCTGCTCCAAGATATGCATGAATGACACAGATTGATCAGCCCATCAGGTAACTAGAAATGCTTGCAATAACAACCGCATTTTGCTGCATCACATCTTGAATAAACAGCAGCTGTGGGCAACAGGGCAACAGCAGTGCTGAGGCAACATGTTCTCTAGGTGGTATATATTGCATGAAGTGTAGATGACATGCATGTCATATATGTACTGCGTGGAGCATTCAGCCGAAGCTGCATGTACATGGCATGCTAAACCATGGCTTCAGCAGTGCAGCACTCAGAAAGAATGATGCAGCTTTAGACTGCACAAAACAGAAGCAGATGCTTACCATTGGTCTGCATGTCATCAGCGTATCTGCAGCATGCAAATATGCAACTCAGGCTCATGTTGCTGCATCAGAACAGCAGGGAGTTGGTGCACGGTATGCCAAGCACATGCATTGCTGGAAGCCCATAGCCACAGGGATGACTACAAATGTCAGGCTCACTGAATGCATCCTAGCAGGCAGTGCATGACATACATGAATGCTGACACATGCACATCTGCATCAAGACCGCACTGCTGCCAATCATGCAAGACAAGCCAGTCACCCACATGGTCAGCAAGATAACTTACGACTGGTCAGTAAGGCAGTGCTGTCATCAACTGAGGATGTCACCAGAGCTTACGTGAAATCTCCAATCAGAGTCCACACTTGAGGATTGGCGTCCACCAAATGCTGAATGGTGACTGTTGTGTTGATGGTGAGGCCAGGGTCAGCCACAACACCCAAGACGAACGGGTATGTGGTGTTGCCAACCTTGGGTGGTGACGTGAAGTTGTACTCGCTGCTCAGACCGTATGTGGTGTCGCCCACCTTATAGAAGTATGTTGTGCTGGGCGCAAGGTTTGACCACACAACGTGGTGGAACAGAGGAGAGGAGTAGTTGTAGTTGGGGTTGGCATTGGCGAAGGTGTAGATCTGGTTGTAGTAGGTGATGGTGGCAGCATTAGCTGTCAAGTTGTGGGTGTAATTGCCAGAGTTGGTGCCCCAGTAAACGGTGCTGGATGGGCCTGATTCCTCGTGGAAGTAGTTGGGGTCTACAGGAGACATGGTGGTGTTGCCATACCCAGTGGCCCAGGAGACGATTGTCTGTGTGTCGGATAGGTATGTCAGGTGAATCTGCAAGAAAGAAATGTAAAATCAGTGTACTAATGCTGTGGGCAGGCAACACAAGATATTCCCAGATGCGACGGCAACGGTGCCTGTCCCACACTGAAGGGCGTCAGATCAAAGCCTTCACGGGACACATGCGTGAGGCTGACGATAAACAACATTCTTGCAGACGCTGTCTCACCTGCTCCGGCGCAAGGCCGGAAACAGTTCGCTGTACACGTGGGTCGCTGAAGGAGAGCTGATTGAGCGGGTCAGTGCCGACAATAGCGGCGTTGTATGGAACGGAGATGTCTTCAATGATGTTTGTCGCCAACAAGTCTCTCGTGGATGCGTGCGCGACGCCAGTGCAAAGCGCTGCAGATAGCAGTGCCACCAGCATTTGCCTAGTTGACTTCATGATTTCTTGCGCGTGTTTCGTCGCTGGCACACCCTGCGTGCACCAAAGAAAGCTCCAAAACGACAGTTTAGACGCAGACGTATTAGAAGAGCAGCTCGCTGCAACAATGAAACAGACGCGTTCACATAAACGATCACTGCATATCCAGAAGCAAGTACTGCACCTGTTTTGCGACGCTGCTTGACTGGACGGCACCTGGAATGCGGCTTGCCAAGTCCTGCTGTGATTCTGTCGCGCGCGAACAAGTGATCGCCCTTTGACAATAGCGTTCGCGCAGCCGCAGTGGGGTCTGCACCTCGTTTTGGAATCTCGTGAGGATTTGATGCTCTTGCCGTTGACCAAAATCGTCATGCTGTGATCACGTGGGAGTGAATGACAACATTGTGACAAAGAAACCCGTGGTGGCTTCCATCGTAGGTCAGTCGCATAGCAGTTGCAGTCAGCGCAAGTTCCCTGGCTGGCCGCTGCTGGACTTTGTAGAAAAAAGAGTGGCGCAGTTATGGAACAACTTAGCGATCAGGAGCTATGCGAAATCTTCGCCAAAATTCCTTTCAGCAAGTCCAAGGTCAGCCTGCAAGCTGTCAGTGCCAGGTGGCGTCGGGTCGTGACTATGCCGGAGTCACACTCCTTCAGCACCTTCAATGAAGACCAAAAGATTACGGTTGCAGATGCTATGATTTCTCCGGCTGTGTTGACAGTTCTAGCGGGAGTCAAAGGAAATGGCAAACTAATATTTAGGCTACCTCTCACGGTTGCAAGATTGCAAGGACTGCGACTTTCTTGTCCGCCAAACATGGATTGTCCCACGTTGCCACGACTGCGAGTACTTGAACTAACAGGATTGGGTGAGCAAATTCGGCCCTTGTGGGCTTTTTACTCTCAACTTGCAACAGCATTCCCTGCACTACGCGAGTTTGTCGTTGGGGAGCATGGATGTCCTCCGAACATGCAATGGAGTCACTTATTGCAGGCGCTTTCGCAGATGCGTACACTACGTATTGTACGCGTCTACTTTGACGAGGTTTATGTTCTACCAGACTTTTCAGGACACTCAGATTGTGAGCTACACCTATCTGTTGGCTACAGTAGTGACATGCGCAAGCTCCCATTGAGTTCAGCTGAACATCTTGTCAGCCTTTGCTGTTGGATGCGCGATGACATCGGCATCAGCTTTCTGGATTGGGGACACTGCACCAAGTTGCGGTCCATTACAATTGCGCTTGAAAAGTCCCTGCCCAATTGCATGGCAGCAAGGCCCATATATGGACTAGACAAGTTGCCTGCGCTTGAAAAGGTCATGTTATATAGCATAGAGGAAAGTGTTTGTATGCCTCCTGTTTTTCTGCCTGCTGGTTGGCAAGCAGAAATGACTGAGTTTACTGAACCTATGAGCAGTGCTGGTCTGTTTTCTTCTGGGAGGAACCAGCTGCTAAGTATATCAAAGGGGACTTCAAGCTAGTACAGCAGAGTCTGCCTGTGTTGCAATACATTGCACAAGTGTGATGTGTTTTTGTGACAAGACATGGTGAATCATCTGCCCGGTTTTGGTAGACAAACTTTTTTTCCGCTAGTTCACGCAAGCACAGGCTGACACCGGTCAGTTGCACATCAAACTGCTCGTTGGAGGCTTGTTGTAATGACTTATTGACAACGCCTAATTTAGGGACGGTGACTGTTTGGGCCCTTGAATGGCATGGTTGATGGCAAGGCTAACACGGAATCAATGTTACCCTGTGCAGCATTGCATGGTATCTTCTACAACTCTGGTGTTCTAGTTCTTCAGCAAGCAAGATTATCTATATCATATGCATAGGCAGAGCAGTTGAATTGCAAAATGCATTTGATCATGGTTAACGATGATATCACAAAAAAATCTCCAGGACGCAGGCATTTCACATTACCTGCCAAAGGTTCATGAGAAGATGCCACGTGATTAGCATCTGATTCAGTACTGTACAACAACAGAGTCATTTTTAAAGGCACATCTGCTGTGGCAGTCAATGAGAAGGTGCTGATCACAAATGGTGTGTCACTTGCTGCATGTCAAAGCAGCTCAAAATGCAGCAGAATATCAGAAATCTGTCTATGATGTGCAGACCAAACATTGCGTCTGCACAAAATACAAGCAAATCACATGCTAGATTCATGCATGTTGTCCACCAGAGTCAGCAGCACAGAAGCATTTGCCAGTTCAGTCCAGCTTCTGGCCTTCTGTACAGCTGCTTGCCCAACTTCTGCAAGTCGTGATGCATCCTCCCACAGCTGTGCTACCTGTGCATCACCGAAATAGCATGTCTCAATTTTTGATGTTGTCTGAAGAACAGCCAACTTACATCCACCATTCCATAACTTAACATGTTGCCCTCACACAAACAAGCCAAGGCAAAGCATTGACTGATGCATACAGCAAACAAATGCAGATAAACGTTTTCTTGTGAGGTGGGTGATGATAGCCACTTCACAGTGGTCCCATGAGCCAGCTGTTGTGCTGAGGGCCCTACAGAGTAATACATGATCTGCAACAATCTCAGCCATGCAGAATGAAGCATGGAGGTCTGGGAATGACCCTGTACACTAACAAAGCAACATGTGATGGAAGGTGGTCTAACCTGGGATGCAAGTTGTGCAATAGGCAGTGCCAGGTTCAACTCAAACACCTCTAAAGGCGCCTGCAGCAAGTCTGCTGCTCCCACTGTGCCTCCTCCATTGACTATTGATGGAGCACCTGCAGGTGAAGATTCAGCACTTGCGTTATGCTGCCGTTTCAGGCCACATCTTGCTTGACATTAGTCAAGCAGCAGTTGAATGAGAGACTTGGGCTTGGGCTGCTTGACAACTGAGCAAACTGCACGGGCAGATCTTGGTAGAGTCCAGGTAAATGTTGCATGCCTTGAGTCTGGAGTTGCAGAAAAGACTGCAGATAGCATTGGAAACAGAGTCCTCTTACCGGCCAGCAGCTTGTTGGGGCAACACTCATGCAACATGTGAAAAAATGCTGCAAAGTTCTTGAGATCAAGTATGGCTTGGCTGTGCGCTGTAAGGCGAGCCATTTCAGGAAAAGTGCAGCTGGCCTTGATAGCAGCAGTTGGTGCATAACTAACAGCGCCTCACTCTCAGGACACTGCTTTTAAAAGGATGCCCACCTTGAGAAGCAGCTTCCACTACTGTCATGCCATAGGCATCATAGAGGCAAGGATGGATGTTTAGCCTAGTCTTGCTGTAGATCTGCATCACACCTTTGCTGTTGCAATGCAAAGTGAGGGCAACACTGTCAGCCTGTGAGATACATGAGCACACTCGCAGTGATGGTTGCTGCAGGCTGGTTTCCTGTGATTTTGGAAATACAGAACTTACTTGTGACATGTGTGACATATGCAGCTCACAGCAAAGACACAAAAGGACCATGCAGGAAAGCCTGGCCATCAGAAGGGTTATGGTAAGAAAATAATTTGGGAGGAATATGGAGGATGGGGAGAGATTGCAAGGGGCATGGGAGGCTGATCGTGGGAGATTGGTGCAGGAAGAGCCCAAGGGGGGGGGGGGGAAGGGTGCCTTAGTCCTGCTACCACAGCAATCATTGAAAAAAGCGACTCTCCCTAAAGTTCATCAGCGCTGCTGCAACATGCTGACATCTCAGGCATACAGGGACCCTGTCTTACCTTGGAAAGCTCCCCAGGGCCTAGAAACTGAGTATGTATGATGCAGTTGGGCGTAGCAGCTTGCAGCCTTGCCACCAGGGCCAAAGCATAAGGTGTAGTGGCTGAAGCGCACATGACAGGGACTATACCAAGCTGCTGTACAATGCCCTGATGTGCCAGTTCCTCCACCAGTTCCACAAATCTGCATGTTGTCACTATGCGTTGTGTGTGACCATGTCTTTCCATAGGATGCCCACAGTATACATAGCTGCTGCATTTGTCAAGGATGGCATGCTTAGGCAGACTATGGTACTAAAGCAACGTTCTGCAATCCAATAGGCACACTAGAGTTTGCTGATGGCAAGCAAGCATGCATTCCGTTTGACAAAGTTGTGGTCATGTGCGATGGCGCAAGCAGTTGGTGGACAAGATGCTTTTCAGACATGATTACCTGTGAGGCTCTTTCTCTGGTGATAGCCTCACACAGCATGTCAAGTATGGCCTGCTGCACCTGTCTTGACTTGGCTCTGCATACTGGGCAGGAGCCATGCAGTCTTGACTGGGTGCCTCCTGGTGTAACAAACCATCTGCTGCCGCGTGATGATCTTGTAGAGCGCGCAAAAAAGTTGACTGATCATCTACAGGAGATGACTCTACGCCATCAGGGTCATTTGCAGTTGAGGTGGAGAAATGTGTTGTGCGGCGGCCAATGCTTGGCGAGACACGAGCTCCGAAGCTAGTCTGCTTGATTACTGACCTGATGGGGCTTTCATCCACAGCTCTAGCAGTCATCTCAGAAGTTGCTGTGGAAGTTGAAAAGTCATCATGAGCACCTCTAGCAGCTGCTGCAATAGCTGCTGGCTGACTGCTGTCCTGAGCAGCGATTGAGTCATTTGAGTGCGCTCTTGGCAGCACGGTGCAAGCTGCTGACACAGTGTGGGTTGATTCAAGCTTGTTGTGCTGAACCTCCATACCATATGGCAATGACAAAGCTGCCATGTCTGATCTGAGTGCTGGTAGAAGCACCTGTGGCAGAGCAGCAGAGTAAGGCACAAGCTAATGTTTGCACCCTGTAATATCTGCACTGTCTTTCCCTAACAAGATTTAGATTGGCTGGGGTTGATGTATTGGTGAATGTCCGCAGCATTTGCATTACCAGACATGTCAGGAACATGATAGCTGTGTGCGCTGCCAAGGCAAAGCTCCTTTGAATTAGGTCAGTCAGCCCTGAGTGTGCTTGCAAATCAACTTGACATAATTTAATACCAAGATGGAAAGCAGCAATTCTGATGCAAAACGCGTGCAGTACACAGCCAGTCACACATGCATACCTTTACAGATGCAGCAGGCTTTTGTGGAGGCAGCAAATGATGCTTGATGAAGTCAGCATCACTCCTACTGAGGGCAACAGTCGCAGCTGCTGTGGCAGCTGCTGCTGACTCCATTCCCTGCATGAACTCTGCATCCTCCGGCAAGCATGTTCTCAGGTACACCCTGTACAAAGCTGATGTCTGACTCAGCTGCATGGCAGCACCTATGAGAACTAAAATCGTGTTGCACAAAGGACAATATGGAATTTACAAATTGGCTTTTGGTCAAGGTGACATTGTCAGTATCATACAGGCTTTCGAAGAGCCAACGGATCCATGTCATGTGTGTAGTGGACATGCACCTGTAGTTCATGTAGATGTAGGGAGGCACAGGAAGCCCCTTAGCTTGCAGTGCAGTTGCAAGGGCTTTGTATGCAGGCAGACTGGACCAGTCAACACCCAGGATAGCAGAAGGCTGAAAGCTGGCCACTTGCTCCACGACTGCATCCGATGCAGCTTGCTCGGCCAACTCTGCCCAGCCACTGAGGCGGTCCAGCCTGCCCCACACAGGTACCGTCACCTGTTGCCAAGGTCTTGGTATCAGCAGGTAGAAGAGGACAACAGCATATGTAGTGGCCCTCCAAACTCAGATATATACCTCTATCAGGTGGGCAGCACCCTCTGTTTGAATGGGACCAGCATGCCTAACAGGCTTGCCGCTGATTACCAAAAGCTCACATTGCTGTTTGCACAAGCTCCTGACCTGCCCACGAACCAAGAATCACTGTCTACAGGCCAGGTTGCACATCTCAGCTTCTTATCACGTAACTGACACGCACCTGTGACCTCGCGTACACTCCGTTTCCACTGAAGGTAGCAGCGCTGAATTCGAGCGAGATGAAAACGAGACGACGCATGGAATAGGCCGCGTTGCCTGTCGTCCAAGTCAAAGCATGACATGGCAAACAGTTGTGCTCGAGCTCGTCGGCGCTAAGTGTGTGCTACATCTGCCAGCGAGCAATATGCCCAGCGCCCAATGCAAGCCCGCTTGGGGGGTTTTAGCGCCTGGCTTTCATAATAAAACGGATTAACCATGCTGCGGTTAAGGCATGCTGCGACAGCTTCGAAGCCGAGTTTGGGGTTGAGTAATAGAAACCAGGCGAGTTAGGTCAAAGGAGTTTCAGCGAAAGGTTGTGCTAATCATACCACAAAGTTGTGACATGGCTATGATGAAGACAACAGCTTGCATGTTTTGACATCATGTCACTGTTTTGCACTACCGAAAGCTGGTGTTCAGATTGCACTATAAAAGCTTTGTTGATCGATCAGCGCGACGGTCCACAGCGACGCTGCCAGCGAGGCAATCAGGTCGAGAGTGATCACAACCTACGTGACTTGTCTGTAACCTCAGGAGGCCTGCTAGGATCTACTGACCGTTGGAAGGGCTTGCACGTTTGATCAGTCAACCATGAACGGACGACCGCCAAGACAGTCGCTGTCAGAACGCATAGCTCAGCTTGACCTGAGCGGTGAGATGCGTCTGCTGCAGCAGCCAAGCAGGAACCATATTTTGTTCTCACCCTTTGCCGTTTGCAGACGTCGGTTCCACCAAGGGACAGAGGAAGCCCAGAAGTACCAACGAGGAGGGGCAAGGCAGTATCAGCCCCTTTGCTGGTGGCAAGGCCTTTCCTGCCAACATGGATGCAGACACAATGACAATTGCTGCTGGTGATTATATCTGTACACAATGCTGCTGGTGCAAGCAATTGCAGCAGGAACATTATGTGAAGCAAGTTTGAAATGCAGGCACGGTCACAGCTATGCTAGCGGCAAATGGTGTTGGAGGGGATGTTGCCAAGTCCTCCGAGACAGTGAGTCTCATTGGTTACGCGCCATCTTTGACCACTGATGCGCCATGATGAACTGCAAATGCACTAGCATTGCATGCATACTCATCACATGGGCATCACTTGTCAGCAATGCCCCAGTTGATATATGCCTGCACGATGCGCTGCTTCCTCATGCAGGCTTTCCATGCATTCACTCGGCTTTGTATGGCTACCATCTAGCGTGTCAGCGGCGCGCAAGCCACAGCATATATGCATCTTGAACTGCAGGCATTGCAGAAGGCCCTAGACTGGCTTGCAGAGCAGCCTGAAGATGCAGCAGAGCTAGCCGCACTGCTCTCTGAGGCAGCACCCAAACTCGCTTCAATGCTCAGAAGTCCAAGATACCTGGCATTAGCAGAGCAGCCACCTCCAGAAAGTCTTTGGAGCTGCTACATGCAGACATGAGCCTCATGCAGCGCCTCCAAGCTGCAAGGCCCATGCTTGTGGGTGCGTCCTCATTTCCTGTCAGCATGTTCATTGAGCCATGGTGAAATTTTGTTTGATCTGCTGTCAGTTTCATGGAGCGAGTATGACACAAATGCACTGACAGCAACAGTGAAGCCTGCTGACAAGACAGGATCTGGATGTGGTGCCCTACTTCTGCCTATGAAATGTTCAGGTTAGGTGTCTTGCAGCGACACACATTCACATTTTGCCAAAAGCTGCATGCAGTCATATGAACGTCATCTGGACATAGAGCTTCAGCTGCCAACTACAGCCAATCCAACTCCATGCCAGGTTCAGGACAACAGCACCATCTTGCATTTGAGTAAGTTTACATTATGCATTCCACGCTTTGCTGCTTTCAGCAAAGCACGCTGATAATGTTAAGGTTTTGTGAGTGTGTATTAATTAATGCATGCTCCCCACATAAGGCTTCAGACAAGTGTCATCTAGACTATGTGGTGAACACACAGGGCCAGGTGACATCAATTGGCACAGCCTCATCACAGTGTTCTCATCTGAGATGCTCAAGTTTGAGGAAGAGCAGCGGATCCTGGAGGAAGCTGCAACCGCAGCCCTGGAGGAGGCAGCCAAAGCCTCGGAGCGGCCCTACACCCCCCCTAGCAGGCGGGGGTCTGGCAACATGGAGCAACTGAGCTCCCCTAGAGGTAAGCTGGTGCATGTCAACAGCTGCAAGATTCCTAGGATGCTCTGAAAAGGGCAAAAGGGAAGAAGCGAAATCTTTTTGCCGGAAGACAATCATGAAAGGAGCCTCTGATAGTCAGCTGAAAAGGCCATTCTAAGTGGCGAACACAGCTAAGACCATAGCCAGTAGTCACCCAGGTGGTAAAAGAGGTGGATGAAACTTGACTCCGTAAAACGCGCCAGCTGTGCTGCTGATACAGCTGCTGCCTCGCCTGCTTAGATTGGCTTGCTGCCTCTGCTGCTGCTGCTGCTGCTACAGCTGTGTCTTTGTCAGGGCAATATGGCCTGTTTTGGCTGCCAAGCATGCAAACTTGCCATTGTTTGTCATCACTCACATAGCTGCACACAGAAACATACTGTGACCAAGTGCAATGTGCATGCATGATGCTTCGTCTGAGAAGCGCCTTGGACCACGCACACAACGCTGCATGCACTGCTGTCAAGCCACACAGTGTGAGACAGAGAAGAGCTATTGCTTTGCTTCTAGCTTTGACCACACCAGGCCATGACTCTTCACAGACAACTTGGTAGGCATCAACACCAATCAGGTGTCCTTTTGCTTCACAGCTGATTTGATAGAGTCAACACCAATCTGGTCCTGTTTTGCTTGGTAGGCAACTTGACTTGCAATCAACACCAATCTGGTCCTCTTCTGCTTCACAGGTGACCTGGTAGAGATCAACACCAATCTAGTCCTCTTCTGCTTCTTCAAGCCAGCCCAGGATTTCCCGAGCCAGGAGCGCTGCCTCATCCTCAAGTTTTTGCACACTCGCCTGCTCACCCAGTCAGAGCAGTTTGCCAATGAGCTGACTCGCCACCTGGACATCTGCGCTCCTACCTGCAGAATCCTGCGCCAAAAGGTGAGACTCATGCCACTGGCGGTTGCTACTGCATTAGGCTGATTCAGTTGTTTCATTGGTCATCAAGCTGTGTTTCAATGTTTAAATTGCAGAATTCTGCGCCAAAAGGTGAGACTCATGCCACTGGTGGTTGCTATTGCATTAGGCTGATTCAATGGTTCCATTTTTCATCATATATATGTTCTGATGTTCACATATATTGTTCCATTGCTCATCAAGTATGTGTCTTCCCCTAGGGCTGGGTATGTACAGTCCTGACTAGCTCCCTGTATGAGATCCTGTTTTGGCTGTTGCATGAAGTTGGGTGGCAGTGTTCTTTTTCTTGGATCTGTGTGTTGCTGCTCCAAACATCCTGAGAATGCTATGGCAGTCTGATGTTTGCTTGACGCTGCACAACTGGTAAACATGGGTATCAAATGGCCAGACAGAAAGCATGCAAAGCACAAACGGCGTGTGATCTGTCTGAGCTGATACACATGAAGCTGCTGTCGCAGTCTTGCCATACTGAGCGACTGATATACAGCACATTTACTGGGCAGCCCGGCATAATACTTGACTTCTCATTATATTGACGCCAAAAGGCATAGTCTTTTCTTTTCTTTTGATTTTCTACAGCACATTTGTAAGTGGGTTTCTGCGCAGGGCAGCACAGCAGCAGAATGGAAAGAGTGCCATGCGGCGGCGCTGCTGATTGGTAAGCGGGGCTCAGAAATGGCGGACCAAATGCAGCGCAGCGGTTGCATGTTGGTCATGGAGTATGTGCCCGGCTCAGCACTGTTCGCTGTCAATGGGCCCTTTCAGTCGGAGAAGCTTGAACAGACAGCGGCAGACTTGGGCAGGTGACACCGTAACACTGGTACCATGATGCTGTTACCGTAACAGCGATGCGATGATTGTCTACATGAACAGCCTTGAGAGTGTATGCTGGCAAGTGCTTCAGAGTGACGCTTCATCATTGCAATTGCCTTCAGCATTATTGGCAGCGAGCATTGGGTTGGCAACGGTGCATAACATCGGGCAAAGCACTTACTGCCTGTTGTGAGCAAGCTTACGCTGCAAAATAATTTGTGGTCGGACAGGTTATGTAGTCATGACTCATGCAAACACACAGCAGCTGTTCAGCACCAAGTGCTTGAGCGCCTGTCGGCTGCAGCAAGAGCCAGAGCCCTTTGAGCTCTTTGCAGGCTGTTCATGCCCTGAGGAAACCTGGGCCGCTATCACATAGGCAGGTGTATAAAAGCTTCAGGGAGAACACCTCCCCATGTCTAGTCTGTTGAAAATCCTGAAGGGTTTATGATGCATGTGATGCATGGCACAGGTTGTTCTTGCTGGACATGCTGCTGGGCAATGCTGACAGATTCCCTTGTGAGGCCTTAGGGTGGCGGGGCAACCCCCACAACATCATGTACAGCAACCATGGCCCCCTTCAGGTACACTCTGCACTCCTGTCACAGTCAGACTTTATAACAACCATTGAAATGCCTCAGCAAGCTTACATCATACATCTGCCCCTGTACTTGCCCCTGCAGCTGCCCTTGGACCTGCCCTCCCCCTTGACCCTGCCATTGCTTTTTGGCCTGCCCTTGCCGCTGCCCTTTCCCTTGCCCTTACGCCTACCCTTACCCTTGTCCCTGCCCCTTCCCTTGCCCTTACCCCTACTCTTACCCCTGACCCTGTCCTTGCTCTTGCCCTTGTACTTGCCCTCTTTAATTTGCCCTCAAATCCAACAAACCTGAATTGGGCAACAGTGCGCAGGGTCGCCTGGTAGCAATAGATGCAACAGTGCAGCGGCGGCCTCCAGGTGGGTTGGTCTCAGCTGAAGATGCAGCCTGCAATAGACTCACTGAGCTCGCACTCAATGATGTTGAGGTGAGTTTGCCCTGTACCACCCCAGGGTGCTGTTTGCACATAGCCCACCTCTCTGTCTCGGGTAAGGGTGCAATCTTGTCAGGTATGACACAGCGTGTGGTACTTTCATGTGAGAGAACGCTGCAGATCTTCAATGATGTGGACCATGTATGCTTTCATCTAGAGCAACCAAATGTCAGGTTCTATTGCAGCGCTTCTTGCATATCTCCCATCGTGCAGGCTTCCCACCATCCCATCAACAGTATCACATCCAAAAGGAAATCATTGTTGTTTATTCCTGAGGAAGCCAGACTTGTGACAAACGAACACCTGCATGTTGAGTGCAGGTAGCAAAGGCAGTTCTGAAAGAGGCTGTGTCAGGCAGCAAGTTTGCTGTGGAGGCTGTTGAGCAGTCAGATGTG
>JAABUO010005937.1_pt1 | contig 14120 bp, 14 predicted proteins | sample 5559291 | NCBI WGS metagenome assembly JAABUO01 (sample SAMN10711878, study PRJNA513372) | rock metagenome | isolation source: Antarctica rocks | place: Antarctica: Victoria Land, Finger Mt sud | reverse complement strand
CCACATGCTCACGGTCGTCCAGCGCTCCGTCGCGGCCGGCTGCCGCCTCAACCGCCGCAAAAAGAAGCCTAACACCTATCAACTCCTCCTTGAGCCCGCCTTGGCAGGATTAGCTTGATGCGAGTGGCGCGGACGGCAGCGCGCCCCCACCGGCCGCCGCACTGCCGGCGCCCGTTTCCGTGGATGCCCCCTTCATCAGCGCAGCGGCCGCGCCGATGGCGTTCCCTGTCGCCGCGCCCGCCGCGACGCCGATCGCAGTGGACAGCAGTGGCACATGGCCGATCCCGAGCGCGCGCGAGGCCCCGCCGCCGAGCAACGCGTCGCCGAGCTTGGGCGCCCCGTAGAGCACGAGGGCGGCGGCGATGGACACGGTGAGCGACTGGATGCCGCCGTTGAGCATCCCTTTGTGCGCGAAGTAGTCCAGCATCGCCGCGTCGGCCACCAGGGCGATGGCGTAGGACACGCCCCATAGCGTGATGCTGAACCACAGCCGCGCCCACGCCGACGCCACCGAGCGTGTGAGCGGCGTCACCATGCACACGACGGCGACGGGCGCGGCGAGGAAGATAGCCGCCCCGAAGATCGTCCCGATGGTCCGCGTGATGGCGACGAGGATCAGCAGCACGAAGAAGCCGACGACGAAGAGCACGATCGCGCCCAGGATCGTCGGGGCGTCGAGGAAGTTCTTGAGCAGGTCGCCGTTGATGAGTCCCCCCGCCATGGTCCCGATGATGTCGGCCCCCTGTTTGCCGGCGTTGGCAAGGATCATGTTGGACGCCCCGTTGACCGCTGTGATATAGAGCCCCATGAGCCGGGGCAACTCCACCACAAAGGCGAGGCCCAGGCCGCCCTCGATCATCTGCCCGGCCGCGTCGCCGGGCGAGCCCAGGCCCAGGCTGCGAACGTACCAGGTGGACGCGCCGGCGAGGAAGAGCACCACGAACAGGTCGCGCGCGAGGTCCTGCACCGTGCCGAACACGGCCATCAACGCGGGAATTTGGGTATAGTCCTGCTGCGCGGTCAGGCCCATGGTCACTTGCTGGCCGACCTTAGCGGCCCCGGCCGTGGCCGTGGTCTTGAGCCAGTCACCGATCCAGGCTTTGGGGTCGAGGCAGAAGGTTTTGCTGGTGGTGAGGCCGGTGGGCAGGGTAAAGCTCCACCCACCGCAAGGGGGCGGGGGCGGGTCCACGGTGAACGACGCGGAGGCCGAGAGCGTCGGGTGCGCACCGGCCACGTAGAGGCGGTGCGTGCCGACGCCGGGGGTCGGATCGACGCCCAGCACGAGGTCGAAGCTGGTATCGCCGTTGTCGTCGGCGGCGTGCGTCCCCAGCGCCGTCCCGCCGACATGATCCCACGACAGCGTGAGCGTCTGATTGGGCGCGAAGCCGGACACGTTGACCGTGACCACCGTGCCCTTCTCCGCCAGCGCGTGCGTGAGTGTGGGCGTGACCTTGGGGTGGAGGGTCTGCGCGACGGTGAAGAACGCGCTGGCCGAGGTGCGGTTGGGTCCGACGGCGCGCACCTCGTGCGGCCCCAGGGCGGTGGTGGCCGGGGCCTTGGTGTCGATGTGGACGTAGCCGCCGTCGCTCGTGCCGCGCGCCAGGTAGGCCCCATCCCAGGACAGCGTGACCGTCCCATCGGGGAAGTCGGAGCCGACGACGACGAGGCTGGTGTCGGGCATCCCCTGGCTCGCCGAGAGCGCGAGTATGGGGTGGTGTGTCACCGTGGGCGACGGGTACGGGGTGTACGTGGCTGCCGGCGTCTGCGTCGGGTACGGTGTCTGCGTCGCCGGGGGTGTCTCCGTGGACGTGGGGGCCGAGGCCGCGTGGGTGGCCCCCGCGTGCATACCCAGGGCGAGCAGGACGAGCGCGGTCAGGGCGACGATCAGCCGGTACAGGGGACGTCCCATCGCTTGCCTCCCCCTCCCCGTAGCCAGGCCACGGCGATGTGCCCCACTGCCAGCACCGGGATGAGCACCGGCCCCGCGAGGACGGTGATCACGACGAGAGGGAGGATCAGCAGCGCGACGGTGGCGGGCAGTACCGCGAGCGTTTGCGCGAACGTCGGGTGCGCCAGTAGGGCCGCAGCGACGTCACCTATCCAGCGGAGGAGGCCGACGAATGGGGCGCGTCCGACGGTGTGCACCGCGACGAGCAGCGCGAGGAAAGCGGCCCAGGTCACGGCCCAGCGCCCCACGAGGCGCGCCGGGAAGCGTCGCCCGCTCGTCGCGGCCGTCCCCCCCGTGCCGGACACGCCGGTCGCCCGCCCCCGTGCGAAGAGGGCGACCGGCGCCACATAGTAGAGCAGCGCCTGCATGAGGAGGGCCGCCAGGCGCGGCACGGCCCATACTACGTCCGCCAGTAGTCGGACGATCCTGGTGCTGCGTCGGCCCTCATCGTCGATGTGATCCATGTCGATACTCCTTGGTGCGAGAGGTGGCGTCGCGTCCCTGTGCGGGACGGCTCTTAGCGCGCGGCGGCCCATGTCGCCCCCTCTCTCTCGGCCCTGATGGCCGCTGTATTATGGGCGACATCGAGAGACTCGACGGCCGCGTGGTCTACCCCTGTCGCCTCCATCTCCTCGGGGGTCTTGCCCGCGGCGAGCAGGCGGACGGCCCGCCACACCTCGTCGCCGGTCGGCCGCTCCGGGTCGCGCGCTACGGCGCTGACCATGCGCCCGCGCACCTCCTTGTCGTCGGGGTCGGACGCGAAGAGCCAGTAAATCTCTTTGATGGTGGCCGGGACGTTGACCACGCCGCGCGCCGGTGGCCCGTACTTGCTGGTGCGGATCATGAGCATCTGCGAGTGCTTGCCCTCCTCGCCCTTCAACACGGCCAGGCGCGCGGACTCGACCTCGGTCAGGCCCAGCTTGCCCGCCACCCACTTGCGCGGGTCCACGCCCGACTCGTCGTTGGTGTCGTGCATGTTCAGGATGAAGTGGAGGCTGGCCTGGTCGAAGAAGTCGGCCGCCGAGCCCTTCGCCAGGTGGCTGATCTTCTGGCTGATGAAGTCCGGGATCATGGCGTCGTGGCGTCCCGTCAGGCCGGTGTTGCTGACCCACTCCTGACCGGCCGGGTGTTTGAGCAGCGCCCAGCCCTCGTCCCAGGCCAGGAAGTGCAGCACCGTCCCCCGCCCCGTGCGCGCGAACCACTCCTTGGCCAGGCGATGGCGCCGGTCCACCAGGTCGGTCAGCGCGAACATGACGAAGGCGTAGATCGGCGTGTCGCCGCCGAGGTCCTTGCGGTCGATCTGGATACCGAGCAGGTGGGCGTCGATCTGAACGCTGGTCGGCCGGTCCACCAAGGCGGCGTGCTCGCCGTCGCGCGCATAGGAGGCCAGGCGCGCGGCCAGCGTCTTGTACAGGCGTCGGTCCTCGTAGTCCTCCTGCGCCTTGGCCTGGTCCTCCAACCAGGCGACGAGATCGCGCTCCAACGGCGTGCCGTCCGCGGGGCGGTCGTCGTCCGTGGCCGCATCGCCGGCGCGGAAACCGGCGTAGACGGCGCGCACGCCCGCCCCGACGGCCGCGCGGTCGAGGTCGTCGAGCGACCGGCCGGCCGCGGACAGCAGCACCTCGTGCGCCCGGACGACGAAGCGCGTGCGCGCGGCCAGCTCCTCGGGCGTGGCGCGCGGGCCGTCCCAGATGTTGAGGGCGGCGGTGCCGGGTCCGCCCAGGCGGATCGTCGCGCCCCCTGAGATGGCGGCGAGGGCCTCGTAGCCGCCTACCGTGTCGATGGCGGTGGCCCAGGCGTCCCATAGCATGAACCAGAGCATGAGCATCTGCACGAAGAAGGTCTTGCCCTGCCCCGAGCCGCCGAAGGTGGAGATCAGGCGGTTCTTCATGGAGCGGTGGCGGATGTTCAGGCGCACGAGGGCGTTGTCGATGGCGCTGACCGCGATGGGCACGCCGTCGGGATGGCCGGGCTGGTGGACGATGCAGGGCCAGGCGTTGGCCACGGTCTCGGCCTCCATCCGGTAGGCGGCGCGGGCCGGGTCGAACCCGAGCGGCCGGGTCGCATCGGCGAGCGGGCGCTGGTGGCCGCGGGCGCGCGCGGCTTTGGCGTCGAGCCCGCCGCCGCTGGTGAGCTGGCCCCACAGGGCATCGGCGCGCCGGCGCACGCTGTCCCGATCCGGGGCGAACACCGTCACGTAGACGCCGCACTTGACGATCGCGGCGCCGGCGGCGCGCATGCGGCGGGCCTGGCCGCGCGCCTCGTTCTTGGCGTCCTCGGTGTCCACGTCGGCCTCGCGCCCGCGCACGCCGGCGCCCACGACGACATCGCCGAGGTTGCGGTTGCGCTTCTTGGTCAGCTTGCGCTCCTTGTCCTGGTCCAGGCCGTCGACATGGATGGCGAGGCGCAGCGGGGCGGGGAAGGCCAGCACCGGGGCCAGGAAGCCGGGGTTGGTCGTGCGGGGCGGGACGAGCAGATAGAACGAGCACGCCCACCACGGCCGGCCCTGCGCGTCGACCCCGTGCACGTCGTCCAGCGACTCGGGGGGCCGGGGTCGCTCGTCGGGGTAGGCGTCGAGGAGCGCGCGGACGTCCGCGCCGCCGAGGCGCTGGGCGTGGACGCCCATGCGGTGGAGCCCGCGCTGCACCTCATCGACCACGAGGTTGAGCGAGGTGTCGCGGCGGGCGCGCGTCGGTCCGGTGACGACCGCCAGGAAGCGATGGCGCGGCACGAACCGCGCGCCCAGGTAGGCCGTCCAGCCGGCCTTGAGCCGCTCCTTGAGGTCGGCGAGCGCGGCCGTGGGCGGGGTGAGGTCGGCGAACGCCTCGGCGACGGCGGCCTCGGCGGTGGTCGGCGTCGAGAGCACGACGAGCTGGAGCTTGTAGCCGGGCGGGAGCGTCACGACGGAGGCGAAGGCGGCGGTGAAGAGGTCCTGGGCCTCCCCGGTCATGGTGAAGAGCATGACGCCCTCGGGCAGGTCCAGCCAGGCGCGCGGACCGACGCCCGGCTGGGTGGCCGTGCCGTCGTCCGCGATGGTGAGCTTGCCGCGCCGGCGTGTCGTCAGCTCGTCCGTGGACGCAGGCCGATCGTGTCGTTGGGGTCGGCGGATCATGAGACCTCCCGCGCGACGAGGACGCGCCGCCGGCGACGCCGACGGGCGGCGCGGTCCCGGTAAGCCACGACGTAGCGATCCGCGGGACGCGGGTGACGGCGTGAGCGCGTCGCGGTGCGCGGCCGGACTCCCGTCACCTTGTCGTGTCGAGGTGTGGGCGTCGTCGGGAGGCGCAGCCGGCCTCGGATACGGGAGGGCCATGCAAGTGACGGCAACGCGAACGACGGACGCTTCAAGGACGGTCGCGCGCTCGTACGCGGGCGCGGGCGCGGAGCTTTGAGGGCGCGCGGGGCTATCGGGAGGCGCGGCTCCGTCGGGGTGTGCAAGGTTTTTGGAGGACGTGCCGCGCGGGCCGCGTCGTGTCGCGCGCGCGTCCGCCGTGCCGTGTCCGTGACCCGCACAACGGTCGCACGGACAGCCAAGGTCAGGCGCGGGGGTAGGTCCACCGCCCTGCGCAGCAGGTAGCCGGCGAGCTGCTTGGGGTAGGGCTCGACCGCGCCCTTGTCCAGCAGGCTCCACGCCAGGAACGCGAGCAGGCCGGGGACGCAGATCACCAGCATCAGGTGGAGTTGGCCGGCGGTGGACTTGTCGTAGGGCAGGCGGCCGGTCAACGTGACGAGCCCGTAGGCCAGGAGGCCGACGGCGGCGAGGCTGACCACTTGCCGGATCGAGAGCACGCCGGCGATCCACTTGATGGGATCGTTGAGGTAGAGCGCCGTGCGATGGTTACGCGCCATGGGCCGCCTCCACGTCTCGTAGGGGCGCGCGCCCGGCCGGCGCCGCGGTGTGCGCGTTGATCGCCTTACCCAGTCCCCCGCCGTACAGGGTGAAGGCCGCGCCGACGTACAGCAGCGCGAGGTCGTGGCCGCCGAGCCCGGCGACGAGCAGGAGTCCGAGCGCGCCGTAGCCGAGATAGGTCACGGTCACGCCCAGCAGCGGGCGGTGGAGCGCGACGAGCCGCGCCCACAGGGCCGCCCGCATGGCACGGGCGTCGTCGTCCGGGTGGACGCGCGACGGGGACGCGCGATCGACGGGCGTGGGTGTCTGATAGTGATGGGCCATGGGCGGGTCTCCTTGCCTTGTGGTGGGATAGACGGCGCCGTGGGGAGGGGCGACATAGCTCCTCCCCGCGCGGCGTGCCGGCGCGGTCGTGCGCCTACTTGACGTTGGCCTGGAGGTAGTCCGCCATGCCCTTGGACCCGAACAGGAAGGCCGAGGCGATGATAGCACTGATCCACATGCTCGTCGCGCGGGGGCTGTGGAGGGCCTGCGCGCCGCCCGCGATCACGAAGGCGAGGGTGGCGAGGGGAACCTTGAAGGTGTCGGCGATGTCGAGCAGCGCCGTGGCGAGATTGGCGAACGGATTGGTGCCGGCGGCGAGGACCGGGGTGAACGCGGCGAGGGCGGCGGGATGCGTCAGGGCGAAATGGGCGGACGTGGCGACGGCGAGTGTTTCGTGTACCATGGTGGGCTATCCTCCGAACGGTTCGTTGAGCAGATAGGTCGTGCCGTGTTGGCGTGCTTCTTGCCCCGATCCGGAGATCGGGTCTCGTGTGACCCGCGCGCGGTCGGCTAGTTGGAGCTGACGGCCGCGCGCTTGATTGTGTGGGCTGTGATCGGTTGGGCTGTCGTGGGCCTGTCCGCCGCGAGGTGGTTATCGAACTGGTCTTTCGAGAGGAGCAGCAGGCGCTCGCCCGTGCGGCGATCCTCGGCCTCGACCTGCCACGCGACGGCGGCGGACCAGGCTCGGCGCACCTCCAGGACGCAGTAGCCTGGCGTGCGCGTGACGCGTCGTGCCAGGACGTACGCGCTCTCCTCATCCATGCGTTTAACACCTACCTCCCTGTCCCGCACTTGCGGATCTACGGTCATGCGTGTTAGCTTAGGAAAAACGACGTGAATATGCGCCGTCACCAGCACGCCCAGCATCTTCTATTATAATTGAATTGGTTTCAAGGATAATAGAAGATGCTGCGTTTACTGTACCGGGCGGAATCACAAGATGTCAAGGGGTCATCGACATGGTAAACAAGGCGAAGGACAGCACGCCCCGCGATCCATCCGATAATTTCGCCCAGAAGCTCAATCGTCTTTTTGCGGCTCGTCTCTCACCCGATGGGGACGAGTACGCCTTGACTGCGATAAGGGATGCGACGGGTGGGCGGCTAACGATCGCGTACCTGAGCCTTCTGCGTAAAGGGGGTATTCAACATCCAAGCCTCGACAAGGTAGAGCTTCTCGCCGATTTCTTCGGCGTGTCCGTCACGTACTTCACGGACAAGGAAGGGGCCGTATACGTCGATGACGAGATGAGTGAGGCCCTACGCAAAGCCCTGGCGGAGCCGAGGGTGCGGGAATTGGCGCTACGCGCGAGCGAGCTTGGCCCCGCCGAGCACGATCTCTATATACGATTGCTGGAATATTCCAAAGAGGTTGCAGCCCGTATCGCCGACGAGAAAAAAACGCGAACCGTGGATACGGACAACCAACAATGAGAATAACGACGCACCAACCCAACGCGAACAAGGACGAACACAATGGCCTTTATGCCCAAGAGTGATGCACTGGGGACCCTATTGGTGGAGGCGGGGGAAGCGGCTATTGCGTTATGGATAGAGCTAGGTTCGCCGGTAAACAGGGAACAGTTTAACGACGCGCTCAACGCCCACCCTGAATACAAGATTTATCTCGAAACCCACTTGCAACCCATGGATAAGACATCGATCTATGGGTCGTGTTATACAGCAAATAACGAAACCTGGGTCACATGCCTTCGCGCGGGCGCTACACGCTGGCAGCAAGACTTTGCCTTCTATCACGAGGTTGGGCACGTTGTACGAGGTGATACCCAGGAGGCTGGCTGCTTAGAGCTTGTAACACGGGATGGCCTGCTAACGACGCCGCATGAAGTATTTGCCGATGCTTTCGCCCATACCACGATGCGACTGATCATGTACGGCGATTCCGCTATTGCTATGGCGCCGGGGAGGTCGTCCGTCGATACGGAGAGGGCGGGGGAGATTGAGCTACTGGAAGACTTCTATCGGAGGCTCAGGGGGTAGCGGTGAACTTCTTCTTCGCCGTTGGGCTGATGACGGTTCTTGTCGGGGTGTGGGTCCTTTATCGCGTCCGTACGAGGGCGGGCCTCCTGTTTGGGCTCAGCGCCCAGGCCGCTTGCCCCGCTTTTACGTTTTGGTCGCGCCCTAACTGCGTCCTGTTCGACAGCCTTACTCGTATGCCGGGACTCGGGCTGCTTTGTGGCTACATCGGCGGCAATTTGGTCATCGTCCTACAAGTCGCGTGGGCCTTAACAGTGCTAAAGCGACGATCTCAGCAGTATCAGGGGCGCTATAAAGCGGGTATGACGCTGTGCGGTGTCTTGTTGGTGTTGGCCGTGATCACATGGTCTGTGGCACAGCGAGAGGTCGGCCACGATGCGGCGCGATTGTTCTATCATGGGTACCGCGGGTGGCCGACGGGGGTACTGCTCTGGAACATGATCACTGGCCTCTCGACCGTCTACGCAAGTGGCTTTAGTTTGCATTTGGTGCGACGTCTCTGGCGTTACACTCATGAGATTAAGTGGGTGGTCATCGCCTGCGCGAACTGCGTGACAATCATTTATGGATGCTCGATTGCGCTGCAAGCGGTGTTGGACCGAGCGGGCGTCGGAGTCTCCGTGCGACCGATCGAATGGAGTGTGGTGGCCGCTACCTTCAGCGCCATCGTCGTCGCCGCAGCCTGCTGGATGATTTTTGTTACTCCCCGGTGGCGACAGCCGTTTCGTTTACTGTCACTCCTTGTGCGGGTTAAGCGTCTCTATCCTGTCCGTCGCGATCTCGTGGCGCTCCTCTCGCTGTTAAGCGATAGATTGGTGGCGCTACGCTCTCATACCGATTACACGCTTGTGCGTGATGTCACCGACCGCTGCGTCGCCGAGGGCTTGCCTCACCACTGGCGCCGCATCGCGATTGAGGCGGCCCGCTGGATCACCGTGCGCCGCGCGCTCATCGCGCGGCAACCATGGTCACAGGTCGACGACGTAAAAGTGCGCGCGACGGACGAGGCTATCGTTGCCAACGCCGTTCGCCATGTGAAAGGGGGGACATATCTATACGCCGATCTCTGCTACGTGGTCATCCTTGCCCTCGGCCTGGAGCTTGTGCCGACCTGGTTGGAACCGCTACCCGAGCCTTTGGCGTGGCATCGCGCCGTCGCGCTGCTCATCTCCGACGTCCTGGCGGCACGTCGCGGGATGGCTCTCTCAAACAGGGAGCTTGGGGGTGCCGTGGCGCGGCCTGTCTGGGGCAAGGGCATGCGGCGTGGGCGGTGTGGATGGGCCAGCTTGGCCTGGCGAGACGAGGTACGACGGACGTGGCGGGCCATAGGGAGGTACTTGTCGCCTCGCGCCATAGAAACGGCGATAGCGCGCATGTACGACGATCTTGTGACGTTGAGCATGTTATGCACTGATTGGATGGCCTACATAGAGGATTGCGCCGATGCAACCGTCGTTCATGCGGTTGCGAAAATATGCGAAAAAGCAGATCTCCCCATCGATCAACGGCTCGTCGCGTTGGAGGCGACCCGCTGGATGACATTCTTCCTCCCTGCCGCTACAGATCGGGCGAACCCTGCCGCAGGCCCTATCGACGCTGGAGCGCAAGCTCCAGCGCTCGCCCCCATAGGAGCTCTCGACTTGGCGCAAGAGCCTATCCACTACGCCAATGTGTGCCGCGTGCTGGTGTTGCTCCTGTCCCCTTCCCGGTTGCCACTAGGCGTCATGCCGCGGCATAAGCTGACGGGATGGCATCGCAACGTGGCCGCATTGATTACAGTGGCGATAGCGCCCGAAACGTCTGTTCCTTAGGTGAGGGCGGTGTGCCGGCATATTCTTGGCTCCGTGCATCACTCCATACGACCACGTCATGGGATCGACCAGTAAATATTCCCTCTCCTTTTCCTGGGACGCGGCATGACGGCCATTCCGTTGAGCAGGGGCTGCCCCGTCGCAATAATATGCTCCACGATGTCCGCGCTGCGTCGCACGCCGCCGCTACGAAGGATCGCCTCCCGCAACCGCATCGCATGTGCACGGTGAGAGTCGTGCTCGAGAACCGTGCGCATAGCTGTGCGTAAGCGAGCGGTGTTTAGGTGCGATAACGATAGGACCGTCCCCGCTCCTGTCCACGTCACGCGCGCTCCGACGCCGGGCTGATCGTTCGTGATGGGAATGGCCACCATAGGGACACCATGGCTGAGGGACTCCAATACAGTGTTAAGCCCGGCGTGCGTAATCGTTAGTCGCGCACGCGAGAGTAGGTTTAGTTGGGGGGCATATGCTACAACCAGGGGTGATCCGGGTAGGTCCCCGACATCTTCAACGCGCGCCCCTCCACCGAGCGACAGTACAAGTTGTGCATCCAGGCCGATGCAAGCGGCCGCGATAGAGTGGAAAATGTCGCGCCTCCGATTTTGCAAAGTCCCCATCGACGCGTAAATGAGGGGCTGGCCGGTCAGGCGGTTGTACGGAAATGTGATGTTCTGCACCCCATCATCGGTCCGTAAAGGACCTGTGTAATGGAAACAATCAGGCAAGGCCCGCCGGGGGAAATCGAACTCGCGCGGCAACTGGGAGAGTTGCGCCAACGGGGAGAAGAGATCGTCGTCACTGCGCACCGGTGGTAAGCCCCAGCGCTGGCGATATCCGGCCACGAGACCGAACATGGGGCGCAGGAGCGGCGCGGCCAAGGCGTAGCCCAACCTGTTGCGCAGGAGCGCACGCTCCGTCGTTCGATAAGCCCAGGGCGTGTAGAAGGGCGGCACCCCCACTTCCCGGTTAACGGGGAGGGCATTGCAGACGGTCGCGAAAGGGAGGTCAAGGTGCTGAGCGATGGTCGTCCCGGCCGGCTCGACCTGATCAACCAGGAGGGCTTGCACTCCCGCCTCACGCAAGGCCGTCGGCGCAGTTTGGAGGAGCATTGTCGTCATCTTGACCGCACCTTCGAGGGTGAACCGCGCTGCCGCGAGGCCGGTAAGTTGCCCAAGTCGGGCCAGTGACGCGGCCTGAGACCCTAGCGGATCGCTGACCTGCCCGACGGGGCAGAAATCCAACTCTTGAGCGCGCACCAGGGGTTCGCCGTCGAGAATGTTAAAGGCCGTGACGCGATGCCCACGCCGTTGTAATTCCCGCCCGAGCGCCCCCATCGGGTTTAAGTGGCCCGAACCAGGGGGGCACAATATACCGATATGAGCCATTCTCGCTCCTCCTTCAGATTGTCACGCGCCCCTTTTCATGGTACCGTGTGGTCTGCGTCTTTGCTGTCCGTGCCACCCTGGTCATCTCCACAGATCATGAACGTAAATAGCGCGTCGGCCGCGTCCTCGGCCTCGCGCTCTTGGTCGGCCGTGTAGATGCCGGCGGCGAGCGGCGCGTGCTTGGCGATGAGGTGGGCCAGGCCATGGAGGGTGGCGTGCTCACGCTCAACGAGGGCGGCATACGCGGGGACGGGGATGACGTAGCGCTTACCTGCCTCGTCCTTGGTCGCACAGCCGGAGAGCGGCAGAGCGCCGGGGGCCAAGCCGCGCCGGCCGCGCAGGTGATCGAGTGCCGCGCGGAACGCGTCCGTGGTGAAGGGCGGGGCGAGCCCCAGCTCCTCGCGGACGGCGCGGAGAAGCGTGGCGCGGTCGGCATGCTGGGGCTCGGCGCCGTGCAGGGCGTGGACCCCCGGACGCGCGCTAGAGTCGATGTAGAGGTCTTCGGGACGTGGGGGGATATCGGCGCGCCGTGCCGCGTAGGCGGGGGGGCTCCTCGATCAGATGGACGACGTGGCCGTGCAACGCCTGCTGCGGGTGGCTCTCGGGCGTCATAGCCCCGTACTGGCCGCCGGGGAGCAATGCAGCCACGACCGCCAGCATCTCGTCGGGCGTCGGCGTGAAATCTGGGTAGCTCGCGGAGAGGTGGTAATGTTCGCCGCGCTCGGGCTCCTCGTCCACCGTGACGAGGATGCGCAGCGCACCGTCCGAGCCGCGCTTAGTCATGTACACGGATGCGTGCTTCCCAGACGCGGCGTACTGGCGGCTCTCCCCTTGTTGGTAGTACAGGCGGCGCCCATCGGCGAGCGTCACGTCGCGCGTGGGCAAGGTGCGCGTGGGCATCGTCTCCCTCCCTTAGCTAGACTTTGGCCATTCGCGGAGGAAATAAGACAGGCAGACTAATATTACAACGTTAGGACGAATCGTGCCGCTGGAGGGTGCGCGCGCGGTGGGACAGATAGGCGGCATAGTTCTGCTGCTGGATGTAGCACAGGTGGTGCAGCACCGTGGAGATGTCGCGGGGCCGGCGTGGCAGCACGGCCTGGAGCAGCAGGCGCACCTGGGGCACAGTCAGGGCTGGCGCTTTTTTCCCCCAAGCGGAGCCGTGCCCGGACCAGGAAATGATGCGCGAGGAACGAGAGCGTGATATGGTGATGCCAGCCGACCCAGCCGCGGACCTCATAGTGGTCCAGGCCAACCTCGCCCTTGGCTTCCAGGATGCCGGTTTCCACCGGCCAGCGTAGGCCGCACAGCCAGACCAGCGTCGCCAGCGGGGTGTCCGCCGACGCATTGGAGAGGTAGGCCGTGAGCGTCGGCGCGTCGCCCAGGCTGCGCCGCAGCACCACCCACACGTCTGGCCCCGGCTGCCCGTCGCGCGTGGCGCACGCCCGCACGCGCGCGATGTCCGCCTCCAGGGGCCCCTTGGCTCCCTCCTTGATCAGGTGGCGCGTCCAGGCCGCCGCCGGCAGCGCGGCGGCCAGCGCCCCGACCTCCACCGCTGGGGGACCGGCGGGGGCGGCGTCATCCTCCTGCGGCCGCCACACGCGCGTCGTGTGCGGCATCTCGGCCAGGTAGATCAGGTCAGCGGCGGTGAGCTGGTCCAGGAGGGCGGTGTTGGCCCCGAAGCCCTCGTCGCCGGTCACGTAGCGGAATGCCAACACTCCCCGACCGTGCACGGCGGCAACGATCTCCCCGGCCAACTGCGGCTTGGTGCGAAAGGTCACCTCCGGTGGCACCCCACACCGTGCCCGACGCTCCGCATAGTCGGGGCTGAACCACTTCTCAGGCAGATACAGGCGACGATCGACCAGCGTGTAGCCGTGCTGGCTGGCGTAGCAGGCGACGACACTGGCCTGGCAGTTCGCCACCTTGCCCGACGCCCCGCACCATTGGCGCGCCACGCCGACCGACTCCGGCCCTTGCTTGGGGAAGTCGCAGCCATCCACGATCAGCACGCCCGTCTCCGCGTCGCCGAGCGTCGCCGCGACGATCTCCTGGTGGCGGAGCAGCACCGCCTCGGCGTCCCAGGTGCTCTGACTAATGAACTGCTGCAGCGCCTGCACATCCCCGTCGGGCAGGGCCAGCGCCAGCGGCTCGATCGTCTTGCGCTCCAGGTCGAGCAACTGGCCCTGCAGGTAGCACAACGCGCCACGGCGCTGCTCCGTGCGGGCGAAGAGCGGCGCGAACAGGGCGTGATACGCGACGAGTTCGGCGGCCAATGCCGCCACATCGCGCGGCGCCAGATTGATTTCCGGGGGCCGCCCCGACGGCGGCGGGATCGTCTGCATGACCTTGGCTATCGTTTCCATCTCTCATCCTCCTGCTGCCTTATCCAGCAGGATCGCGGCCACCTAACGTTGTAGTACTAAGCAAAGGACCACTTCACCAGTGCAAGGAAAAGAGGCGACCAATGCTTACTCTGCCCGCTCCCATTATGGACCGTCTGGCGCCCTTCGCGCCAGTCTTCTCACGCCGTGTCTGGCGACGCGTGCCCACGTTGGTCGGCGGGGCGATCCTCGCGCCCGGACGGCGCATGGTCAGTTCGACCCTACGCGTGATGGGACTCGGCCACTGCCGGGCGTTCTCCACCTACCATCGCGTGCTCAACCGGGATGTGTGGTCGAGCCTGCGCGCCAGCCGTATCCTGCTCGGCCTGCTCGTCGCGGCCTTCGCCCCGACCGGGCCGCTCGTCGTCGGTATCGACGCGACGCTGGAGCGGCGGCGCGGTCCCAAGATCAGCGCCGC
>JAABUO010005935.1_pt1 | contig 14125 bp, 18 predicted proteins | sample 5559291 | NCBI WGS metagenome assembly JAABUO01 (sample SAMN10711878, study PRJNA513372) | rock metagenome | isolation source: Antarctica rocks | place: Antarctica: Victoria Land, Finger Mt sud | reverse complement strand
TCAGGCTTAATAGGTACCGGTGGAACAGGATGTGAGATAGGTGGTGGGTGTACCGGCTGCGCCATGCCCAGGGTAGAAGTCGAAACTAGCAATTGGGTCTTGTGATCCGGTCCGGTACTGTTAGGCGGTTTCGGTGTAGGTTGGTCTTGCCTGGGCTGTGACGGACTATTACGCGATTGGATTATACCATTCAGGTCATCGATATGGTTTTGAAAGTCTCTAAGCTGCTGTTGAGATGCATTTCCAGAGGCAACCACCTTCATCAACGCTTTCAGGTTATGGTCTGATGCGGCCCTTGTAGCTAGCATCTGAATGACTGGATCGGGACTAGGCTTTGCTCCAGGAGTTGTGCTTTCATCCTGTCTTGTAGTATTAGGCGCAGTTGGGCCTTGCCGCTCCGGCATGATAGGCTTAGGTGTAGCGACGGGTGGATGATGCAATGGACTTGGCCCCTGGGGCCCGAATTGACCAAAGCCTTCTTTGAAAGGTGGCAGCGTAAGCTGAGAGGGGTTTGAACTTGGCGGGCTATGGTGTTGAAAATGGGGTGCTGCAGGAGGTGGCGCGTGATAATGGGGAGTCTGATATGTGTTGTGATTTTGAAAAGGATTAAATTCTGAGCTGGGAGGTGGCGGCGTTTGATTGGTAGTTGCGGAAAAGGTCGATTGAGACTCCTTGACAGTGTATAAAGTAATATCAAAGACATGAGGCTCAATGATCATAGAACAGACACCAAATTTGGTCATTGATTCCTTCGCTGGATTTGGGGCATCAACTGGGACTTTCTTCTTTGATGGTTTTGCCCAGTATTTTTCGAAGATGCCTTCGGAAAGCCATCTCTGACGCGAGCGTTCTAATGCTGCCGCTAACACACCACTGAGGAGACAAATCAGCCAGATTCATCTTGCTCTGATTGATTCTATGTACGAACCTCTCGGAAATGGTCTGGAAATCCGAGATTGATAAGTCCACGACCTGCTGTTCCGGTAGAATCGGTAAAGGTTGTCCGTCTTTGAGCTTCACTGGCAGCCCTTCTTCCACTGGAACTACCTGGGGCGGCGGAGGAGGTGGCGGAGGTGGCGGAAGCGGTGTCGACTCGCGTTTCTTCAATGGTGGCTCACCGCGATTTCTTGTCGAAAGCTTTCTTTTTTCCGTCATCACTTTAGGCTCCTTACCACTGCTCAGTGATACCAGGACAAACGCTCCTTAGGACCTCATGGATAATGGCAGAGTAATCCAGATTGACAATTATCTCAACTTCTTTTCTCAAGAAAGCGCGTGAAGCCGCGGCTAACAGCTCCTCGAGCGGCTCGCTGTACCCTTGAGCCCCTCCCCCACATTCGAAATCACTCGCCTCGACCATTTTGAGTCGAGTTCTCGATGGCTGAAGGGGATTCTGTGGTAACGCACACTGACCTCTCAAAGTATTTTCGTCTGGTAGCGAGTGGGAAAGGTATCCCTTCCCCCTGGAACCTTTACCTTTACTCGTCATAAAATCCAAGATATTAACTTCCAATAGTCCGCGACGTCTACCAGATCGACGACTCGACCCTACTATTTGTAGCCACCGACCGAGTCAGCGCTTATGATGTTGTAAGCTAGCCCTTCTTCAACTTATATCGACTGTCTAAATCATCGTCCACCCAGGTCCTGAAAAATGGTATTCCCCACAAAGGCACCCTCCTCACCACCCTCTCTGATTTCTGGTTCCGCCTCCTCCCCACCTTGCTCCCCTCTCTCCGCACGCACTTCTTAACCCTCTCCCTCCCCTCTCCTCTTGCCTCCTCCCAACTCGCTCCCACTTTTCAAAATCGCAGCATGCAAGTCCGACGCCTCAAGATCTTCCCCATCGAGTCTATAGTCCGAGGCTACATTACCGGCAGCGCATGGAGCGAGTATGTGAAGAAAGGGACGGTGCATGGGATGGAGATGCCGAAAGGCCTGAGGGAGAGCGAGAAGCTGGAAAAGGCGCTGTGGACGCCGAGTACGAAGGCTGAGGCGGGGGCGAAGGACGAGAACATCAGCCCTGGGAAGGGCGCGGAGATTGTAGGGAAGAACTATGCCGATCAGATAGCAAGTCTTTCGCTGCAGCTGTATAACTCTGCTGCCTCGTACGCACTCGAACGACACATCCTCATCGCGGATACGAAGTTCGAGTTCGGGCTTGATGAGACGACATCTCCGCCGTCGGTAGTGCTGGTTGATGAGGTGCTTACGCCCGATAGCAGCCGATTTTGGGATGCGGAGAAGTATGAGGTCGGAAGAGGGCAAGATAGTCTGGACAAGCAAGTGTTGAGGGATTGGTTGGTGAGGGAGGGGCTAAAGGGGAGAGAAGGCGTGGAGATGCCCGAGGAGGTGGTACTGAGGACGAGAAAAGGGTATGAGGAGGCGGCGGAAAGGCTGATGAGGGGTGCGAATGTATAAAATTGTGGAGTGGATGATCTGTAAAAGAAAGAATAGACTTTGATATTAGACCTTATGATCATGGTAGCAAAGGTAACAGCATTTCACGAACATCAAAAACCTCGTAGGCACGAAAGTCTTTGACATTCTAAGATAAGGATACTCAGAACATGTATCCGCGTGCACATGACAGACAGATGGCAAAAATACAACGCGCGCAGAAAGCAATCACACAATTCCCAATCAAATCACCACGTCTAGTTCCATAAATTCGACCAACACCCCCCTCTTCTACTGGAGCCCCTCCAAGTTCCACCACCAAACTGTCCGCGGGATAATCACAGCCGCTAGATTCTCTCTTCACGTGGCGATATTCCTTTACGAGAAAGAAAAGACAAGTCCTATGCTTAACCTCTATCTATGTAAATCCAATCTACATCTTATAGGACTGAGCATTGGATTATTATCGTGCGTCTGACTTGGTCCCATAACTTTTGCTGCGCTGATCGTTCATTTGGCCCTTGTGAAAGATTCGGGTATGGGTTGGAAGTTATAGTCAAGGAGGCGGAGGGGATGCTAGCAATTGACGTTTCGAGAATTCGGAGATTCAGAAAAAGATATTGCCAATCAGTCGACGAGCTGACTGGTTGGCGATTTAGAAGGCTGGTACCATGAAAGAATGATGACTCGAACGACTCCAAAGGTTGACGAGTCGAGATGCTCCGTCAAACTAGATTATCACTGGCAAATATCGGTCCAGAAAGGGAGACTGCTCCCGGCAGCGGAGCCGGGTACGTAATGGCTTTACCATTTGATTCTGGAGCACGGCCTTCTTCTTCAAGCAACCGGGTTAACATCACCATTGCTGATCCCAAGGGACTATCGGCGTCGATGTCGGCTCCTTTTTCGAGCAGCTTTGCTATCACTGTAAACCTACCGCTCAGAGCAGCTCTATGTAATGCTGTCATCTGAAACTCGTCGCGAGCCTCGACGTCGGCTCCTTTTTCGAGCAGCGGGGTATCATTGTGTCCATATCACTCATAGCGGCTTTATGTAGTGCTGTCATCTTCTGCAGGTTGCGAGCCTCGGAATCCGCTCCGAATTCAATCAGCGTTTGTGCTACCTTCTCGTTCCCGCTTGATGCTAGATGCAGTGCCGTGTTCCTATCGAAAGTCCTGGCTTCGATCTTGACGCCATGTTCGAAAAGTAATCTTACCATGGATTCGTAACCACTTGCGACTACATGATGTAATGGCGTCTTCATTTCGTGATTGACACTATGAATGCCCACCGCAGGCTTTACCTGTAATTGCATTAAAGAGCGCATTGTCGTGTCCTGTCCGAGCATGGCAACGAGATGGAAGACGGTGTCAGCGCGGGAATCTTTTGCTTCGGTCTTGGCACCATATTCGAGTACTAACATCACAAGATTATGGTCAGTCACTGCAATATTCAAAGCCGTCAGAATTCCTGGCTTCAATGTCGGCTCCATTGTCGGGCAGCAGCCGTATCGTTTTTTCTTGTTTCTTTCTTGTTGCTACAGTTAGTGGTGTCCAACCGAGCCTTTTGCTATCAACAGCGGCCCCGCTTTTAAGTAGTAACCCTATTATATCGTAATGGTTTTTCTGCATTGCAAAATTCAACGGTCTCATCTTGTCGAAAGCCAATGCCTCAGTATCAGCTCCACTTTCGAGCAATAGCCGCACTGCTGGTGTATTTCCAGAGTCCGAAGCTAAATGCAACGCTGTTTCCAGAAAACTGTTCTTTGCCTCTATTTTGGCTCCTTTATTTAGTAGCCAACGCATCATTCCAATATGTCCAGATTTCGTTGCAAAGTGTAGTCCCGTCCAGTCGCACTCTCCGCTCCGGCTCTCAATGTCAGCTCCGTTGTTGAGTAGCAGCTCGGCAAGATTAGTTGCACCATTTGTGGAAGCGATGTGAAAGACGTTGAAATCCCACCGCGGCGGCTTTTTATCTGTAACGGTTTCTGGCAATGACTGGTCATTTCCCATAAGAGTATCGGAGTTTATTCGAAATATCTCATATTCGCTCGGATGAGCCTTATAATCCATAGGCGGTGTCTCATAGCCTCTGGGCATGTCATCGCTCTTAAAATCAACTGCTTTTGGTTGACTGAAATTCAGACTATCCGAAATAAGTCCTGAGTTCAACAGGAAAGTATTGATCTTGTTGACGTCGATACTAGCTGTACGATGTACAATGCACATCTCTGCACTATCTCGATCAAACAGCGCTATTCGGGACCTGAACATTGTATACAAGCGGAAGAGATTACGCACCTCCGCAAGCGTCTCTTCATCATCAAATGATATGGCACCATCCTCTGAGCGGCTTCGTGCAATCTTAGAGATAATTTCTTCTTGAGTACGTTCGGCAGCAGTGAAGTCTCCCAGTCTCTCATATAGTGATACTAAAACCTTTCGGATCCTTACTGACACGACCATGTCAGAGCTATCTATTATTCGGCGATATAAGTATTCGGCGTCCCGGTAACGTCCGTCTGCCTCATGCTGTTCGGCTCGTTTTCCAAGCTCGGTAACGACTTCATCGAATTGTAATCCCAGAGTGATTTCTAAGCCATCCGTATAATCCAAAGATTGATGTTCTCTGTAGGTATTATATAGGTGATTTTTCAGATATAGTAGATCACCAAACACTTGCAGGCTAATCATTACCACCATTAGGAGGGGCTCGACAAAGATTATACGTTCGACTTACCAGTGAGCTTCAGTCTTCTGGACAATGGGGACTGGTGTTATATCACGCGTTGGACCTATTTCTTCCCTTTTGGTCTTGTTTGCTGAGCAGGTGTAGTCAAAACGAAGACATCTATCGCATCGTCTTCCAGGCCACTGTCGAGATTCTGGAGTACACTAATGAGCGTTAGAGATAAACCTCCTTGTTATTGTGGAAGACTTCTCTTTACCTTCTGCCTGTCCTTCCTGCAACGATCGCATTTTCGATGAGATATTTTCTTATTAATCTTGGGCATATTGGATATTCGCCGAACAAACGCTGTAGCAATGACTAAAATAAAGAAAGCAGGATTGAGAAGTGGAAGTGCTACGACAATGCCACAAAAAAGGCGATACACTACGGATACATGAGCTATCAAGCTGTCATGTTGTCAGCTATGCCACCAACCAATCGACTATTCTGATCGTCAGCACTCTTTCCACTCGAGTCAAGAAATAGACTAAGCTAAGCTGGCCAGTACAAAAGAGTACAAAGATTACATTACTCTTGTTCGCTCAATCGCCTTCGCAGTTTTGAAGGTACCCACGGTACCCAGGTATTCCTCGGGCTAGTCTGCAGCGGCAGTGCATGCAGGTTGATTCTACATTACATGTGGCTTGACAGCCAATTCCGATTTCCGGCGTTCGCTCTCTCATATTCGCTCTGTTACGTTCGCCCTCTTACGTTCGACCTTTTGATTTCGCTGATACAAAAGCATGGAACGGGAGCATGTATTTTATACCACGTAGGTACCTTCCGTGCAGGAATTTGAAGATCAAGTGATACTGGTAGCTTTTCGCCTTTTGGGCTTCGCTCTCAAAATGTAGCAAGCGATCATGGCTCATGAGCTGATTCTACAGTCCCTTTCTGCTCGATTCAATTAGAGAATGCCAATGGCCCAGCCCATCAAATACTTTCTGTTCCCACAAGTTTCCCTAAATTAAGTCATAGGGTTTTTCTTCGTCCAAGGCCGTGCACTGTACCGGCATCGACCATACTACAATCGTTGCTCTTCTCCACTAAGTTGTCGAGGAACGCAAAATGGAATATTCCCAGACTCTAGAGTCCTCCACCGACCCTCCCTCCTGTGTCCAATGGGCTGTCGCTGTCGAGAGTCTTAACGGACACGCGTATCTTTCTATTCTTCACCTCAGCGTCGAAGATTCGGGCGAACAAGTTTTCGAAGATATACGGAGACAGTTTCGCCTTGCTCCCGGAGTAGGCCTTGGTGGCAGCTGGACTTGCGTATGTTTTACCAAGATTGTTGTCGGAACTGCCAAGGTGCACAAGGTAATAACCACTTTCATTCCTGTAGTATTGATAAGCTATCTCCTAATAGGATTCCGTGCAGATCTTAGAATACGACCTCGAGCAACAAGCATATTCCCGAGTAAACGTTGAAGAGGTGAAGGATGATTCACTCCTTACCGAGGCCTTTTACAACCCGAAGCTCCTTCTTCGAAAGGCAATTTGCATCGCGCATAAATACCACGTCGCCATCAACGCAAGTAGCGATCACGAATCGATGGAAGGGCAGAACGTTATCCTCATTCGACGAGTACTCGATAAACAGATGATAGCCTGGGTTTTGATAGGCCTTCTTCTGATCTCGCCCGGTTTGGGTATCGCTGCTGGCATATGGTCGCACCGCCTTGATGTTGGGGTCGCTGTAAGCGCTGGGTTGTTTACATTGGCGTCATTTATGTTAGCGCTGGCTAAATGGTTTCAAGAATGAGGCCCCTGGTGTAAGAGTCATTTATACTCATAGCTTTCTGTTGTCCATCTGCTTTTATGGTGGACCACTTACCCTCTGTACCCAAAGTTTCCACTTCGTAAGTCCAGAGCAAGTCCATAACAAGCATTGCGGAGGGGAACTCCCTGGCGGAGAAGCACGGTATATAGCATCAGTAATGTGGATAGAATACATTGATGGAAACTTTCTTGATCTATGCCAGTATTCGAACCTGAAAATGCCATGACGCCAACCAATGCAAAATGCTCGTCAGACCCTGGAGTGGAAATGATCCTCCGTAGTTAGACGAAACCCTGTTTGTACAAAACTCTATGACTTCTATAATATTACTTCTTGTTCCTGTCAGCTAAATGTTTCTGATGCTTGGAGACAAGTTCCTTCCTGCATCAAAGTTAGTTCGGACTGGAAATACCTCAAAGATGAGGGTAGATTAGGAAATTTCGCGATCGAAAAATTGATCCAAACTTACTGTAATTGCATCGGCGTAGGACTATAATGGCTAAACTCCATTGAAAACTCCCCTTTTCCCTGTGTTGCCGCTCGCAATAGCGTCGAAAAGCCAAACATGCTGTTCAAACTGCAATCGGCATAGAGTGTGAAATCTTCTGGACCAATGTCCGTGTCGTCGATTACCGCATTGCGCTTGTTCAATAAACCCAAGATATTTCCCTGGAACTCATTTGGCGCCGTAATTGTTGTTTTCATTAGAGGTTCCAGTATTTGCGGACGACCAGCAGTAAAAGCTTTGCGGAACGCTTGCTGTGTAGCAATCTTAAATGCCATTTCTGAGGAGTCCGTCATATGCGTTGCACCATCATTGACTACCATATGTGTACCCAGTACTCGGTGGCCTATAAGAGGACCTTTTTCACACGCGATGTGGAAGCCCTTGTCACAGGCGAAGATGAATTTCTCAGAGATGTTACCGCCGGAGACTTGCTCCTCGAACTGATTTTCTTCCAGCGCACCTGTTGGTTCCATCCAACCTATTACTCTTGCATAATCACCAGCACCTCCGGTTTGTTTCTTGAGGAGATGGTCGAAGGGCACTTTTTCAGTTATGGTCTCACGGTAGGCTACTTGAGGTTGACCGGTCTCGCAGGCAACTCTGTATTCTCGACGCATGCGCTCGACATAGATGTCGAGATGCAGCTCACCCATGCCAGAAATGATGGTTTCATTGGATTCCGTGTCGACATGGACGCGGAAGGTTGGGTCTTCACGCTGGAAGCGGGCCATGGCTTTTGAGAAATTGGGAAGATCTTTGTTGTCTTTCGGCTTGATGGAGAGAGAGATGACAGGCTCGGGAACGAACATGGATGTCATGGAATAACCAAGGGTGCCGTCAGTGAATGTATCTCCAGATGCACATTCAATGCCGAAAACTGCACAGATTTCTCCAGCTCCTACCTCTTGGACATCCTCCATTTCGTTTGAGTGCATACGAACAATCCTGGGAACTTTAACCTTCTTGTTTGTTCGAGCGTTGAAAACGTTCATGGTTCTGCGTAACGAACCTTGATACACACGAATGTAGGTGAGTTGACCGAAGTTGCTCTCTTCAAGCTTGAAAGCAAGTCCAACAAAAGGTAAAGAGTTGTATGAGATAAGTTTGACGGGTGCTTCGGCACGCCTCCTGTCCAGGGCCAAGTTCTCAACCTCCGATGGGTTGGGTAGGTAGTCGCACACTCCATCGAGCATTGGCTGTACGGATTTATCAGCGAGGGCAGAGCCCATGAAGACAGGTGTGAACTTCAAGGATATTGTAGCACGCCGTACGGCAGCTTTGATTTGCTCCTGCGTAGGTGTCTTTTCGTCAAGAAAGAGCTCTCCAATCTCGTCATCCACGTCGGCCAGCGTCTCAATCAATTTCTTCCTTCTGTCGTTGGCAAGCTGTTGGACACTAGCAGGGATATCATCAGTCTCAACAACAGCCTCTCCTTTGAGTCCTTGATTGTAGATAGCCTTCATTCTGATTAGATCTACAACCCCTTCAAATCCATCCTCCATACCGATTGGCACTTGCAAGGCCGCAGCGGGAATCCTGAGCTTGTGATTGATTTGATCAATAGCTTTGAAGGGGTTTGCTCCCATACGATCCATCTTGTTGATGAATGATATCCGAGGGATGTTGTACCTCCTCATCTGCCTGTCGACCGTAATCGTTTGCGATTGCACGCCGGAAACGGCACATAGAATCATGACCGCTCCGTCTAAAACTCTGAGAGCTCGTTCGACTTCAATCGTGAAGTCAATGTGCCCTGGTGTGTCGATCAAGTTGATGTGATATTTCTCCTCCTTGCCGTTCTCAACTTTTACCCAATCACAAAATGTTGCAGCAGACTGAATCGTAATCCCCTTTTCTCTTTCAAGATCCATGGAGTCCATCTTCGCGCCGACAGCATCTTTGCCTCGAACTTCATGTATTGACTTTATCCTTCCGGTGTAGTATAAGACGCGCTCGGTCGCAGTGGTCTTTCCACTGTCAATGTGGGCCTAGAAATGTCAGAAGTGTGCTATTACTTATCATCAAGAGCTGTCATACAGCTATACCAATATTTCGGACTCGTGATAGTCGCTGAGCTTCTTGAGGGGCGAGGTTATCAATTATCGTCTCTTGCGCAAGGTTTTCGGGCTCCGCTGCTTGCTCCAAGCTGTTACAATTAGCTTTCGCCCAGGTCATCGGGATGAGATACATACACAGCGGCAGCTGCTCCAGACCGTGACCGCCGGCCCTGCCATCGTCGGTGGAAGGACTGTTGTTGTGCCTCTAACGGGCGAACGGCAACAGAAGATATGCATCTGGGCGCAATAAGATACACATTACGCGGAGTAGGAGGAAAAGGTCTATATGGTGAGGATAGATTTCTCCCTAACCTAGCAACTCCACGCACCCGCATGATAACCCAGACTTGAACCGCAATCTACCTCATTCGCCTTCGCGAGATACTCAACTTTTTCAGCCCTACGAGTCGAAGATCCCTGTAAGATTTCAATCAATTACACTAGGCTTCTTCGAGGCATCGTCAATACTTGCCTCGAAATCGCGACTCGCATGGAGGCCCCAAACATATGATCCATCAAGACCAGATTGCAGTGAAGATCTATTGTTCTTTGTGTCCACTTTTGATTCTTCAAAAGCGGCAGTACAGCGGCTGGACATAGCCGATAGCCAACTGCATACGGTAAAAAGGCGCAGGATTGATACTGGTTTGTACTCAGATACTTCATTATTCGAAAAGTGTAGGCAATAGCATCGGGAAAAGTAAAGCCAGTACAAGGTCTACAAGCACGTAAATAATACGTGGCCGCAAGAGAAGCGAAATATACTTTTTCTACCGTTCGTTGTTGAAAAGTCAAGTCCTATCCTAGGCAATTATGACAAAAGAATCAAAAGAAGGTGACCCTCAAGTTAATAAGGAAGCTGTGAAAGAAGCCGTGGACCCAGCTACAATTAATGACGACGAGCATGACGACGCGGGCGATGATGCCGATACCACCAATGCCGATGGGGTAGCTGCAGGCTCGGCTACAAAGAAGAAAAAATCCAAGAAAGCCAAACTCAAGAAGCTTATTGGTGCTTCAAGTAATCAGAATGGGGAAGCACTAGGATCGAGCAGCTCTTCGAATGCAGGGAGTAGGCTTACGACTGGTATGGTGGAGCAATTACTCGATATGAATCCTTCCTTGAAGGGCGAGGTGGCAGGCATGGATAAGAACAAAGCGGCGGAGACTCTGAAGAAGCTCGATGTCGCTGATATGCTTACTGGAATGGTACAGCGGCATGGTGCTTCTTGGTTTAAATCCGTTAATCTAATATGTGCTAGTCTGTGAGCGGCAAAAATCAAAAAGATATGGCTTCATACAAGTTCTGGCAGACTCAGCCTGTTCCTAAATTTGGTCAGTCAACTTATGATATGAAGATGTATAAGCTGAGTGCGGACAGATGAGGCACCTCAGCCCGAAGATGGCCCTATCAAGATCATAGACGCCGATAAGGTCTCAAAAGAGCCTCGTGATCTGATTGAAGGATTCGAGTGGGTCACTATGGATTTGATGGACGAGAAGGAAGTGAGTAGAGCGAGCGAGATAAACCATGCTCAGAATTGACTCTCATCAGCTCGAGGAGGTCTACGAGCTCCTGATGGGCCACTACGTCGAAGACGACGAAGCAATGTTCCGCTTCAACTACTCCATTTCCTTCCTAAACTGGTAACCACTCCTTCCCCCCTCTCCCAATCCCCTAGAGAACCCAGAAACGACCCCACTAAACAAGACCCGCAGGGCTCTCAAGTCCCCTGGCTGGCGCAAACAATGGCACGTCGGCGTCCGCGCCTCCAAATCGCGCAAACTCGTCGCCTTCATCTCCGGCGTGCCCATGGCCCTGCGCGTCCGCTCCAAGACCCTCAAAAGCACCGAAGTCAACTTCCTTTGCGTCCACAAGAAGCTGCGCTCCAAGCGCCTGACGCCGCTGTTGATACAGGAAATCACGAGGCGCTCGTACATCGATGGCATCTTCCAGGCCATCTATACCGCTGGAATCGTGCTCCCGAAACCCGTCAGTTCGTGCAGGTACTTCCATCGAAGCCTGGATTGGTTGAAGCTGTATGAAGTGGGGTTTTCGCCGCTGCCGTCAAATTCGACGAAAGCGAGGCAAATCACCAGATACCATCTCCAGAGCGCCACCAGCATACCTGGGCTGCGCCCCATGCAGCGCAAAGACATTGACGCCGTTCAAAACCTGCTCGAGCGGTACCTCAAACGCTTCGACATGGCGCCCGAGTACGACCGTGAGGAAATCGAGCACTGGCTGCTGCACGATGAGAAAGCGTCTGTGGAGCAAGTCGTCTGGACCTATGTCGTTGAAGACCCTAGCTATCATAACGTTACGGATTTCTTCTCGTTTTACTGCCTTGAAAGTTCGGTGATTGGGAACCAGAAGCATGATAGCGTGCGTGCGGCATACTTGTTCTACTATGCCACGGAAACTGCATTTGCGGAAAAAGAGCAAGGTTTCAAGGAGCGGCTGACCCTGCTCATGACGGACGCTCTAATCTTAGCCAAAAGAGTAAACCCTTCCCCCTCCACCCAACCTTGCCACCTTCCACCTTGCATTTCCCAACTAACATACGCCCCCCCAGTTCAACTTCGACGTCTTCAACGCCCTCACCCTCCTCGACAACCCGCTCTTCCTCGAACAACTCAATTTCGGCGCTGGCGACGGCCAGTTAAATTTCTATCTTTACAATTACTGGGCAAGGCCAATTGCGGGAGGCGTAGATGGGAAGAATCATGTTGATGTGACGAAGAGAGGAGGAGTGGGGGTTGTGATGTTGTGAGAGTTTGGGTACTGAGCAGGTTTTGAGGGAGATGGGTTTCCCTGAGATGCAAGCCTTTGTTCCATGCACTCGGAACCCTGCGTGGTGCTCAAAGGAATGGAAAAGAAAAGTTTAGCAATGAAACACTGTTCCAATCATCCACGTCTCGAAGTTGGGCCACTTTCCATTGCACTCGAAATTTCTTCTCCACTCCCAACCACCACTGAGAACGGTTGGACTACACGAATACACGACATCTACCCGCTGAATACTCGCTGAATACTCGCTGAATACTCGCTGAATACTCGCTGAATACTCGCTGAGTATGCAAAGTAACACTGAAAACGCTCTGCTTGATGGATTTCGTAAGTGTATAGTTAATGCAAATTTTTCGCCTCCTCCCTAAGAATAATGTAGATTCTACTTAGGGCAAGCGAGCACGTGACGTCAAAAGCGCGGCTAACTGCCGCAAGCTAACAACCATTAATGATTTCAACTCCACCAGTTACTCAAAAGGCTGTATATTCGCTTCCCTCGAGTTGTGTATTTCCCGAGTACATACACGCTCTTGGAGAGATAGCCTTGTAGTAACAAATTCCTCACACCATGTAAGCTTCAATGCGGCCGCAAAATCGCAGCTTTATTTCTTCTTAAACTCTAACCGCATAACAGACCCCGGATGGCCCTAGCCCCTATTTTCAAAAAGACGTACTGGTCACTCGCGATTGCCGGGGCGCTGTACTTTGGCTTGATCTCGCTCTTGCTGAACGGATGGGTTCAACGACAGTAAGCGAGGACCCTTCACCAGGGATTATTAACTGCCTTGTATGTGATTTAATATCATTCTATTAGGGCTTTGTATGCGCACAAGATACACACGGCCTGGTGGCAGAGTCCAGATAAACCGGAGCAGTTTGGGTTTTTAAGTGTGTTCTTTTTTCTGTCCGTTTTTCTTGTTCTAGCATGTGCGGTTCTGAGAAGTTTGTTAGAAAACCAAGTGCAGCCGTTTAACATCAAGACACCGGATGGAGAGGTGCTGCACGCATGGCACGTCCTCCCACTCGCTCTCTACGCCAAATACGAATCCCCCCTCCTCGAGCAACCAACCGGTCTTTCAGCAAACATCGTCCAAACCCAAGCTTTCAACCTCCTCTCCACCGATCCAGAATCCCGCCTCGTAATCAGCTGTCCGCGCACCCCTCCCCCCCTATTCCCAGACTCTCCCCTAACCAACCACTAACCCTCCCCTCAGTCCACGGCAACGCCGGCACCGTCGCCCAAGGCTGGCGCACCGACACCTACCGCTCCCTCACCCACGCCTCCTCCTCCCCCTCCATCCACCTCCTGACAGCCGACTACCGCGGCTTCGGCCACTCTACCGGCACCCCCACCGAAGCCGGCCTCATCACCGACGGCATCGCACTCGTAACCTGGGCCCTAACCGTCGCGCGAATCCCGGCCTCGCGCATCGTGCTTGTGGGCCAGAGCCTCGGCACCGCGGTCGCGACGGCCGTGGCGGAGCATTTTGCCCTTGCGGAAAGGGTTGAATTCGCGGGACTGGTGCTGGTGGCGGCCTTTGAGGATGTGCCGAGTTTGATGCTGACGTATGCGATTGGCGGGGTTGTGCCGATTCTCTCTCCTTTACGACCGTATCCCGTCTTACAGCAGTTTTTCCAGCGGCATATCCAGGAGAAGTGGTACACGGGCGCGCGACTCGAGCGTTTTATACGAAGTAGCAGAAAGGTGAATCTGCAGCTGGTGCATGCGCGCAACGATTTCGATATCCCGTACAGGCATTCGGAGATGTTGTTTCGAAGGGCTGCGAACGCGACTAGCGAAGAAGGTTTGACGACGAAGGAGATTGATGGCGGGAAGATGACGAGGGAATTGGGGGAGG
>JAABUO010005933.1_pt1 | contig 14128 bp, 11 predicted proteins | sample 5559291 | NCBI WGS metagenome assembly JAABUO01 (sample SAMN10711878, study PRJNA513372) | rock metagenome | isolation source: Antarctica rocks | place: Antarctica: Victoria Land, Finger Mt sud | reverse complement strand
AATTTGAGATTGTTGAATTCGATGGAATCATTATTCGTGTTAAAGATTTGGCCGGGAGATTGACCGACTCCTTCTGTCGAAGACGTGGGTGCGGCTTGTGTCTGGATTGCTTGGGAACGTTGAAGCATCTGAACAATACCATCGAGCTTGTCTTCTAAAGCAGCTGTCTTGCTGACCGAAGACGCCAATGGTGTCGGTCTCTTCGAGACTTGCTTTTTGCGCACTGTTGGTGCCGGCTGGCAATCCTTGTTCAGGCGACGACATCTTAGAGAGTTAGTTGGGCAGCCCTCCATACAAGATAATTCAAGACTCAAAGCAGGACTTATCGATAATTGAATTGATAGTAGGACACACCTCTCGCATTTTGCTTCGCTATCAGACCCAGCACACCTCGTCTTGCTTTTCACGCAGTTGAGACAAGCTTTGCCATATGGCGCATGCGTGGGTCTCTCAGCCTCAGTCGTAGTCTCCATGTCTCTCAACTCCGAGCTTCTCTAAAATCCGATACGGTCAAAGTAGGGGAGTGAAAAAGCGCCATGACCTTTCGCTTTGACAAAACACAAGACTTAATGAATCGTGCACAAGTAACGGATTTCAGATGCCAAAGGAATTTGATGATTGACATAGAACGGAGTTGGGGAATCGCAGGTACTTTCGTTCATGGTGGAACACATCCCGATCCGATTCCATCACGTGCGACCATTTTTGAACAGCTTCACAAACATCAAGAACCATCAGAATCTCGCTTGCAGTGAAGATATGAACTAAACTCTACACTTTTCGTCCCCAGGCGACGTACATCTCAAACCTCAAATAGCCACCCGAATCAATATCTCTTCTTACATCTTCGTCCAACGCGTCAAACTACCACCATCCCGTTGATCGCCCAGCTCTCCTTCGTCTCCGGCACGCGATCAACACTCACCATGTTCGTTTCCACCTCCTTCAAGCCCAAGTTCCAGAATACTTGCGGCAACGTCGACCAGTAGATATACGAAGTATGACGGTATCTAGTGTATTGATAAAGCTTAAGGAAGCAGAACTATCTAGGGAGGAAAACTCCCTCTATATAGGGGTTGTTAATTATGAGTCATTGGTTAAGAGTCATAGTCAGCCCCACTAGGCGGAAACTGCTAATCCAACAGTGTGATTCCTAATCTCCAACTCGACCATCCATAACTCAATCTAGCCCATTGAAGTTGCTAACAATTTAACTGACCACTGCCAGAGCTTCAGCGACCGAGGATAACCTTCCTTCGTTATCGGCTGCAGTTCCTCTGACTTCTTCTCCATTGATAATTCCCTTAGACTTCTCACAGCCCCGGGCACGAGCCCGCTTGAATAAGGCCGGAGCCGAGTCTTCCCTTTCCATCAGGAATAGACAGGTAGGTAACAAGAGCAGAAGAGACGACAATAAACACGAGTAAAACAGAAGTAGGTAATGAACGAGTAAGATCAAGTGATTAGGATAGCAAAGCAAGGAACAGTGGGCGAAGGCGGAAGGCATTTTATAGATGCTCCTAGGATCTGCTTAAGGTGATCCTAGAAACTACCTGAAGTAGTCCTAGAACCAGCCCGAGGTGTCCCAGCTACTAGACTCTCTTAGAGCCTGCCGTTCCTGGGGACGCTGAGACAGTTCCTGGGAATACGCCCAAGCCTTTATTACGCGTTTTCCAAGATTTCGTTTCCCAACTTGCGGTAGTCTTTTACGGAGCATTTTGGCTCCTGGTGTTCCTGGGACAGTGCAAAAGTTCTATGATGTACTTATTGTGAGGAATGAACGTTGGACGCCAAAACGCTGGTTAGGGCAGAAAGGAAGAAGCAACGAGAAAAGGGCTATGAGATGAAGAGACACACACTGAGATCATCATGAATGTCGTTGTTCGAACAGCCAAAAGACCAAGTCTTCCCTTCTCGCAAGGTTCGGCACTCCCATCCTCAAACGATAATACGGCCGGTGCAAGATTTTTACCATTGGCTATGTCGTACAGCTGTGTCAGCCTGATCCAGATCTCCGACGAGCTGTCGCAGAAATCGGTCAGGTTGGGGCAGTGGTCAGGGCGGTGATGCAACAACTCGTCGTGCTGACGCGGCTTGTTCAATGACGAGACGGCGATGGCAGCGTGGTTGGTTGGATGATTGGTACAGGAGGCCGCGAAGAAGGTGGCACGGGTGCCGAGTTCAGGGTCTTCCCACGAGCAGGCAGCCGGCGACCGGGATGACCAGGCATGTCATCGACGTCATCGCCAGGGCCAGGCCGCCGACGAGGAAGGTGTGATCGAGAGGTGGGCGAATGAGCACAGGAGGCCACCGCAACGGTGTGGGCCGACGTAGGATCAAGGGCGGACTAAGGTCATCATTGAAATGGATTGAGGGAGGTGATTGGCGTAGCAGGCGGTAAGAGGCGGGGGCGAAGGGGGCCGGAAAGGAATCCACGGGAAGGCGACGTGGGGGGGTCAGAGTGCCGGCAGCGCAACAGTCGAGAAGGGGTAGAGAGGGAGAGGGGACGCGGGCTTTTATGCAGAGCGGCGATGGGGCACCATGCCCGATCGGGCGAGGCTCGGCGGCGCCAAACCCAACAAGGCAACGCACCGGCAACGATTTTACAGAAGGAGTAGTAGTACTCTAGCGCTCCTTTACTTATCATCCCTATGCAATGAAACACCCTGTCAGATCAAACCTGCCCATGGTACCTCGCACTTTAAGACTTATATCTATCGTGCTTCTATCGACAGCCATAGACACTTATGCACTGACGCATTGAGACCTCTCAGGAAGTTTAGCAGAAGCACCAAACCTCAATTTTACAGCGTGTATATCGCACAATACGTCGTTGCCTTTATTGTCTCCAAAGGATACCATTATTTACACCATCCACAGAGTGCTCACTACGTGAGATAATTCGTATCCCAACTTTACCTTCGCCCTCCATTATTATAGTGCACGGTGGCAGGAACCACTGTTTTTATTTGGCTCGAAAACTGACTTTGTTACAGACTTGGCGAGTCTTAATACCAGAGCCGTGCAAAATGCCACACTGGACTACGGCGTGGTGTGTAATCCAGTGCTGAAGCGGTATTCTAGAACATTCCCTCCTACTTGTTGCCAGTGTGACCTCAACGCCACACCTTATCGTGATCTTGCTACGCCTCGTCTGCCAGCCATGACACCAACGGCAAGATGTGCAAAAAGTCTCGTAAAGTGCAGATCCGCTGACGGTAGCGCCGGCCAGTAAGCCCGGTCGATCAACGCTGTGGCACCACGCACGCGGGAAGGCTTCGCGTAAGGATCAGGCGGCCAACCAGCAATAGGTACTTGTGCCCCAATGAAGAGAAAGCGCTACTGCAGTACGTGCGCGCATGGAACAACGCGGCTACCGTCTGCCCGTCAAATTCTTACGGTCCCTCGCGTTCGTAATCGCCAGTCGACGATGCTTCAACTTCCAAGTCGCTTCCGAAGAGACTGCGATACAGCCACCAGGGAAAAACTGGCTACAGTCATATTATAAACGCCACCCTGAGCTGAAGGCAATAAAATCGCAAGGTCTTGCAGCACTACGAAGCCATATTCAGCAGCATGTTCCCCACGATCATCCGGAGAAGGCTCATATAGAAAAAATGTGCAATGCCGCACGGAAAGTTTTCGCGGATCGTACCTTACTGCTCGATGAAATCCAACTCTTGTTTCAGCAGAACAAGAAGAAAACCGTACGAAGCACACGTACCACAGCTGCGATCGGACACGCGAAGGTAATGACCTACGACGACATTCAGAGGCCGAAAAGAAGCGAGACGTCAAGTCAAAAAAGAGAGAGAACAGTCGCACGAAGAAGACGCAGGCTTTATCAGAGACCATCGTGCAAGAGGCGCAAAGGGGCAGCAACGAGATCAAGGCGATGGCGCTCGAGGATCATTGTCAGGTTCTGCAGTTCTGAGAGGAGAAGAGATATCGTTATTTGTTGATTTCATTCATACAGTACAATTTTCCCATTTATCAGAGTTACAGCGAGCATGAGCAACCTCAATGAAGAACCTAGTCAGACAGTTTCGTGTTACATAGCATCGCCTCGCACGTATACTTCTCCGACAGCGAACATGTTGCGCGTAGCATGATTTGCCCGGGGTAGACATGTGCGGTGGGTCCTTGCAACGGGGAGAAAGATCCAACGATAAAAATGTCCTCTCCTGTCATCGCCTCAACAGTTATTAGAAACCTGGAGAAATTCCAAGACGCGCTGCAGTTGCAAAATGATCGTGTATCTACCGCATGATGCGTACGATACCTTGCCCGGAGACAAGATGGCCGTCAAGTTGCGTTGCTGCCCACGTTTTTTTGCGGCTGCAGATGCGTATGGGAGCGCAGTTGCAGTTCCAGGCGCAGGCAAAGCCAAAGCTCAGCCCAGCAGAAATCCTCTCATGACCGTCACCGCCTTCGCGCGTCGTCGCATTCCACGCGTACACGAGCAACGATCACGAATGACCTGATTTTGCGACTTTCCAAGTCCAGTATGAGACAGCCATCGTGGCCTAGGTCGTCACTATCCTAAAATCGCTATTTGCTATCACCTCACTGATTGATTGTAGCGACAAGGTCTCAACGACGTACTATGAACTCGCTGCGTAGACCATCAAGACCTTGATGTCATTGGAGAGGACTGCTGAGGTGGACAATCAACCATGATGGATCCTCCGAAGTCGAAGAGGCGGAAAATCCTTTCTACAGTTCGTGATGTTGATGAGGGTCAAGGTATAGGTGACGAGCAGGTCATCGTGCGGTCTGTGGAATACGACGATTCAAAGCAGGTTTTCGCACATATCACGGTCAGCAATCATGCGCGGGGCGCACATTTGGAACGTCTACTACGTGGCGCCCGAGGAGCGAAGCTGGTTAAGCGCACCAAAAAGTGCGGCCTATGTCTAGGCAGTGCCCCCTGAATTGATCCAGGGCTCTTCCAAGGCCGGTCTACCGAGTTACGTAAGATGCGCTCACGCCTCGAAGGCGACAGGACAGGCTCTGTTCGTTGCCCTCTGGTTCTGGGTGGTGTTGGTGGAATTGGCAAGACTCAACTGGCGATACTAAAAATATCTTATGTAGAATTATCGCAGTATTCGAACTCTAAGATCATGACGATCAGAAGTCAGTAACATTTATCTTTCAGCAACAGCATAATGTGCTGAACGAGTGTTTCGAAGCTATGCAAGATGATGAGCCTTGAATACACACTCACAAGAAGGAATTAGCAGTGCGAAACCTGCAATAACAAGAAAACAATGCCGAGGAATTATCCCATAGATGGCTAACATCAGGAGGTTCAAGATGATATTAAGCAAACACACATACAGTACATAGAACAATTATGCAAATTCCAATACAAATCTCAATTTTTTGATTCATAAAATCATGATGAGGCTTGAGTTTTCAGTTATGCATTGAAATGATGACTGAGGGCCTCACGGCGCGCTCGAGTGAGCTATTAACATGCAGAAAGTCTGCAATAGTGAGGTGCCACAAACCGATGCTCTTTGTTGTAACGATGACTGAAATTGAACATCTGAAGGCACGATCTAAATCTGCTTCGGTATTCAAGGCTGAAACGTTCAGCACCGCCAGCCTCAGGTATACACGAGCGTGCATCAGCCTCTCATCAGAAGGATTATCAACAAATCTAAAACATCTTTGCCTTGTGCGGTCTTGTTTACTGTTTGGTTGGTTCGGCCAGCCGAGTATCTTTCTAAATCCTTTCAATGTGGAAGAGGGATATGTAAGCAGTCTTTCAATTCCCGATTGGAGCCTCTCGTCGAGTCGTCCAGTTAAAGATTTATCCAGGTCACAAGAGTCGTCTTGGCTCTTCTCGGACATGCTCAGCGATGGTAATCCAGCGGCATCCACACATGAACTAACGCTGGATAGTAGCAACATAGGCAAACACGAATGTCTGCATCCGAACCTCGTTTCCTCAGTCGGTTCATGGACTATTTTGGTATAAGCAAATGGGGATCTCAAAACCAAAACAAGGCCACAACCACCCTTTCAGATAGAATTTCACAGCAGGTCAAGCTGCCTAATTAACCTTATGAAAGCGCGTTCTCGAATTCGTGGATCTTATCAAGTTTCTTCAGGATGATTAATTCTGTCCTGTACTCGAGCTTCGCACTTAATATCCTTGGGAGCTTTCAAGATTCTAAATGGAGCAGTGCATTGATGGCAGATAGTTGAGAAATAGATATGTTTATTCAAACCCGAAGCCCTCTGAACCTTGACCAGATGTGGTCCCGCGTCGCTTTAAAGCCCGATAAGACACCCAGGTAATGGAGCAATATATATTGACCATGTGGCCGAAATGGAATCTTCATCATGGATAAGGAGAGTCATATTCGCTAAGCACTTACTGATACAACTGCCCTACCGATCGTGATGCTTTTGATGAGATGAATATTAGCTGCTAAACATAGTTATTATATCCAACAAATGAAAGCTGCATATATTCATCTCAATACTAAGGCTTCTGAAGTTGTATTTGCAGATCAGGAGTGAGTAGCGTCCTGAAAAAGAGATGCAATTGCACGTTGCAATTCCTCAAGCCGCAGTAAGAGCAGGATATTCAGTTAATGCTATGTCACAAGGATATATAACAGAGATGCTGCACAGCTACGAGTACCGAAGGAGTAGCCTGACCAGCTTTGGGGGGACTCTTCTCTTGCCACTTTTGCTAAATCTCCAAAGATTTGTGAGACTTTCTTATTATCTCTTACCACGAACGTCTCCAAGATTGTGCATAAGGTAGATTTATCTGAGCCTTCGATGACTTTGAATAATGCGGATGCAGCAAGCTTGTAGCATTGCCGAAGTGAGACGTTGTCTCGATTGTCCACATGAAGCACATAATTCATATAAAAACGGGTGGAACCAAAGCGTGAAAGCCCGCGCCTGCGATGAGTAGGCCACGGTAAGTAAGAGAGAACTAATAGATGTCGCTCTACCCGAGTATTCGGGAAGAGCGACACTAAGGCAGAGCAGCAAAAAGATAGGCAAACAGCACAGAAATAGCCCAGGCTCGAGGTCGCACATCAAGTCAAAGGCCCAAGGGTGGTTTTCTCCATGAAATAAGGCATCGTATGTCGTGCCTGCATAACACGAGCAAGTGGCAGCAAGAACCTGCAGAAGCTTCACCCAGAGCCTACCTTAGATAACATGCGAGGAAACACGCAGACTATGCATGCTCCAGGACGCGCTTCTGGGAGAGCGTCGCCTCACAAAATCTTGACCAATAAGGGATATTGTACCTGCCTTGGCCGTAGATCATCAGCTTCCGAGCTTTCTCATGCAGGAGTAATGGAAAGGTCGGGATGCATCATGTACTCCAGATTGCTGACCACTCGGAGGCTTTTGTTAAAACGAAAAGCTTGCGAAAAGATCTGCACCGAGCGCATGTTAAGGCAATGTTTCATCAGAGAAGAGAACGACGCAGACAAAGCTGTCCAATGACTCTAGTATCGCATATGCAATGGCAATTTCCATAAATATTAACTGGCGTACAATTCAAATATCCCTCATGATCTCACCCTATGGTGGATCCAGATCTCTTAAATCCACTCAATTCACTAGAAAAACCCTCACGCATGAAATATTCCTCGTCCGGAAATAGCCATGATGGCGGCCGTATGATTACCACAAACGTACAAGCGCGCCTGTACAATGTGCCGCAATGGCATCATTAGCTTCTCGGAAGAAGAAAAAACGCCATGCATGCTGCAGGGGTTTGAAACGTGGTGCTAAGGGAACGAATGGTAGGAGATGAATGAATGTTTCTTAAGGGACTAAGGAACGCACGGACGGGATGGGGAGTGTGTTATGGGTCTAGGTCTAGATCTTAGAAGGAGGGAGGTGGAAATCTGAAACGCTGGGTTGGCGGGGATGGGGGATTGGTGTGCTGATTGCATCTGGAAAATGGGTCTGAGGTCGCACACTGGGTTCGGCTGGTCGACGTTGTTTCTAGTCCATGAGATCATAAATTGATGGTTTTAATTGTCACTATGCGATAACATCTCTTCAGTAATCGTAAGAGACGGGAGCTATGAGCAAGAGTGAATAGGTAGAAGTTAGGAAAAGAGCCCGCCCAAGCTATGCCGCCGAAAAAGCTATGCTACACACTCCAAACAGTATTAACATCCGCTTTTCTTCGTGACATTCGAGAATCGTAATACCAATGAAGCCATATAGTATCAGATACGCGCCCTCAGCTCCTAATTACATGGTTGTAGTGCCCGGGAACCCTCATCCTACACTTTTCGCAATCCGCCTTGAAGCCCATAGACAATGTCATTTTCCCTCCTTTGAACCCCGGGCTTCCCTGCCCCATTAGCATGGTATGGTTCTTTTCCTGCCGCTGCAAAGGCGGTTGAGGTTCGTAGATATCGGTAGCCATATCGAGCCGGTCTAACATATCTCCTGTCATCATAGTGGAAGATTCCATGGCTTCATCTTCACTGATCGGAGTGGGTAGCCTTCTACGGCGAAGATATGACTTCTGATCTAGCTCTTGCTTTGACAAAGAAATAGTAGGATCGTATGAAATATCTGGGTCATCCATATCCATGCCTGTATCGATAGAACGGAAGTAGCCATAGATCGGGGTTGGTATTCGCCCTCCATTGACAGAATCCTGCGTATTCCGATTCACAGGTAGCGGGAGCAGCGCGTATGGGAGTTGCTTCGGTGATGTTACTGCTCTAGCTGCTTTATTCCAAGGTGCAGGAGATGTCGATGGCTGAGAGTCTGCCATATCCATGTCGAAATCTAGTCCTTCGTCGGCATAGAAGGTCGAATTTAAGGTAGGTGGCGGCGGTTGGATTTTGGGTGAAGTAGGAAACGGATAGGCTGGGTTTTCATCTTCGTCCTCTGATGACTCAACTGGAGTGACGACCGGCGTAAGGAGAGGCTTTGGTAAGGGACGTGAAGACTGGGAGAAAAGGAAGGTGTGCTTCGTTGTAGGTGAGGATCTGAACGGAAGGGTGCGAGGTTTCTGTCCAGTTGTTTGTCAGCCATGCTCTGGAGGATCTTACGCGTTTAAGATTCACCTTGCGATCGAATCTTAGCTCGTCCAGCTCATCTTCATCCTCGGCTCTAGACCTTTTGGTAGACTTGAACATGTTCCCTACGCCGAGAAACAAGTCTGGCTGTGCGACATCCATATCTGTACAGCTGAAGAAAACAAAGACGACGGAGGGAAAGGTTGAAGATGCTGCCAGTAGGTAAGGTTAGATATGGAGCGCGATAAGTGTAGGTTTATTATTAGACACTGAAGAAGTTAAGATCTCATTTCGCATAGAAAATGAAGATGATGGGGCTGGTAGCGCACTGCAAGCCAAAGAGCTTGAGACGGGAAGTGGTTCGGTCTGGAAAATACCCCGGTAGGACTGTCGATACGAGATCCTAGGGTAGATCTCTGCACAAGCCCTAATCATGTACCGAGGCCGTAGAGTACTCGTAACAATTTTGTGCACAGCGCTCAGTCATAACCTCTGCTTGAACCAAATTGTATTACTGCAGAAACGTGGCGACTGTAAATCCAACAGCCATCTGATTCAGTTCAATGTGTGGTCACTGTGACGAGTCTCTCAGCTCGTACCACCTTGTCTACTAGAATTAGCATAATAGAGCGGCAAGTACGGCTTGGTACTTGACCATCGTATTCCACGTGTGATTCACTTTTCCTTGATACCGAAGGCACAGCAAGACCTACTATGCCCTGCGGCTATAACAGCTATGGAACTGAGCGAGAACACCAGAGGTCTGTCTTGCAATGCCCTACATGGTGTACAAATCATTGAGCAACGATTGTGCAGTTCTGGGGCAAGATCCTCTCATCCCACCAGCGCTTTTGCAATCGGAAGTCCCCGCAGTATGTTCTTCCTCCACAACCTTTCATCTGGTCACAAACTTACTCATTGATCAATCTAGTCGGATATAAGCAATCAAACTGTCGCCAGAGGTCGCCAAGAGGCTATAGATATCATCACGCAGAAGGATGACCGTCTCTTAGTCATGGTCGGTCCCTGCTCACTCCATGATCCCCCAGTCGCCATTGAGTACGCCCAACGATTGATCGGACTGGCTGGCAAGCTCTCAGATGACATCTGCGTAATAATGCGCGCCTACCTTGAGAAGCCAAGGACAACTGTGGGGTGGAAGGGCTTGATCAATGACCCAGAGATCAATGAGACTTTCAAGATTAACAAAGGCTTGAGAGTATCAAGGCAATTGTTCTGCGATCTTACCGGGCTGGGCATGCCGATCGCCAGCGAAATGCTGGATACAATTTCACCTCAGTTCCTTTCCGATCTGATCTCTCTTGGTGCGATTGGAGCTAGGACTACCGAGAGCCAACTTCACCGAGAGCTAGCCAGTGGACTGTCTTTCCCGGTTGGATTCAAGAATGGCACAGATGGATCCCTTACTGTGGCAATCGATGCCGTCGGTGCGGCTGCCTCGAAGCATCATTTCATGGGTGTCACAAAGCAAGGATTGGCTGCTATCACGAGAACCAGTGGGAATGAACACGGCTTTGTGATACTACGTGGGGGCAGCAAGGCAACCAACTTCGACCGGGAGAGCATCAAGGCTACAAGGGAGGCCCTGAGGAAGAAGAACCAAAATGAAGTCTTGATGATCGACTGCTCACATGGTAAGTACATCGACTTATAAAATCTTATCAGAGGATAACAATCGCACAGGTAACTCTAACAAAGACCACCGCAACCAACCTAAGGTCGCACAAGTCATTGGTGACCAGCTCCGCGAAGGCGAGACGGCCATCGTCGGCGTAATGATCGAATCCTTTATCAATGAAGGCAACCAAAAAGTCCCAATAGAAGGCCCATCAGGTTTGAAGAAGGGTGTCAGTATCACTGACGCTTGCATCAACTGGGATACCACGGTTGAAGTGGTCGAGCAACTGGCTGCGGCAGTGCGTGCCAGGCGTGCACACGTTCAGAAGCAAACGAACGGCAACGCCCATTGAGATACGTGCTTGATACTTTCGATTTGGATTTTACAGCGAGCATGACGTCTGATACAGGGTGGAGGAAACGAAGTGGCATATCCACGGTCGGTTTTCTAGATTCCTATCGCATAACAGGTCGGTAGAGAAAAGGTCGGTCTTTTCGATATAGAGGCCAAGTACATAACCAAACACATATTGAGTCCCACATACATTCCTACCAAGCCATCCGAAGGTAATTCCACTCGAAGCATAGAATTTTTCTAGTTCTTTCATGTATATTACGCAAGTTCATTAACCTAATATGGTAAGGTGGTGAAATCTATAGGGTTTAAGCCAATCAACGGGCCGCTTCAACTTTCAGTAAAGTATTTCGACGCTAGGTTTCCGAGCCCTAACTTGTCACTGTGCGTCCGGCTCGCAAGCCCCTAGCCCCCGGCCCCCACGGAAATCTACATCCTCAAGAAGCCTAAACCACAAACCCGAAACACCAGTCCGGACCTACTACGGTATCCGGGGTTTTAATTGTTAGTTGTGAAGCCACAGTCATGGATTGTCTTCGCTTTGCTGACCAACCAATTCCCCTGTCGTTGAAGATCGTATTAACAAATAATACCCCGGCTACGTAGTAGACTTGCGATATCGGAATCAAGCTTAAATCTGACTCAGGAATCCCTACAGCATGCAATGTAGATCATCTGTTTCATGTATACGCCCTTTACTTTTGCCGGGTATCTGGACCTTGCTCTCAAGCTTGCTCGGGGGGACTGCCGTTATGGGTCGGGTTGAGAGGGGTTGAAGCTGCTTGTTGGCTCGCACTTTAGCTAGGGCATAAGGAGTCCGAGATAAAGACTCGAAGGGAAGATGCGGGCCACACAAGGAGGGGCTGGGAAAGAAGATAAATCTACTCAAAATGCGGAGTGCCTCTTGTCTAGAAACGGGAATAGGCAGCTCAATTGCTCAAGTTAATTGTCAATCTCGTCTCGCTCTTCATAAGTAGCATTTGACGCAGAACTTGCAATGCCATGAGATCGATTAAGATTCGTGCGTTGTAGAACCTGGCTTCAATTCAATGCAGCTTCAACATGTGACCAATTCTTTCAGCATCATTTTCTCTAGAAAAGCAAGACCTACGAAGGATAGTCGAACAACAGACAGTACTAGGTTCGTTGAATCATCATTGAAGATACATTCTTCCACCCAGAAGGATTGTGATTCACGAATTAACACGGATCTGTGACCAAGAACATCATTACTAAAGTATCACGAGCATTTACACTTTTTCGAGAATGGCTCGATATAGTTTAGGACTGGCTAGGAATAAGGGAATGGTATATGCTTGATTTTTGATGGAATAGCAAACTGGAGACCCACGTGAAGATAGTTAAATGGTTGCCAGACGATGAATACCGTAATTGATGTAAGAGGTTTAAAGTGAAGAAACGTAAAGGCTTGCGATAATGTAGTTCTCAATGCCTCTAGGAGCTCACCGCAGGCCGCAGGGTAACTCGGTACTGCAGATGAGAAACAATTCCAAAATCATCCTGATAATCTCAAAGTCTTGATCGTTAAGAGCGGTACAGGCTCACGTGAGGCTTTTGCTGACGATTGTACAACGTGGCACTCGTGGGTTGTACCATGTTACTAGACCTGAACCCTTGGCGCCAACTCGGCGTCTATTCTGAGTCCACAAGATCTACGAATAGGATCCTTCCACATTCACCGGGAGCAAGGCACTTATCGCTCTACTCTTCACAATAGCATTGGACTCGAAAACTCGTGTCTATGTTCTTATAATGCTCGAGTCGATACCTCGGAAAGTTGATTCCTCAAAAAGGCGATCTCAATGACTGAGCGCAAGCGCTTACACATTGCCCCCTTCAACCCAGAACTTCTTCCCGTAATACTCCCTCCACCGATCCTGAAGACTGCTACGGACATTTCCTTCCACACTCTTCAAACATTTCCAGAGAAGAATTACGGCTACGTCGAGCTCCCAGTAATGGAGGCAGAGAAGATCAAGAAAAGACTTCATGGGTCCATCTTGAAGGGGTCCAAGATACACGTTGAAGCAGCTCGGACAGAGAAGTCGTGTAAAAGAACTAGACAAGAGGAGGTGGCAGATGAAGGTGGTACAAGCGCGAAGAAAGTTAAGAAGCCTAAGGCAAAGAGAGAGGAGGGGGTTTTGCCGGGCTATGAACTACCAGAGAATCGAAAGGTCAAGCGTGGGTGGACGGAGCCGCCTTCAAAAGATAGCAAGGCTTCGAAGAGGGGGAGAGACAAAAGCGAGGAGAAGACGAAGCCGAAGAAGTCGAGCTTCACGGATAGGTTACCAGAATGCCTCTTCAAGACCTCTGTGCCTCCTAATGCTACGAATGTAGAGAAAACCTCCCGGGTAGGGGATGGAAAGGTCAGGAAAACGAAACGAGGCGATTCTGACCGAATAACCGTGGTTCATGAATTCGAGAATACCACGAAGCACGCGCGCTTTTTGAGGAACGATAAGAATACAGATGGTAGCAAACCAACCTCTAAATTTGTGGACGATGTCGGCTGGGTGGATGAGGAGGGCAATGTGGTGGAACCTGTACGGCACGCACGCAGAAGTAAAAAGAAGGTCGACACAACACCAATACTATCTGATGGCAAGCCGAGCAAGGGTAAAGAGGACAAGAGAAGCACGGATGGACCAGCTACTTCTAGAACCCCAGCAATCGAGGATGACGAGACATCTTCAAGTGGCATCTCCAGCTCAGAAAGCGATAGTGAAGTCGACAACGATTCGAGTTCCTCCACAGCATCTCCGGTCCTAGAAAATGACTCGGTCGCAGATTTTAAGCCCCTCAAAACGACCTCGGACTCGAACCTCACTCCAAAGCAAACCCGGACCCCACCACATTCCCTCTCCATCACCCGCTCCTCCGCCACCCCTCCCCCCTCCAGCCCCCAACCCGCTAAACACGAAATTCACCCTCTAGAAGCTCTCTTCAAACGCCCCTCCCACTCCCAAAGTCATCCCCAAACCCCCAAAAAACCTACCCTCGAACTCCACACCTCCTTTTTTTCCGACGTTGTGGACCAAGATCACGAAACCACAAATGGTACGACGAAAGTACTGGTTCCGCAAAC
>JAABUO010005932.1_pt1 | contig 14129 bp, 15 predicted proteins | sample 5559291 | NCBI WGS metagenome assembly JAABUO01 (sample SAMN10711878, study PRJNA513372) | rock metagenome | isolation source: Antarctica rocks | place: Antarctica: Victoria Land, Finger Mt sud | reverse complement strand
GTCAGTAATTCAGGTCCACACACATGCGCATCCCCATCTTCAACGGATGGTCAGCATGGCCTTTCAGGTTACATGACCAAGTATGAAAACTAAAGCTTTAGACTTTGTTCAACAAGTGGGGTAGCCTGTGCTCAAAGCAAAAGCTGCTAGTGCATTCAGCAGCCACGCGCCTGTGGGCAGCCGGAGATCCTGTCCAGGTAATGACGGGCGAATTGATGTTGATTTACAAGGGAAGGTTCTGGACCAGGGAACCTTTGACCTACATTGCATGTACTGACAACACGCAAAACCACAAGATTGGCGACAAAAAGAGATAAACATAAGACATAATGCATGTTCAAATTGCAATTAATTGCTTTCAGACACCCTGCAGCACTTAGTGTGCTGCCAGCACCATCACACATTGTGGTGCAAACTCCATCAGCGTCAAAATCAGGCCAAAATTGTTGAGCAAAATAGGCATCCACTCTCCAAGGATGCTGACAAACCATTGTCTTCTTGACTGATCTGAAAAATGCACTCAGATTGCACACATACAAAAATTGTTCTTATGGAAACTTGCCTGGACAAGAACAATGGTACAAAACTGCAGACGTGAGGTCTGACAAACACTGTTGATGTGCAATAAGTGTTTGCACATACACAGAAACACACAAAAGAAAGCAAAATCAAACAGCACCAACCAGCTCACATGCTCTCAGCACCAGTAAGACTGTTGTTGCAGCAGGACGGTGTAGGTAAAAATTTTGCTGCCAAAAGCGATGGCTTCAAGCCTAGAGCGTTGTGAAGGCCATTCCAATTGATCACATCAACAGTGTGCTTGCACACTTTGCCATCATCATTAAATTTGTACTCAGAAATGCCATCTAGCCTAACTTTGCTTCCAGTGACGCCACCAATCAGCCTTGGACTGCATTGCACACTCCAGCGAACTGCTATGGTCTTGTCATCCCTTTGCCACATTCTCTGCATTTCCACCTGCAGTCACAGCGTCGCCTGTCAGTCAAAAGCACCAGACAGAACTTGCTGGAAGGGACAACAACAGAAATGTGTGCGCATGCACTGCAGTTCACTGGTGCCACATTGAATACTAGTGACTGTTTCCTATGATTAGGCATTGTTTAAAACATCAAACAACGCGGACCAGTTTGGCATGATGCTGCTGGGCAGAAGAGATATGGAGAACCTCACATGTGATTTGCTAAACAGCAAGGCAGCATGAAATCTGAGTGACCAAAGCTGCCTGCTGTAAGCCTCATGACCCTGGACCACATTGGTTTGGTGACCCATTCTGGGACTGATGTTATCAGTGAAAGAGATGTTGGCTGCAAAGATGTCCATGTTTGGGCTGCGTTGAAGTGTGCAAGGGATATCTTCGCGTAGAGACCTGCAGCAACCAGTACAATACCATCAAAACTTGCGTATCAAGCAACTCAAAGATTTCAATCAACAACAGTTCTTCCGCTGCTATCTGCAATGCTGAGCAGCAACAAAAAAGCTCTCAAAGTAAAAGGTAGGATACCTAACAGCTGTGCCAAAGTTAGCTTGAAACTCTTGATTGTTTCTTTGCTTGGTGGGAGACATGGTGGTGGCCAGCTGAGACACAGGTATTTGTTGCAATTGCAGCTCAACAGCCTCATCGAGACGGCGCTCTGCTGGCTGATCATTTCTCGACTGTAAGAGGACATGGCCTACACGACTGGCAGCTTGTACTGGACCCGAATCGGCGCGCCTGAGCACCGACGGTGCAGGCAAAGCGTTGAGAGAGCCACTTTGTGCTCGTTGCAGCGTCTTTGCGCTGTGTCGTCTGCATAGAGGTACGCTGTTACTCGGAACAAGAATCTGCGACGGCAACATTGAGCTTGCAGACAAAGGTCAGCTCATTGAAAGAGTCTATCCCGATTGCTGCAATCACAGCCCAGGGAGCGGCAAGCGACAACACAATACAACCCAACGTCGCAGTGTGCGGTGCTTCGCACATACAGATTGCACGGGATCTGATTTTGACCCTAATAGGTTTAGTCCGGTCATTAATACCTGCAGTCCTCAGATGCCTGTCAACTCCAAGTGTACAGGGGCGACGGCTTTGATGCTCGCAAGTGTTTCGGTTCCGTGTGTGATTCAAGCTCTGCAGTGAGCTGATACCTAGTCCTACAGGGGCAAAAGCTTTGTTGATAACAAGTATTTCCGTTCTGTGTGTGCTTCGAGCCCTGCAGTGAGCCAATATCTTGCCCTACAGACATTACTGTCTCTCTGAAAACATTTGCCGTAACAGGGGCCCGTCAGGGCTCTCAAGGGCAGGGCCCCCAAGCTTGAGCATCGGTGAGCTGTCCACTTAGCTCAGTTGTCAAATGAAACAGGTCTAGTGCGCACTGTACTCTGTACAATATACAGCTTTGACTGCACAGTTTAGAACATGTCAAATGTCTAAGGCAGCTAACACACCGCTCCAGGGCTCCAAATGCGTCTAGACTCACAGTGCTAAGCAACCACTTTGCTTGGCAGCCATGTGACCAGGGAGCTCTAGTCCTTTGTTCAGTTTCCTCAATTTGAGCCTTTCTACTCAACTTCTGCCAGCAGCAAGGTGCAGAGCCAAATGCATCTGCTGTGGTTCTTGGTGCCTGCATGACTTTCATCACAGCGTTGAGAGAGATGACATGCGTTGATCAGCCACCAAGGCTACTTCTGCATGTGGCAGAGCCTCAGCAATCCTGAAAAGCTCTGCGTCATGACCCGCAATCCTGTCCAAATTACAGCCTACACAGTTTGAGCAAGACTTACAAGTCTCAATGCATCCCAGACAAACAGCAGCTTGCATCATGCACGCACTGGCATGAGAAGTCAGACAGCACTGCTGTGCTGTTAGAGATCCTCATGTGTACTCCAGCATACAAAGGCAATTGCTGTAGTACTGTAGCAACAATGTTACGCTAACCATATGCCAATGCGAGTGCATGTGGACTACATAGAAAGGGATACAAACACAGAGTAGCATGCATAAACTTCACCTGAGATAAAGACCCATGCGCTCAAGTGCTCGTGCTGTCCCACCTTGCATGCGAGCAGCACCAGGTACAGCATGCAAACTGCTGCAAGGCAAAACTGCCTTGCCCTGTTGCAAGTTATCAGGACTACTGTTGGCAACTGGGGGGACACCTGCTGATGTTCCCCTGCTGACACCATGCACTCCCCTGATCTCTGCACAATTGAACTAGAGGATCTTTCATACAAGTAAATACACTGTCCTGTGTTTGGAAAAAAGGTCATAAAAAGCAAACTGAAAGCTGTGTACAACTCAGCTGCAATGCAGTGTGGGCTCAAAGCAACACAAGCAGGTCTTGCAGGATGCACCCATGAGCTTTGGCCTCAGCACTAGCATACAAGCACATGACAACACGGAATTCAAATCCATGGAGTGAAGCAATCGAGACAATGTACCAGGACCCAAAACTTGTATGTGATGCCTGCAATCATGCTGAATAATTGCTAGTCCAAAATACAGCTCAATACACAAAGCCAAGATGGCATTCACCTGCAGCAGCCCTTTGCATCCCATGCAATGCTCTGCCACTGTGACTAGCCAAGTCTGCAACCCTGAGAGCGTTGCCTTGTGGACAAACTTTTGGCCTGAGATGGGGTGCTGGTGTGAGCGGCATGCGCCCTCTGTGGCATCTTCTGATTCGAGGCTGCCTCTGATGTGAGCCTGGCTCTGCCGTCCAGCACTGCAGCACTTGAACTGGGACAGGTTTGCCTCTGAACATGACTACATGTAGCTGATGGCGACTGACCACAATAATCGGTGGTGGTCCAGAAGTTAGGAAGGAAAGTTGCTGACTGGATGACATCACAGGGGTGACTGGATGCTGAGGCGAGCTGGTGACTAAGGGCGACAGCCCCCTGACTGTACCTAGGAGTCAGGTGAGGATTGCTGCCCAAATCAAATAAATCAGGAGGGGAGAAACTAGAGGAAGAAGTGTGATATGGGTCCCAGGAGGGAGGACCTGACTGTGGCCGGGTGGGTGTGGGGGTTGGGGGCAGTGACTTTGCAAGCATAGTCTGAAGCGCTGCAGCATAGTGGGAAACCAGAGTTGCTTTGCCGCCTTGGAGGCTGGTGCCTGCAATGGCATGAGTCATCAGCATGAGTCATCACAGAAGACATCTAGTGGCAGATACACGCAGGAGGATCATCACTGTAGCAGCACACACAGACTTGCTGCACAGCTGTCATGAGGACATGCTGTTAAAACCCTTTCGTGTTGAATGTGAAAGGGTGTAAAAGAAACAGCTGCAGTGGTGTCGTAAAGCATCTGTGTTTTGATACAAGAAAGTGTCATGGCGATGCAAACAAACAAAGCTCGCGGCACATCTTTTCAAATCATGCACACAATGAAGAAGTCAACCAAAGCTGACACACACAGTCATGCAAGGTGGAAGAAGCACCTGTTCCAACTAGACGTGGGACGTCATCTTGACCCATCAGCTGCAGCTTTGCTGGACCAGCTCCAGCATAGTGCAGAGCATCAAGCTTTGCAGCATCAGTAACGCTTGGCTCTGACACATCCGCTGCTGCATCCACTGTTGACGCAGCAGCTATCTCATCTGCACTTGGCTTTGACACATCCACTGCTGCATCCGCTGTTGACGCAGCAGCTCTCTCATCTGCACATGTGAGATGAGCTGCAGTGGAGCCTGATTCCGGTGCTGAGCTTAGTGTTGCAGCTGCAGGTGCTGCTATGCCTGCTGTGCCATCGGAATTTGTTGATGGCACTACTGTGGCGCTTGCAGCTGCTGAGCCTGCTGTGCCTCTCAAGCCTGCTGCTGGGCATGCTGTGCCTCTCAAGTCTGCTGCTGGGCATGCTGTGCCTCTCAAATCTGCTGCTGGGCAAAGTGCGCTCTCTGCAGACGCTACAGAAGCCCCAGTTGCTGCCAAATGATGCTCTGAAGCTGCATTGCCCCTTTGCAAGTCATCTGTATTCAGTGCTTTGTTCAAGGCTGACAATACAGCTGCTATGACATGTTTAGGCGCAGTGCTTGTCAGCAACGTGCCAGCTACCATTGCACGCTGTACAAATGCCTGTGTGAAGGCCTGTACCAGCGCTTGCTGTTGTTCTGCGTCAGATGGCGCTTCAGCTGCAGAGTTGATTGCTGCTCCTGCATGTGGCTGAGGAGGATGCAAAGAATTGCCACCACTTGCTACCCTTTCAGCAGCAGATGACATGCTTGCCTCAATCACGCTGTCAGCAGCTTGTCTCAAAGCTTCAGCCCCACTTGCTGCATGAACTGGTGCTGCAGGTGACTGAACAGCTTCTTGGACAGCTTCTGCACCTGCTGCTGACGCAACAGTTTCTTGTGCAGCGCCTACAGATGCTGATGACTTAGTAGCTTCTTCAACAGCTTCTGCAGCGGGCTCAGCAGCTTTTGCAGTGGCTGCTTGTCCTAGTGGAATTGTGAATTCCACACTCTCAGAGACTGTTACTGCCACTGCCTCACAAGCAGCTGCTGCAGCTGCCTTTCTCATCATGCTTGCTCTGCCACCTGATGTGGCAAGACCCTGCATCAGCAGCTGCTGTGAGAACAGATGGAGTTCAATGACGTGCCTTTGGTTTGCAACTGCCATGCTTGAGGCAGACCAACTCTGGTGCCATGGCTTGCTTTCTGTCAACACATTGTGCATAGCCTCTTGAAGTTGCATAACACCATTCTGGGGCTGATGTTTGCTACTGATTGGCATAAACTGTTGCTACTGTTGTCACTTGTGGCTCACATGAGGCCTCAAATACATACACACAAATCTGGCAGGCTGTAGCAATGACTTTCACATGATGCATGCAAGCATACCTTCAAAAGGCTGAGCTGTGTTGCTGCATCTGTGCAACCCCAGCAAGACTGCCCAGCTGTGACTGGCAAGACAGTTGCTGGAGGTATGGCACACACTTGCCCAGCCTTGTCCTGCATCATTGCTGTTTGTTTTGCATTGCGCAAATGGTGCTCAGAAGCTGACTGCCTGCCTGCCAAAGCTGCAGCAGCCTCCAAGTCCTGCATTGAAGGGAAGCCGTCCTGCTGTGCATGCTGAGCGCCCTCCTGCTGCGCACGCTGAGTACCCTCCTGTTGTTTGTACTGAGCCCAGCTGGATGCTGCTGGCTCAAGACCAGGATACGTGTTGCTGGGTTGGCTAGACAAGGCACCGCAAACTAACTCTGGAGGCTGCAGCAACTGATCAGCTTGGTTGCCCAATGCCTGCTGCGCACTGTTGACAGCTGCTGACTCAAGCCTTGAGCATTGCTGCAGAGGGGGTTCAAGTGTGGGAGCTGACGAGGTGCCAGCTGACTGTCGCATCTTCTGTTGACCAAGCTGCTCAAGACCCGGGTACACTTGCGGCACTGATGATAAGGACGGGGCTACTGCCTCTGTATGCTGATACAGCTGCTCAAGGCCTGGGTACACTTGCAGCACCCCTGACTGGCACCTAGAAGCTGACTCACTTTGATGCTGCCTCTGAAGTGCACCTGGTCTCTCCAGGCCAGGATACATTTGCAGCCATGTTGAGGGGGTTTTGGTCAGCTCATCTGCATGCGAAAAGGTCTGACAACAGTGAGGATGCTCAAGACCAGGGTAGAGCTGAAGCATGGAGGACACAGACCTTGAAAGGCTTGCAAGTGACTGACACCGAAAGCTGTCTGGCTGCTCAAGACCAGGGTGGAGCTGCAACAGGGAGGACACAGACCTTGAAAGGCTTGCAGCTGACTGACATTGAAAGCTGTCTGGCTGCTCAAGACCAGGGTGGAGCTGCAACAGGGAGGACACAGACCTTGAAAGGCTTGCAACTGACTGACACTGAAAGCTGTCTGGCTGCTCCACACCTGGCTGCTGTCGACTTGAGCATGACAGAGACTGGCACAGTTGTCTGGGATCTTGGGTGACGTCTGAGCTAAGCTGCTCCAGTCCAGGGTACAGCTGCAGCAGAGCTGACGCAGACCTTGGAATTGCTTCAGCAGAGTGAAGCTGGAAGCTGTCTGGTTGCTGCAGATCTGGGGACTGCACACTCAGGTGTGAGAGAAGCTGAGAGCACAGCCTCAGGAGTGAGAGGCCCCCTCCATCACGCTGCTCAACTTCAGGGTACAGCAGTGGCAGCTCTGAGGTGCTGCTGGCCAGGGTTTTACTTGACCGTGATTGCAAAGCAGCTGATTCATGTGTTGCAACTCCTTGAGTGAGCTGAAAGGGAGAAACATTGGCTTGTTGGGCGATAACATGTGACTCCAAACTGCTGACCAGGGCTTCACTCAGCTGATGTGACTGCAAAGCTGCTGGTTCGTGCGTTGAGAGTCTGTCAGGGAGCTGGAAGGGAGACATGCAAGCTTGCTGGGCATCAGCATGTGACTCCAGACTGCTGCTGACAGCAGAGGCGGCATGAAGGTGCTGTTGACTTTGCACCAGATGATGCTGATGGTCTTGGACACAGTCCAGCATCTGCAGGTTGGCTGGAGTCTGCAACTGCAACGACTCTGGCTGGGGCACAGATTGAGTTGACTGAAAGTCACCAGCATCTGGCTGCCTTCCTGCAGCATCTGCTTGTACAATGCAAAGCGATGGCTGTCCTGGTCTGCTTTGCAGCTGCTCAATGCTGTTTGGCAGCTGCTCAACATTGGGAGCCAGCTGCTCAATGCTGGGATCCACCTGCTTAACGCTGGGAGCCAGCTGCTCACCGTGGAGAATTGGCGGCCCATTGCTGACATCTGGCTGCAGTATGGGCAGCCCTGACTGGTTGCTGATGTTCGGCTGCCCATCACCAACCTCTGGCTGCCCCTTGGTAGGACCTAGCTGCCCACCAGCAGAACCTGGCTCCCCCTTGTCAGAATCTAGCTGCCCAGTACCAGGACCTGGTTGCAAATTGCTGAACACTTGCTGACCAAGACTGGCTTTCAGCTCAGAAGTCACGTCTGAGTCAAGGCTGGCAAAAGCCAGGAAACGCTCTCCTAGTTCAGCATGCTGTGCTTCTGCACAGGCCATGCCTACTGAGCCAAAGTCCAAAGCGTCTGCATCTGCCTCATCCATAGCCATCCCGGCTTCCAGCGACTGCTGGTCTGGCATGAGTGCACCTGCTGCTGTTGCATCAGGAGAGGACTGCTGACTTGAGCTCAGACCAACAAGGGCAGGTTCAGGTTCCCTGTGTTCCTCTGTCAAGTGCGTCTGCAATTGACCGAGACTGAAGCTGCTTTGCGAAGCTGGCTGATCTGCGTCTGCCTCTTGAACATGTCCTGCTTCAACCGCTGGTGCAATGTCTTCTGTAGATGCTGCATTGCCATCCTGTGCATATGCTGCTGCTTGCCACTCCTCTGCTTGTGCTGTCTGACTGTCCTCAGTAGAAGCAAGACTCTGCTGCAGAAGCTTGCTTGCCAGGGGTTGCACTTTTTCAGCAGCCCCAGCTGCTGCCTGCTGCTGCACCTCATTAAACTCAGTATTGATTTGTAACGAGCCAGATGTGGGGTGATTCAGACTGGGTAGCTGATTTTGTTGCAAGGACTGCTGAGCTGAGAGCATGCCTGCATCTGCTGACTTTTCCCTGAGCCCTGTTGCAGAGCAGTTGTCTCAACCTCAGGGTTGCAAGCAAGACTTCCCAGCTCATAGCACATGCATGTGCAAGGAAGGCCAGAGCCAGGTGGCAACACAAACTGCAGCAGTGATAGCTGGAATAGGCAGACGCTGGTGATTACTTTCTTCTGTGCATGTCTCAGGAAACAAGGACTGCAGGTTCACCTGAGGCCAGGCCTATGCTCAGGCCTTTCAGCATCAGCATGCTTTCTCCAGCTAATGACAGTGCAACAGTGTGGCCATCTGGCAAAGATGGGTCATCTACAGCCTGAGACGCCAAGCTCTGAGCAAGCTGGCTGATGTCTTCTGCTCCACCAAGTTGGAGCGATGCACTGACCTCAGAACCAGCAGAGCGTTGGCTTGATATCAGCCGGGAACAACTGAGCATTTGGGCGCTTCTGTCTGCTTCTGACACTATGGTGGCATCTGGGACTGCTTGTACCTCTGCACAACCTTCACCGCTTGTTCTGCTGTACTGATATTGGCCAGGCTCCTGCTGAGAGGTCAAGCTATGCACAGGAGACAGCACACACTCTGGCTGTGCTTGTTGAATGGGTGTGCCTGGCTGGATGACACAGCTTGCAATGCCATGCTGGCTGTCCAACATTTGCACAACATTGTGCTGCTCCTGCCCAGCTGTGTCCACCACTAAGGTGTCCATCAGAGCTGCTCTGGCAGCTTTCTTCTGCATGGACCGAGGCTGCACAAGCACCTCACTGGAAGAAAGCTGAAGTGCCCCTGCGTCATGCACCATGACTTTGATAGCTCTGCTGCTGCCTTGATTCTGTGTAGACGGGCAAAGAATAAATGCATGCCGTTGCAGATGGCAAACTTTATGCAGATCCAATGATCATTGGTGCTTGTCTCAAACGCAAGGTCTTGCGCACAGGTCACATCCAAATGACAATGCACTGTCTGATGAAACCACACAAACAACACAAGACCATCAGTAACAATGCCTGCAAATCACAGCAGAATGACACTGCATTCCCCAGACTGCATGTACTTTATTTGTGATCGGCCTAGTGTACAAGGCATACCCTAGCATGATTATGCATTCCTGCCAAGGCTAAGGCCCTACCCCATGAGGGGGCATTGGCTCTTGCATTGCCCAGACTGTATGCTCTGGTTTGCCGCTATGCACACAAGTCAAGGGCATGTTTGTTGTTCACCATACAATGTGAGACATGACTGACCTTTTGCATGGTCAAGACTTGCACTGGACACCCTCAGAAGACCCATGTTTTGCTTCTGCTGCTGCTGACCTTGCTGATTTTCAGCAGCATTGTCATTAGCTTCAGCTTGATCAGTAACTGATTGCATGTGGGCTGCTGCGTCCTGCTGATTGGTAAGCATGCTCAGCTGGCAAGCTGAAGACCTGACTTGATGGGCAGGCACAGTCTGTTGATCGGCAAGTGCAGCCTCACAGGCTGACATGCTGACTTGACGGGCATACACAATGGGCTGATTGGCAAACACACTTGACTGATGAGCATGCACACGTGGCTGATGGGCAGGGGTACTTGGCTGAGAGGCTGATTCAGGCAGCTGGCTGATTTGCCCGTCAGCTTTGTCACGCCCCTCTGAAACAGCTTTGCTGAAGACGTGTGCAGGCTGCAGCTCTAGGTGGCCATGCAAAGGCACTTCAGCATTGTGCTCTTCATGCAGGCTGTCAGCACACAAATGACTGCCCACAACTGCATCACACCTTTCCTCAGCAGTAGGTGAGATGGCCGCCGTGGCTACTGGTGCCATGTTTGCAGCTTGCTGAATGCAGCTGTGTTGCCTCAGCAAAACAGCAGCTACAGGCATGCCTGTAGCATGGTTCATGTCCTCCTGTTCTTCCTGCATCAAACGCTGTACGCCAGCTGCATCCAATGCTGCATTGTCTGCTGTTTCAATGCGCTGCTGCAAATGTCTATCCTGAGCAGCCGCATGCCTCTGCTCGCCGGACGCCTCATCCACTTGCAGCTCATCACCTTTGGACCAGACAGATGAGTTGTCTTCATGAGTGGCAGACTCACAGGAGCTGCGTGCATTGAGTGATGCCACTCTCTGGCGAGGCCAGGTGGGAGCAGCTGTACCTAGGTCTGCCTGAGCTGCGGGGGTTTTCTTGTACAACAATTCTGGCCAGATCTGCCTGAGGTGCATGTTTTTCTTTCGCAACAGTTGTGGCTGGATCTGCCTGAGCTGCAAGGGCTCCATTTGCAACAGCAGCAATGACTTCAGGGTCATTCTGCAGCTCAGCCTGGTCTGGTGTTGAGGCGTGTCTTATATCAAGAGGAGTGGTTGCTGAGGTCAACAAATGCACCTGAAGGCTGCTGTCACGTGATGCTGCTCTGCTCTGGCTGTTAACTAGGCTGCTCGGTAGCAGATGCTGCAGCTGCACAGCAGATGTTTTACAGGCCAATGTGCTCTGAGGCGCCAGCACTAACGTAGTTGTCAGTGGTTGAGTCATAGGCGAGACTGGTGAATGGCTCCCTGCCTGCAATAAGGCGCATTCAAGCTTTGTGCTATCAAGGTCCTGCCTGAGGTCAAAATCATTTGCTCTGTCAGGAGAGCCGGCCAGTATGGTACCGGTTGGCGGCAGGCCTTTCATGCGTTTCAAAGATGAAGTTGCTGAAGCATTTGAGCAGCATATAAGAAGCATATAAGCCAAAGGATGCGTAAGAAGCGCGTTCATCAGCTGCTAAGGTCATTGACCATGTTAAGCATCTCATGGTGGCTTGAGCACAGAGCTGATAACATGAAGGTGAGTGCCCTATACCTATTGTAGTGTCTGGTACAGGCATGCCATCCCATGCGATACAAATCACTGCATTGCATTGCATGTGTGTGACATTGCACGACTGCAGCGGCTAATCAAATTTGCAGCCTTGTTCATTGTGCATTTGCCACACATGCAACAGTTCCCACAGCCAATCACAACAGCAAGCTATCACAACACCAGGAGTGCTTACCTTGAAAGCAAGCTGCCCAGACTGGATGACATTCCCAGCATGTTGAACACCTTGCAGCAGCACCTGCATTCAATGTTGCACTTACAGTGTGTGTGCACCAGATTGTGAATCTCGACCATGTTGTGACTTGCTGCAAATCAGCTAAACTACTGAGCCAGCACAGAGCAGGCTAGCTATCAAGCCTACATGCCATATCCTACAAACGAAATGGTCAAGTCATGTGCACTCAATCTAATATACAATACGGCAAGCAACTGCACACATGTGAAGCAACAGTAGTACACAGTATTGTAGCTAACCACAGTTGCAAAGTTGCAAGACACATCAGATCAGTGGTCTGGCGGTTGCTCAGCATGCAAGACAACATGAGCATACCAGTAGGTGCATCGAGCTGAGAAGCTACAAACTGTCGGATATGCATGCCTGAAATGGTGACAGAAGCCTCATGAAGCAGGCATTGTCATTGCAGGAACTTCACTCTAAACGCTGTCACTGGTGTGTACAGTGAACAGTAAGTAGCAAAAGTCAGGGCCAAACCTGCCACTCAAACATCCTGCTGCCACCAGTGCTGTTGCTGCCTGCGTCACTGCTGATGGGAGAGGTGGTGGCTGAGGACAACATGGCTGCATTGCTGCTGAAGGGGCCAACATCTGTACTTGGTCTGTAGACAGCAATCTGCTGGTGATCAGGAGTGGGTACAGTAGACTGATGATTAAACACCATAAAGGTGCCAACAGCAGGGCTTGGTGTATCTGCAAGCAACAAGGAGGCAATCTGGCTGAATTGTGAACACTTTGTAGCAATTCGAACTGTTAATATGCACAGATTGGGTAACACCAAAGGAGCAGAAACTCCATGAATGGCCACATGCTGCACACGGCAACAACAAAGCATCTTGCAAAACATATATGTTACCTGCAACTTGGAGCCTGCTGGCTGGCTGAGCTCTCAGGGTGCTGGTTGGTGACCAGCTGGCCAGCGGCAGATGCAAGCTACTGACTGTCCTCAGGTTGTCATGACCAACCACTTCCTTCTGGCTAAGCAGTCTGGAGTGAAGCCTGGGAGAACTGGCAGAATGTCGAAAGAGGCGCTCTTTGTGACAGCTTTGAAAATCTAGCACCCTGTAGCCATATGCCGCATGTTTTTTGCAGTGTTTTGTCTCCGTTAGCTTTGCTGCATTGCGTGCATAGGCAATCAACAAACACTCCTAGATGGATTCTGTGCACACTGCACACAGGTGTTTCACCTGGCAGTGGTGCTGGCCAAGTCTGGCTGCAACCTTTTGGTCGCCAGCACGGGGCTGTGCGAGCCTTGACGACCTGTTGCTGTCCGCACCGAATTTTAAAGCTACAAGATAACTATAAAGTCAATACTGAACGATGTGTCACACGCACTCACCGCGAACTCTGCTGGTTGGGGAGATGTTTGAACCCCATATGCCATCGAAAAATTTGCCATGCGAGTGCTCGGCAGGCTGCTGCCTATCAATAGGGTCCAGCCAGTCTGGGATGCGAGGAGGCGGTCTGTTTGAAGTCATGCTGTTAAAGCCCTGTAAGTCTAGGCCGCACGGCAGCGGTGCGACTGATCACTGTTGCGATCACCCCAATGCTCACTGGCGCTTGTGGAAGCGGTGTGAACGATATTATAGGTGTGCATTGAGTCAATGCCATTGACAGCGCAACTTTGAATACTGAAACTTTGGTTTGGCAGAACCCTATTAGGAGCCCTAGTCGCAAGTAGTCGAGTCTCTGACCTATTTAGCTTGCTTCTGCAGACTGTAGAGTGGTGTGTATTGAGCTCTGTGTTGCAAGCATGTCGGACACCACCTCAGAGATCGGCCGGCAAATTTCTGCCGACGCCGAGGTGTACCGACTGGAGCAAATTCTTCAGAGGCCTGCTCGCCTTTCGGACGAGCTTCAAAGTGGCCGTCGCTCGTCTCGGGGGCCTAACAGCGGTGCCGAAGGACCACCAACGGTAATTGCAGAGGCTCAACCAAGCACTATAGAGCAGGATGAGCGTCAACCACAGGCATGTCAATGTGTATGGCACGTGTAGGACATTCCGTCGTGACGGCTTTCAGCTACAAGCTTTAACTTCAGCTATACTGTAGCGACTGACTTATGTGTTTTGTGCAACTTAAGGTCCAGCCCCGGCAAACAGGTCGTGTATCGGTGGATGACTTGGAATGTTCTGCACTGGAGAAAGCACTAAAAGAACAAGTGTATCGCTTGGCTGGGCAATGGGAACAAGGTAAGCTGGAAAGACTTTGCCATTTTCAAATGAGCGCTTTCAGCATATGTTGACTGTCGTGTGCTCTGACAAACAAATGTCAGGAGAGTCTCCATCGACCACCTTATTATACTGTGGTTGTTCTGGTTAGAAATGTGCACCAGCCATTGTACCCTGTGTTCTCAGTTTGCAACAGGCTTGCAATCAGCTGCTTGAGGTGACATGTGGCAATTGCTGCTAGAAGCAAGAGCTTTCTCAATTACAGGTGCACAGAGGCTCACAGAGCATCTGCAGGATGCTCTGCAAGATCTGACAGCTGTTAGGCAGCAAGAAAATGACCTGCTCAAGAGG
>JAABUO010005929.1_pt1 | contig 14131 bp, 12 predicted proteins | sample 5559291 | NCBI WGS metagenome assembly JAABUO01 (sample SAMN10711878, study PRJNA513372) | rock metagenome | isolation source: Antarctica rocks | place: Antarctica: Victoria Land, Finger Mt sud | reverse complement strand
GCTGCAGGTTCAGCGAGCGAGCTTGAAAGCGGGTCAGGCTCCGCGGCGGTATTACGACTCGGTGCCGATCACAGCCGTCCCTGCGCTTACTCTCGACGATGGGGGCGTGACCGGCCACGACGCGGAGGGGCGCCCCGTGCCCGACGTACACCACCGCGACCACCCGGCCTCGCGTCACCGCGGCGAAAACGGCGTGTCGATCGGCTTCACCGCGCACTACGACGCGATGCGCGCCCGCTTCGGCGACCACCTGACCGACGGTATCGCCGGCGAGAACATCCTGGCGCGTAACGAGGGACTCATCGGCGCGGACGGCCTCAACGCCGGCATCGTCGTCGTGACCGCGGATGGCCAAGAACTGCGCCTCGGCGCGGCCCAGGTCGCCGAGCCGTGCGTCGAGTTCGGTCGCCATGCCCTGCGCCTCCCCCGCGACGCCCGCTCCGACGCCGCGGTGGGTGCGGCGCTCGCCTTTCTGCGCCGCGGCCTGCGCGGGTACTATCTAACATACGATGGCGCGCCCGCGACGGTGCGCGTCGGAGACCTTGTGTACCGCCTCCAGGAGGATCGCAACGTATGATTATACCTCCCGCCCCCGAGACTATTACCCCCGGCATCCTGCGTCGGTTGATGCGCCAACAAGTCTACGTGGCGACGCTGATCGGCATCGTGATCTGGTTCGCCTACAGCGTGCGTGAGGTTCTGCCGATCTTCCTGTTCTCGTTTATCCTGGCCTACCTGCTGCATCCTTTGGTGCGCTGGGTCTCGGGGCCAGAGGGCAAGGGCGTGTCGCGCAAGACGGCCGCCCTGATCGTCTACCTCCTCGTCATCCTCGCGCTCGGCGTCGCCATCTACATACTGTACGGCGCCTTGAGCGCCGAGATCAGCAACTACGCCAAAAACCTCGACATCTACAAGGGCGACTTGCTAATCAACCTGTACCAGCAGGAGTATCACGGCCTGCTGCGCCCACTGCCGCAGAGCGTCAAGCTCGCGATCATCAACGGCATCGCCAACGCCAACAATCTGAGCGGCGAGTTCGCACGCCGCACACTGCCCGAACTCGTCAAGACCGCGCCACGTCTGGTCGAAGGCATCGCCGTGCCGATCGTGGCCTACTACCTGCTGACGGACTATCGGCGCTTCATCGGCTTCTTCCGCAAAGCGGTGCGCCCCGAAGGCCGTGGCCGCTTCGACGAATTGATACATGAGATCAGCAACTCGCTGCGCGGCTACCTCTCCGGGCAGGTCACCCTCTCGGTCATCGCCGGCGTGGCAGCTTTCGTCATCCTCACCGTCAACGGCGTCCGACCCGCGCTCGTCGTCGGCATCGCCGCCATCTTCCTTGAGCTCATCCCCGTGGTCGGGCCGCTGGTGTGGGTCATCATGGCCATCCTGCTGACGGCCATCCAGAGACCGGAGCACACGATCATCGTGGCGGCGCTGGCCATCGTCGCGCACCAGACGGACATGCACATCCTGGCACCGCGCATCCTGGGTAGCCACCTGCGCCTGCACCCCGCCGTGGTCATCTTCGCCCTCCTGGCCGGAAACGCCCTGATGGGCATCCTGGGCGTGCTGCTGGCCGCGCCGCTGGCCGCCATCATCAACATCACGCTGATCTACCTGCTGACCGAGGGCGCGCTTTCGCCCACGGCTGTCGGGCAGAGCGACGACATCCCGCTGCCGCCCGCCGCCCCCGGGCCGCCCGTGCAGGGCGAGACAGACACACCGCGCGAGCAGGTCACGCCGGCCCCCATCGCGCCCGTCACGCCGAGGCGGGCCTGAAAAGCAACGTGTTCCGCTGCCCTGCCCGCGGGCACCCGATCACTGAGAGCCTGTCTGCAAACGCGAATTTGAGCTATGCTGGAAGGTATGAACAGACAAGCCTACCCCTCCGATCTGACGGACGCACAATGGGACGTGCTCGCCCCGCTGCTGCCGCCCCCGTGCCACACGGGACGTAAACGCACGATTGACCGACGCGAGATCCTCAACGCGCTCTTCTATCTGGATAAGACGGGGTGCCAATGGCGCGCCTTGCCGCACGACTTCCCGAACTGGCACACGGTCGAGAGCTACGGCCGGCGCTTGCGCCTGGCCGGGGCCTGGGAGCGCCTGCATGAGCGCCTGCGGGAGAAGGTCCGGGTCAAAGCCGGGCGTGAGCCCACCCCCCGTGCCGCCGTCCTTGACTCCCACACAGTCAAGACGACGGAAAAAGGGGGGTCCGCGGCTTCGACGGCGGCAAGCTGATCACCGGGCGCACGCGCCATATCGTGGTCGATACGCTCGGACTGCTGCGCGTGGTGGTGGTGCAGGCGGCCACCATCCAGGATGGCACCGGGGCCACGCTGGTCTTGGCACGGATGCAGGGACGCTTCCCCCGCCTGCGCAAACTCTGGGCCGACGGCGCGTACCGGGGAGGCCTGATCGCCTGGACCCAGGCGCTCTTGGGCTGCATCCTGGAGATCGTCACGCGTAGCGACGACCAGAAAGGCTTCGTCGTGCTGCCTAAGCGCTGGATCGTCGAGCGCACCTTCGGCTGGTTCGGGCGCTATCGCCGCCTGAGCAAGGACTATGAAGAACTGCCCGCGAGCAGCGAATCCATGATCTATATCGCCATGATTCATCTCATGCTCCGGCGTCTGGCCCCGCCCTAACACGTTTGCAGACAGGCTCTAAGAATTTTGACCAGCGACCCACTTAGAGGCTATCGATCGCTATCGCGCGGTTTTGGCGCGCGACCCCGTATGGCCCGGCGCCGCCGTGGCCCTGGCGTTGGCCGCGCTGGAGCAGGAGCCGGCGGTCGACCTCGCCGCGCTCCCCGGCAGCACGCCCATGCTCCGCCTAACCCTATCCCCGGTCCAGGCGCTCTTGCGCGGCGCCCCCGTTTTGGCGCCGGGTGATGGGCCGCTGGAGCAGTTGTGGCAGGGCTTGAGCCTGATCGGACGGGACGGCGCGGCGGCGCGCGTTGCCCTCGACGACGACCGCTCGCTCCCCTCGGCGCGGGCGGACAAGGTGCGGCGCTACTACCGGGGCGTCGCCGCCGCCTCGACGGGTGACCTCGTCGCGGCGCTGGAGCCCTGGCAGCGCGCCTACGCGGAGGGCCTGGGGCGGCCCTGGCTGGCGGATAACCTGGCGGCGGCCCTGCTGCGGCGCCTCGAGTCGCCGGATGCGGACCCGACGGACCCCGCAGGCGTCCTCGCGCGCGCCGCGGCCCTCACGCCGGACGCGCTGGCCCTCGCCCCCGGCTATCCCGCGCTGGCCGAGGCGGTGATCGGCGCGCTCGACGATGGCGCCCACGCCGCTGCCGCGGCGGGGGATTGGGCGCGGGCCGCCGCCCTGTGGGAGAGCGCCCGTGATGTCGTGGGCGCGGGCGCGGGTTTGGGCTCGCCGCGTCCACTCCTGCACAACCTGGCACTGGCCTACGAGGCGCAGAATCGCTGGCCTCAGGCGGCCGACACCTGGCGCGCCATGCTGCGCCCGCGCCCGCGCCGGCGCGCGGGTGACGGCGCGCCACGGGCCAGCCGGGGGAAGGCCGGCAAGGGCAAGGCGGACCGGCCAGCCCCGGCCGTCGCGGCGGCGCGCGACGGAGAGGCGGCCGGGGACGACGTGAGCGCGGCGCAATGGGCCTGGGTGCGCCGGCGCGTGATCGAATGCTACCAACGCGCCGGCCAGCCGGGCGAGGCCGTCGCCGTGTTCCGTCAGGCGCTCAAGGCGGACCCGGACGATGTGGAGATGCGCGTGCAACTGGCCGACGCCCTGCTGGCGAACGGGCAGGAGCAGGCCGCCTACAACGAGGTGCGGCGCGCCGCCGAGGCCGCTCCCGAGAACGACGACGTCCAGTTGCGCCTGGGCGGGATACAACTGGAGCGCGGTGAGCGGCGCGCCGCCGAGGTGACGCTGCGCCGGCTCCTCCATCGCTCGCCGGATCGCGCGGAGGGCCGCCGCCTGCTGGCGCGGCTGTACCTGGAGAGTGGTCACGCCCTGCACGCGGCCGGCCAGTACGCCGCGGCCATCAGGAACCTGGAGGAGGGGCGCCAGTTGGCGCCCGACGATTACCAGTTCCCGCTCACCCTCGCGCGCGTCGCCATCGACCAGGGCAAGCGCAAGGAGGCGCCCGCGCTGTTAGCGCGCGCTCGAGCTCGGCGCCGATCAGCCCGAGGCCTACGCGGCGGCGCTCGAGTGCTGGGCCGTGGCCGACGACCTCGCCGCCGCCCGCGCGGTCGTGGCCCGCGCCGAGGACGCCTTCTCGTCGTCCTCGGAGTTCTACGTCGACGCCGGCTCCACCCTGCTGCGCAGCACGGCCGCGCCCGCGGCGCCCTATGGTCTTGGCGCGCCGGCGGCGCCCCGCAAGAACGAGGACGCCTGGCGGCAATTGGGCGCCGAGTTGCTGGCGCGTGGTATGGCGTTGCGCCCGGACGACGGGCGGCTGCGGGCGTCGGTCGCCAGCGAATTGCTGCAGACGCGGCCTGAGCTGGCGTTGACGTATGCCGAGGAGGCGGCGCGCCTCTTGCCCGACGAGGCGTCGGTCCTCATCCTGCTGGGTATGCTCCGGGCGCTCAACGGGCGCACGCGTGAGGCCAAGGATGCGTTGCAGCGCGCGGCGCGCCAGGCGCGCAAGCAGGGCGATGCGGCAATGCCCCAGGAGATCGAGCTCTTGCGCCAGCAGGTCGATAGCCCGCTGTTGCCCTTGATGTTGAGCATGGGCTCACCGTTCGGGCCTTCCCCCGACGAGGATGACCTGTACTGGTAACTGGTAGAGGAGCGCGATGGCTACCCCGTACGTCGACCCGTATGCCGTGCTCGGTCTCGAGCGCACGGCCACACCGGACGAGATCAAACGAGCCTATTTCGCCCTGGTGCGCGCCCACCCTCCCGAGCGCGAGCCGGAGACTTTCAAGCGCGTGCGCGCCGCCTATGAGCGCGTGCGCGATCCCGAGCGCCGCGTCGAGGCGGACCTGTTGCTGCACCGCGAAGATGTCCTCGCCGCCGCGTGGGCGCTCGGCGACCTGGATCGCACCGACTGGCGCGAGCACTTCGGCAAGGTAAGCCTGTGAGCGACCGTGCCCGCGACACCGCGCCGTCTTTCTTCGATCGCTTGCCCTGGTTTCGCCGCCCCGTTGCGGACCGCGCGGATCGCACGGCTCGCGCCGATCACGGTGATGGTGGGACGCCGGGTGGGGCGGGAGACCTGTCGTTTCCCGCCCTGGTGGAGCGACTGGACGCGATCGAGCGCGCGCTGGCCGACCTCGCGCGGCGCCTGCCCCCGACCGATCCCGACGAGCGCATGCGTTCCGTCGAGGGCGGCGCCGTCGCGCCCGCGCTGGCGGCATTGGAGAAGAGTGTTGGCCGAGCCGGGCGGGAGCAATTCAAAGCCCTCGCCCTGGCCCAGGCGCAGCAGGAGCAGTTGGCGGCCGCACTGGATGCGTTGCGCGCGGATGACGCGCGCCGCGCGGCCGAACTCGCCGCCTGGCCCGCGCGTAGCCGTGACGCCCGAGACGCCGTTCGCCTGGAGATGGCGCAGTCCCTGTTTCCCACGCTCGACGGGCTCGACGAAGCGATCCGCTCCGGTCATCACCTGCTCGATCGTCCCGCCGCGCCGCCGTCGTCGCCGCCATCGTTTCTGGAGCGCCTGGTTCCGCACCAGCGGGAGGAAACCGCGCGGGGCGAGATGGCGCTGCGCGCGGCCATGGAGGCATGGCTGACCGGGCTGACCTTCGTGCGCGCTCGCCTGCTCGACATGCTGGCGGCCGAGAGCGTGCGTCCGATCGACGCGGTGGGCTGGCCCTTCGACCCGCACTATCACATAGCAGCGGAGGTGGCGCCGTCCGGCGAGGGACTGGCACCGGGCACGGTCGCCGCCGAGCTGCGACGCGGCTACACGACGGGCGACCGCGTGCTGCGCTACGCCGAGGTTGCCGTCGTCGCGGATCGTAGCCAGTAGTCAGAGAACGTGTCGAGCGCGCTGCCGGGCATGTTTATGATGCGGCTATTGACTACTAAGCGGCTAGGCGGTGTACGTTCGTAGGTTTTACACAGCGATTCCTAAGAATTTTGACCATCGACCCACTTAGCTATTGACTACTGACTACTTGTAAGGAGCACAGCCATGAGCGCGATCATCGGCATCGACCTGGGGACGACGTACTCCGCCGCGGCGCTCGTGCGCGACGGTGCGCCCCACATCATCCAGCACGGCGACGAGCGGATCATGCCGTCGGTGGTCGGGGTTACCTCGCAGGGGTCGGTGCTGGTCGGCACGCCGGCGCGCAATCAATATGTCGTCTATCCGGCGCGCACAGCCCGCTCGATCAAGCGTCTGATGGGCCAGGATACCACCGTGACCCTGGGCGAGCGCGCCTACACACCGCAGGAGGTCTCGGCGCTGATCCTGGGCGAGCTCAAGCGGAGCGTCGAGGTCGGGCTGGGCGAGCCGGTCGAGCGGGCGGTCATCACGGTCCCGGCCTACTTCTCCGACGCGGCGCGCCAGGCCACGCGCGAGGCCGGCGAGATCGCGGGCTTCGCCGTCGAGCGCATCATCAACGAGCCGACGGCGGCGGCACTGGCCTACGGGCTGGATCGCGCCGGGGAGCGGCAGATGGTGGCCGTCTACGACCTCGGGGGCGGTACCTTCGATGTCTCTATCATCGAACTGGACGCCGGCGTGGTCGAGGTGCGCGCCAGCCACGGCGACACCCACCTCGGCGGCGACGACTTCGACGACGCCCTGGCCGGCTTCCTGGCCGAGCGCTTCCAGCAAGAGCACGGCGTCGACCCGCGGGGCGACCCGCGCGCCACGGCGCGGCTGACCCGAGCGGCCGAACAGGCCAAGATCGCGCTCTCCGACCAGCCCTTCACGCGGGTGCGCGAGGAGTACCTGCTTACCGAAGGCGGCCGCCCGGCGCACCTGGACGTCGAAGTAGCGCGCTCCGACTTCGAGGGTCTCATCGGCGGCCTGCTGGAGGGGACGCTGCGCTCGCTCGACGCCGCGCTCGCCGACGCGGCCATTACCGCCGAGGACCTCGACCACGTCCTCTTCGTGGGCGGCAGCACGCGCACCCCGCTGGTCTCACAGATAGTCTACGAGCACACCGGGATCGAGCCGGAGACGGCCGTCAACCCCGACGAGGCCGTGGCGCTGGGCGCGGCGGTGCAGGCGGCGATCATCGCGGGCGAGCCGCTCGACGCTATCCTCGTGGACGTGACACCTCATTCGTTGGGCATCGCCGTGGCCGAATGGGAGTTCGGGATGATCGTGCCCGACCGCTACAGCGTCCTGATCGCGCGCAACACTACCATCCCCACGACGCGCTCGGAGGTCTATTCGGCCTTGACCCCCGATCAGACGGCCATCGGGATCAAGATCTACCAGGGCGAGCACACGGTGGCCTCGCGCAATAGCCTGCTGGGCTCGTTCCTTTTCGACCAGCTGCGCCCCGAAGCGGCGGGGCAGCCGCCGCGCGTGACCGTACGGTTCGACTTCGATGTCGACGGCATCGTCCAGGTCTCGGCCCTCGACCGCGGCAGCGGCAAGGTGGCCAACACGACGGTCACGGCCGCCCACGCGCGCCTCAGCCCGGCCGACATCGCGCGCGCGCCGACCTGGATGAACTGGAGCTGGAGGAGTGGGACGGGGGAGACGTGGGCCCGGAGGATGGGGCGGTACGGGCGACACGGCGTCTCTGGAGGCGGCCGTCACAGGCCTGGAAACAGCCGCGCGGGAGGGTGATCGGGACGCGGTCGCCGAACACACCGAGTCTCTGCTGGATCTGCTCTACGAGTTGGATGAGGAGTAGACGTAATCTCTGGTCAGCGCAGGGTCTCGAGCAACAGGCGGCGGAAGCGCGCGCCGTCGGCCGCGAGGCAGACGCGCGCGTTCGGCCGCCTGTCCAGCACGCCGAGCTCGTCGACCACGGTCATGCCCCGCGTAAGCTCGCCGCGCGTCTCCACGTCCACGTAGTAGCCGGCGCTCCGCGTCATGATCCCCTCGTCGACGATCATCGCGGCCGCGATAGAGTCGGGGTGTGTCGTGCCGTGTATCCCCTGTGTCACATTGAAGCGACGCACCACGCGGTTGATGTCTATGAAGAAGCGCGACAGCACCGTGTCCAAGGCCGCGATCTCGGCGGTCGCCGCCTCGTCTACGACGGCGTGGCGGACGCAGATCTCCCACCCGACCATGGTCAGGGGAAAGCCCGCGCCGAAGACGATCCTGGCCGCCTCGGGATCGACGAATATGTTGAATTCCGTCGCCGGGGTGACGTTGCCAAGCGCGTTGTTCGTGCCGCCCATCACCCATAGATGCTTCACCTTGGCCGCGATCGAGGGGTCCCGGCGCACCGCCATGGCCAGGTTGGTCAGCGGGGCCTGGGCCAGGATGGTCAGCTCGCCCGGGTTCGCGTCGACCAGTCGCACCAGCGCGTCGACAGCGTGCTCGCTTTCAGGGCGCTGCGCCGCGCGTGGGAAGAACGAGTCGCCCATGCCGTCCCTGCCGTGGATGTACTCGACCGTCTCATGCTCGTGCAGCAACGGATGGTCGCAGCCGGGGTAGACCGGCACGCGCGGCCTGCCCGAACCCTCGCTGAAGCCAGCGACCTGCAGCGTGTAGAGCGCGTTCTCGACCTGCTGGTCGAAGGCGACGTTGCCACAGTTGATCGTGATAGCCTCGACCGTCACGCCGGGCGAGCGTAGCGCGATCAGCAGCGAAACGCAGTCGTCGCCCGCGGTGTCGGTGTCGATGATCAGTCGAATCATTGAGTTATTCTTTCACGTATGGAATGCCGTCGGCGGCCGGTGCGACGGCGCGCCCGATGAAGCCGGTCAGCACGACGATGGTGACGATGTAGGGGAGCATCAGCAGCAGAGGCACGGGGACCGGGACTTGCGCGACCTGCAACTGGCTCTGCAGGGCGTCGCAAAAGCCGAAGAGCAGCGCGCCGAACATGGCCTGCACGGGGCGCCACTTGCCGAAGATCACCGCCGCGAGGGCGATGAAGCCGCGCCCGCTGGTCATGCCTTCCGAGAAAGAGCCCACGTCGCCCACGAGGTAGACGCCGGCCAGCCCCGCGAGGGCGCCACTGACCGTGACGGCGGCGTAACGCACCAGGGACACGTTGACGCCGGCGACGTCGGCCGCCTTGGGGTTCTCGCTCACCGAGCGCGAGCGCAGGCCCGCCCGCGTGCGGAACAGATAGATGTGCGTGACCGGCACGAGGACGAGGGCGAGGTAGACGAGCGCGTTCTGCTGGAACAGGATGCGGCCCAGGGCCGGGATGCCCGAGAGGACCGGCACGTTGATCTGCGGCAGCGGCGGGGCCGAGAGCGAGCCCGAGTTGAAGGCCGAGCGAAACACGAACGAGGTGCCGCCCGCCGCCGCGATATTGATCACGAAGCCGCCCACGATCTGGTCGACGCGCAGCGTGATGGAGAGCAGGCCCAGGAACAGGCCACCGATAGCCCCGGCTACCAGCCCGCCGAGCAGGCCCAGCAAGAGGCTGCCCGTGCTCGATCCGACCACCGCCGTGACGAAGGCCGCCGTCAGCATCAGCCCCTCGATGGCGATGTTGACCACGCCCGCGCGCTCCGACACGACGCCGCCGAGCGCGCCCAGGATCAGCGGCGTCGCCGACGCGAGCGTGATGGCCAGCACGCTGATGACGAACGAGCCGGTCAGGAAGCTCATACGTCACCATACCTTTTTGCCCCTCTCCCACACACAGGGAGAGGGGGCAGGCAGGGTCTGTGCATTGTCGGGGCGGCCTCGTCCGCTCGTCCGCCCGCCCGCGTGTCTCGTGGGTGGCGGGGGTCTGGGGGGAGCCCTCTCCCCACGTTCCCCCGGAGGCGCGCCCCACCGTCGGACCCGCGGCCAGGGTCCGGGGGACCAGTCAGCCAGGGGCGGAGGGGGAAGGGGGCGGGAAGAGGCGCTGTCGACTTTTCACAGACCCTCGAGGGGCAACAGACCCTCGGGGGGCAGGGGAGTGAGGGCGCTTTCACGCCTCTGTTCCTTGCGCTCCGGCCGTAGCGCCCGTGCGATTCCAGCGGAAGTAGATCCAGCGGATGATCACCGGCGCGGCGACGAAGAATAGGATGGAGGCCTCGATCACGGACACGAACGGCGCGCTGATGCCGGCCGTCTGCTCCATCGTGGTGGCTCCGTTGCGCAGCGCGCCGAGCAGCAAGGCTGCCAGGACGATGCCGACCGGGTGGCCGACGCCGATGATGGCGATGGCGATGGCGTCGAAGCCGAAGCCCGAGCCGATCGACTCCGGCAACACGTGCTGCAGCCCGGTGATCTGCACCGCCCCGGCCAGCCCCGCCAGGCCCCCGCTGAGCGCCATCGTCCACACCGTGATCGCACGGACCGAGATGCCGGCCGAGCGCGCGGCGGACGGGTTGAGGCCCACGGCGCGCAGGGCGAAGCCGAAGGTGGTGCGCCAGATCAGCACGTAGATGAGAAAGGCGACGAACAGGGCCACGATCAGGCCGGCGTGCAGGTCAGTCCCCGGTAGGAGGATCGGGAGCTGCGCGCCGGGGTTGATGTAGTAGCTCTGCTGCACCTGGCTGCTGGCTGGGTGCATGACGCCGCCGCTGTCGACGAGCCACTGCACGAGATAGAGCGCGATGTAGTTGAGCATGATCGTGGTGATGACCTCATGCGCCCCGGAGAGGACTTTGAGCGCGCCCGCGATCGCCGCGTAGAGCGCGCCCGTGACCGTGCCGGCGACGAGGGCCAGCAGGGCCAGCAGGATCGCGGGCGCGCCCTCGAAGAGATGGCCGGCGAAGGTCGCGCCGATCGCCCCCACGATGAATTGCCCCTCGGCCCCGATGTTGAATAGGCCGCCCTTGAAGCCGAGCGCGACGGCCAGCCCCAATAGGATGTAGGGCGTGGTCGACACGAGCGTCTCGGCGAACGAGCTCTGCCCCGTGACCGCGCCGGACCACAGCGCCCGGTAGACGGCGAGGGGGTTGTGCCCGCTCACCAGGAGCAGCAGCGCGCAAAACACCAGGGCCGTGAACAGGGAGAGCACGGGGGCCAGGATCGTGCGCCCTAGGTCGCCGCGCGCCGAGACCGCGCCTCCGCCCTCAGGCGATCCCGCGGCCGGCGCGGCGGTCGACGGCGCGTTACCAATCATACCCGGTACTCCCTCTCCCTGCCCCTGTTCATTCCTCAGGCGCCCGTCACGCGCCCGTCACGAGTTCGTCGAGCGACGGCTGTGGCCCGACCGGCGCGGCTCGGCGCGCCTCGGCGAGACCCGTCCCCGCCATCATTAGCCCGAGTAGTTCGACGTTGGCCTCGGCGCGCGGCAACACGCCCATCAGGCGCCCACGGTAGATCACGCCGATCGTGTCGGAGAGGGCCAGGATCTCGTCGAGCGAGGCCGAGATGAGTAGGACGGCCACACCGCTGTCGCGCTCGCGCACAATATTGCGGTGGATGAACTCGATCGCGCCCACGTCGACACCGCGCGTCGGCTGCGCCGCGATGAGCAGCCGCCCCGGCCGGCTGAGTTCGCGCGCCACGACCATCTTTTGCTGGTTGCCGCCCGAGAGGTTGCGGGCCAGGGTCGACACGCCCGGTGTGCGCACGTCGAAGCGCGCGACGCGCTCGCGCGCGACCCGCGCGATGGCCCCCACGTCGAGCAGCGGCCCGTGCGCGTAGGGTGGGCGGTCGTAGGTCGAGAGCACCAGGTTCTCAGCGACCGTGTAGTCGCCCACCATGCCGCGGCGATGCCGGTCCGAGGGGATGCAGGACACGCCGAGGCCAATGATCGCGCGGGCGTCGCGGCCCAGGCACTCACGGCCGTCCAGGCGATACGAGCCGCCCTCGGCGCGCTGCACGCCCGTCAGAGCCTCCTCGAGCTCGGCCTGGCCGTTGCCGTCCACCCCGGCGAGGCCGAAGATCTCGCCGCTGCGCACCACGAGGGAAAGCCCGTCGACGGCGACCGTGCCGCGCTCGTCGCGCACGCGCAGCCCCTCGATCGCGAGGACGGGGTCGCCCGGCTTGGCCGTGCCGCGCTCAACATTCAGGACGACGGCGCGCCCGACCATCATCGAGGCCAGGTCGGCGTTGGTCGCCCCGGCCGGGCGCGTCTCGCCCGTCACGCGGCCGGCGCGCATGACCACGATGCGGTCGCTGATCTCGCGCACCTCGTCGAGCTTGTGGCTGATGAAGATGATGGATCGCCTGTCCGCGGCGAGGGAACGCATGATGGCGAAAAGCTCGCGGGCCTCCTGCGGCGTCAGCACCGCGGTCGGCTCGTCCAGGATCAGGATGCGGGCGGAACGGTAGAGCGCCTTGACGATCTCCACGCGCTGCTGCAGGCCGACCGAAAGATTGGACACGCGCGCGTTGGGGTCGAGGGCCAGGCCGAAGCGGTTGGAGAGGTCGCGCACGAGCGCGGCGGCCTTGCGCCGGTTCACGAACAGGCCGCGCGGCTCCTGCCCCAGGATGATGTTCTCGGCTACCGTCAGCGGCGGGACCAACTCGAAGTGCTGGTGCACCATGCCGATGCCGTGCGCGATGGCGTCGCGAGGCCCGCCGATCGAGACCGCTTGCCCGCCTACGACTACGCGGCCCTCGTCCGGCTTGTAGAGGCCGGAGAGGATGTTCATGAGCGTGCTCTTCCCGGCGCCGTTCTCGCCGAGGATGGCCAGGATCTCGCCCTGGCCCACCTCGAGCGTCACGTCGTCGTTGGCGAGCACACCGGGGAATCGCTTGGTGATGTGCTCCAGGCGGAGCGCCGGTATCGCTTGATTCATAGTAGTCAGTTATCAGTAGCCAGTAGCCAGTAGCCGGTAACCATGTGTAGCCGCTCCTCACGATTCTACTACACGGCAGCGAGCAGATGACGCGAGGATTTAACGCGTGCTGAACTACCGACTACCGACCACCGACTACCGACTACTTCGTCGGCGTCGTGGGGACCTTGATGTCGCCGCTGATGATGCCCTTCCTGGCCTTGTCGATCGCGGACTGCACCCTGGCCGGCACCTTGGACGCGAGGCCATGGTACGGCGCCAGGCCGACACCGTTGTTCTTCAGATTCCACGTCTTGACGCCGCCCTTGAACGTGCCCGCGGCCGAGTCCTTGATGGCGCTGGAGATGGCGACCTCGACGTGCTTGACCACGCTCGTGAGCACCGTTTTGGGGTGTAGGGAGTTCTGGTCGGCGTCGACGCCGATGCTGTAGAGGCCCTTCTGATCGGCCGCCGTGAGCGCGCCGAGGCCGGAGCCGCCGGCGGCGGGGTAGATGATGTCGGCGCCGCCGTTGATTTCGCCGAGGGCCGTGCTCTTGCCCTTACCCTGGTCGGTGAACGAGCCGGTGTAGGCGAAGAGCACCTTCACCGTTGGGTCGTAGGCCTTCGCCCCCGCCTGGAAGCCGGCCAGAAACTCCTGGATGACGGGTACGTTGAGGCCGCCCACGAAGCCGACCGTGTGCGTCTTGCTCATGCCCGCGGCCAGGATGCCGGCGAGGTACGACGACTGGCCCGGCGTGAAGACGTTGCCGAGCAGGTTCTTGCCGGTGATCGATGAGTCGATGATGGTGAACTGCACATTCGGAAACTGCTTCGAGACCTGCTTCATGGCGGGCTCGAAGGAGAAGCCGACCGCGGCCACGAACTGCGATTGCCGCGCCGCCGTGGTCAGGTTCTTGACGTAATCGGAGGATGAGGTGGTTTCGATGTATTTGGGCGTGTAGCCGGTGGCCTTGGCGCCGTCCTGGGTGCCGAGGTACCCGAGGTGGTTGAAGCCGTTGTCGTTGAGGCCGCCGATGTCGGTCACGAAGGTGACCGTCTTGGTGGCGGCGTCGGTGTGGTGGCGCGGAGCGGCGTAGCCGGCGGCGAGGGCGCCGGCCAGGGCGAACGGGACGGCCAGGCGGACGAGGCGAGCGTGCATGACAAACTATCCTTCGACTAGACGGTAGATGAACACGTCCGGCAGCGGACGTAGAAAAGACCGGAGCCAGGTTGATCCTGGCTAGCAACAGGATATAGGTACGCCTGCCCCGCGTCAACTGCCTTGCCCGTACAGGGTGCGCCCCGCGATCGTGAAACGCGGCCTGACCTTGAAGGGCCATGTCTTATCTCACACCGGTCCCACACCGGGGGCGCTCCCGGCGAGCGCAACTCA
>JAABUO010005927.1_pt1 | contig 14134 bp, 16 predicted proteins | sample 5559291 | NCBI WGS metagenome assembly JAABUO01 (sample SAMN10711878, study PRJNA513372) | rock metagenome | isolation source: Antarctica rocks | place: Antarctica: Victoria Land, Finger Mt sud | reverse complement strand
GACGCCAGCAGTGCAGAGTTGCCATACAAGCAAGCTACAAGGTTGCCAAATGGCTGAACGGACCTGCAATGGTGACAAACTGGAAGATGCGCAGGCGGCGCTGAATCCTGCGGTTGATGGCGGCCAGCATCATGCGCTTCGTCGTGGTCCACAGTGCAAGCAAGTACAATGTGGTGAAAGCGACAGACACAATGTCAGCTACTGCAGGGAAGACGCACAGGGCACACCTGCAGCATTCATTCTTTCTTTTGTTCATTCGTTCGTTCATTTGTTCATTCACTCGCTCGCTCACTCACTCACTGCTTCGTTCATTCAGTCATTCATTCCGTCATTCATTCATTCGTTCATTCATTGTCTGCCCCTAGATACATACATCCCTGAGTAGCTCCCTGTATGCAGCACCAGTAGACCACCTCATGTGCATGCTGCCAGCATCACAATTGATTAGAACTTGAGTTTGCAGGAGCAGCTAGACGCAGCAGAGGAGGACTACAGCCAAACAACAACACTTGCAAATACTGCTGATTGCAAAATTGGTCTGCACTCAGTTGCTGCTCTCCCGCAGCCACAGGCACAGAAGCCTCTGCATGCTTCCATGCAAATGCAAGAGTGTTTGGCATGCTGTCCAAGGCGCCTGCCAGCGTTTGCCATGCCTCTGTGCCATATGCAAAGACCAACTGCTTGCTTGCTTGCAAGCAATACTAGCTACTTGCTTGCAAACTACCAGCATCAGCATTCTTGCTCAAGATACCTACACATTGCCAGAACTGCTGTAACCTCAAGCCCTTCAACCTCAACCCCTAGAAGCTCAATGCAAGGAATCTTACATCAGACAGCCTGACAGGAAGCGGTGCTGTATGAACACTACCAAACGACAGATGCAATCTCTTCAATGACAGGCCAGAGACGCTTACTGGTTGGCATATTGCGCTCCACAGTCATACGCATCGCCAAACTCATAGGTGGCAAAGAAGAAGTGCAGGAAGCTGTGCATCTGGCTTTCCCATCTGTCCCCATTGAAGAAGATGCTGATCCAGGCCACAACGCTCTGAAGGAAGAGGATGGGGAAGGTCCACACAAATGCCAGACTGACAGCTTTCAGGTTGGGGATGCAGCGCCTGTGTTTCTTGGGGCGACTACAAGAGTCAATAGCACAATATTGAAGAGCCAGAGCAGGAGGCTAAATCAAAGGCTAGACTGACACTGTCAGTGCGGTGCGTTTTTTTCTGGTCACAGCACTGCATGCTTGTAGCGCTGTGCACTCATGCTACAGGTACAGGTGTGCAGCATATGTATTCTGTGGCAAGTCAGACTGATGATTGAGGATCAACTGCAGCAGGCATGAAGTGATGCATGCCTCTCAGTCCACACGCATGCTGCGTGCAGAATGTTTGCATCACTGCCCTGCTGCTGCTGCTGTTGAGCATGATTGTGGGTGAAGACAGACAGATTGCATCAGATTGTCGGGTTACTGGTCTGCAGTGGCTGGCTCGCAACTTGGCAAGTATGCAACACACTGTGTCAGAGCAGCTTTGCTGCTGAAAGCGCATGTCATGCCAAGTTGTCACGCATCAGTATACCTGAGGGTTCCCTGGCATAACATTAGCGACAGAAGCAAGAACAGGGGCTGCAACAAGCCCAGGGACAATGTCAAGTACAGGCGGCACAGCAAGCCGTGCCGGGTCCAGTCTGTGACGTTGGGGCGCCGCCGCAGGATCACCGAATCTGGGGTCCATAGTGAATCCAAGCGCAGGATCTGGACAAGCTGCAGGCAGTCAATGTACAATGAGACTTGATGCTGACAATGTAACAGAAGCAGGCGTAGGGCAGTGCCTGGCTTGCAGACAAGCAGGAGCAGGATGCTGTTAACTCACCACCCACAAGCCACCAGTCAGCAGCAGCAGAGCCCTTGCATGCCAGTAGCCATTGAAAGACTTGATGGCATAAGATTCACGTTTTGTCTTTCGCCAAGGGACAACTGTAGCGGCTGCTATACAGCAATACAAAAATATAAGACCTGCATACAAAGCATACTCTCAGCAGCTCGAGTAACTCAGCCTGGTGACTCAACCTTCCGGTCAGTTGCCTACATAAGGCACCTGAGACTCCGATAATGGCATAGGTAAAACCTCTCACGACGTTCACAGGGGTCATGAAGGCATGATCAAGTGCCTGGTCGAAGACGTTGCCTCATGTGCGGCCAACCAGACGGTCACAGTATGCTCAGTCAAGGGCGGGATCACCAACGATCAGCTGTTAGCAATCCTGATACAAGCAGTGCGTAGCGCGCGTGCAGCGAGCTAGTTGTCGAAATAGACTAAAGGTTGCTTGTGTGTCACGCTGCTTGCGAATGCTGACTTGAGAAGGCTGCGAGGTAGGGCGCGCAAACTGTGTTTAACGTCAGTGTGCTGCAGTGTCCGGCAATCTCTCCAAGAGCAATGGCGCACAATGACTAGCAGCTGCTTCGACAAATCACGGTTACGCCCGACAAACTGACGTAACTGCTGAGCACCGTCACTATATTGCCTTACGCACTCCTTGCTCACAGCAAAGCTCAAACCACTAAAAAACCACTAAGAAAATGACAGCTAAAACGCATGGCGCACATTGTGTTGCATGATCACGCTGTGTCAACCCAGGTGTCCACGGTTTTGGCTGTGTTGCAGCTTCTGCCTTTTGTTGTTGAAATCCGATCATTGGCAGGAGCGAGAGCAGGCACTTGGTGTTTACATTGGACTGACTAGCTCGCTTATCATCGTCAAGTCATAGAGTCATCACTGGTAACCTGCTCGTGAATAGGCTGACTGAACAATGCTTAGTGCTGACACTTTTCGAAATGTGTTGTTCCCATGCGGCACAGCACAATTGTAGACAAAGGGCAGTCCATGTCTGGCTGGATGAAGCTGTAGATTTTGCCAAAAACGCTCAGCACTGTCACAACGCTTGTGTGTGAACTTCATGAGGCCTGCATGTCTGCCAAGACCTTGCCTCCGCATCCCCAATTCTGATGTGACTGCTCTTGAAACTGCACACAACATAATGCAGACTTACATTGTTATCAAGTGAACCCAAATTATTGTGCAGCTCTATACAGCTTGTTGATGCTGCTTGAAGACAAAGAAAGCATTCTCAAGGCTAGTTCCTCAAATACGCGAGACATTAGTGAGCTTACCACGCAATGACATCGGCCAGGACTGACCCCAAGAGTCTCCTGCAATATGCTTTGAATCAACTTTGTTAACTTAGTGTGTATATCATGCCCAAAACCTGCACCAGACATTGCTCTGATAACAGTTGCATCAGATAGCTTAACAAGTTTTCTGATGTGCCTTGGCTGACCTCCAGCTGCATAGTATAGCTCAGCTAGAGCAGCAGGCTCAGTGTTTCCTCCAAATATCAGAGTAGCATCTTGCCGAAAGGTCACAAGCATTTTCTGCAGTGAATGCCTTGTTACTTGTACCACATACAGTACATGGGCACAAACAGTAGAGTTGAAACCATGACTGGAGCTCACCGCTTCATCTTTAGGAAAGGCTTTGCAAATTTGTTGAGACAGCTGCTTTGCTACGTCCTCCTGTTCCTTTTTAGATTTGCTGACTGCAGTCAACCAACTGTATCAACTGCTAGCCCGATTTCTTTCCGAAATCATGCATCGAGTCACTCACCGTTCGTGGACACAGCCAATGCAGGCATGACGATACTTTGTAATGCTTCTGCTGCGTTACAAAACTCTGCTATCGCAGGCTTTACTTGTGGTCTTTGCTATGCGGTTGCTGTGATGCATGCAACGCTATGCGTCAGAGTAGTAATCATGCTGTGCTTGGCCAGTAGTCATGCTTCCCCATGCTGCAATGCAAGGTCCATACGGGGAACGTAGGCGAGCCATCCACGGCACAAGCTAGCAAACATGTTAGCCTGGCATCGTCAGGCAGTCGCATTTGTATATTGTCTGACTGCAACGCCACAATCAACAAGGAGTAGTCGATATTGATGTTTTTGACCTGGAACACCTAGCGCTGATATGTGGCTCATATGTGGCTGAAGGTGTGCTCGCTTTCAAGTCCTTGCTTGTTGTCGATGTCAATCATTGAATGCGGGGAACCCAGGTTGAGCCTCACTGGCCGCGAACTATCATTTGAGCATCTCCTGTCCTGTTTTAACTCGTTAGTAACAGCAAATTCATGATCGATCAGCTCCGGTTTGGTACCAAGAGCACTTTGTAACTCCTCTGACAAGTCACTTGCTGGCCTTCCTGACTTCCTGCAAGCCAGCAATCCTTCCTGACTGACTGTCTGCAAGCCAGCAATCCTTTTGAGCCATAACATCTCTTCACAAGATCGTCTAGACCTCTTCGATGAGAGGCACAGTGTTTTGCATGTCATCAACAGTACCCTTGTAGGAACACCCACAGGTCTGTCACCATGATCTTGAGGCGTACAGCAGATGATACACTCAACCGGTGGTTTGGACTGGATGCACAACAGTGTGTTGTCCTCATACAGCATGTTGAGCAATATTGCATGTTGAATGGCATATGTATGTCAATACGCAGACCCAGGAATACTTGTATGCGCTCAAGATGCCTGATGGAAAAGCAGTGGGTTGTGTGTTAGACTCAGCTACTAGTTCTTTGCTGCGTGCAATGCTGTTGCAATGTCTGTCACCTCAGATATATCTGTCACATATATGTCTGTCACCTCATTAGTTGCATTTGTATCTGTGCCACGTATGTCAGATGCTTGCAATTGAAAATAACACATCAACGGGCGTTCAGTGCTTGCATCTATCACGGATTCGATAGCCGTGCGTGTTAAAAGTGCTGCTGCTTTTACTGTTGGCCCTGCAGATTTGAAGACGTGTGCATGATCATGACAAGGGACACTCGGTTAGTGCGCATGCACGGTAGAATGATCAGAAGCTCCATGGACCTGGCTAAAACCTGGTATAAATGGCATTGCCTGACAGACAGATGCTGTGAATGTTTCTGTGTGCGCAATCGCATGCATGACCTGATAGAAAGTTGCATCACATACTGAATCACATCTTGCCGCCATACTAAGCACCGCCAAAATGCAGAGACGGAATGTATCATGGGCAGTGCTGCTTTGTATTGTCCTCGTGCAGCTCCCACTCGAGGTGTTGTTTCCTGCACTTATGAGCAGTGGTTTAGGCCATACAGCCTTCGTAGGTGTTATTGTCTTTTGCCTGTTTCTGGTGGGCGCATGCAGCGCTTTGTGCAGTTTAGGCTTGGTTGCCATGGCTTGCCTATTGCTGCTGGTCGATTTGCTGGCGCTGCTCATGTTGATAGGGCTCACAGGGTGTGCTTGGCTTGCAATAGTGGTGCTGTGGGGAATGAGAAGCACTTGGTTTTTGAATGTACTGCCCTTGCTTCTTTGCGGTCTCGGTATGCAGGCCTGTTCACGGGCAGCACTGACACCATGAGGTCATTTTTGGCACAGCCTGATCATATGGGGGTTTTCCACTACGTAGTAGACTGTCTAGATTTCATGATGATTTGAACATGATTGCCATGATTGGCACAAGTGATCGGCCTTGTTGGCTGGCAGAAGCTTGTAAAATCCTTCATCTTGGGCAGGACATACTGCTGTTTTATGTCTACAGACGCTGTAGACATATTGTCTACAGATGTTGTAGACAAAAAACAATGACTAAATATAGCCATGTTTTGAGACAAGTGCCCAGACCTGCGCTCCTGCGTATGATCTCGTTTGAACCGATCTACCGCGTGAGGTCTGCAGCGTGCTCAGAGTGGTTTGCACTCACGGCTGAGGCACAGCTGAAGCAGACTGCTAAAACCTGGCTAACCACCTTGATGTGGGATAAATCGTGTTCGTACATATATTGATCATGTACTAATTCAACATCCGACGATTTAGACTTGAATAAAATCATAATTTTTTGAGGACTTGTTATCAACTTCACATAGTAATCCGTGGACTCTTCTTGCACCGCTGGCCTTTCAATCAAGTGTTTTGTGAGTTTGTCTCGTAAAGATAGGTGAGCAGCTGACCTGTAGATGCTGGACCTGACATGCCTAGGAAGGCTGAACATGACTGCAGCTTCAATAGCCACATAAGCGATTAGCTTTATGACGGTTGCGGCTGAGTTTGTACCAGCTCTTGACAAACAGATGTAGGCTTGCGTCAGTTATCTGTGACAGGTACCACCGGTGTCGCGACAACAGACAGCGCGGTATGTCGACCAGCTGTCTGAACACGCACTCATAAGTGCGTGATGTGTATGACGCATATGCCGATACGTGGACATCGCCAGAGTCGCTTGCATTATCTTCTCCACTTTGAATCCGGATATTTGCAATATGAAAGCACGGGACATGTCGTCAAATGATGAATACATTCTTCATCCCTCTGATTCCCAAGTGATGAAAGACGTCAATGCAGTTCCAATTCAAGAAAAGCGACAAAGACTTCTGCAACTGTGATCAGGGTGCTTTTACTAACATGCGTACTACCCTTGTCAAACTTATGATGGGGCTTGAAAGTAACATCTTTACCCCAACAAACACGACAGTGGAGCGAGGCATAGTTGTCGTAAAGTAGATGATTATGATACAGCTGCGGCTCGTACGCCACAACCTCGAAAGAGCCGGTCTCTGTCCAAGCCTTTCTGTTAACAACTACGTTGAGGGAAACATGATCCACTGTATCCCCCAAAGCGAATTGTAGGTCTTCTGTCACGTCGGACTGGACATCAGCCGCCAGCTGTAAGTCTCTGTGTGCTCTGAAGGCACTAGCATCTCCAGTGACCAACTGAGGGCCAGCATCGTCTTGGGGATACGTCCAGTGCGTCATGTGTTGTGTCAAAAAGACGGCAGGAAGTGTAAAAGTACGTTTCACCACGTCAACCAGTTCTGTATAGGTCAACTTCTGACGTTCAGCCATCCTTCTTCTTGCCTTATGTTTTGATATAGTTTTACGTATCGATTTTGTAGAACCGCTTGCTCCACCGACACCTCCCAGTGCTAAAGTCGACAAATAGGTACAAAATCTGTCGGCGTAGGTTCGAGAGCATGCGAGGGTCTTCGGGCCGTGATGATGGGGGTTCAAAACCCTAAAGGACCATCGTCCCGTTCTCGTCGAGGACGCGGAGTAGGTCACCCAGTCCGTTGCGGAGTAAGTGAAATGATAGCCGTCCACGGATTTTGGTACGAAGACTGTGACATGAAACTTTTTAGAGCTATCCCAAGATTTTTTGAGTAGGTTCACGTGTGCAAAGCAGTCACCGCTGTGAGGACGATTGTAAAGGATTCGCTCATTTGTGATATTTTCGACAACCAACTGTGGAACCCCTGTTTCAAGTTGTCGATCTTTCAGGCTGTTACTGTGTGTCCCCTTTGATGTAAGAGAGAGCCTCTGTGCCAGACATAACAATAACACAAAGCCCAATGATTAAAGTTTACCGATGGAAAAAAACCGTACATATCATCTAATGTTGACCATGTTTATGTTCGACGCAAGTATCAGCGGTACTTACCGAGTCTGCTGATCACGATCTGTCACTATCAAGTTTGTCAGACGTCTAAGGACGACAGCGAGACGCTCACCTGATGCCTTTTCCCTACTGTGTTCGACACTGAGTTAGCCTGTCCCCGTGACGCATGCGCACTCTGACGATGAGCCGGGAGTGGGTACTCAAACCAAAGCAACGTTATGTTTCATCGATCCTCAGTCTGTCAACCTGGCCTTGACTGTTTTACTTGCAAGCCCAGATGTGATTTGAAACTGCCGGCTGTGGACTGAGGCACGGTGCGCTGGACCGCCTCTCAAGCAAACAACCGAGACATAGATCACCAAGGTGTAGCAACAGGGTCTGACAGCAGAGACTGCACCTCCTGATGCGCGGAAAGCGTAATTTGATGGCCTTTTGGCTTTGCGTATGATATGCACTGCAATATGTGTTGCAGTCACTTGAGCACATCACACTTGAGTGCACAGGTGATGTGTGGCATTCTGACAGCACTCCTGCAGGATTGTGAAGCACAGCAGCAAGATTCAACTCCACATTTCCCACAACGAGCATGTCATCATGACACATAGACAAGTCCTTTGGCAGTTCAAGACTTGCATGCAGACAGCCTGCTAGGCACTGCCTGCTTATCTGAGTCATCGACAGCCAGTCAACAATCACGTTGCTTTATAGACACTTGCATAGCATCATGCCCTACAGACGCTTCATTGTCATCTTTTGCAATGCAGGAGCTTCAACTCTGTCTTGATCCACATGTTGCCATATGGCTCTCACTTTGATGCCAACAACTTACGGCTTGGCTGCCATCGAGTGAGACAAAGAGCAGCTTTGTGCATGATGAATGTCCAGAGAAGCCTGATCTGTGCATCACATAGCGCATTTTGACCAGAAGGATTGGAAGTTCAAAAAAATGTATGACCAGCATTTCACTTCGTGCATGATCAAAGTGTGCTTCACAATTCAGCCTGGGGCGGCTTTGTTGCCTGACCTATGAGACACTGGGGCTGATTGGGCAAGAGCCATGGAAGCAGATCCTGCAAGTGAGCATGCTGCTTCTTTCCTTTGTACTGTTGATGCTGAGTAATGGTGTTGGTGTGCAATGCAGAAAGAGGAAGGTGAAGGTGCAGATGGGACCCATTCTTTTGCACTGGTCAGCTTAGTGCTGCTATGGACAAAGCAAACGCTGTTGCCTCTGAAGAGCAAGGAGACTACTTGTTGTGAATGGCTTGAAGAAAATTGTCTAAATGCTACTGCATAAATCAACCTGATAAACTCACTGCTGATGTACATGGCAAGTGTGGAAAGCTCACAAGAGCTTGGCAGACTGTGCAGTTTGGATTGTCATAATGTCAAACATTCTTCGATGCCAACTAGACATTGATTTTTATAGATATGGATGACGGGTGCCATGATCATGTGCAGCACCTGCAGGGCTGTTTTGCAGAGATGTATGCATGCAGCATTACAAATAGGCGCGGGTCTGGTCAATAAATGACAGTCAGTACACCTGTAGCTTGCAATGAGCTATGTTGGCGGTCTACAGTGGCTGTAAGCAATTTGCAGCAATGCATGCATGCTATGCATTCAGCACAGTAGCCTGCGACTCGAGTCTGGTCAATTGACACCAGCAGTCAATACACATGTAGCTTGCAGTGAGCTATATTGACGGTCTACAGTAGCTGTAATTACTTATAAGCAGTTTGCATGCGTGCATTCTGCGCAGCAATGCATACTATGTAGTACATCCTGTGGATCAAGCATAATACGTCGAAAGTCAAGTCTTGATGCCCTGCGTGACATGAGGTAACACGTCTGTCTGTGAAGCAAGCACAGTAGTCTGACAGTCGATTCTGAATACAATACATGACTTTAGACAATACATCTGTGGCTTACAATGAGCTACCTTGACGATCTACAGTGGCTGCAAGCAGTTTGCAGAAATGCATGCATCATGAGCATCAATAACAGTGGCCTGGCAGTCGATTGTGGTCAATTCTTGACAGCAGTCAATTTACAGACAGCTTGCAGTGAGCTAAGTGGACGGCCTTCTGTAGCTGTAAGCAGTTTCCTTAGTAGAATGGATCTCAGATACACTTCCCAAGGATGCACTGATTTGCACAGCCCGATATAATGCTTGGATCATGGAAATATTGAGATGCAGTGTGCAGTGAAGCAAGGCTGTGTTAGCTGCGCTATGCTTTGAAGTGCATTGACATACATCTCGGAGGCTATATCTAGATCTACAGTCATGGTAGATGAAACCTGTAAGTTGAAAGCTGCTGAGGAACACAGCTGTAAGCAGTTTGCAACAGTACATGCATGCTATGTATCCAGCACAGTAGCCTGCAAGTCGATCTTGGATACACTGCAAGACATGTGGCAGTACACCTGAAGCTTGCAGTATGTCCTGTGAGCTACATGGACAATTTGCAGGGCTTGTATGCAGTTTGCAGGAACACGGGCACCAATTACAGTAACCTTGATCGTCGCTTTTGATGGCAGGAGGCAACACATCAGTGGTTTGCAGTTAGTGTTTCATGCAATGACCTATTGCTGTACATGCATCCTGTTTGTAACAATGCATGCATACAGCAACTTTCCAGTCTGACAGTCAATGCCTGCAAGGCATGACAACAGTCAAAGCAACTACCAGTCAAGTACAAGTACCAGTACAGTGCCAATCTGGTAATGATGTGTCCCGTATCACAAGCCATGCCATCACTACTCTTGCGCAGCTATATCTTGTATTCTGCAAAGAAGCTCCTGATTTGCAACATGGCATTGTCGTGAGTTCTGCATGCCACCTGCATTACAACAGCACTGTAAGGTTGTGTTTCCTAAGAGCTGATACACACAGCACTTCTTAGTCCCCAGCAAAACTTGAAGACACAATACAAGCAGCGAGTCCAGATGACAGATGAACGTTCCTGGATCATGATAGACTTCAGAACGCTACTTGGCACACAAATCAGCTTTTGTGTGCATGAACATGCACATGCAGCTGATCTACTCTGAGAGCTTTATGATGATGACAAACGCCTGTAAAAATATCACAAAAGGAGCTTGACATGGGCAGCAAGGTACCAGCAACTTTTGTGTGTGCATATCCAGCTCACTTGTCCTGTTTCCGCAGTTGCATGCTGTGGCCGTGTAGTCAGGAAAGGTGATCAGTCAGGTGACATGATGTCCCAGCTGCACCTCTGGACACTAGTAACGCATGTCAGCCATCTGCCTATGCCTGATGTGATGTTGCTGCGCCATCATTGCTACAAACTTGTTTGCTGCATAGCGCAGATGCAAGCAGGTTGCAGCTGTATCAGTTGAATGTTCACTGTCAAGGGTCCATGCATTGACAATCGACACGTGAATGCTCACAACTGTGAGACTGTACTTGTTGCCGATTATGTGCAGCATCAGACAACTTTATCTAAATGCCAGGAGGTCCTGATGCCTTCTGGAAGTGAAGCCGCCTGAGGCCTGCGCAGTGGGCTTAAATGGGCACAGGACCAGAATGCTGTGCTGCTTCTGTGGCTACCAGCAGCTGTTGATTATACCAGACTGTGGCCTGGCATGAAGTGGATGGGAAACAGTCTCTGCTAACAGGAAGCACAGCAATGCGGGTGCTGCAGCTGGTACTTTCAAACTCTGGCTTGTGCACAGAGATGTGAGCATATGTGCTGGCATATGTGATGGCTGTTGGAGATAGCACAACCTGTATATGTTCAGCTGTGTTGCAGCGCCAGTATTGCTTGTCTGCTGCATTGACTCTGTCTCTGAAGTCATCCTGCATTCTGTGCTGAAGCTCTGTCCTGTGCTGGAGCCAATTAGCCAAGGCACAAGTATGACGATACACATTCATAGCAAGATCTTCCTGCCAGTAAAAGTATTGCTGCTCTCTTGTATGCTGGTGTCTACTGTGCTTGACACTGCCATGCAATTGAGCTGACTCCTGGGCGCCGTCTGGGCTGATGTGGTGCCAGTCTGCCTGCTGATAATCCTCATGTTGCTCAGAAGCTCCTTGATTGCGGACTACGATCGGTGAGATGCTATTTGATCTGCCAGGCTGGGAGCTATGCTGAAGTTCGTCTTCGCTTGTGCTGTGTAGCGGGCCACGGACGCCTGAGAATGGCCGGTGACTATAGGAGTTGATCTTTTGAACAGATGGTGAGCGTGCCCTCCTTGACCTGCTGGGTCCGCCTCTCAAGCGTGAACCTGTGCAGTAGTAGATCACAATTTTGTTTCGAGAACTTGGAGGCCTGAGCATGATCCTCTTCTGCAGGAGTGTACAAACATGAACGTTTTAGCGGCAGCCCATCATGTCTTGCAGTCGAGTGTGCTGAGAAGCAGCTGCAGCATCCGCGGAGAGATGCACACCGCAGATCACGCTGCGGAACATCACTGCGCAGAGCCTAATTCAAGCGAGGTCGACGCGGTGACATCTTCTGGCTTGTTTGACATGACGCCGCGTTGCAGCCGCGACCTCGCGGGTGCTCCTCGTCTTCACAAGCGACCTGCGAGGAGCCGGCGAATCAGGTAAGTTTTTTTAATAAACTGCTCATCTTATTTGCCATCATGATGCAGCATAATGCTATGCTGTATAAAAGCTGGAGATGCGTGGTTCGTTCCTTGATCTGAAGCTGTATTAGGCCAGTAGCTATTTATCAGCCAAGGCTTGAGCGAAGTGAGCCGTGATCCGCCAAGGTGCGTGTCATACCGATCACCTGCGCGCACACAGACGCACCTCTGTCTGCCACAATCTCGGCACTCGGCCACATGACGGCAGCTTCAAAAGGTGACCTAAGCAGAGTTTTGCAACATGATTCTTGTCGTTTAGTTTTCTGCGGGAAGACAAGCGCCCTGCGTGAAATCTTCGCTTCATGCTTTGCTAGTGGTTCTGAGTATCTGGAATTGGTGACTCACAGGGCTAATACATTCTCAGCAGCAGCCAAGTGCTGGCTTACTCGGTCTGCCAAGCCCGGCACTTGGGTGTGTCCTGGGCGGTTTAGATGTCAAATCAGCACTCCATTTTGCTCTGACCTGCCGTGCCTGCGCTGCTGGATTTGCTGAACACCGTCTCAGTGTTGCAAAAAAGTGTCTACGAAAGTTGATGCCAACATTGAGCTGTCTCATCACCGAAGATAATGACAACTTGATAATCTGTCTGGAGTGGAAGAGCGGATCAGCAATGCGCAAAATGTATGCACTGTCGAGTGTACCAGGTGCCTTAGATGCCCTATGGGCAGCTGCCTGGCAAATGAGGCCAATCAAACTCAATACTTATCTTTCGCGAATCAAGCTTACTGACCTGCTGAAGTACAACCCAAGGGTGCGCTGGATTGTTGCTGTTCGCAGCAACAGATTCCTGCAGTTGCCATTTTTCTGGCTGCAAGACGACTTCTTGGGAGCTGCTGCAGCAACATTTGCACACAGCACAGGCTGTCATCAGCTGGTGCATGTGGAGCTTCGTAGAACCTTTGTAGGTTCTGAATTATCATGTGCAAGAAGCTGCAGTTTGACAAGCAGTCAAACCGTCATGTGACTGTCACTGTCTATGGCAGCTGGTGGTCAAATCTACAGACCTACCGTCCCCCCAAAGTCATGATTAGATCACAAGATCAGTATGATGAGAATGTTGTGCTCATCACTGGCGCATGTTGTAGAGATCAACAGCAGTCTTGGCCTGCTGTTGGTGATCAGCACAGCCCTCAGGACAACTCTAGCTGGGCCAAGAACAAGCTGCCATTCTTTGGTAGAAGCACTATGTACCATGTAGACAATGAGCTTGCAGTGGTTGAATCAATTCTGGGTGTAGAGGCCAACACATTTGCAAGTCTCTTGCAGTGACTGTCACGCAGTGCTCTGGTTGACCTGTCAAATTCATTTGCGGTCTGCTGACAGACAGAGCATACAGTTTTATTTTGTTGGACTCTGATGAGACTTGTGGGCAGACATCTTCTGTGCAGACACAGGCTTCAACTTGATGGAGTCCCCTTTCTTGGCAATGTTCTTCTGTATCCTGGTCTCCAGTGCCTGCAAACACCACATCACAGCATATTGCTTGCTGTGAGTTCTAATAACACATGCAAACCAACCAAAGAAAACTTTCACCAGACAGCATAATAAACACTGCGCTCCAGGTCAATGCATTCCCACTGAGGTTTGTGGAAGCTAAGCACACATGTGCTGGAGCAGACCTCAAGTGTCAGGAGTATGCCAGCATTGTGCTTCATCAGGGATGCAAAAGAAAGGATGCAGCTCACAAGCCACTTGTGCCATGTTTATGATGACATTGGACGACATACCACAGCTGGAGATGGTTGCATGGCTGAGTGAGCAACATGTCTTGCCACTCAAGCCTCAATGCAAGGGCCTCAACCAAGCAGGTGGGTTCGGACTGCCGACAAACATGCTCTGATAGTGCGTTCCACAGTCATAAGCATGGACTTGCACATCAGGGGTGCAAGCTGAGATGTTGACCAGTTACTTCAGTATACCTGTCTGTCCAGAGGCCCAACATCATCATTCTCACCATCGCTGTTGTCATCGCTGTCCTCGGCTGCCAGGGTAGAAGGGGGGTCAATGACATACTCTGACCCCACCCCTGCAGGGGACCCCCCTGTGGCGC
>JAABUO010005926.1_pt1 | contig 14135 bp, 22 predicted proteins | sample 5559291 | NCBI WGS metagenome assembly JAABUO01 (sample SAMN10711878, study PRJNA513372) | rock metagenome | isolation source: Antarctica rocks | place: Antarctica: Victoria Land, Finger Mt sud | reverse complement strand
CAGGTCTCATTGCATGTCGCGCTGCCAGCTTGCATTGCAACTAATGCTTAGAGAGCTGATGAACAGCCGCTCAAGCATGCTACCTTCAGAATGCTGTTCACCTTCTAGCACAGACCATGGCGCCCAGAGAATTGTGCCTGTGGGACTACTGAGGCTGCTTGCAGAGCGTGGCAGTAATAGTAACGCTTGCACTCTGAAAACTTTCCTAGCACTATTTCTGAGTCAACTCACAGGCTCAAGAAACTTGAAGATGTTGATAATCTGTCGGCATGTCAAAGGCTTGTTGATGAGCTTCACATCATCACGCACACCAACAGGTGATGCACGAAATTTGCATGAAGTATGCCAGTGTTTAATGCGGGGCGTCACCTCAAGGAATCATGTGGCTGCAAGGCAGCGCACTCGTTTTGCTGCTTCCTGCTATACCACCGCAGTGCAAAGGCGCTGCATATACAGCAGGCTTACTATGTTGCTGGCTTCAATGCTGCTGCACACTTGACTAAACACATTCATCTACATCTATTATTGAGGACTTTGCTTAATACAAGGCATCCCAGACTGCAAAGTTTGGCCCACTGGTAGCAAGCTTCCAATCTTTTTGGCCTATTTGCAGGCCATCATCTTGCGGGGACCAGTTACCTGGGCCAACTTTGACCGCAATCTTCTTGTCGACACTAGCAGCATACACATCATTGGTCGCTTTGTGCACAACCACCTGCAGGGTACAAACACACTTCAGCAGCGTGCTGATGGACTATTCATAGACAGCAATACAGGAAAGCAACACAAAGTGATAAAATCTGAACCAGTCTCTGCTTGGCGCTTTGTTGCTCTCTAGCATGTCCTCTGCATGGGAAGCATTGCCTGCTACTTGTGTACACCCGCAATGTGGCTGACAATGTTGCAGCTCTCGTTTGAGTGACATGAGCCTACCTTGGACCTGTTGCTGATGCCATGTCGCTTTCTGATCTTCAAGAGCGCCTTGATGGACTTTTGCAGACCCTCATTCATGTAGTGGTCATAGAAGACGCAGGGGGTGCCGCTGTGGGTCAGCTGGTAGGCATGAGCCTCTCCCAAGTGATTCCAGGGAAAGGGCCAATGATTCAAAGTTGATCCTACAATCGAGCGCACCAGATCATTAAGCAATCAGCATCAATCACTGATGCTCCATTCACTAATGAACCATATGGTGATCTCTTGGCCCAGACTGACAACTTGCGGATGCTGTTTAGCATTGCCTTGTGAGTTCCACAGATCAGGGTACCAAACAGAAGTACCATGTAGTCATCTCATCAGGAACAGCGAAACAAAGCATTCAATCTGTGATCTGTTGTGTCTGAGAAGCTAAAGGTTGCATGCATGCAAACGCCACAGTCAAGCTGCTGGCAATGATACATCGTTTTTGCACATGTGTGTGGTGCACATGGAGTTCAAGGATCACATGCTGCACCTGTATCATGGTTCTCGATGAAGGTAACAGCTCTGGAGGGCCACATGCCCATGAGGCCAGGAGGGCGGCCCTGCCCATCCACCAGCCGCCAGTACTCCCCTCGCCCCATGGCCTCTTGCAGAATACCTGCGTATCCAAAATGCCCTTCTCAAAACTAGATCCTTGCGGGTTGTCACCTGAATTGTGCATGTTGTAAGGTGCATTTTCCTTTCGCATGCTCATTGCGACCACACTTTTCTGCTGCCGTTTATATTGTTGAGTGTTGTAACTTCGGTTGATGATGTGGATGTGCAGGAGAACTTGTGCTGGCTGTTCACAACATCAAAACCATGGGCCTTCAACTAGTGCTAGCATACTGTTGCTGGCTGTGTTGTTTGGAGAATTCTTCTGTGCTTGGTGGGCGTCGATCCATCTGCGTAATCGCCATCTTGTGCTGGGAGTATAACTGACTGCCATTCAGAGTGCTGCTGGCTGCTGACTGCTGCCAGTCTGTATGCAGCTGCTGGCTGCTGACTGCTGCCAGTCTGTATGCAGCTGCTGGCTGTCAGTTCCAAAGGTGCTGTGACAAGTACGATGACTGTATTGCGGTTGCTCAGGGTGTTCAGCTATGATACATGGGCTTCTACAACTACAAATGGTGTGATCATCTACATGTACATAGTGGTGCATCAGGAAACATGTCAGACTGTCAGCTAACCAGGGTTGAGTTCAAAACGTATCCCGCAAAATTGGCAAAAAAGCATTTGACAAGCATAACAATGGCGAATGCAAGTAAGGGACAACATGCAGCATCATGATTTTCAAACAGTTCTCAACCAAATTGATTCCATGCCACAATTGGCATTCAGTGCTGGTGGCCAGTTTGAGAGCAAAGTCAGCAATCGGTACCTTTGGTGGTGAAGTCAAAGGCTGCAGAAGTGCCGCCAGTCTTGTCACACCAGTTGACAGTGCGCTGTCTGTGAGCGTCCTGGTTGTAGTTGAGCACGCCATCAGTGTACTCACAGGTGTCCCAGTACTCTCCGAAGGCCATGAGAGGCACAGTGCCATTGATGTACTCCCTCACTGCTTCACCAGCTGCACAGTATGAAGCCATGAGCAACACTGGATGATGAATGCTAAAAGATGCAAAATCTGGAACCCCCCCCCCTTTCCCGATATGTTCCAATTTGATGAAAGGTATGGCATGGCAACAGCCGCATTTGATGTGCCCAATGCTGCATCACACATGCAATGTTTGTTTGGCGCAGCAGACACAGAGGACATCAGATAGGTGTGCTTATGCATTGCTGCCCATTGTTGCCGGGCATTAGTTTGTGTCAGGTTGCACTAGCCAGACCTGGCAGCACAGGCTCAGAACAACAATGTTGCAGATAGTCACTTGCATCCAATAAAAACCCACTGTTGCTCTGTTGGCTGAGCAGCTCCAAGGCATAGGTACATGGCGCAATAGTGCTGACTGGCATAATGGTGCTGGAGGTCACAAGATCAGATGCAGATGCAGCAACCTTTTCACTGCTGTGTCGTACCAATGTTGCCACAGCCACGTGTGTCATGGCTACTCCAGACACAAGGCATGTCAGCAAAAGGGCTAGAAGACATGCAACATTGAGATGCCAAGGAGGAACATGGGAGCAAAACCTAGAGGATGCAAAGTGAGTCCCTTACCATAGCCCTTGACAAAGTCAAAACGCCAGCCATCAAAGCCCACATTGTTCCTGAGCCATTTCATCCAGGCAGTGATGTCCTTGCGCACCCGCTCTTGGCTGTGGTCCAGATTGGGGGCTGCAACGTAGTCCTCCTGGGGCTTGTGGTTGCCAGTGCCCCCAAATGAGGGGTTGTTGTTGCAGATGTAGGACTTGTCCCAGGCCAGTCGCCCCCCAAATTTGTTCCACTTGCCATCTTCCTACAGCACGTCAGACCCACACTGCATGCATGCTCTGCATGCATACAAGACTCTGTGGTCACGGGATGCGAACCTGCACTTGGACAGGTGAGAGAGATACTCTGCACCAAACTTGAGCTGAGCCTGAGGCTCACTCAGCCTGTCAGCAAGCAGCAGCAAATTGCAGCAAACGACTGTGACTGTTTGCATAAGCAAGGTTGCTGCACAGCATGCCATGACATGTACCTGGAAGTGAGCACATCTGTGGTTGATGACGATGTCAGCAATAGCCTTCACACCATTCTCATGCATGACCGCCAGCAGCTCCCGCAGCTCAGCTTCTGTGCCATACTTGCTGTTGATGTTGTAGTAGTCTCTGGGCAAGTAGCCTTGAGCGCTGACTGCGTCACTAGGGGGCGGAAGCCATACAGCTGTGAAGCCTGCATCTGCGATCCCGGGCATCTGCTCTTTCAGTGTCTGCATGAGGCAACACAGCAACTGAGCCATACAAACCATGCGTGACAGACTTCAGACTTGGCTTGATCACAGCAATGATGAACGCCATGTTGACGCGCAGGTGCAAAGCACTGAGAACCAAGAGACAGTGCAACAATGTGCACCTGGTATGACTGCATGCAGGGACACGTACAGTGATATATTGGAAGCACTTGCCATATCCAATATATATAGCCATGTGACAGAGCTGCTGCAGTGTCTGTGGAACATGGATCAAACCCATCAGACGTATTGAGAGACAGTCAAGCAAGGAGTGCAGCAGAGCAAGGCCTGACCTTGTACCAGTCACCCTTGCAAGATTCCCAGTTGAAGCCTTGCAAGATGAGCTCCAGACCTGTGCCAGCAGCTGGACCAGATGAGGTGGCACCTCCAGCCTGCACACCACACATGCACCTGCTCAACAGGAGAAGCTATCAAAAGGGCGTTTGCATACTGCAGCAGCAGTTGGTGCTCGGCCAGACGGCAAAGCACAACAGGTGCACAGTCATGCTGCTAACTTGATGACGACAACACTCTTCAATTCTGACCGTCTGTCAGCAAAGCTTGGATGTTCACACAGGAAGGGATGTACCAGCAACAGAATAGTTGAGCTGTCACCCTCAAGTTGATTTCAGAACACAATTGGGGAGTACAAGACAGCCTGCGGCTCAGAACAGCAGTATGGTGCCATGTACGGAGCGGTATGGACCTAGGAATGTAGGGGTGACACTGCTCAGCCTGGTGTTGGTCAGCACAACACTAGGCAATGACATGCTTGCATAGTGTGGAAATACTGAGAAATTGACAACGATGTGCCTTGCCACACGTACAAGCCAGAAGTCACTGACCCATAATCCAACGGACTAGCAAAATGCAGTATGAGGTGTCATTTTGATTGCATGAGCCAGGGGACAGCTGGAACAGCTGCTTGTGACCGGCAACAGGGTCTGACCTGAAATCTGAGGTCAGCCCCAGGGCCACGAGCAGCTTGAGGCTCAACAGCCTGGGCAGGGGGGTTGCGGCGTGCTGCCATGACTGCCTGCATGGCTGCCATGCGCCGCTCCAGCAGGGCTGCTGCCTCTGCCCTTTTCACCTCTGCCTCTGTGAATGCACTGGACTCTGCCTGCAGCCGCATACCAGTGGTGCATTGCATCAGTGCACTTGGGTTTGTTGACTGTTCCGTGAGCGAGCTTGCAATGCAGTCTGAGTTGTACACAGTGCATTACAGCTGGATAGCCTAAGCTAGGCTTTGCTTCAGCTTGGCATGCAGAAGTTATGATGGATGGACTTATTTTCAATCCAACAGTGTTGCTGAAACCTGTTGTGCCATTCTGTATGTGTGGTTTGCTGTGTCAAGCTGTGGCTCCAGATGCGCCGTGACTGTTTGTGGCCCTGATGGTAAGACTGTCTGCCAGCTCTGATGAGTCTGCCATTGACTCATCATCTGATCAGCAGACTGCAACAGCTTGTACAGATATGCGTCGTCCTTGTTGCATGCTGCTTGGCGTGTCGCATGACGGCTCTACAATGCTGCCAAGTCTGCCTCGACAGAGTGTGTGGGCTTGCACTTGTGCTCTTATGCTTATTGAGAGTGGTAGCTGCCATGCCTTTGTCCAAAGTGCCTCAGCTTTTGCTGCTGCTGTGGTTGATTGGATTACCCATGTGTAATGAGGAAGTCTGCTGGTCTGACAGCTGTTGCTGCTGTCATCTGTAGTGCTGTGTTCCTGCTGACGCTCTATCTGAGGGACTGATGTGGCTGCTTGATACAAGACTGGAAGCACCTGTGTTCAGGCTTCATGCTGCTAGTCCTGCTATGGCTGTTGCTGCAAGTCCTGACGTACACCAAACTGCTGGCTGCCAACAACAGACCTGACATCCTCAGAGAATGCTGGTGTAGTGCCGCAGCACGTTTTTGCAAGTTGCATGCAGCAATCAAGTCAAGCACGGGAGTACTTCACATGCCAGAAGGGTCTCGGTGTGTAAACTCACTCCTTGCTCTGAAAGCTCCCCAATGCGTCTTTCAATGGCAACCAAGGAGCTGGCAGCCTGTTGCATCTCAGCGGCAGCTGTTTCCAAAGCAGATGCACCACCCTGCATAGCAGACAAGAGCTGGAGGTGCTGAACTTTGCACCCCAAGCATATTTGCCTGGATGATCAAGTTTGCATCAGCATACAAGTCACCTGCAACTGTCCTGCAGACTGACGTATCTGCTTGGCTTCGACTGCTGGAGCAGCACCAAAGATTTGGGGCTTGGAACTGCGACTGGTGGCAGAAATCAATGTCAGCAATTGTTTCCTCAAGCTGGCCCAATCGTCCTCAGGAATCTGTACGCAGAAGTTTAGACATCACACAAAGTGCTGGTTGAATAGCAGGCTGTACAGGCAGTCCTAGCTGCTATACCTTCTGATGCTGCTGGTCTGTAATCTTGAACAGATCTTTCACCCTGCCTTCAGGAGTGGTGATGGTTTCGGCAGCAACAACAATCAGCTGCAAGCTGTTGAAGGCGCCTGTCAGCTGCATCAGCAAGTCTGCTTGATCCGGCCCAGATATGGAGACCAGGGTGACATTGGGATCTGCTTTGTTAAAGTCAATTTTGAGCGGCAACATACTCATGTTGGAGCTTGATGCCTCTGGTGAAGCAGTTGCTGCTGCAGCCAGGATGGCTCCAGTCTGCAACACCAATTGCAAGGCTGGTGTGTCCAACAATTATTGCAAAACCCAGATGGCAAGGTTTGTGTGCAAAGTGTGCTCCAAAGATTTAATGAGGCTGCTCAAGCTGAGGTAAAGCAATTCATGTATGTAATTGCATTTGGAACCTGACCAGCACCTGAAAGGATCGTCTTCGAGCCTTGTGCTGATGCTGCCTGACTACCTGCCTTGATAACCCTGTTGCTGGTCTCACTTGGGCTTGTGTCAAGAAGCACAGCCGCGAGCAACGGTGCGTGCTGTGCCATGTTTTGCTGAAAAGCCTACAGTGTGGAGAGACACTGCCTCAGCTGATCGAAATGTATCTGCCTAAAGCGTCACCAATTCAATCAGACCTGGTTGGAATCTCACTGATGAGGCCAGGTGTCGCTGGCGTGCCTGGGTTCGCCACATTCATTTGTCACTGTGACGAACAAATCACAGGTCTCATGTGAGTATCTGCGGAGTCTCTCGGGCGGAGCTCATTGCGTTGCGCTATGAAAAGGGCGCAAGATCATCGCCAAGGATCGAGGTCAACTCAGTGGCAGGTCGGCAGGTAGAGAAAATGCGTTCACGCAGCAGTCGACACTTTCGCACAGAATGCTGAGGCGGCGACAGATTCGCAAGTTTGTCCTTGGACCGCATGAACCTTAGTTGGTCTCAAAAGTTTGCACTGTTGCGAAGGGCACCTGCCAATGGCATCCCCTGACGTGTAGGGGATTTGCCTCAAAGTCTGCATGCATGTTGAACGGCGGATGACTAACAATCAAAGCAAAATTATGCAGTGCTACAGTAAAGGCACCCAAGTCACAACTTGCAAGCTTTAGGCTAAGTTAGGCTGGCAAAATATGCTGCGACCAGGATCAAGCCAAGACACAACAAACAGGGTATCATCATGGAGGTAAAGATGCATTGTATGACAGAGTGGTCAATAAGCTTGCTTATTCCTTAAGCTTTCATATCATGACTGATCAGCCGGCCAAGTCCAAGTCAAGGAAGCTCTGTATGCTATGCAAAGATGCTGCGCATATGGACTGCATTGCTCCAGCAACACATGGTACAATGTCTTTATTCAATCTATGAAAGCAGACAGGAAAAGCAGGGCAGGCCAATACACCTCAGCAGCGACAGGCATAGGTTCAAGAATTGTGCTCATCCAGATCCACCACTGCCTGTGAAAGCAGCCTGCCATTCTTTGACCTTTGCCACTTAGTACAACCAGAGACGTTGGAAGTCATGTTGGTGACTGCTCTACTGGAGGAGGGCTTTGGTGCCTTGTGGCTGCCAATCTTTGAGGAGCAGCTAGCCAGGTAGGTATTGCCAAATGCGAGATGTGGCCCCGGTGCATGAGTGACTGGCAGAAAAGGACTGCAGCCAGTATCCTTGGTGGGTGTGATGAGCGCCTGATTGCTTCTGACATAGCTGATCTCAGCTGTGGGAGCTGCTGACTGCACAGGATTGCTATCAAGCGTTGCTGAGTAACAGCGTCTGTTGCGCAGTGCTAGGCCTAACGTGCACAGCAACAGACATGTGCAAAGGTACCATGGAAGCAGGCTGAGGGCTTCATGAGAGACGCTTCTGACAGGCGTCGCTACAGTGACTTCTTCCCACACTTCTTGCTGTGAAGCTTGCCTATCGGGCGTGGTTGGGTTGGCCGCCGCTGGACATGACAGCTGGTCATGCAGCTTGCGCCCTAACAAGCCAAGCAGTGTGCCATCATACATTGTCTGTGAACAAGGCAGTCTTGCAGCTGCATCACTGTGCAGCGCGTCCATCAACACCTCCTCAGACACAGCATAGTAGGGCAGATCTGTCACACGGCCCATAGGGTGTGGCGTATGGAGCTGTATTGCAGCCCCATACATCAAAGATGCAGGCACAGTCAAGCTGGACAGGCTGCTTGAGTATCTGTCTGAGCTGCCTGTGAGTCTGGTTGGATCTGCTGTGGGATACGATGTCAGCTGTGACTGTGAAAGATCCTCACCAAGGTTCACGGTAACGTAGCTTGCATGTCCTGTAAGGTGAAGGTAGACTGAGGACCTGATCTGCTCAAGTGTCACAGTCAACAAGCCAGCTCCACGAACTTCTGCTATGTCCAGAATCAGCTGGAACACAACAGGCTTGCCCAAGTTTGGTAGCTGGACACATTGTTGCTGTCTAGCCTGCATCTCAGCACATATGATGTTGTGTGTTTCATCTTCTGGCGTTAGACCTTCATTGCAAGCTAACATGGAGACAGAGCAGAAATCAAAAGGCACACGATCTGCACAGTGTAAGTCAGCCTGCATTGCAAGCAAGGCTTTCTGCTGATAGTCTCATCCGTGCAGCAGTACCTGGAAGTAATTGGTCTGCAGTTGCACTGAAACACAGACGCTTGTATTGGATGAAGTAGCCAATGCAACATTCCCAGGCAGCAACACCTGCCTGTGCCATAGGAGTGCACATAGCACAAAGGCTAGTGGAATTTATATAGCAGCGGGGGTTGGCTCTCGGCTAAATATAGCCGCTCTGTAGTGCTTACCCGTACAGCATTGAGAAGGTGTTTATTTGAGCAAGCGTGTTACGTCGTGAGCTGAAAGCTGAGCCTTTCTGCTGCAAAGAGCCTATGATTGCCAGCAACAGCAGCATCGGCTTCGTGACTACGGCAGACTTGCGCTGTGCCGCTGTGTGCTGCATCTCGAGCGCTGTCCACTTGGTCGGCACGAGCAGCAGTCTGTCTCAGCTGTTAATACGGCCAATTGGTCTCAGCTGTTAGTACGGCCAATTTTGCAAAGTCTGACGACCTTCAAGGACACACCTCGTACGTTTTGTGCTGATGCGTGCTATGATTGCGTTCTGGTTGGTTGTGAGTCGCTGTTCTTGCAGGGACGATGCAGAAGTCGCTGAAAGAAGTTTAGTTGCAATCCTGCCCAGGCGCAGGTGTATGGCTGCACTACAAGATCTGGAGCTGGACTACAACTGTGGGCTGTGTGGATCACTCCCAAGTTTCCCCATGCAGGTATTGGCAATGTCAATAGTCCTTATTCCGCAAATTCACTACTCTCAGGGACTCACAGTATGTTGGTACTTGTCTCACATTTTCAGCAATCTCAACTTTGTTGCCCAAAGCTGAGTCTGCTGTCTTGCACCTCTGATATTGTTTGAAGAACTTTCAGCCCCTCCAGGCATCACTGCAACAATGCCAATCGCTCACAAAAAGACTAGTGATTCAGCAACAGGAAGGCACAGTTTTGCTGTCGTGTATGTATCGTCACATATGCATACACTGTTTGGGTGGATTGTCAATGCAAGCTACCTGTGTATCTGCAGGCATCAGGCCAGCTGAGCGTGGACACCTCTCACAGTAGCATTGGCTCTACTTGTGGCAATAGTAACTGCTCATCCTCCAACCTTGGTCTCATCCTACGCACAGGTCAGCATGCATGCAGGCAGGACCCTCACTTGATGCCCTCAGCATGCACAGAGCAAGCATCACGTGCATCTTCATCTTGCTTGTTGTGCACTGGTCACAGTCATTGCTGCTAGACAGCACATACACACCTTATTGGGGCATGCCTGAGCGACTACAAACCCTACTCAGATTGCTGAGCTATGCAGTACTGAGCTGCACATGCCCAAAAATGCATGACGTCAGCAGCAGGATTTGCACTTGACTAAACAGTGCAAGGCTTGTTGCAGTGATTGCGGTGGCCGTGATAGTGTTTGTGCTGGCCCTGGTCACCCTCAGATCATGGCAGTTGCGGCGCAGGCGCCGCCTAGGCTACCTCATACAGAATACATGGGAGTTTCGGCTTCGGAATCAGATCAGACGGTGTTTTGGTGAGCACACTGCTGCTGCTCTGGCTGAGCCATTGTTGTACTGCAGGTGCACAGGCAATTGCACAGGCATTTGTTGGGAAACACTAATGTCATCATGTGGCCTGCACTGTGTAGTTACCAATGGGGATGGGTCCTTAAATCAGGCTCACTGCTGGCTTCTTCCGCTGCAATACGCGTCCCATGCGCAAAGACGTTTGGAAGTCTATGTGTCAATCACAGCCCAATTGTGTAATTTACTGCATGCATGCAACTCAGTTGTGTCAGTTACTGCTTTGCTTGTGCAGGCATGCAACCTGTAGTTGCTCCGGTTTCCAGTTTTCAGCATGTGCGTAGAAGGTCAAGAGATGCAGAAGCAGCAGGAGGTCACAGGCGCAGGCGTACCAAACAAGAGCAACCCACGTTGGTCATCATGCCAGATGGAACTAGCCTGTGCTTTGCAGTCAGGGACAGTCCTACAACAAAACCCAGTGTATGTGGCAGCCAGGACTTACCCTGTCAAGTGATATATACCAATCCACTGGCAAATTGTGACCCTTCTGAGGCTGCCGGCACCAGCCATGCACAGCCACTGTCTGATGCCCACATCTTGCCGCCAGAAAGTGTCATGGCAGGAGTCCCAAGAGTAGGCAGCACAGAGCCTGGTGATGGTGCAGCTCTTCCTGGCAATGTTCCACACCATGACAGCTAACATCCGGTGGCCTGAGCAAGGGGCCAGTGATGCCTCATTTTGCAGGTTGTTTGCCAGTTGGGCAGTTTGGGGCCCAGAGCTCACTGTGCATGCTCATGACGCACAGGCAGGCCTGAAGTATGCCAGCCTTGCTGAAGTAGATCCGTTTGTTTTCTGAAGAAGCAGCAAGTCCTGGCTAGTTCCAGCAGAATTGTGTGTCTCACAGGTTGATTTCAGTCACACAGACAACTATGGTAGCTGGTTATACACCTACAGGAGTTTTGTGACAGAGTCCTGTCGCCCTTGCATTTCTTTTGCATCAATCACTTCCATTTCATTTCTGACTCATTTCAATCTATATGACAGGGCCATGGCACATGTAGTATCAGAGCAGTGGACTGCGCAATTGGCTAGACGTGCCGCTTTTTCTTCTTTTTTGCCTTCCACTCATCTCTCATCTTGTCAGCCCTACAACCAAAAAAGTGCTTGACAGCAGTCAATCTGAGTTTGAGACAAGCAACACAAGCATTTGTATGACTCACACATAGCTGTCACTTGTCTGAGGCGGTGCTGTCAGAGCGGTCAACTTCCCGAATCCTGAGGGATAGATGCCCCGCCTCAACACAGGACCTGATGTGGGACTTTGCATCTCGTCTTGAGTTCCCCTGCAGGGAGCATGGACATCTTCCATACTGCATGTTTCCAAACGACACATGCAGCAGACCCAGCTGCACATGGTGCAACACAAATGTGGATATGAACCCAACGACACACAGGCTGAACAAGCACAGGATGCAGCGTCACATCAGTGGCCCAAAGCAGGCCATCAAGCTGAAAGCCAGACCTGCTGGCATGCAGCAGGCGTCGCTTGGCAGCCTCAGTCTCCTCTATGTTTCTCATCTTGTACTCCACAGGCAGGGCCACCTCTACGATGCCCGTTGCCCAGGCACCAGGATCTTGAGCTTTGGTGGACTGACCCTGCACTTGCACAGCATGCATGTTGAGCAGCAGAATGGTTGCAGATTCTGAATACGACGGCAATGCTGGGAAAACACATGTGCACTTGCCATATTGCCCGTGACTTGCACATTTGCCATGAAGGGGCTGCTCACAACACATTGCAATATTCAGCGCAGTCTGCTGAAGCACAATGTTGATTCAAGCTTTTTTTTGTCTTGTGATTCACGAATGTTGACATGGCTTTTGATTTGTGAGGAGTGTCGAGCAGCCTACCAAACATGTGCCACCAGAGAACTGGAGGGTGCTGCCATAGCACATTGTTCACTACTTGTTCACTACACTACACTGGCAATCAACCAAGCTTCCATGCAACTGACAGGCTCCATGTCGGGTCGAAGCAACCATTGAGCAGCTGTGAAGGCCCAAGAGGCATCACAACATGCTTGCTGACCTGTTGAGCAGCAGGAGAGCGGGGGTGGGTTGCTGCTGCAGCGGCGGCCACAGCTGCGTCAAGGCTGCCACTGCCAGGCTTGCCATTCCTGCCTACACCAGTACTGCTACTACGCCAGGATCCCAACCATACCCTCCAGCTGCTGCTCTTTGCAACTTTGGCCTGCACCACCCAGCCAGTGCATCATTGACGCTCACTGAAGGAATTGTCATATAGATCACCTGATTTCAGTGAGAACCCATCTAAAAGCAACAGCTCAGGTGTGTTGTTGCCTTTGTGCAAGAGTAGGCACGTGTAAGTAAGTACACTAGGTCTTTCCATATGCGCTGTGGAAACGAAGGTTCCTTTCCAGAGCTGCATAAGGAAACTGCATATGCTGCTGTTGCAAATCAAGGCTGTTCAAACCAGGTAATGCAGGTAGCAATATGCATCATACCTAATCAAAATGGTGAGCATGGCAGCTGACTAGAGAGAAGGTAAGACATCAGTGTGTTCATGTCAGCATGTCACATGAGCCTGCTCATGCTCAGCCTGCTCAAGCTTTCTGATGCACTCACTGCAGTGAGACCGCCGGTTTCCTTGCACACAATCTTCACTGGCTCTACAAAGGCAACTCTTCAGCTGTGACTGACCTTGCGACCAGACTGCTGGGTATCTTGAGCTTCCACAGAAGGCACAGCCACAGGCAAGCCCCCCTCAGCCGGTAGGAAATGCTGCCAGTCACCTCCAAAGGCAAGCACCCCCATGACTACAGGGGCGGCCTCTTGCCAAGGGTACAGCCGGTCTCCAAGACGGCACATCAGGCCTGCCTTGCTGATCAGCAGAGGGCCTTGCTCAGCAAACTGGGCCTCGCTTACTTTGTGGGTCTGGAACACCTCATACGCTTCCTCTGGACTGCAGACCATCAGTCCGGTGTCTGAAGCGCGCATTTGCTGTGTCACATCATCTTTGGTGATACAGACTCCACAGGCTGACTCACAGACTGTGTAGGGCATTACAGTCGGCGTCCACTGAGTTTGTAGCATTGAGATGCATCAGGGGCTTTGCAAGGGGGCAGCAAAGGACGTCCATCCATGGCTGATGACACAGCACTGGAGTTGTCATCAGAATTACGCTTTGTCATGAACAGCTTCTCATCACAGACAAGCTCTTGAGCTGGTACATGACAGGCACCAGCTCCAGCACGGCAATTGTGCTGAGTCAGATGAAGCAACACCATGTTCTGTGACACTACACATCATATGTTTGGTTATTAAAACTTGGCACCCAGACAATGGAAACCCAGTTCAAAGAGGAGTGTCTGGTGTGATGCTTCAAAGCAAGACTTCAGACCCGCGCTGTCCAGTGACTTTGAGAGGTTCTTTTTGAGGGACTGGCTTCTTGGTTCCAAAAATGCTTCAAGGCATCAGGTGCCTCAACAGGAGGACGTCACCAGCAGGCAAGTGTACCTGAGGGAGGGGGTGACATAAGGGCCACAAAGGGAGATCTCAAAGCCTGCTAGGCTAGCCCAGCCATCACCTGCTCTGCCAGCTCCTGATGAGCCCGCTCCCACCAGTCTTCCTGCACCAGAAGACAATCATCAATCTACTACTTCTTCTGCTTCTTCTTCTTCTTCTTCTTTTCTGCTTCTTCTCTATCAACAGGACATTTAGCATTTGAGGTATGCTGTTGGACCAAAGGAGGATGCTCGAACATGGCGTACATGATGAGACATCATGTCTTGTA
>JAABUO010005925.1_pt1 | contig 14137 bp, 23 predicted proteins | sample 5559291 | NCBI WGS metagenome assembly JAABUO01 (sample SAMN10711878, study PRJNA513372) | rock metagenome | isolation source: Antarctica rocks | place: Antarctica: Victoria Land, Finger Mt sud | reverse complement strand
CGGCGAGTGCTATTATTCACGAGCGTTTCATGCAAAACATGAAACATTCAACCCCTCGCCCTTGCAGCCCAGCTCTGCTCTCAGCTCATCATCTGTTTGACCGTGAGACTTTTGTTTTCACGTACAGCATGTACCATGTGCAGTGGTTTGCCGAGATTTTGCAGACTTGTTGATGCCAACAGCACATGCTTGCAAGTCACATGCAAGTCAGCAGCAAAAACACATGCATGCAAGTCATGAGCATATTCGAAATCGTGTAGGGTTTGGCTGTATGCATTCAAAACCCTAATTTAGGAAATGATCTTGTGTTGTCTTGAAACACGCAATGGTGCAAACTTGATTTTGCCCAATAGTGTCATGTCATCTTCACGCTGTAGCAAACGTTGAGCCGCATGCATACAGCTGTGTCAGTGGCAATACGGCTGCGAAGTGCTTGTACGGCTGCTGCTATGTATCTGAGGGTGCCTGCAATTTGCCTCAAATTCTTAATGCTGGACCGTTTCTAGAGAGATCGATCTCCACTAGTGGTGCAATATGCCGCTTGGTGTGTGCTATGACTGGAAGCAGTGCCACCAGTGTCACCCGCCCAGTTGCAATGCGTACAATGTAAGAGTGTCTCCCATGTCACTGTGTGCCACTACTGCTCCTAGAAATTTGCTGGGCTTTGGGAGACGTGCTGCTGACTAGCTGCTCTTACTCGTGCCTGACCGTGTGACGCTACCCTTTGGCACCCAAGAACAGCACATGCAGATGCAGACGCAGCTGCAACATTCCTCATGCTAGCTGAGGGCTTTGAAAGCGAGTTATCGTCTTACATTGCATCGCATCGGTACAATGCATTGCATCGGCAAAGGTTGGGTTGACTTTGAATGAAGCCCTAATACTTGACATAATCTGACAAGTTCTCAGGGAATATAAAGTGATCAGAAAGACAAATATAAACTCAGATAAATATATATATTGTGTGTGTTAGTAGGAAGATATTTGTTAGAAGCTTCGACACCGCAGGCCGAAACGGGGCAGACCTGCCGAGGCTTCTGCTGCACATCGATTTGCGTCTCCTCAAGACAGAAGATAGCTGATTGTCCATGAAAGAGTGTGTTGTACTGGTGAGGAACGAGGCGGACGAGCATGGAGACTGCATCAGCACGTACTATTTGCCAGGCGCGCATCCCTACACGAGGCTTGTGCTCAGTGGGGGATCTCGTTCGCCCCACACCTACAACAAGAGGGTACCGTATGTTGGGTCCTTCGACCGGGAGAATAGTGTCGCAGGTCAGGAACAGCCTATTCTGCTGTCTGTGAGCGAGATATTGCAACAGCAGTATCCTTTCAGCCAGCCAATCAGCGAGAAGAGAGGGTGGCACACGGTGCTGGTGAAACCATTTCCGAATTATGGGCCGACGAGCGAAGAGCACGAACAGCTACACAAGTCAGTCACATCCTGGTTGAACTCACTAAGGCCTTTACACTACGGAGTCTTGGGTGAGGCAGTGCAGCTTCTGGGGATCGTGCATCTAGAAGATGTAGGAGACACCAAAAGGACACCTGCAGACAAGGACAGAGGATATCACTTGAGGAGCATTGAAGTCAGCTTGTACAACAAAGTGTTGTCCTGTACACAAGCAGAGGTCCAGCGCATAGCAGCAGCAGTCCGTCAGATGGAATGTAGTAAGGTTGCAGATAGGGGAAGCATAGAGATGAAGTCGATAGCTGCAGATAGCTGATGCATTGTGTAGTACCTCCTTGTGTAGTACAGAGCAGTTGTTTTCCAGCGGTGATGTTAGTGTACCGTTGTGCAGGAACCGTATTCTGAGAGTCTGATAGTCAGCTTGCTGAAGACAAGCAGCTGCAGGCTGCAGGCTGTCAGATGTCATGACCTATGGTTCAATTCCCTTAGAAGAGAGAGTGCTTATCGTGCAATGTTACAATAGGGAGTGACATCAACCTTATGCATATAAGATTTGCTGTCGTCTATTTCCGCTGACGGCTAAATTTATTGTTAGAAGTGTCATTCGATCGACATTTACTGCTACATGTAATAATAATAATGTGAGAAAGAGAGAGGATAATGAGTGAAAGAAAAAGAAAAGGTCAAACTTCGGTGTGTTGAGAGACGAAGTGGTCGAGACCCTTCATGAGATCAGTGCTGGAAGTGTGTTTGAGAACAGAGGTGAGAGCGGGAGCGCCTTTCCACTTGCTGTTACGAACGATCATGACAGGTCCGTCGCTGGTCCTGTGAAACTCGACCTCCTCGTCGCTGTCGACAGAAGATTCGTCCCATTCATCATCGGCGATGCCATCATCATTATGCCACCATCATTGTGCCATCATCACAACCATCGATGCGGCGTAACGCCAAACCCAACCTTTACCGATGCTCTCACAGACAGATGATCCTTGATTATGTACCACGTGAACTCCAACTGAGCCCGCGGTCAGCAGGACCGAAGTACTGATGTTTACATCTTCCGGAATCGAAAGTTCGTCCAGGTGTCCAATCAAGACGGTGATCTAATTACAGTACCCAGTACTTTAGCTGGCAAATTGGCTCAATAATTTCGCTCATGCCGCACCAATGCTGAAGCAACTGCAGCCAGTTGGCAGGACGCTGCTCGCCGAAGATCCCTCAAGCTTTTAGCGCAAGCTTGTCCCAGGTGCCGCGGCCTGTTTGCGCCTTCTGCGGTGTCAAGTCAGAGCCGCAGCTGCTTGCGCCTGTTAGCAGAGCAAGGCTGCCGAAAACGGCGTCAGTGTGGCTTTGACTTGTCGACGTCAAGGGGAGCATTGCGTACTTAAACATCTAGCCGATCTTGCGTTTATTACTTTTTGAATCGTCGTGGCCCTTGGCAGACGATTTCTTCGGCTCGCAAGTCGCCAGCTACTGCTCGGGATCGTAGCAGCGCAGAGGGCGTTCGCTCCGGCGGGCTGAGTGTGACAGCGCAAGCCCCCTAGCCCAGGTTTGGCTGTGTATTATTTTTTGCAAGACAGCCTCCTCAACAGTCGGATAGTATTCGGCTGGTCCTGGTGGCCCGGAAGGTAAGCAGCACCACCTTCCGCTTGAGCTGGAGAAATACAGCAATAACAAACAAGTTGTGCCCGCACAGCCCACGACTTTCAAGCATGCAGCCTGCTAAAACCCTTCCCTGTACTTTGTAGTAACCAAGCTGAATCGATTTGCTGCTGCAGGGCAACCTCACAGCGTTTTACACAATATGATAAGCAAAGCTGTCCTATATGCTACATTAGCAATCAGCACAGCTTTGTTACTGGACGTTCTGCCTGCGTCAGTCCAGGCACAGTCCCTTGCTGCATCAGATGCAGCAACACAGAGTGCACAGGCTAAGCTAGCAGCAGCAACAGCAGCCCAGAATGCAGGCAAGAAAAAGTACCCTGTCACAAGGGAGGACATTGTTGTTGCCATGCCAGTCGACCAGGCCCACTTGACAGTTGCACATGCCAGCAGAGTATGGCGCAAGGTAATTGTTTTGTCTTAAGTGCTGACCTCAGGATTGCATGCATTGCAATTTGTATCCGGCTGTTGCATACATAGACACACTCACATTTGGTGCATCTGCATGCTTTGTGCATTGCAGCACTGCATGCATAACACTTCCATGCAAGCCTGGATTGCTGTGGTTGTATATCCGTGACACTGTGCATCATCACCTCTCTTCCTGCTTTCTGCCAGAGGTGTCAGTCCTGTGATGCGATCTCAAGCCCTGGTTGCAATTGTACACTACCTATTTCCAGTGCATGTCCAATTCATCTCCAGATGTACTGACATTTTGCTGTAGCTCTGCAGGGTGTGCGCACATTTGTAGCTGGCAACACACCTGCACCGGATGTCCTTGTTCAGGAAGGAAAGCTCCACAATGAAACCTGGAGTTACTACCCAGATGACTCACCCCTTCGCTCTCTGTACGGTGGTGACACTAGGGCAGCTCTTGTCCCATACCTGGCTCATGACTCCTTTGGGGACAGCTACAAGTGGCTGCTGTATGGTGATGATGACACAGTCTGGTTTATGGAGAGTGTAATGAAGCTGCTCCAGGACTTTGATCCGGACCTGCCCTACTTCATCACAGGTGGGTCATGCAGCTGTTTGAGATACAGAAAGGTCACTGTTATATGAAAGACGCTCAGCCAAACCCGGAAACGCCTGTATGATACTATTCCCTAGGCACGTTCATCTTGGGAGCTGTTTCAGATAACATGCAAGTGTCATCCTCTTCTACACATTGCACTCATAATCAAAATCAACACTGCGTACATGTTGGCTTTCTCACAAGCCATTGCTGCAAGACAAGGCTCAGATTGGTCACATACACATGCAGGCTGCTGTGCTGCTGTGGCCGCCAATAAAGCGCATGACACCAGAGCCTGAGTTGCATCCTGTTCTTGCCTCCAATGAGCTGCCGGGCAATTGACCTATCTATACAAACTTGCCTCAATGTCTGAATCATGTCCATGCTGACCGTGCAGATCACATGTGGTGGGCATCTACCCCTGGTCGGGCCTCCCACCCCAACCCAGAAGCCCCCCGCTGCCTCCCATGTGAATTTGACGACTCCAAGTTCGACCACTCCCTGAAGCCCTTCAACGCCCCTAAGGGGTGCCCCTGCACAGCCCAGCTGATCTGTGAGACTGATGAGAGGGGTATCTTCAACCAGTACTGTGATGTTCCCAAAGCACCCATGTCTACCTACAGTATGCATGGGGGTGCAGGAGGCATCATCAGTGTTGGCATGCTGAGGGCGGTGTCTCTGGACTACATGGAGAAGTGTGTCAAGTCATTGTACTCCACAGGTATTTGTTTCTGTGTAAACTTGCAGGGTTGTGTCTTTGTACTGTCAACAGAGCAATGCATCATTGTTGCTGGAAAGACAGTCAGCTGATGTGTCTTGTCAGCGAAGCTGTCCTGCCCAGAGCTTACTGGCTGCAAGATAGCTAGTAAGATCTGGATGTTTGTCTCAGGAAGCCTCATGTCAAAGCTGCTGTTGCTTTGGGAAGTTAGCCCTTGTGTGCTGTGGCTCCCAAAGTTTTGTGCAGGTCCCTGTTCTGTGCATGAACATCATAGAGCCATAAAGTGCTCAACTTGCATGGCCACCAGCAGTGTCTGACAACCTTTGCATGCTTGATGATGACAAGTGACATGATGACTGTTGCTACAGGTGGCGATGCCTTCATCTCCATCTGCACGTGGCAAGCAGGGTACGCCATGACTGACCCGGGCTACTCATTTTTCCACCCAGATGTCAACATGTTTGACCCCGGCCCAGAGGACAGGATGGGCAACATGATGAAGCTGGTCCGGGCTCTTGACCACAGATGCGATGATGTCTGCCAGGTACCTTTCTCGGCAGTTTTTCTGTCCAAAGTTTGATCAACATTCCAACCATTTTCTCAGATTTCATTGAGCATTGTCAGCTGTTGATGTCTGAGCACTGTTGTGTAGTATTTTTTAGAGCTTGCGGTATTGCTATATCTGTTTGTGTCAGCCTTGTCTATTTCTGTAGCTCATGTCAGCTTGTCTGTTGCACTCGCTGTTCTTGCTGCCTATGAACTGCACCACTGCTAACCTGCTTTTGTTCTTTGCTGCAGCATCAGCTGACCAACATGTTGACCCTGCACGTGCGGTCACGTGTGTTTCCTCAGCTGGAGGATGCAGCCCAATTTATCAAGGCCATCATTGGAATGTACGACGTGTTCATGGAGAACAAGCGCATCAAGGCTGCTCAGGCAGTTGCCAACCTTGTGGAGGTTGACTCAACTGCGGCTGCTGCAGCAGTCGCTGCTGAAGCTGCTGCACTTCAGGCTGATGTCCAGGTGAGCCTGTGCTGCTTGTGGTCATTAACCGTCGAGTTACATATTGGCACTAAGATGTTTTTGGTCAAGCCATTTTTGCACACACTCGGGATATGCTGGTGACAGTTAGTCAGCTTCTTACACGTTTACGGATAATCTGACCAAAAATGCTGAAGTGCCACCTTTTGGTCAAGTCTACCTGCCACTGCATAACTCCACACTGGCTCCTGCACAGTCAACGATGCTCTGCAATTATCTGATGGGTTCAATGTCGGAGCTGTGTTGAACACATTGCTGACTCTTTTTTGCCATCTGCAGGCTTTGAGTGTGGCTGAGGTAGAAGCTGCCACAACAGCAGCAACTGGTGACATGACATCCAGCCACGTTAGCGCCAGCAAGCAGACAGCACTTGCAACAGCACAGCAAGCCATACAGGCACGAGCGGTTGCTGATGCAACCGATGCTGCAGCTGCAGTTGCACTGCAAAATGCAGCAGCAGCTGCCCTGGCTAAGAAGCAAAGTCATCGCAGGTTGCAAGGTTTGGCGTGAATGCCACACAACTGAGGTTTTCTGATTGTTACTGTCTGGGGTCTGTCAGAGTACAGTCTTGATGTACAATGCTGATGTTTCTGTTTGCGACTCAGGTTCAGTAAGACATTTTTTCTTTTTTCTTATCTGTGGGTTTTTTACACGCCTTTTGTTTGGCGTGAGTGGACAGGTTGTTGGTGGTCTGGGGCTTTGCGGTCATTACCTGCTAGTCATGGTGGGACAGGTTGAGAGACAGCCATTGCAAGTTCATACTGAAGAAGGGCACATATACAGTGGTCATCTAGAATGCCAGCCATTTGTTGTATGTCCGGAATGACATTTGTCACTCGAGCAGGATGAAGTGAGAACATAAGTAAAGCTGCTGATATGTAACTGCGTAGCTTATAGTTGAGAGTGTAAAGCTGTGGAATGTCAAGCTGCGGAAAGGAACGGCTGTGCATTCACGCTCCAACATATAATGGCCACTGACGATCATGTTGATGATATGCTGCACATTGAAAGAGGGGTGGCCTCTGGAAGTGCTCCAAATTAACAAATTTGGGACAAACTATTCCATGCAACAAAAACCATTCGGCTGGTACTGCGAGAGCAGCACGAGCACAGCTGGACACTGCACACATGGACAACAGCTTGGGCAGAAAACCAACAGCCACATGGACCTCTTCGCAACTGCTTCAAATATGGTCCTCAGCTACATTCAACGCACAGGAGTAAACTGTAGCCAGCACACACAGCTTGAGACCCTATTGAACTCTAATTATACAGAAGGTTAGTGGGGACGGTGCCTGACCTAGCTATACAGCCTTGGGAACGACAAGCTAGGACAATCTGCGCAGCTAGTGATCATGGCTGGTGCAACTTGCACTCAAAGACAGGCTGCCTTCTGGACTGCTAGCTAGAAATGCTATACCCGTTCCGCTATTACTTTGAAGAACGGCATGAACCTTGCAGCCCTATTGTTGCTGACTTGTGCCAGCTGCAGATGGCCTGCAGCAGCCGCCATAACTGTCATAGCTTGTGTGGGAAAGGACAACATGCTCCTGGTGCTGCTATCTTGAAGCTAGCCCTGTCCAACTGCTGTAGCTATCCATTGGCGTTCTGTTCAAGCTATGCTGATGTAGTTGACGTTTCTGTTGATGCTGCGCAGCATTTGGCACCTGCTTGCTTGGCGTATCAGGACTATTGCGGGGCTGAGTACTCTGCACACAGCAATGAGCAAGTTACTTCTTGAGGTTGGCAGAAAAGGCCAGGAGGCATGCATAACATGCGTGCTTGAGAATTGAGTCTGCAAGTTGTCAGTGTTGACTGAGAGTTACACTGCATCAAAGGCGTCGGGAAAGCAAGTGTACGCTGTGGCCTGCAGCGCGTACAGCAAAGAGCATGATGGTGCATGTGCAGTCATTCACTCTTTGGGCTGCAGCGCGTAAAGTATAGAGCATGATGATGCATGTGCACTCATTGACTACTGAGCATTTGCATGGTGCAAGCAGCTTCTGTCAAGGTGAAGAATGCTGTCAACAGTAAGTTACTGCGGCTGCAGAGCATCAGCAAATCGGCATAAGCGACCTCAATGTTGGATGGAGCCATGTCGCATTAACAGTAGCACGGCCATCAATTCACGCATGTTAACATCAAAGACTTCACCTGCATGTTGGAGCTGGGTGGTGCTTGTGGCTCTGCTTGAGCTCGACGGAAATTTGGCCCTCCTTCTGCGTGCAGCTGTGCTGAAGCTTCCCCCATGACGTGTTGCACAACCTCCTCAGGTGAGGCACCCAGTGACAGCATTTTTGTCAGGTCAATCTTGCTCATGACCTCCTCAGCTTTGTGCTGGAGCATGGCCTTGATCTGTTGGTCTGTCTGTGCACCTGCTCTGTCTACTGCTGCTGCAATCTGCATCATTCACATCGTGACAACCACGTAGGCACAATGCACTATTTTTGACAAGTACAAAGGTCACCATTGTGACGACAGCTGTGGTGATGATCATAGCAATGGGAGTCAGCATGAGCTATGAGCATGCAGGCGCTGCTGCAACATTTTGACTTCATGCCTTGAGGGCTGCAACAAACGTGGCATACCATCTTTTCAGATTGCTGGACAATCTTTTCCATCTGTTGCAGGTTCTGTACTGTGTGTTGCGCTTGCATCAGAGCGAGGGCCTCCTCTTGCGCCTCTCTGGCAGCACGCATGGCCTCCAGCTGCCAAGCATACTTTGCTGTCAGTGCCACAGTAGTGCAGGTATACAGCAACATATAATGAAACACGAGCGGGAGTTGATACCTTATCCAGTTCATTCTGCAGCGCACGAGCCTGAACCTTGAGGTTCTCAAGCTCCTGCAGCAATCAAAAAGGAGCTGATTGTGGACTGTTATATCTGCTTATTACCGCAGAACATTCTGCAGTATGATGCGTGTCACTTACTGGGTTCCCGAAGTTGCGCATTTCGCGGAAAAGTTCCCTCAAGCTTCGCAGGAGTCCCGGTCTCGACATGTGATAGAGATCTGAGACGACACGTTCTAGTCACTTTTGGCTCCGTTCAGGGCTTGAACAGTAGCAAATGCTGAATGCTCACAGCTCGTGCTTATGGCAAGCTCGAATCAAGTTACAATCACTAGAAGTGTCGGAATTGGTGTGTTGACCTGATTGAAGTCAGCAAATGTCATGACTAGTCATTTCAGCTGGCAAAGCCAGTGTAACATCTTTGCTGCAATCCAGGTCAGCCCGCAGCCAGACATGCTGCATGCATGCTCATACAATGGATATCACGATAGGCCTTGGATCAGACACAGAACCGCTTACATTGTTCCACAAACAGGTAGTCACGCACAAGCAGCAGTCATGGTGATGCTTGCGCGTGCTGCAAGCAGACTTTCAGCAACCATACTGATTATCACACTCACAATGCAAAGTTGTAAAGCTAGGTACCCTCTACAGCACACTGCGCCAGGCGTGGGGCTTCAGTCGGAACAGCGCTCATCTGAGAAGAGTTCAGATCAAGGCTCTGAGGGCTGGAATTCAATTTCGAATACAATGCAGGATACAGATTATGGAAGAGCAGTTGCAGCGCACTGCAGTTACTCTGAATGATCATCTCATTTGCAATCCTGGCCAAAGTAGCTATGGCCAACTAGTTACTGCCCGTGCACACACAGGATTAGCGTCAACACACTGGTGGACAGCAAGACATGCAAAAGTGCAACTGCTCAACCAACAAATGAGTGATGCCTTAAAAACACCAATGTGCAACACATGTGCATTTGCGAAAAAGCGCCCTTGCAAGACTTCCAGCTGGTTGTGGCTGTGCACACCACCAAGCAAGCAGTTGGACAAGAGTCACTGCCTTTGTCTGCGCTTACCTCTTTGACTATATCAATAAGCTGGTAGGTTTAGTTGTGGGCAATAGCAGTGTTGATGGCCGCAGCCAATAGGTCCAGCTGACTGTCCTGGTTGGCAGCAGTCAGGATGGTGTTGAGGGAAGTGGCTCTCTATGTACTGGGTGATGTTATAAACAGCCCCTGGCATGCCCCTGGTCCTGAATATTCTGTGGTACCAATGCTCCAGTGATCCTATGTACAAGTAAATGCAAAACAACACCACGCAGCTCAATCTGGAGGTGCATCCAGCGAAGGAGTGCATGAAATGGATAATGTCATGTTATGATGGCCTGCACTTTTTGGGTTTGACAGCCTGTTGCAGTGCAGTCACACACATAGGGCTGTGCATATCAGGGTGTTCAGGATAAGAGGTGAGACACTCTCAGCTTCAAACTAGGCATGCTTCCTTTAAGGTCACACTCAACAGTTAACTGCAGACAGGAATGGAATGACATCCCACCATGCACCGCAAGAACCACATGATCTGTACCACTCAGCATAGCTGCATGACGCACATGAACTCCTGGTAAGTCTAAGTCAAGCACCGTATGCATGTGCAGTTGCCCTTCAGAGCTGAGCGTACACTGCAGGCATAGTTGAGTGGTGTGAAGATCTGACCAGCTGAGCCAGGGCTCTGTATTGTGGTGACCTTTGTGGTGTTCACTTGCTGATATTTCACAGTCAGGTTCTGCCCCTTGTGGAGAGTACGAATCGCAACACGCCTCTGCATATTTCACTGTCCCAGATGGCGGTCAACGGCTGCCGCTAGCGCTTTCACGTCCGGATCTGCGAACAAATTGGATGGGGATGGGTGGTTGGGCTGCTGTCAATGCAAGCAAAGATGCGGTGCACCAGATTCGAGCCTTGTACAATGCAGTTGGCGGGTCCAACAGAATTCGATAGGAGGGTCCAACTACCAAGTTAGAATTCCACCGAAGCTGCTTCGCTGGCTGCCTCTCATGATGAGGCCAAAGCTGGCAAGTCTCAAACTGCCTTTTACAGCAACGTCGTCCATTGGCTGAGAAGCAGCCAGTGAAGCAGCTTCGAACAAGTTCATGTTGTAGTTGACCGAAGACGCTTCATTGAAGATTGTTGGATTGACCAAGCGCACGACGCACCGTCTCGCAACGGTCAGCCTCGCGGCATCAACGAGTACGGCATTTTTGCCTTCAGTCGACAGCAGCTGGCGCAGCTGAACAACCAGACCGTATCTCAACGCCGGACATCTGCTTCAGAGAACCTATAGTGGCCGCCGGTGAGTCGTTGGTAACTTAAACAACACTTTAGTGCCTACATGCACAGGCGTCGTGCTGTCTGCCTGCTTTCTGCACAGTTCGCAGACGGTTGAACTATTTAATGCAAACCCTGAAACTTGGCACCGGTTTGCAAACTGGTGAACGCGCTGAATTCGGATGCTTTATGCCTACCGCCTACACGTGCACGCACTGGCAGTCACTGCTGCATCGGTGCTAACGCACTACTTGGCTGCTGCAGACGCTAGAGACGCCATGACGCCGGCTTTCACAACAAGCATTGGAGCCTTCGCCTTTATGGCTTTGACCACCACCCTTGCTCTTGCAGGTATCCTTTGCAACAGGGTTTGTGTAAAAATCGCATCATGGTATACCGGGTCAGCTATTCCACAAACACCCATCTGTGAGCTGGTGCAATGTGCCTACCAAATCACCTATGCTGGTCAACTGTCATGGTCTTTGTCAACTGCTCCTTGACAACTGCAGCTTAGCTTTGATGTACACCATGCCATGCTTGGTGGCTTATGAAGACTCTACTTTATGACCCTGTTCTGCAGTTCTAGCTGCCGGGACTGCAAGCTTGGCTTCTCCAGGGTGCACCAAGCTCAGTGACACCTTCATATACACCAACCCTGACTACAGCACCATCAAGGAACTACTCAGCCTTCCACAAATTGGGCTGAACAACATCTTGACAAGCCTAAAATCGCCTGCCACCTTGTTTGCTCCCAACAATGAAGCTTTTGCGCTGTATGCCATTGGGAGTAATGTGAGCAATGCTGAAGCACTCAAGAGCCCACTCCTGGCAACTGGTGTCAACCTTTTGGTGGTCCCTGAAGCTTTGCTGGTAGGACACCAGTATGCTTAGGCTCAAGCGTGTGTACTGATCAGTACCCATGTTCAAAATGGCACTGAGCATCATTGGTAGATGTAGATGACTCTGTCTTGGAGACTGAGCATCATTGCATACTTGAGTAATAGTGTGACTTATTGCTGACTGCGCCAGGTGCTGCTGTAGCCAATGCAACCCTTTGCAATGTTGCTCACAATGTTTGCATCAGCATTGAAGGTCATGTCTTCAACAATTGCTTGTAGAAGTCAACAACTGTGAAAGTCATTTCATACAGCAATTGCTTAGCAACCTAAGCGGGCAGCGTATACTTCAGCACCTTGTATGTCACTGACTTGAGTCCAGTGCAGGGTGTCATAACACCCTTTTAGCTAATGTGCAACATCATCATTGGTCATCTGTTTCCTGTGATGCAGAACACCAGCGATTTCCATGATGGTGAGAGTCTGCCAACATTTGTCAAGGGGCAGAACCTGACTGTGATCTACCAGCAGGTGAACACCACAGAGGTCATCACAATTCAGAGCCCTGGCTCAGCTGGGCACATCTTCACACCACCCAACTATGCTTGCAATGTAAGCTTCCTGTTGTAGCTTGTAGCTAGCAGCAATGCATGCTGTACATACCGCAGACCTTGCTCAGAGACCTTGCGTACACAAAGACGGCCACGCTGCATGAAGCTTGTCTATGCGTACTGCTCTCACCACTCTGGAATGATGCGCATGCATGTGTCTTACCAAGTAGAAATGCCAGCATTGCTAGCATTGCTAATGAAGCACCGTTCAGCTGTTGGTGGCATCCAATGCAGAATGTGTATGGCAGTCATGGTGACACTCATGGTGCTGCATAGCATTACAAGCAGCACCCATGTTGAAGAATGCTGTCGCACTGTGCATCAAGCTGGGCATCTCATTGCCCTTGGGCACAGCAGCAGCCCCCCTGTGGCCTGTGACACAAGCACAGAGGCCACAGACATGCTGTGGTAGCATGGCCCAGTTAGTCTAGTGGAAGCTTGTTGTGTTAGCAAAAAGCTGCAAGAAGTGAATCTGCCCAGGTGTTGATCTGACTTGTTCTGCCACTGCAGCTGGTCATCTACGGAATCACTGGAGCCTTTGTGCCGCAGCAAAACATCCAGGTCCAGAACCAGGGCACGCCAGGGGCTGTCCACAACATCACTCAGTACATAGAGACAGTACTGATCCCAGGAGGCCCTGTCACTTCCCTCAACACCATTCTGACTGCTGCCAATCAGGGACAGCTGGACCAAGTGGCTGCTGGCTTCAACACTGCTGTTGCTCACAACTACACCAACCAGTTGATTGATATAGTCAAAGAGGTAAGTGCAAAAACAGCCGTCATCAAAGCAGCTCAGGAGCCTGTTACAAGGCTGTTTAAAGCCGGCCAAGGACTGTACTAGCTGACGAGCACTGAAGAGTATGGCACTGTTGCCTCTGGTCTGCTTTTAAGGCAGGACTTGCTTTGCAGCACAGATGTCACTGCAGTCGTTCATGATTGTGAGTCTATGGTTGTATTTTCATCAGTTGAACTGATCCAGAAATATGTTCCCAACGGCATGCAGAAATTATAGTGCCTACATCACAACTATGTGTATACTACCAGAACAGTGTGTGGAGCCCATACGCATGACTACTGTATGTTTGCACAGGCAATCGGGGTGCCAAACGCCATTCCCACCTTGGCCAAAATTGCCAATGAGATGATCATCCAGACGAATTGCAGTGCATTGCAGCCTTTGTTTCATGATCTATACCCTGCAATGTATTCTAGTCCTCAGAGCCTGGACTTGAACGTCCCTCAGCTGAGCGCTATCCCAGCAGAGGCTCCACGTCTGGCTCAGTGTGTTCTCAAGGGCACCTAGTCTCCCAGCTTTGCACAATGACGACCATGACGGTCGCCTGCTGCTATGTGCCCACTTGTGTGTTCAGGCCTCTGCTTTATCAAGAACAGTAGTTCTTTATCAAGCAATTGCGCTATGTTGAAATAAGCTGTGCAGACTTGCAAGCTTGACTTGACACAATATTTACAAGGGGACTTGATCGCAAACTGTGTGTTCGGTGAACCAAAGTCTGAAGCTTATATAGTACCCAACAGGCCGCTAGGACGCAGGAAGCGGGTTAGTAAATGCAGCTGACTAAGTGTTAGCCACATGGAGTCAGAGTGCCGTACTCGCAAGCAGGATCAGCAAGGCATCCGCACAGTGGCATATGGCGCCTCAGCAGTAGGGGCATCCAGCGATGACTGGGTTATTGACTCAAGTGCATCCAAGCATCTGACGCCTCTGTGGC
>JAABUO010005924.1_pt1 | contig 14137 bp, 19 predicted proteins | sample 5559291 | NCBI WGS metagenome assembly JAABUO01 (sample SAMN10711878, study PRJNA513372) | rock metagenome | isolation source: Antarctica rocks | place: Antarctica: Victoria Land, Finger Mt sud | reverse complement strand
ACAGTGAACCAGCAGCAAAACAGACACAAGCTGTTTGGCTGCTCTGTTGCAGGTCCGCTTTGCGTCGGTTCGGCGCTCACTATTTACAACTGAGGTGGAGCGCTCCAAGTTCTTGTCTCAGCTGGTAGCAGGCACAAGAGACATACTGAAGCAGCAGCAAGGGTTGTCTGAGCACAGCAACTACCATGAATTTTGCCGCATGCTGGGCCGTCTCAAAACAAATTACCAGCTCTGTGAACTGGTGGGTACTAGTTGTGAAGACTCATGACTACCCGTTATTGAAAAGTACAGTACTGTGCAGGCAACTGTGATCAGGCTGGTGGGTGCCTGCAACTGACAAGCGAGACAATGTGCTAGTCAGGATGCACCCAGATACACCCAGTGCACACTGTCCAGCTGGCACTTCACTCCATCACCTACAACAACATACATTGTGTTTGTCCCCGGCCAAGCAATGCAAACACCAGAAGCCCTCACAGGATTCTTTTGTGGTTCCAGGTGAGTGTCGAGAGCTATCCAGAGTGGATACAGCTTGTGGCAGACTTCACTATCAAGTCGCTGAACTCCTGGCAGTGGGCTTCTGCAAGCATCTTCTACCTGTTGGGTTTGTGGTCCCGCCTGGTGTCCAGTATGCCCTACCTCAAGGGTGACGCCCCATCATACATGGAGACCTGTGTACCCAAAATTGCACGAGCATACATCAGCTCTAGGTGAAACGCCTGGCAAGACCTCTTCAGTTCAGCAGTTGCAGTCTCATCCTCAGATTTGCTGCTGATCTTGACAATGTATCCCTCCAGCTTGCTGAGCAATCTTGAGGGTACTGCCAACAATCTAGACATGCAATTGAGTACTTTGACCCAGGTCCCATGTATTTGTTTGTGTGCTGAATGGCTTGCCCTCTACCCAGCAGTTTCAAAAGCTGATCCGGAGACAAGCATCAGTCTGCGTGTGATACTGCTGAAATCTGTTTGCCAGCTTTGTGCTGCTGCTGCTGCTGCTGCTGCTGCTGTTGAAACTCTTCAAGCACAGCACATGTGTACATGCTGATGTATAGAGTCTGCCAGCTGTCCAGGTGTACCTGCATGCAAAACATTAGCCTTCACACATGCCTGGTGATGACCCTGTCAAAATTGTGAGCGTATCTGCGACGCCAGCACTGGCTTGCATGCAGGCTGGAGTCAGTCTCCACAGTCCTTGCCAACAGCAACCTAGATGATCCCTTGGAGAATGCTGAGCAATTGGCTGACCAGATGGAAAGCTTGCCCTACATTTTCCGCTTTGAGTATGAGGACATGAATACCTATTTCTGCTCAATCATGGATCCTATTGTCAAATCTTACAGCCGCGGCATTGTACCAGGTACGTCATGTTAGAGGATCTGTTTGCGCCTTTGACAGCTAAAATTTGTCCTTGTTTGCAACACTGACCTGGTCTGATATCTCGTACTGGGTCGCACAGTTTACACAGCTCATACTGGATAGCACCATTTACATAGCTGAAGCCTAAGAGGCATTTGTGCAATGTTGCCTACTGCAAAGCTTGCTTGTATGCAGGCCAGGATGCTGTGCAGTTGGAGGTGCTTGAGGGGCAGCTGACATGGCTGGTGCACATCATTGGAGCTGTCATCCGAGGGCGACTGTCCTCAAGCACAGCTGAGTCACAAGAAACAATTGATGGAGATCTGACAGCGCGTGCCTTTGGCCTGCTCCAGATCGTCGACAGTGGGTATGCTGCTCATGCAATTGACATTGCTGACTTGCTGATTGCTTGTGTCACTGCACACTTGGCATGCTTGCTTACAACATCAGCATGCTTGCTTACAACATCAGCATACTTGCTGACAGTATTCTGAGCTGAGTCTATCATGTGCTCACGCTTAGTGTTCTGAATCATGGTGCGTGCCTGCTTGATAGCCACCTCCGTGTCACCTTTGATGAACCGAGCTGGCTAAGTGGGACAATCAAAGACAGTGCTTCTTGCAAGGTGAGCCATAGTGGCTGTCACGCTGCTTTGCATCTGGCAAACATAGATGCCTGCTAGAATCCTCCCTCCTGTTGAATGGCAGGGCCTCAGTGGCCATCCCTGTGTTCCCCAGATGCTAAGCAGCGTGACAGCTGATATGGGTACCCTGTCAAATGGCACTGCCCTTTGAAGTCTGTGCATACAAGGCAGAAGACGCCCTGGTCATAGCTGCAACGCTTGGCGTGAAGATGTCCATTCTGTTTTAGAACACATCAGCACACACAATTGTTGGTGTTCTGACTGCCAAAACAAGACATGATATGGGGAGCTACACAGGACTGTACATGCCTGAAGCGACGGGAAGGCACATCTTTCATGAATAAGTAAAAGTTATCAATGGAGGGCATGTGTCAGCTCTTGCCTGTTCTTGCAGCTGGTGTAACGCCTTCCCTCTGTCGCTTGCTTAAGTTTGGCAGCTGTAGGTGTGCCCTTCTTCTGAGATTGTGTGAGAAAGACAGAAGCGTACAATCTCAGTGCTGCATGTCATAAATCCTAATCAATACGTTGTGTTTGTGCTGCAGCTTCCACGCAACCCGGTATGATCAGGTGTCTAGGCAGAGGTTGGACATAGCCCTTCTGACTGTCTTTCAAGGCTTCAGGAAGGTGTATATTGGCGAGCAAGTTGTGCATTCCTCCAAGGTAAGAAAGGAGCACTCCAATCTGTTCAACATCAGCAATCTCAGTTTGCCATGCCACTGCATGGCACTAATGCCCACTTCGTCCTAATGCTGCTCTGCGAGCCAGAGATGTCTTGTCCTGTGTGTGCATCAGTTGATCTGTCAGACATGTTAACTGAGGTAAGGTATTGTTGCATGCATGTGTCAGTTCGTCTGGCAGACATGCTATACTGGCCTGATCCTGTAAGTCCTGTTAGCATAACATATAGTCTTATGCCTGCATTGGTTGGTCAGTCAGACATGCTAGCCTGGCCTGATCTCCTTTGCAACAAGCTGCTCTTACCTTCAATAGTCTCATGAAGCTTCCGGACATCTGCAAATGCGCTAGGATGCTGTCTTGCAATGGGTGCAGGTGTATGTCAGACTCACAGAGCGGCTAGGGCTGAGGGATCACCTCATGGTGCTAACAGTCATGCTCACCAAGATCTGCACCAATCTGAAGGTCTTTGGCTCAGCAGACTACGTCATCCAGGACACACTCAGCTTATTCTCAGTGAGCCACCCCTTATTGCGTTGATTCACACACAATACTGCCAGAAGAAATGCTTCCCTTCCAACCGTGCTCGACATGAAAGCTGGCTGCTGTGATATGCCCAGATCTCCAAGGCTGTTCAATACATGATCAAATACAATTCTATATTTTGTCATGCACAGCATATGTGGTCCTTTACTTATCTGTGGACCGGTCATTGCAGGATTTGGCGTCAGGGTACATGAGCGGCAAGCTCCTGCAAAAGCTAGAAGCGGTTCATTTCATGCTGCAACACCATACCAGCGAGCACTTTGGGTTCCTTGAGGAGCACACCCGCAACCGAACCATCTTTTACAACACACTGTCCAAACTACTGTTCATGGAAGATACCCCATCTAACTTCAAGTCCTTTGTTGCACCCCTGCAGCAGGTAAGCTCTTGTTTTTCTCAAATCTAAATGAATGAGAACTCTCAGATAAATTGGGCTGTCGCCTGTATGAGCGTCAATGATGGGCATGAGCCGCACATCTGCATAAAGTTGTTCCTAGGCCATTCGCTCCTAAGGTCATATGCATCTAATTGACTGCCACCCCTCATTACGCCAGCTTCCCACCTGTTGCTAGCAAAGTCACACATGCAGGCACATAGCAGACTATGTGACCTTGCCAGATTCATCTCAGCTGCAGATGCAATGCTGTTTGGAAGTCCCACTCTAGAAGGTGTCAACCCATGGGCCCCCTGTGCGGCAGCTAAGCCTGCAACTTGTTACACGCAGGTTCTTGTTGGTCTGGCCAGTGCCAGCAGCGGTGCAACAAGTGCTGGAGCACTGCGGCAGTCTGTGCCAGAGAAGACGGTGGTGGGCATCTTCAGAGATCTGAGAGGCATTGCCATGGCTACCAACAGCCGCAGAACATATGGTCAGTGCCTGCTGTTTCAGGCGCATACTTCTGGGCGCAAGCATGATGCAAACAGCAGTCACTGAGTAGTATGATTTTTGAGTTGAGCAGACAGTGAGCAACTACAGGCCATGGTCGGATGCGTCAGACTGATGTGTACATAATGGGTATCTGCTCGCATGTTGATTTCTCCCATGCTGCAACTACTGATGTCACACCCCACCTCTGCCTTATGCTATTAAGCTGTACTGCTGCTGACTCACATGATTGATACAGGCCTGCTGTTTGACTGGCTGTATCCCACACACTTTCCTGTGGTACGGCTCTGCCTAGAGGCCTGGGCAGACAGCCCAGAGGTCACCACAGCTCTGCTCAGGTTCATGGCAGAGTTTGTCGTGAACAAGAACACGCGCCTGGCCTTTGATTCTTCCTCTCCCAATGGCATCCTGCTGTTCAGAGAAGTGTCCAAGGCATGCTGTGCATCTGCACATGCACTGTTGTTCTTGACGTGTCCCTGTTGCACAGCAGGCACAAGATGAGCAGAATCTGTGTTATATTCCCAATTATTCACAGCATTTAGATACATGTGTCTGTTGAGTCCCCTGATGAAACTCAAAGATAGAAAATGTGAACTGATTGATTGCTTGATGTTTTGCTGAACGTAGCTGTTACACTGCGTGGTGAAGTGCTAGCAGCAGGAGATACCTTCTCAGCGGTGCTGTGCCTTGCATGGCTGGGTGACGATCAGTGACATTGTTTCCGTTGCCTCCTCTTCATTTGTGTGGTACATGGCAGACACTGCACAGCAGGGCACACCAGCACTTCACTGCTATGCAATGAAGACTGGGGCATCGACGTTTTGTTTCTGCCATTTCCTAGCTACCAGTGCTCTGCAAGACTGCACAGGCATGGCCAACAGCTTTACGTCTTTTGCCTGCAGATCTTGACTATATATGGGCGATACGTCCTTCAGATTGGTCAAATCTCAAATCCCTACACAGAGAAGTACAAGGGAATCTGGCTGAGCCTGACCATCCTGACAAAGGCCCTGGCGGGTAATTACGTCAACTTTGGGGTGTTTGACCTTTACGGAGACCCTGCACTCAAGGTATTGTACCCGTCAGAAGGTTGACAACCAGCCTCATCTAAGTCAGCAACTGCCATGTTTAGATCTTTCTGATCACTTCCATGGGTGCCAGTGAGCCTGTGCCTGACAGCATCTTTGGCAGCAATTGCTGAGACACAACTCAGACGCAGGCTTTTACTGCGGCATTGAGCCTGAGCCTGCCTTCTGTCTCAGGGATTGCTGTCAAAGATGCTGTTAGGCACAGGCTTGTTGCCACCCGTGGAGGTGATGAGGAAGGTCTCAACAAGTTACTTGCTGATCTTGATGAGACGTCTTGTCTGTGGCTGGCTGACCTCACATGTGCATTGCTGTCCAATGCTGATCCACTGCCACTGCCAGGCTCACACTGTCGCCTCCACACTGACAAGCCTACATACACATTGGATCAGTCCATAGTTTACCTCTGTGACTGAGCATGATGAGCTGTGAGCAGCAATGCTGTTGCCCACAGGACGCTCTGGATGTCTCTCTCAAGATGGCGCTCTCCATACCTCTTGAGGACATCAGGGCATATCAGAAGGTGGCCAAGGCCTATTTTGGCTTGCTGGAAGTCCTTTGCCACAGCCATGTCCATGTGATTGCTGCATGCGACACAGCCACCTTCACGTTCCTGCTGTCCTCATTAGATGCAGGGCTGAAGTCTCTAGATTATGCTGTCAGCTCAGTGTGTGCAGCAGCGATAGACAATCTAGCAGGCCAGTACTTCAAAGGCTTGCAAGCCTCTGCTGATGACAAACCCAATCCAGCTGCACAGGTACCATTCACAGTTTGGTCCTTCCCTTCACGCTGCATCTTTGTTGCTGCTGTATTGAAATGGATTGTCTGTTTGCCTAGATGTTGTTGCATCAGGAGTTGTCCTGCCCATTGATCGGCTTGTCCACCGCAAATCCAACAGCTGGAGCAGCTAGGGCATTTTGACCCAATGAGAGGGATATGTATCAGCACTCAATCTGTAGCACAGCTAAGACACCACATGTCAGTGCATCACTAAGACTGCACAACTAACCATCTGCAATAGGTGCAAGATTCAGTGTCTGGAACATGTCTCGCCACCATGTCTGAAGGATTTCTCACCACAAGTGCTGATGCAGGCCATTGGTGAGCACCTGAGGCAGCGCCCTGAGCTGTTGCCTCAAACCTTGTCTACACTCTTTGAGGTGGTCCTGTTTGAGGACTGCACCAACCAGTGGAGTATGAGCCGGCCCATGCTCAGCCTCATCCTCCTCAATGAGCAGATCTACAATGAACTCAAGCACCGCATCATTGCTAGCCAACTGGTAAGGCGCTGCTGTGTACCTGATTCTTGCATGTCTGCATTCATCTGTGCAGCACCCAAGGGCAATGTGAAGCTTGTCTTTGGCAATGGCGGGGTGCCATGAAGTTAATGCCATGGGACCAATCATGCATGATGTGTTGCGCAGCGTCCGCTTAGAGCCTTGTCATCAAGGCTGAGCTTGCTCTGCAGCATGTGCTGTTGTTTCCAGAACCCCAGGAATGTGCTGCATGGATTAGTAGTTACGAGTGTGGATTGTGCAGGCTGACAAGCAAATGCATCTGTCAAGCTGCCTGGAGAAGCTCATGACAGATGTGCAGCGAAATCTGGAGCCCAAGAATCGTGACAAGTTCACTCAGGTGACTATGGACTGCATCTGTTTCCTGGCAGTGTGCTGCAGTGTTTCTGAGTATGTGTTCCTGTCACAGTCTGATGACAATTATGCTGCATGCTTGCTCGCCGTTTGTTCAATTCAGTCCTTGCTGTGTCTGTGCAGAATCTGACCATTGTACGGCATGACTTCCGCACAAAGACTTGAAGAATGTTGTCAGCGCCAGAATGAATGAAGCTGAAGCAGTCTGCTTATTATTAAAATTTGAAGTATAAGTACATGTCAGACAAGAGCCAGCGCTGCTAGCTTGTAGTACGCTGCTTGAGGCTCTTGCGGCATAACACACTCGCCCCTTGACTTAGGCATAGGCGCCCCCTGGGCTCATTGTGGATGTACATGATGTCTACGAGAGTGCAAGGCTGCCATTCTGTTCCCATTCGAGATTCCTGCTGAGATTTCAAAGTTGTAGCGATCCTGATCATCAGACCTGCAGTTTAGTGCATACATGTACGCAGCTTGACATGTACATGCATCAGCTTACGCTAGTACGCTTACAGCCTGACTTGGACAGTCCAACACTACGTCAGCGGTGGTATCGGCAAGCACTCACACATGGAATACGTGCAATCTTAAACAAAAAAGCCCATGGTACTTGCGATGGACAAGCGACAGACATTATACCGCTGAACGAAGACCACTAGGTCTGATTGCTCACAGAAAGTATCACTACTGCGCTTGAGCTTGACAGCGGTCAAGCCGACACGCCCAATCGGCTCCAAGACTTTCAATTATTCAGATCGTTTCGTGTGCTTGTAATCGCCAATAGATGCGACCCGCCGTGGGTCTTCCACTTCCGATCACTCTTTTGTCGCTGTGGACGACGGCCTTACTCGGTACTGTCTGCTGACAGGCCTGCGCCACGCAAGTCACAAGATGCGCAGAAACTTGCTTCACTGAGCTTTTCCTTCAAAAGGGCATTTGACGGTGCAGGTGCTGCTGGATCAAGCTCTACAGATACCCTTACCCTCCCTGCACCAGAAAGTGACAAGGGGACTAAGGTATGTGCAGCTGCATTCCAAGGATGTGATGCACATTATGCTCACTCTCTGACTTTGGCACAAAGGATTCTGCAAATATTTTGTTGCATATTCTGCAGGGCTTTCGACTTCTGGCGCACGAACAGCCACTGCCATGGTAGACTCCAACGCACCTGCCTGGTCCAGTGATTGCGCCCCCAAGATGATCAACCATGATGACAGGCCATACCATCAAGCGTTGCTATCTGCAGGGCAGAGCAAATTTCCACAAAACCCAGAGCTTATGTATATCATAACTTTTTGTCACCAGAAGAATGTGACCACATTGTAGCTTTGGCTAAACCAAAGGTACTTGCAGTTAGTATAACACTACCCACCAATGCTGCACCTTCTTGTACACTGCAATTGAACCCAACATTGCACTCCTGGCTCATGACTGCGAGCAGCAGCCTGCAGCTAGCTCATTGTAGTGCAGATGAAAAGGAGCACGGTTGTAGGCAAGGGAGGACAGAGCACAGAGGACAACATCAGGACAAGCTATGGCACATTCTTGAGGTTGAATCATCGGGCAGTTGTGCAGCTGCAAAGCCTGCTTCAGTTATCAGACCTGCCTTGGATACATTTCTGCTTGGCCTTGCTGCCAACAAATCATTGTTGTCATCACATCACATCAGTGGTCCAGCTACGATACTCATGCACAGCAGTGTTTGCTCAAATGTGCGTCAATGCTGTGAATGTGACTTATGCAGCCTTGACTGCAGGGCAAAGTATCACAGTTGTTAGCTGCTTCACTTGTGCAGGAGATTACAGGATCCTGTTGTCAAAGATGTAGAGCAACGCTTAGCCACCTGGACTCATCTCAACATCAGTCATCAAGAGGACATGCAAATTCTGAGATACAGTCTAGGCCAAAAGTACGGCGCTCATTATGACTCTCTGGTGGAGGACTCTCCTAGAGTGGCTACTGTGTTGCTGTACTTAGCTAACACGACAGAAGAGGGAGGGGAGACGGCTTTTCCAGCTGTGAGTTTGTCTGTTTCATTGGGCTGTTCTCCACAACTGCATGATGGTGCTGCCTGGTGAACCCAAAGCTGCCCATCGGCACAAATCAAGCATTTCAAAATACACATCCAATGGGTCACAGGGTCCGTTTACAGCACAGTACAGAACACACTGCCTGGTGCACAATGTGTGTGCTATCCCACGTGCAGTCCATGCGTCTGTGCATGTGCGTGCAAGCACTTGACACAGGTGCTGATAGAGACAATGACACAGCGCAGTGTAGACCAAAAGAGCCTGTGCAAAGCAATGGCCATAGCAGCTTTCTTGTTTTTCAGGAAAGCGACAATCATCTGGGTGTGACTGCAATCATGTGTCATGCCTATGCAGATGTAGTATCAGCCGCTGATTGTGTGTCTGTCCTGCAGGCTTCTCAGTGGCTGGAGCCCAACATGGATGCTCGCTTCGGACCCTTCTCAGATTGTGCCAAGGAGCATGTGGCAGTCAAGCCCCAGAAAGGTGAGGCAATCAACATCCTGCATAGTGGAGGTCTGCATTCAAGGCAGAGTCAACCCTGATCCCAGGACACGTTGCCTGAGATCTGTTCTGATCTTCCAGCAGTTTGAGCCTATATGCAGCTTCCTGTGACAGTTATCCCCTGCCATTGCTCGACGCACAAGCAAAGCTCTGATCAAAGCTCCTCTGTCTTCAAGCAGGATCTACCCTGCTCAAATGCGCATCTTGTTCAGCAATCAGGATATGGCATGCTGCATGGCCGACTCAAATTTTATGCACCATGTCTTTGTTCATCTTTTCTGCACAAGCAATGAGCATCAGCAAATCTGGCTTGCCTGCTTGCAGGCATGGCACTGCTTTTCTACAGTCTGAATCTGGATGGTACAAATGATCAGGCATCTCTCCATACTGGCTGCCCCATCATTCAGGGAGTGAAGTGGACGGCCACCAAGTGGATTCATACAAAGCCATTTCGGCCAGAGTCGCTGGGCTCAGACGCTGAGGTATGCCTGCAGTTGTAACTCCATATAAACACAGCTGTTGCTCTGCAATTGCACACATGCTTTTGTGGCTGTACACAGCCTCAGTAATGCAGAGCGCCCTCTGCAAGGTACGCCATTGATACAACAGGTCCAGACTCTGTGTCTCGATTACATTGCTGATCATGTACCATTAGAAAAGCTGCAAATTTCAGACGAAGGGCAGCATGCCAGGCCACAACATGCCATGAAGCAGCAAAACAGTCTTGCAAGATACATAGCCTGACGTGCACTGCAGGTCTTCCAAGATCCTGAGGTTTGCGAGGATAACCATAAGCTGTGTGCTAGCTGGGCAGAGTCTGGGGAATGCAAACGGAATGTGAAATATATGGAAGGAGACGACTCCCATCTTGGCATGTGCCGCCAGAGCTGTGATGTTTGTCGTGTGTGCACAGCAGATGACACAGCCTGCAAATCGGAAAACAGAATTCGTGCAGGATATTTGCCCGTCTTAGATATTTAATGCATGCAAGACCCAGCCGCAAAGACCAAGCAGGGTAGTGGTCAGAAAATGTTGATAGATAGTGCACGTTTGCAGGGCTTCATGGTATTTTTGCTAGCTAGATGTGTGCAGGTGTTGCTCCCTGTAGGGCTTCCGACTCAAAGCGAATCTTTGATGCACATTGCCACACAGCACAGCTGTATGCCTGCAGCACTCCCTTCATAAATGGCCTTCACCAGGTTTCTGCGCACAATTTTCTGACGTATGCCAACAACGTATGTGGTCATACAACATGTACAATCATGATTGTACGTGTTCATTAGTTATGCCAGCAACGGCATCCTACACGCTTGACATCATGATACATGCTTAGACATTGCAGCTTGATAGTGCCTGCACAGCCAAAGGTATGCCTGGTCGAATGGAGCGGGCAGCAGTGCTTGAGACCTAGCTATAGTACATACGAACAACCAGCAACTAGCGGAAGCATTCACCTTAGGTGAAAGAGATTCAACGCCTCTTGTTGCGTTTGCCCTTGGGCACCTTGACCACAATATCTGGGTTTAAAACATCAATCACGGGTGCAGCAAGGTCAGCAAACAACAAGGTACAGTATGCTACACGAGAAGCAGTGGCTGCTTGCGTGACGTCATTACGCCATACAGTACGTTCCCGGATGTTCCGCCAAAGCTTCCCAAAATTGCCTGCAACACAAGTGTGACTCCACACATGTGAAGTAGTCTTTTTTTGTGTTACCCCACGAGTCACGTGACGACACAGCTATGTATGGTCTTCACAATACTGACAAGCTGTCTGCACAAGTGCCATACAGTACATCATGAATGCTGTCTGTTGCTCAGCTATTCAACCCTACCCAAGCTGTGCAGGCATAAGAACAGAACGCATAGCAGACCAAACATACGAGTTGCAACACACAGCACAGCTCACATCTGACCAATTTGCTGCTACTTCTCTGTCAATCTTTTTTGCAGACAGGACAGTCCTCACATGCATGCAAAAACAGCGAAAGCACATAAGGAAAAGACTGAAATGCAGCAAAGTGCAGTACCTGCTGCTACTTCTCTATCAATCTTTTTTGCAGACAGGACAGTCCTCACATGCAGACATGATAGTCCTCACATGCATGTAAAAACAGCGAAAGCACATAAGGAAAAGACTGAAATGCAGCAAAGTGCAGTACCTGCTGCAGTGCCTCCGAGGGGCTCAGTGACTTCCCAGGTTTCCCCTTTCTCCTGCTGATCATCCCCTGAGGGGCCTTCCTGTCCATCACCCTCACCCCTCTCCCTCAAGGGGGTCACTGGCCCAGCTGCAAGTGCCATCATCTGCACCAGACATTCCACTCTGTCATGGCCTTTCACAACACATGCCTGACACCCTTCCAACTAATGAACAGGGAGCAAGTCAATGTAGTGATGCTCCATGTCGTTGACCAGGCGGCAGCCCTGCTGGTAGTGTCATAGTGTGTCTTATTCTGAACAAAAATGCCATGCCAAGCCTTCTACAAAAAGTCGCATTTTCCCCCAACATCCGCAAGACAAGTGGCAGCAATGTCTTTCAGATCGATAGTCAGCAGGTGAGCTGGTGGCAATGAGGTACCTCGTCTCTGCGAGTCTTGCAGGGCTTTTTGAGGTGAGGGTTGAGGCAGGTATGACAGTAGCCACATCGGTCCTCCTTACGGATCTTGGGCAATTCCTTCATCCAAGGCCGAGCTGCAAGGCCACACACCATTGTCACCACATCTCCTCACAAATGGATGGGCCTTCTGCTGTCAGACTCAACCATGGTGATGTGGACTTAAGTCAAACATGTGTGTTTGATTACAGCATTCTTGGCAGACGTATGCAGCATATGCAGCCAAACAAGTTGGTCAACAGGATCAGAAGGTATCAAGCTTTTCAGGGCAGCACCTGTCTCAGCAGCTTCAGGCTCTTCTGGGGAGTCGGCTTGACCGGAGGCCGTAAAGATGCATTCTTCACATTCTATGACACGAGCCTTGACATATCGCTGCACCTCCAAAAGCACATCCCCTGCAGACCATGGTAGACACTCAGACTGGTGACACTGGTAGACACACTGGTAGACAAACCATGCATCGCAATCAGCATGCTGAGATGCATCAGCGTACAGTCTACAAGCCTTCACGTATGCCAGCGTCAACATAGTCCCTGCAGTGCACTGCCAGCTGGCAGGCCTGTCAGCATTCAACATAAATGACTCACATCATCTGGTTTGTGATACGCTGAGCATGAAGGGACCTGTAACTGACCCCTCGGTCAGCCAGTTTGTCTGCCATAATTTTGAGAAGCAGTGGCAGTCACTGTGCAGTGCAGATTGAAATGCATACCTATCGAGTCACTGGCAGGGGCTGCCTCCATCTGCCCCTGAGCAGCAGACGACAGAGCAGTTGCCCAAGGGCCCCAGCCCTGTGGTGGGCCAGCAATGCCAGCTCTGTCGGCGTTCTGCTGGGTCACCAACAAGGCATCGATTGCGCCAGCAAGTGCTGATCCCTCGATCCCTTCCACCAACTGTCATGCAAGACATATAGGAACACAGTCACAAGTCTGATGCTGACATACCAGGCTGACACGCACTACTTGATGTCAATAGCACAAATGCAAGCTGCCATGTACCTTCTGTGCATTCAGATCAGCTGTGGCCACCATGTCGGGCTGTCAATCATACTTTGCAGGCAGACTTCAAGCAGCAGTAGTGCATTGTTAGCTTCCAATTGGGCAGATGAGGGCTTTTGCTTCAAGGGCTGTGGCTTCCATCATCACACATGTGCTGCCATGACCTTAATATGATGTCCAACTCTCAAATTCAGTCAAGCACAGATATGGCATGTTAGTGTTAAGAACTCATTTTGGTCCTACAGCCGTGACTAGGTGTCACGAGGGCTCCTGCTGCAACTGCATACCTGTGGGGTGGCAGGGCTAAGGGCACGCAGAAGGGCTGGTTGGACCTTCTGGGCTTCTTTGGCAGGGCTGAATGGGTCAACTGCCTGCTGCTGCCTGCTGCTCTGCCTCAGCACAGGTGGCTGTGGGGGCGCTGCCGCCCCAAAGGGGGGTTTGGGGGGGTCCGTGCTCTCAGTGGCAGCTCGCTTCATGGCCAACGCTATCGAGCTGCATAACATATAAAAACTGACTAAGCTGCCAAAGAATGCATGATGCCACGTGTCTGTACATGAACCAAAGCTTGTGCAATGCCTTACGCTATGACACGTCACATGTATGGTGTGGAAAGTTGGCTAGGTCCACGTGTGGTTGGAAGCAGTACATAGCCCGGCACAATATCAGCTACTGTTTGCGACCGTTCTTGAGAGAGACATGCGCATCAGACTGGCTCAGGCAAGGACCCTTGACAGCTGCTGCTGATACACAATGCAAAACAAGCAGACCTGGTCAACAGCTGCAGCAGAAGGTACAATGATGAGTCATGACAATGACTCGTTTTTGCAGGCCAGGTCCCTACCTGCTTGATTATGCATACACGCCCAGCTTGTGACCAACAATGGCCTGAACACATGTATACTTGCTTTGCTCAAGCTTGATCATGACAACAGTGGCAGTGCACTGTTTTTCAACCGAAATGACAGACCAGGTGTACATGTAAGTCCTGTCACCAGCACTGGACAACTGGCAAACACGAGAGCAGCATAAGCAGCCGTACTTGTAAGTCTTGTCAATAGCAATGGACAGGGCAAGTTCTCGCACGCCCCTCCTGTCCAGGGAGGCTGCAACAGCCTCTAAATCTTCTATCTGAGTCATGACCCCCATTCTCCCTGCA
>JAABUO010005922.1_pt1 | contig 14140 bp, 18 predicted proteins | sample 5559291 | NCBI WGS metagenome assembly JAABUO01 (sample SAMN10711878, study PRJNA513372) | rock metagenome | isolation source: Antarctica rocks | place: Antarctica: Victoria Land, Finger Mt sud | reverse complement strand
AGCTTACCTTCGAACCAGCGCCTTGATATAGTGCTTCCTCGAGCCGCTTGACAAAGTCTGGGAGCTTTTCCTTCCACTCTTGTGTCACATTGGGTTTCCGCTGTGTCAGAAGGTGAAATCTGCAAGTGTACACCTCTCGTGAGCAAGTTACTTCGTGGAGCTTTTGGCAGAAACACAAGAGCTCTACCCACATGTGTTGTATCAACTGTCTCCTGTCTGGAACATCTGACTCTGAATGCCATTCTTTCCTCCATCTCTGAGGCGCTGCTTGAGGAGGAACATGGCTAGTAACACCAAGGCTTGAGGCTACTTGCATCGCTCAGAGCAGACTTACTGACCCATCTTGCAGCTTGCTTTGGGTTGGTACAGCACCATTGCCTCTACTCACAAAGCAGGCAACACAGGCTCCATTACAGGGCTGACTTTGCTGTGTGCCTCCAAAGCACTACTCCACAGGAAGGAAGGCCTTTTACCTTCTCGGCCCAAAATTCCTGCCAAACCCTTGTATAATTCGACCAGTCCAACCCTGCTAATTTTCCCCGTCTGTTGCTGGGGCTGCCATGGTATGGTAGGGTACACACAATTTAGAAAAGCTTCTTGCCCCCTGCTGTCCACTTCTCTTGGCCAACTAGCATATTCTTCCGGTGCAACATGAGTTGTTGAAATGTCTTGGCCGTTTTGCATTCATATACAATTATTCTAGAAATGTCATTATATCATGTGCGTTTCATTCCCAAATGCCGTGTTCATGAACAGGGCACGCATGACGGAACTGATCAGGGCTGCTCAAAAGTATATTTGTATAGCAGGCAGCACACTGCCTGGCCCGCTTGTTTGTGGCCGCTGATGCAGATTGCACAAAGGCCATGTTATCTTTGTGCAGAGCTCTAGTGATGGAGACTCACTCGAGTGATGAAGACTGACGCTTATACAGCTGGCAATCATGGTAATTACTCACGAATGCAGATATTACCAAGTTCAAAGTGGAAAAGGAATTAATCATCTGCAGAAGCTGGCCATCTTGAACCCATAAGCTGGTCCTAGAGCTGTGTTTCCTCAAGATCTGCCCAATTTAGTGCATGACAAGTAGAGCACATGTCTTATGTTATTGCTGGCCTGACAAATTACTACTGTACAGCTACATACACAGCATACCTTCAAAGACACTTGTGTGCACATCTGCTGCAATCATACTTACAACTCATGAGGCTCAACGACTACTTATCTGATCATACTTACAACTGATCAGGCACAACGACTACCCCAAGTGATGCAAACGACGCAAGGCATCAGACAGCAACACCTTTTTCGTAGGTCTTGTGCTTGCAAGGACATACTGCAACATGTTCTTGACGGGTCCCAGTGTTGTCTGAAAAGCTGATGGAACTGTCAAACTGCCTGACTCAATGGCTTTGATTGTGGCATCCGGCCCCGTAAGATGGCCTGTGTGGTGATCCACCACACAAATGTTCTCCCAGTCGTTCCACGTGAAGTGATGTCCAGCAAGATTGCTAGTAAGGTCTTGTGTGACCGGACCAGGATCTGTAGAGCCACTTTCCTTGGCAGCAGAAGCTTCCTCAGCCAGGATGATAGCGAGCTCCTGCCAACTACTGATCTCATAGGACAACTGTGAACATAACTTTGGCGCAAAACACTGCAACATGATCATGAAGCAAGGAGAGGAAAGCTATCCTGTCTCTAAGGGTTTTCTCACTGTTCTGAGCAGTGTCTCGCTGCCTTTCTATGACCTGTATCCGCTGTTCTAATTCGCATCACACTCTGACAAGGCTGTTGAACTTGACAATAAGCTGTTCTGAGTGAGAGAAGACAGATGAAGCTTGTCGCCAGAGGGATCCACCATGTTGCTGGACAGCGGCAATCAAAATCAGTATTGCTTGGCTATTACTGGTGTCCAGCCGCAGTTCCTCGCAAAGGGCCTCGACGCTTTCCTCTAGTGCAGTCAGACTAGAACTGAACGCGCCCTCGTTGCTGCGAAGACGAGCTCCAATTTGCTCAACCTCTGTCTGCAAGGTCTGTATGGTTGCCTCGCAAGTTGGCTGAGAGCCTCTGGCTGAGGCCATCCCTGCAATACAAGTTGCTCTTTGCCCACACTGCGCTGCAAGCACGTCGAAGACAGCTCCGCCTGCAATGACTGACTGTTGCCCGAGACCGCGACAGCCGGTCTGTGCAGCTTCAGAGAAGACGTCAGTAGGTGTTACCACAAGCGCTGCCACGAGCTGCCACCTCGAGGCCCTGGTCCGCGTTTGGCGTACTCAGTACGTGTTGTGAGCATACACCTTTCAATGGCGACTTTCGTGCACGAAGTTCACCACTTGCAAGCTGGGACACTGTCGGACTGGTCTTGTCGCCTATGCTGACCTCACGCCCCACCGTACGCGCATTAATTGATCTCGCAAAATAATTAGCGAGGTCCCGCGAGATCATGTTGGCTAATTATCCCAACCCTGCGTGTTACGGGCTGCGTGTAGCCTAAATTAATTACCCTAGCCCCGCAAGATCACCGTTTGAATTAGGCGTTTCTGCAGTAGTTCAGCCAGCTGCTGCAGTGTACGGGCGCCAAGTGTCCATGCCATAGAGCGCAATGAAACGGTATTTTGTGCGCATTTCATCAGAGGAATAGCAAAGGCGAGCTGTCGTGCACACATTATCGCAGCTGCTTTTAAGGCGCATTTAGCCTGCGTGTTGCCACAAACAATTGTTACCGTAGCCGCGTGAAATTAGCCCTAGGCCCGCGAGATAGGGTGCGTGAAGGGTTTTATTAATTGGCTTTTTGGGGGTGCGACATCATTTAATGCGCGTACGGTGTACACCCCGAAATTGGGTTTTAGCCTTTAGCTATACGTAGACCCGTAACACAGAGCTCTGGTACCTCGAGGTAACAGCTGTTGTAGGCAAAAGCCCACTTCGCGCGTTACGTACCTACTAGCTCTTTACCTGAAACCAAGTGTTGTAGGGCGAAGGCAAATATGATTACAAATAGCTTAAAGCTGTTGGCTTGATGCTGGAAGGCACCAACCAGAGTATGTCGCTAGCTCAATGTAGCCCACAGACTCTGGTTGGATGCAGACCATACTCCGGCAAGAACTCTAAACACAGATCTGATCAGGATGAACCCTGCAACAAGACCTAGCCCCGTTACAAGAGCACCCACAAGCCTTTGCTTCATTGCCGTCCGTTCCACGACCCTGTTTCACGCCAGACCCGTTTCGTGCCAGATAATGGGAGTGGCTGTAAGGTACTAAGTGAAGACCATTCAGGAATTTCTGACAGGAAACAAGAAGTCTTGCTTTGCTTGTGGTCAAACCTCGACAGTTAAAAAAAAAAAACATACTTGGGGTACATCTGAGCATCTGGTATGCCTCAATCTTCTTGGCAGCATCTTCATGCCGTTGACTGGGCCCTGGCATATGCTGCAACAAAGCACCATTGACAACTCATTGTGCACATTCTGGTATGCAGCATTTGCTTGCAATACCCTGCTGTGTGTGCTGTGTGAGGGTGTCAGCAAGGACTCTATTCCAGGAGCAATTGACTTTGATGGTGTGGACGACATGATACAAGTCACAGACAAGCAGAGTGAGAGAGTGTGTTTGTGTGTGTGTGTGCGTCATTGCACATTATTTTACATTGTAGGTGCAGCAATTAAGCCTACAAGCACACCAAATCAGGAGCCAAGTTGAAATCATGAGTATCAGTTACGACCATTGCTGTGGACCGTGGCACAAGCAAATACTACTGTCAAGGGGATCAATTTTATTGGCTGAACAATCTTTTTGGCTTTTGACTATAGGACAAGGCACTTCACACTGTGATACACACTCCCAAAACATCATAAGCTTACAATGCATCACTTCACCTCAGTCAATTCCAAAGCATTGTGCGATAATGAGTAAAGGAATCACTTCTGCGACTGAAGGCGGCTGTAGTGCAAGCCTGCTGATAACTCAGAGCACCTCCAGACACCACAATGGACGCACCATAAATGCTTTGGAGTCAGTACTTGTTCACAGCTGGATACATGCTACCCTGCTGTTGTGGTGCTTGCATACTTTGAGGTGCTGTTGCGGCTGCACCCGTCTGAGGGTAGGTTGCTGTACCATTTGCGGAATTTTGCCTGCATCACACAATGGTCAGATGGAAAGAACATAAAATTGTGATATCTGCTCTAGTCGCAGCAGCAGACACAATGGCAAGGGTGCAATGCAAGTACGTGCACCAGATTCTGGGAGGATGCTGGCGCTGCCGGCCGCAAAGTTCAGAACTGACTACAGCTGAGACAACAGGGTGTCCAACACTGATTACAGGGTTGACTGTCATACTTTCCATACGTTGCATTCTCGTGGCCCACGCCGCAGCTGCAACACAGGCAAAGTCTGACACCACTTCCACCACTTCCACTCCAGCACCTAATTGGCAGGCAAGGAGCAGCTCAGACTGATGGACTGTCAAACCAGCTCACAGCACATCCAATAGTGCTCTCGTGTTAGCATCATACAAGACATATACACGGCTGAGTGCCACTCACAGGTCTACCAAGGCAGGAGGAAGATCAGCTTCAAATTTGCATAGTTTGCAGCAGACGGGAATGCAGAGAGCCTGGACTCACTTGAAGCACGGCCAGTCGCACCGCTCCTCCTGCGAGTTTGATGAGCAGCCGAAGCAGCACCAGCTTATGCTAGAGCCTTGATGACCGTTTGTGCAGTGCAAACAACAGCAAGGACAGTTGAGGTTGCTGGCACAACCTCCCATACCTTCAGCAACTCAGTCAATCGCTAACGAACGAGGTGCGGCCGGTGAATTGAGGAGGTTCAACGAGCTTGTTGCACTCCGAAGTCATTACAATCGATCAAAGACAGCTGGAAGCCTCAGCTTCCAAATTGCTATCGAAGAGTTTAATGGCATGATTGATGACTTGACGACGCCTGCAAGTTTGAATGTGCACCTCGTAGCAGCTGGGACGCCCGTTCCCGTCGCCTCAACATTGTGTCGGCAAGCCACATCAAGTGCCTGCCGCTGAATCTGCAAACCTCGACCTTTCAGTGAGTTCTCAAGGCACATAGACATCATGGGAAACAACATGGGTGCGCGCAGCTTTCGGTGCAATGTCCACATCTTTTTGCTGAACAACGCAGCCTGACGGGGCAGGCATTTGCTGTTTGAAGTTAACATCTCGTGCTGACGAAAAGTGCAATATGGTGCAGGCAAAACCGACTGCTGTTGCTTCCACTGCTTCAGCGATCAGACTGGCACAAAATGCAAGTGCTGTTTTTGTTGTGGCTTTACCTGTGGAAAGCCTGGGGAGGAGGAGACATTTGTCAAGTAAGCTTTGTTTAACAATTGACTTGTCCTTTCACCTGTGTATGAACCGTGATGGGTTTATATCGGGCTGAGGGTTGCAGAACTAACTTCCAGTGTATTCCTTGTAGAAACACTGAGGGCGGCCCATCGCAGCTGCCAGCCAACCAGGCGCATCATGGCACACATGGCCATCATGCACAGCCAGTAGCCACGGGAGTGGGGACGGCTGGGGCCCCTGCTGTGCAACAATACTAAAATTGTTTGCTTTCATCATGTTAAAGGTTCAACAGCTTCAGACATACCTTGGCCTGGCAGCAGGCTCTTGTGACCAGGTTACTGCCATTATTAGAATCGTTCTTAGGGAGGTGTATCACTGTTTTGGACTGTCAGGGGGCATGGGATGACTTACAACCCTCGAAGCAAGGACGTCAAGGCGGTAACTCAACAACGACATTCACTGACAATCATTGCAGATGTTCTTTTGTGGCTTACAAGTTCTGTGTGTTGAAAACCACATTGATGTTGTCCTTGGACATGAGCCGCAAATACATTATGCCTGGCCTAGGGTGTGTGACTTTATCCAGAATGAAATGCTCGCAATTTACAACACTAAACTTACACTAAGCTTGCTAATGGTGTGTCAAAAGTCGCTCTGGTTGTCCTGTTGTAGCCTTTGACTGCTGGCGCCGTTGCACTTCAAGATATATGAGTAAGGCAGTGATGTCAGCAGGATTCACACCACCAGTGCGAGACGCTTGACCAACGTCCAGAGGTTGCACCTGCAAGAGCTTTCATTTCGTCAACACAGTGATGTTGCAAGTAAAACCTTGGCTCTGTTGAACATGCATAGGGAAAGCTGCATTGCTATGCAAGACACTTGACAGCTTGCATGTCAAGTGCTGTACTGACTACGCTGCATGTGACTGTGCGTTGCATGCAGTGTTGAATTTACAAATCTGGCATAGATCTGCATGCTTGTGCTCATCTTATTCCTTTTTGACATATGGAGCTATCATGCTGGGTATCAAATCTTACCTTGGAAAGCTTTTCCCTTGCTTCCATAGAGATTGTCTTGATGGCCATATAGTCCATATCAGATGACAGCTTCTTGCCATACTTGGCGGTTGTCTGCTGCAGCTGCTTGGTCTGCCGCTTTATGAAACCAGCATACTTGATGTCAATTTCCACAGCCTCCTTAGCAGCATCGCTCATGGGATCATTTGAACCCTGATTATGTTGCTCCAGCAGGCTGCAATTGCACGCATACACTGCTGACCACAAGCTGAAGCCAGAAGGCAGTCATGAGCTCTTGACGAAGCAACATTCAGCTTGAAAAAGAATATCCAGGAAGTTCAAACCGGTCATTGACGTAAACAGTGGTGTGTCACAACCAAGGCACATGTGTGCACATCACACAAGCTGAGTATTGCCTGCAAAGAACACAGTCTGCTTCACTGCAGCAGCAGCACAAACAAGATTAGACAGGCCTACAGAGTGTAACAGCAACTGATGTGCAGCCTGTAACAGCACAGCTGGGTTTTGTTTTGTTTTGCTTACAGCACAGTTGTCACCTATAGTGGACATGGGGCCGCCTCAGGATGTCAGCCAGGGATGACGCGGTACTCATGTGCTGCTGACTGATTTCATTGGCTTGCAAGGACAAGGCACAGTCTGGCTGCACTCTTGTATTGGCAAGCCTTTCCTGCTCACTTGCAATCTGGGCCTGCACACACCAGGCTGACACATCTTGTGACTCGCTGGGCAACAAGCAACAGATCTCTCTTGCTGAGGAACATGCAACAGACACTTGATTGTGACTGGGCGACAACAGCTGCTCATCCACTGTTACAACTCAACACACCCGCAAACTTGCCATGACACCATTCTGTCTGGGATCTATTTCAATTATGCAACAGAGCAGCACATTGTAAAACCTGACGTGCAGGTGTGTCGCAGATCTCACACAACCATCCTGCCCCAAGTCAACTGGAGTTATGCAACCGAGCAGCACATTGTAAAGCCCAACATGCAGATGTGTTGTAGGGTATCCAGTACCTACCTGCTTCTGCTGGAAGCTGTTCCATCGTCTGTCATCAATGAGGCCCCAGCCCCTGGCTAGAGGCGTCAGACGCTGATCCGCATTGTCAGACCTCAGCAGCAAGCGGTACTCTGACCTGCTGGTCAGCATCCTGTAAGGCTCCCTTAGATCCTGTAATCATGTAGTATAGCTGTGTCAAAAACATGCTTTCAGGATACCTTATGTACAGCAGTCCTTGCATGCATGCGCCAAAGCTCGACAAGAACGGTGCCGGACTCAGAATTGCTAGACTTGCGATTGCTAGACTGGGAATTGCTTGACTCAAGATTGCTAGACTCAGGATTGCTTGCTGCAGCCTAAGCTCTAGTGTTCACAGATGCCAAAGACATAAGCTGTCGCGCCTGGGGCGCTACATGTAAGATAGCTATCCTACTTGTCATCCTTGGACAGCAAAGCAGAGGCTGGCAACAGAGAATTCTGCCTGGCTAAATATCCAGTCATGCAGATCTGACTGCTTCAGCTGAACATGCACAATGTGATGCTTGGTCATGCACACATTTAGCAGATGGTACATAATGGCACAACCCAGCACACCGCCTAGCTCATGACAACCAAGCAGGGCACATTGACCACAACATATGCACCAGGCAAGGCATCAGATCTGTAGACAGAGATTGCCAGCCTGATTGCTCACTTTTGTAACCAAATCATCAACTAAAGTGCCGAGGTAGCTGCTGTTCCTAGGCATGACGATGGGAGTCAGCTGCTGGGCGCGCCTGGCTGCATTGATGCCTGCACCACCACCATACAGCATCATGCGTGCAACAGCATGGGATGCCAGCACGTCCTCCCACCAGAGACCAAACCCTTGATGCTGCACTCTCAGCTTCCAGGAAAACAATTTGCTGTGACTTCTGAACAACCATGGAGCGTTAACTGGAGGAACATCAGCTAGGTAATGCAGGTGAATTGAGGTCGAGTTTCATGTGTGTACTGCACCCCTCACATTTCAAATGCCGTGATGATATGTTCCTGAAAAACCTTGCCCTGCAAGAGTACAATTGCTGATGGCAGACCGTCCAACCCTCAGTGACAGGCGCTGTCTCTGAGGAGTCATGTCTGTACTGAGTCAAGCCCTCATGGGGTGTGATGCAAGCCACTCTATCAAAAAGGCTTCAGCAGCAGTCTGTTGTACCGTCTACTCAGCCACTAGCAATGGACCTACCCCATCTCAAGTCACCAGCAGCCACAGGCACACGGACTACTTGACTCCACGACAGTTGACACAGAAGCAAGCCCGTGCATGCAGATGCTGACCTGAATGTGGCAGCCACCAGCACACAGACCACTTCATGCCATGAAACTTGACATGACAGATGCTGACCTGCAAGGAGGCCTTGGGCAGCAGCCTCTTCATAGCCTGTGGTGCCATTCAGCTGACCGCTGAAGAAGAGGCCCTGAATGGATTTGGTCTCCAGCGTTGGGTGGCACTGGTGGGCAGGGAAGTAGTCATACTCTACAGCATACGCAGGCCGCAGCATCTTGCACTGCTCCAAACCTGCGAGCATACCCGTCACTGTGACTTTGTTGACAAGAAACACGTAGTTGTGTTGTGACTACTGCAACAAGATGTGGGGAAGCCCCAGGTATGCTTGCTCGGAGGCATGTAGCTTGTTTCTCAAGCAGTTCGAGGCTGTTAGCAGCAACAGCAGGACAAAGCATGTAGGAGATTGCAGCTTTCTTCCCAGCAAGCAATCTATGCAGAACAGCGCAGGACAGGGGCAGGGCAGGGGCAGGGGCAGAGGACAAGCAGGGAGCATTAGTACCTGGCAGAGTGTGTAAGAGGGCCAATTGCAGCCTCTCTGGCAGTCCTGTTGAGAAGCCTTGGACATATAACTCAGGCGTTGTGCGCCCCTCAGGCTCAAGGAAAACCTACAGTATCATTCATACAGGTCTACATTAGCACAGTTCTCAGTCAGCTGTCCTCAAAGACACTGCTACTGCTGTCAAGAAAGCTTTGCCCAGCGTCTGTGTAAGTACAAAGCTGTCATGCATTGGAGGAGTCAGTGTAAGCACTTTGAGAAGAGGTGCGTGTAAAGAGGTGCTGAGACACACATGCACACACACAGAAGCGTGCTCACTCACACTGTCTATGTTAGCAGGTAAGGCCATCCGACTGCTGCAGCGTTGGTCATGCGTTACTCAAGTCAGTCTGCAGCTCAGGCTTTGATTACCTGGTGTGAGTCTTTGTCCTTGAAGCGCACCACTTTGTCTTCTATGGAGGGGCAGTAGCGTGGACCTTTGCTGTCAACCCAGCCCCCGTACTTGGGGGTCTCATGCAGGTTGGCCTCAATCATGGCGTGTGTGGCTGCAGTGGTGTGGGTCAGATGGCAAGGCATCTGCTCCCGCTCAACATGCACCTGGATGCAAACACACCATCGATCAGGCTGTGAGGCTTGTCCCAAATCCAATCCAAGCACAGTGACCTCCCCCCAGCAGTGGCACACAAGCTGCTTTTCAGACCAGTCTCAGTGCAAGTATAGGCTGATAAGACCAATGGCACACAGTGCTTGAAGCTGAACTGATATTCTGCAGAGTCACGCAGAGCACAGCAGAGCATTGAAGCCATGATGACAGGCTTTGGTGTGCCTGACTGTGCCAAGAGCTGGCACTTCTCCTACGGATGCCCATATCATCATAATCAGCAAACATGCAACATCTTCACGGTATACCTCTTCATCAAAGCTGAACCACTTGACTTGCTCGTCCCCAGGCTGCGCTTCCAAGTGACTGAAGTCAACACTGCGTGAATCTACACGAGCTGGCGTGCCTGTCTTCAGGCGGTCAGTCTCAAAACCATGCGCAAGCAGAGCTTCTGTCAAGCCCTCTGAAGCTGCTTCCCCGGCCCTGGAAGCACCCAGAGACATGCTGTGATGATGTGTCATGCCTGCCAAGAGCGTGTTGACAGTCACAGGACGCATGCACACAGCTTAAGCTGCCTGGAGAATGCGTGCGTGTCGCTGCTTTGGATGGGCAAATGTGCATGGAATGGACATCTGCCTGTGGAGTCAATGTCTCATAGCGTTTGCAACTGTAGCAAGCAAACGACAACTCTCAGCAGGTAGAGAACACAGGACAAGTGTTGGATTCTGCATGAGAAAACATGCAGCTGAAATGCTCAGGTAGACAGCAGGTGAATGTACCTTCCAGCAGGCATGGAATGGCGACCAACCCAGATTCTGCCATTCATGAATGTGCCTGTTGTAACCACAGCAGCTCTGCATCTGAAGGTCAGCCCAAAGAAGGTTTTGACCCCCTGGATGTCATCATTGGGGCCTAGATCCAACCCCACTGCCATTCCCTCTCGGAGGAAGAGGTTGGGGGTTGCTTCCAGAATGCGGCGCATCTCATGCGCATACTCTATCTTGTCTGTCTGGGCTCTCAGGGCATGCACTGCTGGACCCTACACAGCGGCACAGTCAGAGCATGGACAGCACTGCAGTGAGCTTCCATCCTAGTCAGCCTTGTCTGCTCATCGTATCAAGTGCAGCAGAGATACAATCAAGTTTGTGACTGTCTTTTGGGTGACTTTGTCATGCTGTCAGAGTCCTGCAGAAGTGTCATTGCTGAATGTCTTGCAGTTACCCTTGATGCATTTAGCACTCGCTTTTGAAGGTAACACCGGTCTGCCATCTTTCCAATCTCCCCACCCAAAGCATCGACCTCATGAACCAGTTGTGACTTTGCTGGGCCTCCCACTGCCGGGTTGCAGGGCTGCAAAGGAAGTAGGGCAGTCATTGCTGACTGACTGCCCTACTGTATGCAATCATTGTAAAACCATATGGCCAGGACGCACTACTGATGCTGACCACAGTGTGCCTGGAAATACGTGCATGACATACCTGCCATGCTATCCGGTCAAGGTTCAAAGTCAACAGCAGGGTTCTGCAACCAAGTCTGGCAGAGGCAAGAGCTGCCTCACAGCCAGCGTGACCTGCTCCGACGACGACTACATCGTAGTCCTCTTCATCGTACCACTGATGTGTCTACAAAGTCAGTGCGAGAGATAGTACCAGAGCTCGACAGTGATCTGACAACGCTCTTGCTTAGCTCACCTCGAGACCAGGGTCCGATGACACATTCGCGCTGACATGATGATGCTGACGTCCGAGTGTGTCTTGAGACAGTTTCCTGCCTGAAGTCTGGGACCTTGACAGGCGGTGAGCGCAGCGTCTGCGTTGAGGCAAAGCACGAAAGCTCTCCAGGCAGTCGGACTGAGAACTGCGCCCGCTGGTGCTGGCACCACCTTGCTGTCTCGCAGCTGGTGTTTGCATACCGAACGCACCGTAGCTCGTCATGATGGACGTCAGGACCTGTACAGCTAGCGCTCTGCAAGTCTGGCCGTAATGATGTATACCTACAGTAATTTTAGTCATACTTTTGATGCTCTGGAAACAGTGTACGGGCTACACCTCTCAGAGATAGTGTGCAGATGTCTACCCTCAACTGATTTGACAAGGCTCGTTCGATCGGCATGCTTGCTGGCAGGTATAGGTATACGTATCTGTGGAGTTGAGAAGCCAGCGTGCGTAATGCAGAATATTTTTTCTACACACAACACATCTGAAGTGTTCCAGGACATGCCTTAGCTATAGGCGTTCACTTGAGGTGTTATTCTATGATTGCGTAACTCGCGATCGGCAGTGCAGTGCATTGGCCGCGTATCTGGTCTGAGTGACAATGTCTCGGGAATTTTCTGCCCGGATGACCGAAAAGTTCAACGTTGGCGGCATCCCGTGTCACACCGTGCACGACACGGTGCGGCTGCGGCTGCTTCGTAAGGCGTTATCTTGTGTAAGTGGGCCTCTCTCGAGAGCTCGTGCGTACGACCGTCAATGTGTGCACTATGCTTTGGGACCTCCACCAAAACATGCCTGTGCGTCTCCGTCACACACAGAGCAACCGGTATCGCCCTACAGGCGGCGCCATCCATAAGCCGACAGGCGGGGCGTATGCCAGGTACTTCTATGCCATCCTGGGTTATTTTTGCTGCGAGCATTGGGCCAAATTGGCAATGGCTACCCTCACACCTATAGGCTACCCTCACACCTAGCTAGGCAGCCGCTGTACATTTTGTTGCCGTCTTGCTTCTTGGACATGACGGCTTTTTGCAAACCCGGGATATGATACAGTATATGACCGGTTGTCTTGATCAGCATGAACTGCGGCTTGCAGTATCCCGACTGCTGAGCCGTACCACGACGTGGGAACGCCAGTCATTGACTCGACAGGCATCAAGGGCCGATGTTCATGTGAATGCATCATATGATATTGGTCTGAAGGTGCGGCGACCAGATGCTTCACGATTGCGAGTGCATTTTGTAGGCAAATGCGCAATTACCATGCATCCGATGCATCCAGCAACATTGAGCATAAGCTCACTTGCTCACCAATTGTTCAGCTGGTTACTGTCACCTTGATCGTTCATTCTTGTGCATATGCATACAGAAGCTGTCCATGGCGTGGCAAACATATGATGACACCACGTTATAACGAGCACACAATGCGCAACGGACATGAAGGCATGTTGCTTCATAAAGCAACACCTACGTGCATGCAGGGTGCTGAAGCCAAGAGCAGGCTCTGGAGTGCAATCATCAAGAGCCATGGCTCTAGCAATGAAACATTGATAAGAGCAGTGTCAGCTGCATGCCTTGACGAAGATTATGGTTAACAAGCACACGCATCAGGGTATTTGATGCGCCCTGTGAGCTACAGCTTGATCATGAAGTATGTCAAGCAAGGCTTGCCTCATGATCAACCCAACAGCAAACGTGTCGAAGCAAAGCTGACAAAGCTGCTCAAAAGCAAACATCAGCAGTACTTTACTGCAATACATGGCCCACCCAGTTCAGAGCCACATATTGTTGCTAACTTGAAGGCTTTGGTCTTAAAGCCTCATCAGCAACAGGTTCAAGATGTGCTAGCCAGTACTCAGGTTGTGCCAGTTCATCCCGGCTCAAGCAGCTACCAAGCCCTTTACCAAAGTCTTGTCGCAGCCCTCAGCAAGAGCAAGCTAGCGCTTGGAGGCAGCCAAGCGCTGACTGCGGCAAAACCAACTGCCACCTTTGCTGTAAGCAAAAGCACCTATCGACAAGTCATGCAAAGGCAGCACTGTATTGTGACCATCATTCATACAGTCAAGTCTGTTGCAGCCTGAGTTACACATCCACAAATGTGACCTTCTTCTTGCCATGAGATTCTTGCTAAAAAAGAATGTAGTAATCAGATTGCAATGCAATGTAGCTGGCTATGCATGGCATGGCTGGATGATGCCTCCAACCTTGCTTAGCTTTCCAGGCCTTGTGTGCTTGACCTTTCTATTTGAATTTGCTCACCACGTGATATGCCAATAGCAGCGCAACACATGCATACGCCCACCTGCAGACCCCATTTGTCATGGTGGAATCAGCTGGCCAAGCTGCTGCTGTGTACACCAAAAGCAAAGCTATAGGCAAAATTGGGCTGGATTGTGAGGGAGTCCACTTGTCCCGCAAAGGGCCTGTGTGCCTGGTTCAGGTATGCTCATCAACTGCACAGAGTACCACAGATCTTTAGAGTTGAGCCATCAGTGCACATGAGATTTCAATATGTTCAACGTGAGAAGGTGTTTAAGACCCAGGATACCCATACTGCTCTCTCCTGTGTGTAGCTAGACCATGTCCGGCATGACACAATGTCAATATGGATGTAGGCCTAGACCAAAAGAAGGTGTATAATTCA
>JAABUO010005921.1_pt1 | contig 14141 bp, 17 predicted proteins | sample 5559291 | NCBI WGS metagenome assembly JAABUO01 (sample SAMN10711878, study PRJNA513372) | rock metagenome | isolation source: Antarctica rocks | place: Antarctica: Victoria Land, Finger Mt sud | reverse complement strand
CCTCGTCCCAGTTCGGGGTATAGACCAGGGCCAGGTCGCGCGGACTGATCGTGCTCTTCAGACGCGGATAGGCGGTTTCTTCGACGCGGGGCATAGATAACCCTCTGCTCGTATGACGGCGATAACTGGTAGGATAACTCAGAGCAGAAAGATCTGTCCAGAACCTTCCTTTCGTGGCGAGTGGGGACGGACTGGGATCCAAGTTTACCCGTCGATAGGCCTATCCTTACTGGTCTAATGAGGGAAATGACGTGCTAAAACTCGTCACGAAAAGGTATGGGAGGGGGGAATGGCGCATGGAAAACGCGCTGCTAGTCGCTCTGACGCCACCCGATGATCTCGTTGAGGAGTACGTCGCCACGTTGGTCGGCAAGGCCACGGGGACCGTCGACGCGTACGGAAGGACCTTGCGCCACCTGACCCGATGGATCGCAGCGCGACCGGGCAATGACGGACGCTTCCGGCCCGAGACCTTCACGCGCACTGCCCTCGAAACGTATCTGAGCCAGTTGGACGCGGAGGGCTACAGCATCAGTCACCGCGCGCGCGTCAAGGCGGTGGCTGGCGGCTTCGCCCGCTGGTTAATCGAGGAGAAGGAATTGCTGCGGCGCAACCCGGCGCGGGGCGTGGACATCCCGGCGCAGGCGGTGCTGGCCCCTCGGCGCCTAGACGACGATCAACGCTATGTGCTGCGTGAGCTGGTGGAACGGGCGGACGATCTGCGCGGGGCAGCCCTCTTCGCACTGGGCTACTGGGTCGGCTGCCGGGTGAGCGATGTCTCTTGGCTCCGTATGGAGCACACGCATATCAGCCCTAAGACGAGCTGGCTCCACGTCGGCTACAAGGGCGGCAAGACCCGTGATATCGATGTGCTCAATGCCGTGCGTACGCCTGTGGCAGCTTACCTCCAGCACGGCGGGCGCGACCCCGAGAGCCCCTACGTCTTCACCTCTCAACGAGAGGAGCGCCTGAGCGAGGCGGGCATCCACCACTGGTTCCGCACCCTCAAGGCCCAGGCGACCGCAGCCCAATGGCCGCTCATCGCCGCCATCACCTTCCATGATCTGCGCCATGATTTCGCACACCGGGCGCGCGATGCCGGCTGGAGTCTGGAAGAGGTCGCATACTACCTGGGCCACGTCACCCGAAAGGGAACGCCGGCCATCCAGACGACGGCTCGCTACACACAGGTGAGCCGGGAGCAGGTCAAAGCCAAGCTCCGGCACATCGGGGGGTGACCAGCGATGGTTCGACGCAGGCGCTCCCGTGCAGCACGGAATCCAGCTGACACCTTGTCCACAGTGCAGTACGTTCTCAACGGCGGCAATGGTGGGGCAGCGAACGACCTCGTGGGCGCGTTCTATGCCGGCTCTCCGGTGGAGCACCTGCGCCTCCTCTTGGAAAGCGATGATGAGCACGTGCTCAAGACAGGGGTCTGGATAGTATCGGAACTGGGGAGCCGTGCGACGCCGTTGCTGGACACTGTGGCTCCCTTGCTCAACCATCCCTCTGACGGCGTTCGGTACTATGCCCTTGAAGCCGTCGGTACCAATGCCACTGCGGCCCGCGACCGGGTGGTAGCAAGCGCAGTGCAGTGCGTGCGGGACCCAAACGCGGAGGTGCGCGGGCAAGCGCTCCGTTGCCTCTCCAGGATGACAGACGAGCAGATCGACGGGTGCAGGGTGAGGATACATGATCCTGCCCTACGCATACTCCTCGCATGGCTCTTCGAGCTGGACGCGACGGAGTCGCGCGCGCAGGACATTGTACAACGGCTAGATAATGCTGATGTGCTCGCCCGCCGTTTTGCGGCCGTGGCAGCGAGACGCCTGGGGCTCTACGATGCTGCGCCGCTTCAACGCGCGGCGTCCTCACTGGATCCTGATGTTAGGCAGTTTGCTGAAAGAGAGCTCGACATCCTCAAGCCGCGACGGGGGTGAGGACAGCTTGGATAAGGTACTCGTACCGATGGGCGATGAGCACGAGACGGGCCGTAGGGGGTTCCTGGTGGTAGAGCGACGGCTCATCTCGCAGGCCCGTCCACCCTTTCCCCTTGTCCCTATTGTTATTACATCACACTACAAAGGCATCATGGGACAGCCTTGGCCAGAGGAGGAGACGATTGTCGCCGTCCTGGGTGGCGCGGAACAGCTCCTCTCTAATGGCCTTGCCTCGCTTCATGCATACGATGCCGTGCGCGACTACTACACACTCGTGTCAGCCAGCTATCGCTGTGACCTCCTCTATTGCGATATCCTCGCCGCGTGGGATGCGCCACCGCCACCGTCGCTCCCCGCGTCCTTTGCCTTCTACGGCTACGATTATGGGTACTACGTGGGAGGCTACAACAGCTTCTCAGCCCTCTACAACGACGTCCTTCATGGTCACCATGCGCCCTTACAAGCGTTCGAGGTGCTGCTAAACGCCTATCGGCTCCTTCCGTCGCTTGAGGCCGTGCAGCGCCTTGATGAGGCGCGACGACAATTGATCGCGGGGCAGGCAGCCCTAGAAACCGATGAGGAGTTCGGGCCAATTGTCGTGTATGGGTACCAGGGCTGACTCGGGAACAGAATTACCCCGTACCTCCAGTAGCCAGGCGCGACGTAAAGCGGCGCTGGCATCGGCCGGCACAACTTGTGAGGCCTTTCGGACCGCCGATTTCGCGGCCGCACGCGGACGGCCTACACAGCCCTGCCTACTCGATTCTACCGTCGTCTCAAATGGCCCAAAAACCAACGAATCGTTGTCTCCCCCCTGGACACGCCGGAGGCCCTGCTAGCGGTTGCGACGCGCTCACGCCGCAGCGATGATCCCGATCTGCTCGTGATCGATTGCTTGGAGGGCCAACCGGCCGACATCGACCGGTGCATCGTCGTGGCGATGCAGACCCCGTTGCGCCTCTACATTGTCCACCCGCGAGAGGCGGCCGTGCGCCAAGTGGAAGAAGTCGCCGGTCGGTCCGCCGTCTGGGTGCCCGCCGACGCCACGATGCGCGACCTGCTCGACCTGCTGCACGGCCTGCGCGGCTTGATGAATGCTGCGGTCGCGCGCGGGGAGCGGGCGACGCTCACGGAGCGTGAGCGGGACGTGGCGGCCCTGCTGGCTGAGGGACACACCAACGCCGAGATCGCGGCCGCCCTCTATATCACCGAGGACACCGTGAAGACGCACGTGCAGGCCATCATGCAGAAGTTTGGCGTCACGTCGCGGCGGGCGTTCGGCCGGGTTTACCGCGCGCCGATGGCTGAGACGAGGTGACGCGGCAGGGGCGGTGGACGGGCGCGCTTTCTCCCCCGCTACGGGGGAGAAACGGGCCGAAAAAATCACCCGCTACGGGGGATGTCCTTCTACGTGCCGGCGTGCGATGCTACAGGCACCTGCCCGACGCCGACCGGCCGGCGGCATCCAGCGGGTACATGGTCGACGATGGCCTCACGTTCTTCGGCTCGACCTCTGAGCGATGAAACACCGCCGTGAGGCGGGATAGGTGCCTGATCGTTCTTCTCTCCTGCGTTCGCTCCCTGCCGCGCACCCCCCACGCACCCTGGTGGCAGGGGATGGTTGGCGCGACCGGCGACACCTCGGACCGTCGGTCGGGCCTGGCTAACAGCGGTGCGCGCGGTGGCGGACGTGGAGATGAGGAGCGGGAGCCAGCGCCGCAGCCACGCTGCGGCCATCAGGCACCCGACCCCATTGGATGTTTGTACTTTAGCCCCCAGCAGAGTGTGATCCGTTGCTAGAAAAGGGTGCTACTATGCAGTCCACCACCGCTTTGCTCATCTCGTCCAATAACTTCAATTGGGTTGGCCTGCGCGCCATCCTCACGGGCTGGCCGGAGGTGCATGTCATCGACGACGTGCAGCAGCGCGCGAACTGGCCCTGCCCATCGCGGCGCGGGAGCGCCCCGATCTCATCCTCGTCACCTCCGACCTGCTGGGCCTACGGCTCGTGCCGCTCGTCCGCGACCTCCGCGCGGCCAGCCCATGCAGTCGCGTCGTCGTGTTCGGCAAGCTCCTGGAGCCCGAGGCCCATGACCACCTCGTCGATCTCGACGTGGCCGGCTTCGTCCAATGGAAGACCGTGACCCCGGAGCGCACGCATAGCCAGGAAGGAGCACATCCATGCGCACTCAGGTAGGGCGAAGGTCCGCTGAGCAGGAAGTCATGGCCGCGTCGTTGCGCCGCATCCCCCTCTTCCGCGCGGTCCCCGAGGAGGTTCTCGTCCCCCTCGCGGCGGCCAGCAGCCGTCAGGTCCTCGGCCACGGCGACCTCCTGTGGCAGCCCGACCAGGAGATCGAGGCCGTCTTTGCCCTCGCGGCGGGCGAGGTGCGCCTGTATTGCCACCTAGATAACGACAAGGAGGCGATCGTTGCCCTGCTCGACCACGGCCAGGTCTGCGGCCTGACCGACCTGACCGCCGCCTTCGTGCCGACAACTATCGCCCAGGCCTTGGTCGACGAGACCGTGGTCTACCGCCTCCCGCGCCGCGACATCGTGCGGTCCCTGCGCGACGACCCAGACCTCGCCCTGCGTGTGATCGCGCTCGCCGGCGGGCGTCTCCGCGAGGCCTACGGCCTACTCACGCTGCCCGACGCGCGCGCCCGCGTGGCCTACATCCTGGCGCACCTGGCCACGGCCAATCGCGAACGGATGGTGTGGCTGACCCACGAGGAACTGGCGCCCCTGGCGGGCGTCGGCCGCGAAGCGGTCACCCGCTACGTGCTGCCCGACTTGCGGCAGCAAGGCCTGATCGCGTACGGGGAGCGCCGGCGCGGCATCCGCGTGCTGAATGGCCGGCAGCTATTGGCCCTTCCAAGACACAGCATGTGACCTGAGATCACAAGGATGTGACCTGAGATCACATCCTTGTGATCTCAGGTCACTGACGAGCGCGGCGACATGCTGTAGGGTAGGAGGCAGGCAGCGGGGAAGGCCCGGTGCCGGGAGTGCTAACCCGAGACCGGCGGCCGGCGGTTGCAGGCCAGGCACGCAAGCAAGTGTACTCAGGAGGTTTTACCTACTGGCAACCGCGCTTAACCCGACTTTTCGTTCCGTTGGTTGTCAGACCCCAGGCACAGGAAGAGCGGCCGTCTCTACTCTCTGCCTCACCCTCTCGGACATCGGCGCGCCAGTTCGAGCGAGGTCAGGCTTGGGAGTTCAGCGGTTCAGGACACGAGCTTTGCTGTCCTCCTGTGCCGTGATCAAGATACGGCAGCCCGCGATCACTGGCCCCGGTTAAGGGAGCCGTCGTAGTCGAGGGGCGTGATCGTGAGAACCTAGTATCCCGCGCATCCGCTCCGCCTATCAAGACGCTTGTACCATTGATGAGGTACGCCGACTAAGACCAACGGCTGCGGCCGAGAGCGGCGAGAGAGCAAGAAGGCTTGCTACTATGGCCCGCTATCGTGAGGCCACGGCACGGATGGTGGCCGGTTGGCCAGCCTTCAATGGTATCCGTCGCGAGAAGCAAATCCTGTCTCCTATCGACGCTGGGAGACGACGAGAATAGTAGACAAAGGACCAAGACAGTGAACTCTATCCCACGCCTAGCCGCCCGGTTGGCGATCGCGGTCGCGTTAGTTGCGATCCCGACTGTGGCCACCCGTTCGCACGCTGCCGCTGCCTCTTGCCCAGGACCAGCGGTTGTCACAGCATATCCTACGTCTTCCGTCACCGTCCAGCTGTTCTACGATAGCTGCGCCAACACGGTTTGGTCGGTGACTTCCGACTCGCAGGGGAACGGAAACCAAGAGGGCGTCTATGAGTCCGACGTCGACACTGCCTACGACACTATCTTCGCCCCCGACGATGCTCTAGGGGGTCGAACGGTCCATGCGTCCGTCCACCAGACCGCAGCGTGCGGGGGACAATACTATGGTTACGGGGTGATTACCTACAGCAACGGCAACGCTAATCCTCCCGATGATATACCCTACAGGACCGATTACTACACCGTCAATTGCGGCTACTAAGTGGTCCATCCGGCAAGTCCTTATCGCGCCATTTCGTTTCACTACGTGGCCGAATCGTCACAACCCACCCGTGAAAACTAGCGAACCGCAGCGAAAAGCACGGTTCCGAAAGTGACGGTGATTTGCCGGATGGACCACTAAGCATGTATGCATAAGTTCGGCACAGCTTTTCGCACCCCGTCAGGCTGAGCAATATGCGCCGAACTTATGCATACATGCTTTACCACACTAGAGAATGGGATGACACGTCGGTCGCATCGGTGTCGGGAATGGATAGAATTGCGCTTGTTGACCGCTGTGGCTATCAGGTGAAAACGCAGCACGCATGTGAACAACTCTCGCCTCTAAAAAGGCAGCGTTTGTGTCTGTTAACGTTGCGACCGACGTATGGATCCCATCCTGCAACACGGCGTGCTCTGACGCTATGTGCAAGGTACACCGCAGTCCAGGGTTTTCTTGACATGATCGTGTCAAACAGTCGGGCGGTGGTTCGTTCGAGAAGTAGAACACGACACGGGCATATCGAGGGAACCACGTATCGTCGAGCATCGCGTTAATGGATCGAGGCGACGGATCGGTGTCGCCTCGATATGGTGGTAGCTAGCGTGCTGGCTACCACTACCACGAGTCTGTGCTTGTCATTATGAGACGGATGCCCTGCCCTAAAAAAGGTAGGCAATTCCACGAGATGCCTCACCCGTTTTTTGTCGATGTCGGCACACCGAGCCATTAGAACCTATTAATGGGGATGTCTTGCCATGAAGATTCCTATAAGCATTTTGCCATGGTGCCCAAAAGCTCCGCTTGGGTTAACACAACAGCACGTCACCACCAGTCCAATAGTAGTGGCCCTACAGCGGGGACTTGTCGTTGCAATCCTCCTCCTCGCTGGTGTCGAAAACATCGGGGGGGTGTGGAGAAATGGATACGGTAACACCTATTACGCCGCCGCCGTTAAGAGTATGTCCCTAACATGGCATAACTTCTTTTTTGCATCATTCGACCCCAGCGGATTCCTAGCTGTAGATAAGCCGCCTCTCGGTTTTTGGGTGCAGGTGGTGAGCGTTAAATTGTTTGGCTTTAGCCCGCTGAGCTTGCTCCTACCCGAGGCAGTGGCTGGCACAATCTCCATCGCCCTCCTCTATCACCTGGTAAGCCACGCGTGGGGACCTCTGGCCGGGATTTTAGCCGCACTTATGTTCGCACTGACCCCGATTACCATTGCCACAAATCGCAATAACACAATGGACAGCCTCCTCGTGCTTGTCGCACTCCTCGCGGCATGGGCTACCCTTCGAGCCATTAGGACGGCACATATGCGCTGGCTGTTGCTCTGCGCCGTTCTTATCGCATGTGGCTTCAACATAAAAGGTCCGCAGGCGTACATGGTCGTGCCAGCTTTCGCAGCGCTTTATCTAGGCGGCTCGACTATCCCGTGGGCGTCCCGCAAGATGCACTTCACGCTCGCGGCGGTCGTGCTAGTCGCGGTGTCCATCGGATGGGCGCTGGCCGTGGATATAATCCCGGCTGCCCAGCGTCCCTTCGTTGGTTCAAGCGGCGATGATACGGAGGTGGGGCTCATGCTAGGCTACAATGGGCTGGATCGCCTATTTTACAGCGACCGCCTTCCTGTCCTCAATGCACCACAGCAGGTGATCGGCTATGGACCGGGCGCACCGGGTGCGCTCCGCTTACTAAATCGTCAATTGGCAGGGCAGGCCGGGTGGCTACTTCCACTGGCTGTCGTGGGACTGCTTGTCACCGTCGCGCGGCTATGGTCATGCCCATCGACCAGTCGGATGTTGCAGTCTCTTCTATTATGGGGCACGTGGTTGATTACCGAGGGTAGTTTCTTCAGCTTCAATGGCTTCTTCCATCCTTATTATTTAGCTATGCTCGCGCCGGCTATTTGCGCCCTCGCCAGCATCGGTGTTACCATCCTCTGGAACGACTATGGCCGCTCCGGGTGGCGAGGCTGGGGATTGCTTGCAGCAATCCTTGGCACCGCAGCCGTCCAAGTGGCCATTCTCGGCAGTTTCCCCGGATGGAATGATTGGCTTATCCCGCTGATTGGTGGACTCTGTACCCTTGGGGCTGGCCTCCTGGCCGCACCATGGTTGATCAGGGGGATGGAGGCAGGTAGCAGATACCAATGCCGACCAGCGCACGCCGGAATCGCAGCAGCAATCGGAATATTCGCCCTCCTTATCGCACCGGCCACATGGACCGCTATCTCGGTCTGGCATCAGGGTGCGGCAACTGCTCCGTTCGCCGGCCCCGATCTGCTGCATCTCAGCGATGCGCAACCGCACGACGAGGCACCTATGATGGAACTAGCGCGCTACTTACGCGCACATCGTGGCCAGGCGCGATACCTGGCCGGCGTTCCGAATGCGCAGCTTGCGGCCCCACTCATTCTGGGAACGGGACAACCCGTGCTGACTTTTGGCGGATTCGCGGGGCAGGATAAGACATTGACCGTTGATCGCCTTGTAGCGATGGTTGCCAGCGGCACTCTCCGTTGGTTCATATTGCCCCCTCCGTCAATCATGTTGATACCTCCTTTCACAATGGGCCAATATGGCAACCAGGTGCGAATTATGGACTGGGTGAAGCGTCAGTGCCGGTTAGCGATCTTTCCTCCTTGGCATCCCTCTCCCGGTTCCGATCTGAATGATGCCCATCTATATGATTGCGGCCGGACCAGCCTCGTGACCAAACTTTAACAAGCGAGCGAGGTTCGATAGGCAACAACGGCACGCGAAGTGGCACGGACAATGCAGCGGCGAGACCGCGAACACGCCAGGACAGCGCAGGCCGGTACGGTTACAGCGAATCGTGTGAAACGGACGGTGGTAGCGGTGACGGACCACATATATCAAACCTCGTCTCAGCATGCCGGACAGATCAACGCCATGTCTCTGACCGCAAAGGAAGCCAGCAGCGTGGGCAATCCGCCTGCCGGCACAGCAGACGCAGAGAGCTATCATGCGCGCCTCCCTCGCTTTTTTCGGCCACGATTATGACGCTCAAAGGTCAAGGATGATACGGCGAGGTTTGCCACATATGGCGAGCCGAAGGTGTCCGTAGCTAAGCATGTGCTCAGAAATCTGGCACGGTTTTGTTAGGCGTGATTCGCCCGAGAAACTGTGCCGAACTTATGGTCAGGTGCTTAGTTGTCACGAACGTCAGGAGCTCGCTCGTGGACCTATCTAAGTGTCGCGGGCCTTCCCGCATCTAGGGATGAAACGGCCGACCCTGGCGACGTCCTCGGACGATGGGTTCACGTCGCTCTGCGACGGGACCTACTTCCGCAGACGCAAAGCCGACGCCACGCTGGCCTACGAACAGGTCAAGTATGTCGGCGCCTTGTAGATGGCCGCTACCGCGCGGCGACATCCGAATCTCAGGCTCATCACGATGAGTCCCGGAAACACACGCGGCACGGGCGTCGCGCGCGACCTCCCCCTGCCCTCCGCCTTGCGATGACCTACGTCCTCATGTCCGTGGTCGCGCCCCTCTTCGGGATGGTCCACGATGTCGATCATGGGGCCAAGCAACTGATCGAGGGACTGACCGACAAGACCCTGACGAGCGGTTCTTCCTACGGGAGTAAGACGCACACGCTGAGGATGTGTTTGGCAAGCACTTCCACTTGCCGTATACAGCCACCTTCGGCGAAGAGATGTGAGTGCATTATGCAGTGCTCTACTGCTGAGCGCACTAGTACAACTTGGCGTAAATAAGTTTGCGTTCCTGCGGCAGTCTGCGACTGATGTCGCAAGGCAAACCACGGACACCAAAGCGTCTCGGCGGCCCATACACACCGCCAAGATATTCCGGCCAACGTGTACAAACCTCGTCGCAACATGCGGGTCTCCCGACGAGTTGGTGAATCGGGAGCGGATGCTGGTCGGCTACGAGGGCCATTCACTATCGGTGCCGACATCAGCGGCCATGGCGAGGCATCCTTCAGTTACCCCTCAGCGGCTGGGTAACAGGCCACCTCAATCAAGTTGCCATCGGGGTCACGCAGATAGACAGACTCCATCGGCCCAAGCGCTCCTGTTCGTGGGACTGGCCCTTCAATGATCTCGACACCAACGCCGCGCAGGTGGCCGATCACGTCCGGGAGAGGGCTGGTGCTGATGAGGCAGCTATCCTGCGTCCCTGGATTAGTGTAGTGCTTGCGCCCACGCGCTATCGGCACAGGTCGCTGCTGAACGGAGCGGACCCCAACGATAGCAGCGCACGTAGCCAACCGTCCCTACCACCTCGATGACGTCCTGCGGACGCCAGCCTCTCCGATCCCCCGCGCCTCGCCTCGCCGCAGGCAACCGTCCGCGCGGGCACGCGATCCCATTTCCATCGCCCATCGCACGGCTCGAAAGGTCCGCCTCAGGACCACGGTTCCCTGTAACGATGTCACCGCTGCCGTTTCGGCCAAAGACCCTGCGACCTCGCGGAGATCAACCTATGGCAGGGTCTGCGATTTACCATGCCGCTCGGCCACGCTGTGCGACGACCGCGACGACCGCATGTGAATTGGCGCTCAGTCTGCCCGCCCATCCCAACCGACATCGACAATAAACCGGCAATCATGATAATAGTAGTAGTAGAGACGGAGCAGGGGCAGCCAAAGAAAGTGCAACCGCAACCGTAGATAAAAAACGAGAAGGGAAGGGTGTGGATGCAACCAGGAAGCGACGCAACCTTTGCAGCGGCCCTCGCATGGCTCTGCATACTTGTTGCAGTTTGGTTCCGCTTGCCCACTCGCCCTCCCTCGTGGGTGCGTAACCATCCCGGTGCTGCCATTGCCCTTGCTGCGGCTATCGCGCGCCTGGTACCAGCCCTCACATTGGATCGTGGTCTCCCGTTCGACATTGAGGCGCACTGGATCATAGGTTCACTGGCGCTAGACGGACAGAACGTTTACACCGCGCCTCTAGCCGCTGGACGCTATCCTTATCCACCCGTCCTGCATGAATCACTCAGCGCTTTCCTAGTGTGGCTAGCGCAGGGCAGCAGCGCTCTGTTTCTTGTACTGGATAAAGTGGCACCAGCACTATGTGGGGTGGCTATCGCGGTTGCAATGTGGGCTACGGCGCGACGGTTGGGCCAATCGTCCGAGATCGCGCTCCTAGCTGGCCTGCTCTACGCGCTCAATCCGCTCCCGGTGCTAGTGACCAGCTACCACGGTCAGTTCGAGGAGGTCCCGCTGCTCTTTATCGTGCTCGCGGTCCTGGCGCTGGTCCGCGAGCCGACGCGCTCTGTATCCTCCTCCAATTGGCCGGTCATCGTCTCGGCTTTGCTCCTGGGTGTCGCTATCGCCTACAAAAGTTGGCCGGTGCTCTTCCTACCGCCTCTGTTGCTCCTAGTTCCACGTCGGAAGTGGTACCTTCCCTATATTTCTCTCGCTCTAGTACCGCTTGCCATCACCCTCACCGGGTACCGCCTCGCCTTCGGCCTATCTGGGCTTCGTGAGGCGGTCAAGGCGATCATTAGCTACAGCGGGTCCGATGGTTTTTGCTGGGGATATGTCTCGATCTTACGTGAGTGCTGGACGCACCCCCCAGATCAAAGGCCCAATCTATGGGTCGCGCACCTCAACCAACCGCTACTAATCGCGGCCTTGGGTGCGACCACGCTGCTGCTGCTCTTGCGGCAGCGGCCGCTCGAAGGCCTAGTGACATTACCGCTAGCTTTTTATCTGTTCGCACCGGGTTGGGGACCGAACTACAGCATCTGGGTTATACCAGGCGCTCTCTTGCTCTCCCCGACACTGGCTAACCGCTACACGCTGCTGGTGTTGCCATCGGTTGCACTTACTTACCTTGACTCACTCTATGCAGCTTTCTCGCACGATGCGTTTTCCTGGACGGTGCTCAAGCCGATCGAGGCGGGGCTCGGCTTGCTCGCTTGGATTGGCATATTTGTCATGCTAGTCTTGCTGTACCATTCTCCGAGGAATATCGTTTTGCGGCAATGGGCCGCGGTAAAAATCGTAGCGCCCCCATCCATGGAACGTTCGCGCATCGCTGCCGTCACTGTGATCTGCGCAGCTTTTGCCGTCACAGCACTTGCTGTCGCGATCGATTTGTCAGGAGTCGGGACGTTCACACTCGACATCGGGCGGCGGCTGACGTTGGACCTGGGCAACGATCTCGGTGGGGGGACGCAGCTGCTGCTACGGGTAGTGCCTCAGCCGAGTCAGCGGGTAGATGATCGCGACGTGGCCAAGGCGCGCCAGATCCTGAAGGAACGGGTCGACGGGAGCCTCGGCGTGAGTGAGCCCGTCTTCCAAACGCTGAGCCGTGGCCCAGAACGACTTATCGGCGTCCAGTTTCCCGGTACCGCACTCATCACGCCGGGTGAGCGGATGCTATTGCAAGAGACGGGCAAGTTCACACTGGTGGCGCTCAACGCGCCCTTGCGTCGAGGGACACCAGCGCGGGGGTTTCCTGTCCTAGCAGGTGGGGACGCTATCATCTCGCTCAGCATCGCCATCGGTGTCGGCCCGGTACAGTTGCACGCCAACCCCGCCGTGAATTTGACGCTGCGACCGAGCGCGGAGACCAGGGTACGCACCTTCGCGACCTTCAAGCGTCGCAGATTCATCGCCGTTGCTATCGACGACGTCATCTACGATTCTCGTCCTGCAATAGAGTATCTGTTCGGAGGGCGGGTGCAGATTCTGCGTGTCTGGCCGAGTAGTTCGTTTGCCAACATCGATAATCTGGCCAACATACTGAAATACGGCCCATTACCAGTACATCTACGTCTGATAGGAGAGCAATCCATCAGCCCGTCGGTCGCACCCACCACAATGCGTATCGGGTTCATCGGCACCGTGGCCATTCTAAGCGGAGTCATGTTGGTCATAGCACGGGTGTATCGTTTGGTAGGCTTGTTCGCCGACCTAGTCATCGCGGTCGATCTTTTGCTCACTATCGCCACGGTCAAGCTATTCGGAATGACGCTCACCCTAGCCGGCATCGTAGGTCTTTCCCTTGCGACCATTACCGCCACAGGGGTCGGCCTCGAGATCGTGCGTCGAGTGCACCACGAGCTGCGTGCGGGCCAACCTCATGCTATAGCTATCGACCAGGGATTCGCACGCGCCCAGCCCGCTATCCGCAACGTAGTCATCTTCCTCATGATTGCCTGTGGCATCCTGTGGTGGGCTGGCAGCTCCTGGTGGTGGGGATATCCCCTTGCTCATGGTGCACTGGTTAGCTTCTCGCTCATCCTTTTCATTGGCACAGCCATTTTGCTCGTTGTTGCAGGCGTAAGCCGAACGTTCCTGCGAATAATATTGATAGCGGTGCATATGCAGCCAGATCAAGCGGGCCGTGCGCCATTAGCCCGACAGCCTATACCGATGCTGATGGATACAGATAAGAACCCTTCAGAGGAGGAAGGCAAGCGATGATAGGCTTGTCCTTGCTGGTGCGCCTCTTCAGAGCGTGCCAAAGATCTGTTCCGGGTGGCTATTGGGCTCCGTCTGGAAAGCGACATGCCAGGATATGTTCGGCGTTTGACATCTGTGATTAGGGTGCAAGAAATAGGGACCGCCAGGGACCATGCACGACAATGCCTGTTCCCAGTGCCGCTGTCGCCGTAAGCTCGAAAGCGGGGATAGTCAGCGTGAGGCGCGTGCCCCGCCGCTGGGGCGGGAAGATCCAAATTGCGCGACACGAGAGTCCACTCGTTGTGCTGCCACCGCAGGAACTGCCCAGGTTCGTCAGGTGAATGATGGTACCACTAGCAGAGGTGAGGGAGGCGGGCATCGGAGCCCCATCGGGCGAGTACTCCAGGATGAGGTGCGTGTCCGTAATCTCGGCCACGCTCATCGTGAGTCCCTGCGCAACGTTGAGCACGCGCAGCGTGCGTGGATGGCTAACGGACTGACGGACGAGGGCGCGCAGGTTAAGAGGCACACGCACCGTCTCCCACACGACAGGTCCGCCACGCGTGACAATGTGCAGCACAGCGGCGCGTGCGGTCGCCGGGAGCGGCGCGTCGACGATATAGTAACCGCGCCGGAGGAGCGGCGGCCTCCAAGGACTCCACGCCAGCAACGGGGACAAAAACAGGGACGCCCAGCCCGACGAGAAAGGGGCACTCCCACGGCTGGTCGCGTTAAGTAGCCCTCCCTGATCGTCGGAGA
>JAABUO010005916.1_pt1 | contig 14150 bp, 10 predicted proteins | sample 5559291 | NCBI WGS metagenome assembly JAABUO01 (sample SAMN10711878, study PRJNA513372) | rock metagenome | isolation source: Antarctica rocks | place: Antarctica: Victoria Land, Finger Mt sud | reverse complement strand
CGCGCGTTCGGCGGCGTTGTTGTCGATCTCGATGGTGCCGTCATCAAGATAGCGAGTGAGCGCGGTCCAGCGTGTGAGGGCATAGCGGATCGCTCCGGCCATGTCGCTCTTGGCGGAGAGATTTTGAAGCGTCAGTTCGAACCAACGCCGAAGGTTTTCCATCGCCGGCCGGGCGCGAGTCTGTCTTGCTGCGAGTCGGATCTCCGGCGGGGAGCCGCGCACCTGCTTTTCGATGGCATAGAGTTCGCCGATGCGGCGGATGGCCTCGGCGGCGGTGGGCGAATCGGTTGCGGCGAGAATGTCATGGAACTTGCGCCGGGTATGGGCCCAGCAGGCTGCTTCGAAGATGCGTCCTCCTTCATAGAGTGGATGAAATCCCGCATAAGCATCGGCCTGAAGAGTTCCGCGAAAGCTCTTGAGATGGGTCTGGGGATGTTCACCGCGGCGGTCGGGCGAGAAGGCGAACCAGACTGCCGGCGGAACAGGATCAGCGCACGGGCGTCCATCGCGCACATAGGTCCAGAGGCGTCCGGTCCTGGTTCTTCCATGCCCGGGGGGCGAGCACCGGAACGGGCGTGTCGTCGGCATGAAGTCTTGTTGCCGCGCACACATGGTGACGCACTGCCTCGACCAGAGGATCGAGCAGAGCGGCCGAGGCACCGACCCATCCAGCGAGGGTGGAGCGGTCAAGATCGACACCTTCGCGGGCATAGATCTCCGACTGCCGGTTCAGTGGAGTGTGATCGCAATACTTGGCCACCAGTACATGAGCAAGCAATCCGGGCCCGGCATAGGATCGCGGGATGGGACGCGAGGGCGCCGGCGCTTCGACCACCGTCTCACAGCGGCCACAACTAAACTTCGGCCGCACGTGGCGAATCACCTTGAAGCTCTCCGGCACATACTCGAGCACTTCGGAGACATCTTCTCCAAACTCGCGCAGCGTGCCTCCACAATCGGGGCAGCAGTTCGTCTCGGGACGATGGGTCTCGATCTCGCGCGGCAGATGTTCGGGAAGTGTGCGACGGGAAGGCCTGGGCTCCTGCTCCACCAGTTCATGGAACGGCAGAGGCAAGGACACTTCCTCTTCGCCACGCGATGTCTCCAGCTCTTCGAGTTGCAGCTCCAGCTGCGCGACCTGGCGGACGAGCTTCTCGCTCTTGGCTCCGAAGAGCATCCGTTGCAGCTTGTCGAGCAGCAGCTTGAGATGAGCGATCTCGCTGGCACGCGAGTCAAGGGTTGCGATGTACTGCTCATGCTGGGCGTGTTGTGCCCTGACCATGGCCTTCAACGCTGCGGCATCCATGATGTCCAGATCGGGCAGGATGAGCGTCTCAGGCATAGGCGAAGTATGCCACAATCAAGTCCTTCTTAAAAGAACAAAACCCGCATGAATACTGAACGAAACCTTAAACACTCATCATGCGTTCTGCCGTGCGGATCGGCGCTCTCCAGTCAATGCCTTCGAGCAACATCGACAGCTGAGCGCGGCTCAGCGAGACTGTGCCACTCGTCGCCTGAGGCCATACAAAACGTCCACGTTCGAGCCGCTTCTGGAATAAGCAAAGACCATCGCCGTCGAACCAGAGGAGCTTCACCATGTCACCGCGCCGTCCGCGAAAGATGAAGATGTGGCCCGAGTAGGGCTGCTGCTCAAGCGCGGTCTGCACCTGCGCCGCAAGGCCCTGGAAGCCCCGCCGCATGTCCGTCACGCCCGCCGCGATCCAGATCCGCGTGCCCGAGCCCTGATCCTTCAGGAGAAGGTCGATCACGCTCGCAGACTCTCAAGCACAGCGCGTATCGCGGCTGGATCGGCGTTGCCTTCCACGCTGATCCGGACCTCGCCCGAAAGCTCAATGTGGATCGACCCGCAGCTCGGAGCAATCACCGCTTCGGGCTCACGCTCGGCCACTTCATGCTCCGCGATACTCACCGGCAGCAGCTTCATCGCTTGCGCCGGCTCAGTTGCAAACTTGCCTTCGCGATACAAACGACGCCAGTTAAACACCACGTTCGCGTTCAGCCCATGAGCACGAGCCACTCGCGCAACACTTGCGCCCGGCTCCAACGCCTGCTCAACAATCAGCCGCTTCTCAGCAGCAGAACGACGCTTCCGTACCTGCCGCACCAACACTCCAGGATCATCCATCACACCATCGTCGGGCAACACCGCCAGACGCGCCAGATGGGAAGATCACACGCTTACCAAGCAAGGGCGAACCGCCCGGTCGATCCGCACGATTTTGGGTGCGGCGAGTATGAAAACGGGGTACCGCTATACCCTGGACATCCTGGAAATCCCGGAAAAGGAGTAGAAATACGGTCGGCACCGGACATTGGATTGGCGGTCCTCGCACAATAGCAGCAATTCCGGTGGTTAAAGTGGACTACTCTTCTGGCAGGTGCAACTGCGCCTCCAGGAGTCCCACAATGAAGAAGTCCGTTCGTTCGTTCGCCCTCGTCGCCGCCCTCGTCTGTGCCTCCGTTCCTGCTGCCCATGCAAACCGGACGGGCTGCGATCCGCACCCTCGTCCAGCAACGGTTTCGAGCACATTGTCGATGGCTGTCTACACTGTTCTCAGCTTTCTGGGAATTTAATGTGTCGCACGGAAGTGCCTGATGAATTTCTCCACTGTGGACAATGCACTGTGGGCGGCGTCGCTGATCGGCCACGTCGCCCTGGTGCTGATTCTGGTGTTGAGGAGAAAACTGCGCCAATTCCCGGTATTTTCCACGTTCATTGCATTCTCGGCACTCGTAACAATTCTGTTGTTCTTTGTGTACCGGTTTGGAACCAATCATCAATACTTCCTGGCGTACTGGATCACCGGTGGGGCCAATTACCTCTTTCAGGTTGGGCTCATCGTTGAGATCGCGAGGAATGTTCTACGGCCAACGGGAAGATGGGTCCTTGAGGCTCGGAAATCGTTTTTGATCTGGGCCGCTGTCGGTTTAGGTATCGCAGCGATCATGGCCTACGAGCTTGGCCCTTCACAATCCAAGGGGATTGAGCTCTGGGACACGCGAATCACGGTATTCACCGCACTGATGACCTGCGGCCTCTTCTTGGCAATGATGACGGCTGCAAATCGGCTTGGGCTGCGCTGGCGTAGCCAGGTGTATGCGGTTGGGCAAGGGCTCTTCATATGGTCTTTAATCTCCCTTTTCGGAGACGTAGCGCATACCGCACTCGGCTGGAATCGTGAATTTGTTGTGCTCGATTATGTTCAAATGTTCGCGTATCTTGCAGTTGTGGTGTTCTGGGGTATCACGTTCTGGTTTCCCGAAAAGGAACGGGCTGAACTTTCTCCAGAAATCCGAGCTTATCTTGTTGCCGCTGCTGCCCGCCTCGAATATGATCGAAGCGCTGACTACCCTCGACCATGACCTTTACACTGCTGCTCGCGATTGCCGTCTTGGTTTCGGCCGCCTATTTTCTGGCCTCGCGGAAGAAGACGAACCTTGCCACGCTGACATGGGAAGACCTCGTCGCTAGGCTTGAGCCTGTCTCTATAGATGGGATTGCCAAAGTTGCTATCGATTACCTGCACCCGGTTAGGGGACAACTCGCGATAGAGACTGACGAAATGCGGTCTCTGATCGGCGGAGTGGAAGGCTTGCGCCGGATGCAAGCGAACGCAGAGGTTTTGATCGCGTTGGCTGGATTTGCTCAGCAGTGGAACTTCCAAGAGAGCGTGATCGTCGCGGAGCGGATGCGCCGCGATGGCTTAGCTCTTCGTCGCGCTTCTCGTAAAGTCAGCGTTCAGGAAGCCGCGAGCGCGTACTACCGGATGAGAGGGCGCCTGCTGACCCTATACCAAACGAGTCACGCCGGCGGTTATCCATCTCTTGCGATCGCGTTGGGTGGTCGACCCTCGATGTTGGTAGGGTTTGCTGTTTAGGGAACCTCTGATTAAGTGGCGCCAGCGCGGGAGAGCTCACCCCAGCGGCTAAAGCCGCGCTGCAAACACTGCAGTTATGGCACGACTGAAGTCGTGCCCCTCCGGAAAAGCACCTTCATCAGAGCATCCTTAGACCTGTTTCCCTTCCAGTGCAAAGAGTTCTCCAGCGAACAAACCGCAGGTCTCTCCACTTCGCTGACGGACGTCAGCTCCGGTCGAGATGACAGCTGTCTAGCAGAGGGTCATGTGCTGTAAGTATAGGTAATTGAGCTGAAATCCCGCGCAAGGGTGGAGGTGCTCTGGCTTCAGGGCAGATTTCCTGGTGGTATTCAGGCGCCAAAACGCAGACTCCCTGCGGGAAGGACAACCAAAGGGACGTAAGCACTGCATACCTGAAGGGCGTTGGCTCCAGGCATGACATCGACCCGCAGTTGCCGTCTGGCTGCAACAAAAGAGCGCCGACCCCCCTTCAAGCACGATGACGCTGTGCGTGAAGGGGGGTCGGCGGGTTTCATGGAGCTGGTTGTCTGGTTAAAAGAGGATGCGGCCAGAGATCTGCGCCTGGCGGGGGAAGTTTTGTTCTGTGGCGCTGATGGTGCCGTAGCCCTGCATAGAGCCGGGGGCACCGGGAAGGCCTTTGCCGGTGGAGGTGACGGGCTGGTTGGGGCTGCCGGTGTTCGGGCCGCCGAAGATGGGCGTGTTGGTGGCGTTGAACATCTCAGCTTTGAATTGGAACTTGACGCGCTCTGTGATGGAGAATCGCTTCTCCAAGCCGAAGGCCTCCTGGGGAGCGTGGGGGGTCCGGACGAGGGTGGTGTTTGGGTGCTGCGTGATCGCGGTGTACTCGGTGAAGCCGGTGAAGCAGCCTGGATTGGAGTTGTTGAGGTAAGTGGTGAAGGTGCTTTGTGCGGGGCGGATGTTGAAGGTGCCGCAGTTGTAGTTGTAGTTGTTGGGAAAGTTGACCGGGGTACCGGCCTGGTTGTTGACGATGAAGTCGAACTGCCAGCCGCCGATCACCTCGTCAACGATTTTGTTGGCGTTGCTCAAAAAGCGAGCGCCGTGGCCGAAAGGCAAGTTATAGAGGCCACCGAGGGACGCGGACCAGGAGCGATCGCTGCCATCGATGCCGTAGTAGGGAAGCGAATCGACCAGACCGCCGCCGTTGTTGTTGAGGAAGCCGGTGGCGGACATCAGCTTGGCCCAGGTATAGGAGCCGATGACGCTGACGCCACCGAAGCCGTTATGGGAGCCGGAGAGTCTCTTCTCCAGCGAGGTTTGTAATGCGTCGTAGTTGCTGTAGCCCTGGGGGTTGGTATAGACGTACAGGTTCGCGGCGTACTGCGGGTACGGGACCATGAGATAGCGCGCGGCTACGGTTTTGTTCTGGCCAAGGAAGGTGGTCTTGGGCAGAACGCCGTAGAAGGGGTTGGTTACCTGTTGATCTAGGTAGGCGTTGTTGGCGAATCCCTTGGCGAAGTCAGCCGGGTTCAATCCATCCAACTGTCTGGAGGCCCGCAGATGATACGTATGGACGCCGACGTAATTAACGTTGAGGACCATGCCGAGAGGAAGCTGCGACTGAAACCCACCGGTCCACTGGTTGACGATCGGGATCTTGCGGTCCTGTTGATCGATGCCGAGGCCGTTGCCGGTAAGGGCGAGTGGCCCGAGGCTGGTTCCCGGGGGCGCCTGGGCTCCGTTCGGAAACGGGGTGCCGCCATTGAACAGGTTGGTCGGGGTCAGGCCGTTATCGGGGCTGGAGTTGTAGGGTGTGGTCTGGCTATAGGTGGACGCGCCGCCAAGCTCGATGCCCAGCGCTTTGGACAGGGCGTAGCCCGCGTGCAGAACAACCTTTCTGTTTGGAGCGAAGGATAGGCCGAACTTTGGCTGCCAGAAGCCTGTGTTGTTCAGGTAGGCCGGGTTGCTGGAGTTGGCATACTGGACCGCGCCGAGGATGGGGTTGGTGATCTGCGCCCCATTCGGCAGGGTGTTGCCAGTGGGGTAGTTGATCATGCCGGTAAGGGGATTGACGCAGGTGAGACAAATGCCGGCCAGCAGATGATTGTTGCGTTCCACGGGGGAGCGCTCCTCATCCCAGCGGATGCCGGCGTTGATGGCGAGCTTGCTGTTGACTCTCCAGTTGTCCTGCACATAGAAGCCGAAGTACTTGTAGCTTTCGTACGGGGCGTACTGCCACTGGACGCTGCCGCCGTTGGGGATGCCGAGCAGCGCCTCGGCGATGGCCGATCCATCTTTGTTCCCGACGGTATAGTTCTGCTGGGTGAAGCCGGTGCCGAAGCTGAAGTTGCCGTTGGGTTGGCCGACGTTGCCGGTGATGTCGTGGTAGAGGGAGAACTCGCCGCCGTAGTGGAGGGAGTGGCGGCCGATGGTCTGGGTGATGGAGGGGCCGAGATCGTAGGTCTCGAAGATCGTCTCACCCACGGTGTTGCCGACAACGCCGTTGTAGCCATCCGCAAAGCTGAACTGCGGAGCCTCGTTCCGTGAGCTGGTGGGGATGGAGGGCATGGTGAGGCCCAGAGCGCCCGGAGTGAGGGTGTTGAGGCCGGCGGCGACGGTGCCGTTAGGGGAAGGATTGTTGTAGCGATTGTAGGAGACACGGACGTCGCCGACGATGCTGTTGTTCAAAGCGTGGGTGAGATCGAGCACACCGGCCCAATCCGAACGCTGGTTGTTGATGTTGCCCTGGATGGCGGGACCAATGAAGCCGTTGCCGTTGCGGTATTCCTCACCACTCCAAAACGCAATGACGGCGTACAGCTTGGTACGGTCGCTGAAGTTATAGTCCATGCGGCCAATCGGCATGTTGTAGCGGTAGCGGTCCTTGCCGTTGAAGGTGTAGTTGTTGATGTAGCCCGGCCGATTGGGGGCGGGGAAGAGCTTCAAAACGTTCACGCCGATGGCGCTGATGCGTGCGGCGGGAATGGTGTTGTTGGCGAAAGGCAGCCGGCTATAGGTTTTGCAGCCAGTGCCACTGGTGACTGCGCAGAAGGTGGTGGCGGGATCGTAGATGCCGTTCGTTTTGCCGACCGCAGCGAGATAGCCGGTCAGGTTGACGCTGCCATCCGCCCCGGGAAGCATGTCCGGTGTGGGTACCGAGGTGACGACTGGTGCGGGGAGGACCTCGCGCCAGCCTTCAAAGCTGAAGAACCCGAAGGCCTTGCTGTTCTTCCAGAGCGGGCCCCCGACGGTGCCACCAAACTGGTGCTGGTTGTGGAACGACTTGGCCAAGCCTACCTGGTTGGACTGGTAGTTATTGGCTTCGAGGACGGAGTTCTTCCAGTAGTCGTAGACGGTTCCGTGGATGTGCGGCGTTCCGTTTTTGATGACGGTGTTGATGATGCCGCCACCGGCACGGCCGTACTGGGCGTCGAAGGTGAGAGTCATGACCTTAAACTGCTGGATGGCGTCGACCGAGGGGGAGAAGGTCCAGCTGCCGGCACCACCGCCGCTCTGGATGGTGATGGGTGCGCCGTTGAGGAGGAACTGGTTGCTGAAGCCGGGCTGGCCGTTGACCTGGTAGGCGTTGCTGACGTCCCAGCCACGTGTGCCGGAGTAGCCGCCGGCACCGAACTGCGTCTGGGTGAAGCGCGCGCCGGGGATCAGCGAGATGAGGGTGTAGATCTGGCGGCCGTTGAGGGGAAGGTTTTCGATCTTGTCGGTGTCCAGGACGGTGCCAACGGAGGCGTCGGTGGTGGCGAGCTGGAACTCCTCAGAGCTGACGGTGACCTCGTTGATGTCAGAGGCCACTTTGAGTTTGGCGGGGATGTCAATGGTGCCGGCGACCTGGAGAAGGAGACCTGGAAAGATGGCTGTGCCGAAGCCAGGCGCCTTGACGGTGATCGCATAGGTGTTGGGCTGCGCGAAGGGGATGACGAATCGTCCCGAACGGTCGGACTTGGCGGTGTAGGTTTGTTCGGCGCTTTTGGCGGTGACGGCGGCCCCGGGGATGACGGCGCCGGAAGGGTCGGTGACCGTTCCGGACAGCGTGCCGCGGTATTCCTGAGCGTAGGTGAGGGTAGGAAGCAGAAGAGCTGCCGAGGCAATCGGCAGCAGGTGATGAGCCAGGCGCATGGCGGACCTCCGAACGCGGTGCAGTGTTAGAAACGTTTCCAATGTAGGCGGGAGCGTGAACTTCGTCAATTCGTTTGTTGGTAGTTTCGGTGGAGAGTGAGTTTCTTCTGAGGCAAAGCTGGATTTTTGCGGGCTTTCGGCGCGTGGGAAGCTACGGACGGCGGCCTTAACCTGGGCCGATGTTGCGGATCATGGTTTGCGCATGGCTGACGGAAGAGGCGAGGCAGAACGGCACCATTGCCAGGGCAGAAAGGGACCGCACACGAATGGAGCGAAATGCGGTATGCAAGGCGAGATTCGCCATAAGGGCCTCCATTGGGCAGCCACGCGCGCGGTAGCTCGCGTGCTGCTGTTGGAATCGTTTCCAGATGGGCCGAACGATAGAACTGCGGGAGATGTTTTGTCAATCATAAGTTTTATCTTTTGGGTTAATCGCTGTTCTTACCTATTTGCCTTCTGGTGTAAATCGTTGGCCAGCGAACAAACAGCAGGTCTCTCCACTTCGCTGACGGACGTCAGCTCCGGTCGAGATGACAACTGTATAGCGATGCGCAAGTTGCTTTAGGGAGCCTCTGATCAAGTGGCTGCCGTGCGGGAGAGCTTACCCCAGCGGCTAAAGCCGCGATGGAAACACTGCAGTTACGGCACGACTGAAGTCGTGCCCCTCCGAAAAGTATCTTGGCTATTTTTGCCCAACCCCTCGAAAAGGTCTAATTGGTGGCGGGCTGGGTTGAGGGCTGCTCTTTGTACTGCGCGAGGTAGGTGAAGAAGCTCCGTCGTCCGACGCCCACTGCCTTGCAGACTTCGCTGGCCGTCTTCCCGGAGTTTTCATACAGAACCTTTGCGTTCTTCAGTTTGGTGATATCGGTTCGTGGCCGCCCTCCGGTCTTTCCTCGCGCCCTTGCCGAGGCCCGTCCTGCGGCGGCGCGCTCGGCGCGCAGTTCGCGTTCCATCTGATGGATTGCTCCCATCATCGACAGGAAGCACCGTCCGGTGGCGGTGCTGGTATCGATATTCTCGCGCAGCGAGACGAGATTGATCTGCTTCTTCTCCAGCTTCTGAGCTGTTTCCAGCAGATGGAGGAGCGAGCGCGTCATGCGGCTCAGCTCCGTCACGACGAGCGCATCGCCGGGGCGGAGATACTCCATCAACTGGTCCCACCCGGGGCGGTCCATGCGGGAGCCAGTCATTTTGTCTGAGAAGCTCTTGCCGCATCCGGCTCTTTGCAAGTCGTCCAGCTGAGAATCGAGATTCTGTCCAACGCTGCTGACGCGGGCATAGCCGACGCGATGCGTGGGGTGGGGGTAAGTTCGGGATACGTGTAAAAAGTGGTCATAGTGGGTTTTCAAAGGGGAGCGGCTGGGGATTGAGGGGGTTGGGGATCTCTGTCATGTCGAGAGAGAACTTGCCGAAGCGCCGAATCTGCTCCCGCATATAGGGGCTCGTGCAGGCGACCAGGTCTGGGGTGACGGGAAGACCGTCCCTGGCCATAGAGGATAGTGCTTCGGTCAGGTCCGCGACGTTCGACAGCATGACGGCATTGGCCACGAGGCTGGCATACTTCAGTTGCTTCTCCTGCTCCACCGGGTCTCCGCTCTTTACCACTGGGCCGCCGAAGCAAACCCAGTCGAGGAAATCGTTGTAGGACTCGATCTTGGTAGTCTCGGCACGGATGACGCGGCGGACCTCGGTGTTGGAGATGTAGCGTAGCAGGAAGAGAGTGCGCTCGACGCGGCCGAGTTCCCGGAAGGCGCGATAGAGCAGGCTCTTCCGGTTGTAGCTCCCGAGCTTCCGCAGCAGCATGGACGGCATGACCCGTCCGGCCTGGATCGAAAGCGCGACCTGAATCATGTCGTGGGCATGAGTGGCGATCAGGTCCCAGTCGATCTCATCCTGGAAGAGCGCGTCGATATGCCGGTAGCGAATCCCCTTGTCGGGCCGATAGAAGACGGCGTCGCCGATGCCGCGCATTCGCGGCATCAGTTTGATTCCAAGTGTCCGGCACAGCCCGAAGATCGGTTCGCTTTGTCCTTGAGTGTCGGCGTGGAGCGTGTCGGGCTGGATCTTCGACCGGTTCTTCTGGAAGGCATCGAGGATATGGACACCCTCCCAAACGCCGCAGGAGATGAAGCTGGTAAACAGAGCGATATAGGTGCCGGCGATGTGATGGTAGGCGATACCGCCGTAGCCGCCATAGCGGATGTGAGTGGAGCCCATCAGGTTGTTCTCGCGCAGCTTGACGTGGGTGCCGTCGGCGATGGCGGTCTTTTCGCTGCCCCAGTGGCGGGGTAGTGGAAAGCGGACATACTGGCCGATCAGGTCGACCATCGCCGCCTCCAGCTTCTCGGAGTTGACGTGCTGCGCATTGATGCGGCGAAGCACCTGGGCGGTGGCGATCTCGGGGGCATGGCGAGCTGTCTGCGCGGGTCCAAGATTGCAACCGTAGCCGAAGACGGCGAAGAGATATCGCTGCGTGGAGTTCTTGAGCTTGGAACCTGATCCGGACGGCGGCCCGAAGTGGCGGGTGTAACCCGACCAGTGTTCGGTGTGTTTAAGGATGTCGAGCAGATGACGCTCCGGCATCCTGGCGCGGAGTTCTCGCTCGAACTCAGCCAGACCTTTTGGAGGGACGCTTGTGGCGAGTTGTTTGAGGTGCGGGGTTCCATCCCTGTCGACGCTCAGCTCGCTGTTTGTAGGGAAACCGGCGTCCACCTGGGCGGCGAGGCTCGTCAACTCGGCCTTGAGCGATGCGGCGAAGTCGGCACCGCCTTGAGGGATGCCGAGAGCGGCGCAATAGACCGCCATCCGGGACTCGCATTCGGACCAGGGGAGCAGTTGATCGCGGTAGTCGGCAAACTCTTCAGCGCCCACGACGTAAAGATCACCGGACTGCAGCGCATCGGCCAGATGGATGAAGACGCAGACCTCCAGGGCGCGCCGGTCGCAGCCGGCGCTGCCCCGCTTGCGGATGAAGCCCTGCCAGCGTTGCGAAACAAAGCCCAGTTCGACCGGATCGAGCATCTCGTGGCGGCGTGCATGACGGTGCTTTCGTACCGCCGCCAGCGCGGCGAGCAGGCTGCGGTCCTGCGTCGCGGACCGAATATCCAGCAGGTCGATCAGTTCGAACAAGAGACTGCGGTGCTGGGCATGAATGGGCCAGAGCAGTGGCAGATCGTTGTCGCTGTGCCACGCCGAGACTGTCTCGCACTTCTCGGACAGGGCCTCGACCCCGCCCTGTTCCAGGAGAAACTTTCTGATCTGTTGCCCGAACGCCTCATCGGTCTCTTGACTCTGCGCTGTTTCTAGCACACGTCCGAGGACGCCAATCAAGGCCTCCTCCATCCCCCGGTGCCGGTCGCGCAGCGCACTCAGCTGCTCCTTGGCCGAGGCCTGAGTCTTGCGAACGCGGCGCAACAGCATTTCGATCATCTCGTCGCGGCAGCGCATCCGTGCCCGTCGCAGCAAACTGAGCAGCAACGTGGATCGTTTACCCGGCTGCGAGATGTCGCGAAGATCGCCCACATCGAGGGCCGAGGCCTCCGAGGCAAACTGGCGCAGCTTGGTGTAGGTAATGCCTTCCAGAAGTGGGTCCGGATCGATCATGCCGGCAAGCCATCCCAGACGGTACACCCAGAGCCTGATGGTTGTTGGGCTTGCGGGTCCGGGCGTCTGCTTCAGACGGTTGAATGGAGTCGTCGTGCTCGATGCCGGCTTGGTGAGCAAGCTGTCCAGCGCATCCAGTTGTTGTTCTGTAAGACGATCCGCCACCCGCAGGTACATCCGCTCATGGACCTCCGCGCGCAGGCGATTGACCAGACGGTCGAGCGTGCTGAACGCCGGCAAGTCCATCGAGGCTACCTGAAGCGCCTCGACCGCTCGGTTGATAAGGTCCGCCGGATCGCTCATCACCTCGGCGGCTTGAAGTGTGGTGGCGGTCACCAACTGCTCGGCCGCGGCTCCATAGGATGTGACCGAAAGGTACGCTCTCACCGACGACTGATAGCGATAGAGAGCCTTGGTTCCAAGCGCCTCACCCGGCCAGGCCGGGGCGATCAAGCCGAGTTGCGAGGCCAGATGCGTCACAGTGTCGAGATGCATCTCTCCGAGCGCGGGAAAGCAGCCGAAATCCTGTCGCGTCTTCAGCAGCATGGCCAGGGTCAAGCGCCCCCACTCCCCGCGCGTACTCGCGCGAATGAAGGCATGGTCTGCCTCATTTAGGGTATAGCGGGCGTCGAGCTCCTCATGGTTCAGCCGCGCATCCAGACGCGGATAGGCAGTGCGATTGATCGCCGTCATGAAGTGTCCAGAAAAGGGTTCGCCGGAGCGGGCTCAGGAAGCCTATATTTTAGAGGGATTAGAGGGAGGCATTTCGGTGTCCGCAAAGGAATACCTTTATGGACGGAAACGCCGCCCACCCAGGGTACGGGACGGAACCCGGACCGCGCTCTATCTTCGCGTCTCCACACCCGACCAGAAGCCCGACCTCCAATACGATGGCCTGCGTGCCTATGCCCAACGTGCCGGCCTCGATATCGTGGAGGACTTCTGCGATGTCGGCGTGTCGGGCCGCCGCGAGGGTCGCCCTCAGCTCAATGCCCTGATGACGGCCGCACGAGAGTGCAAGATCGACTGTGTCCTGGTCTGGAAGTTCGACCGCTTCGCCCGCAGCACGAGCCATCTGCTGACGGCGCTTGAAGAGTTCAACCACCTCGGCATACGCTTCGTCAGTGTGCAGGATCAGATCGACACCGACAGCCCGATGGGGCGAGCCATGTTCACCATCATCGGAGCCATGGCCGAACTGGAGTCATCACTCATCAGCGAGCGAGTCACCGCCGGGATGAGAGCTGCGGAAACCAGAGGCAAGCATCTCGGCCGCCCCGCGATTTCAAAGAGAGTGGTGGGGCAGATCGAGGCCCTCGCCAACTCCACCAATCTCAGCATCCGTCAGATACAGAGCAAAATCGGCGGCCAAGCAAGCCGAGGCTTCATCGGAGAGATCACCAAACAAGCCCGCGCCGCCCAAACAAGTCCGCTGTGACCACTTTTTACACGTATCCCGAACTTACGCCATCTACGATCCACAGACGACGGTCTAATCAAGTTTCCTGCCAGGTCTGCTGGCGAACAATTGAGATGGCACAACGGTCGAACCCGACGCTCTCCTAGCCTGATGCGCCAAGCAGTCTCCCAAGACTGAAAAGCTAAATAGGAAGAGGGCGTAGCGCATTCCATCCTGGCCAGGAGTCGTACACTCCGCTAAAGGTCGAATACATTTGCGCAGACCACCCTGTCAGATCACTTTTCGCTTGCGACAAGGCGGCGGACCATACATTGGCGCAGGTCCGGCGCAGGTCGTGGGCTCCGAAGTGCTCGATTCCGATCTCCTGGGCCGATTGCTCGACCACCGACCAGACCGCCCAGTCACTCAGGCTCGCACCCACCTTGCCGCCCTTCGCGATGCTCCGCAGGAGTCTTCCCTCATCGATTCTGGCGGCAAACGTCCAGGCGTTGATGCCCTCTTTGACCCAGAGCGGGACAGCCACCGTCCGGATGCGCCTTCCCTTCCCTTCGAGATCGGCCAGCACCCAGCGATTCTCGCGCAGCTGGATAGTTGAGACTTCCAGTTCGGCGAGCTCCGTCCGGCGCAGGGCGCAGCCGACCAGCAGAGCCAGGATTACGTAATCGCGTTTGCCTTTGAGAGAGGAGCGATCGGGAACGGCGAGCAACTCCTTGGCCTGTTCCCGGGTGAGCCAGTTTCCCAGGCGAGTTCCCTTCTGCCGGATATTCGAGACGTCAGACAGGTTCGCGGCCTCTTCGACCCCGACCAGCCCCAGGCGCCGTGCCTCGCTCACCAGCTTGCGGATCGCCGACAGCCGGACATTAATAGTGGAAGCGGAAAGCGTATCCATCGAAGCCCGGTATTCAAGCAGGAGGGCCCGGGTGAGGAGCCGCCCGGCCGCGAAGGCAAAGAGGTCATCGAGGGCTTTGCCGTAGTTGCGCCGCGAGCGGGGTGACGGGACGGTGTCGAGGACCAGGGCACGCAGCCTTTGCTGGGCGTCGAGGAGGTGGGCACCCGTCGTTTGGCTGTCCTCCTGAGCGGTAGCTCTCGAACTGAGCTGAATCTCCATGCAAGCAATTTACCCCTGACAATTG